>Ga0070730_10000115_pt1 | contig 99909 bp, 86 predicted proteins | sample Coa_R1_3_FD_66447 | JGI IMG/M metagenome (GOLD analysis project Ga0070730, IMG submission 66447) | Surface soil microbial communities from Centralia Pennsylvania, which are recovering from an underground coalmine fire - Coalmine... | ecosystem: Environmental > Terrestrial > Soil > Unclassified ... | reverse complement strand
GGGGCCAGAAACGCCGCGTGGAAGGCAGAAAAACCCTCGATGCGGAAGAAAAATACCGCTCCACGATCGACAAAACAGAAAAAATCATCCGCCGTCAGATTTTTTCAGCAGCCTGCTAGATGACGGGGGAAAAGAAAGCTCAGGGCCGCCAGGGAGGCTTCCAAAAAATCGTTGACAAAGTTGTTGACAGGGTTGGAGGGCTATGGTAGCTTCCGCGAAATCAAGGGTACGATATCGTATACCAAATGAAACACCTGAGTAGATTGCAGCAAAAACGGTCTTCTTAGGGTTCATGGGTACGTTATCGGCAGTTCCTGGGGTGCGCAAAAGAAGTACAGCTTAAAGTCGAGGGCAAGAGGCCCGGAGTGCGTTCCGGTTTGGAGGAATTACGAGGGCTCGAACGCATGATTACGGAGCATATTGCAAGCGCTTGCAGGACCGGTTTTTTTGAGTGCGCTTTGCGGTGCTGGTTCGAACCATTTCTTAGGCTGGCACGCTAGCAATCATGGGAATTAGAACGAATAAGGAGGATCTATGATGAGGAGTTTTGCTCAACCTCTACTCCGGAGCGGTTTGGTCCTGGCATTGGCCGTGTTTGGCTTGTGCGTTCAACAGAGCAGGGGGCAGATAACCGGGCAGGGAACTATCGCTGTTAGAGTTCTCGATCCAAGCGGCGCGTCCGTGCCAGACGCGAATCTGACGCTGCTGGATCTTGCTTCGAACCGGACGCGTGCGGGCGTAACGGAGTCATCCGGCACCTACACCTTTGTGGCTCTGCCCATCGGACTTTATAAACTCACCGTGTCCAAACCAGGATTCAAGAACCAGGTCCTAGAGTCGGTTGTGGTGCAGGCAACGCGGACCACGGACCTCACGGTCAGCCTGACGGTTGGCGAGCAGTCCATGCAAGTTACGGTGAGCGAGCAGGCGCCGGTAGTGGAGAAGACCTCCAATGCGATCACGGGCAACATAGACCTCGTGCAGATCGAGCAATTGCCATTGGGCGGGCGAGATATTTCACAGATGTCGCGGATCGTGCCGGGGGCGGTCACGAACGTAGGTGCAGGGGCGACGACGTGGGATGGCATGCCGCTGGCGGCAACGGGGAACAACATTGACGGAGTTGTGGCGACGACGAGCCGCATGAAATTCGGCGGCGCTTCTCAACCCTTGGTGCAGGCTCGCGTCGAAGACATGGAAGAAATGACGGTCCAGACGGACCAACTGAATTCGAATACGGGCTACGGGCAGTCGGATTTTCAAGTGAATTTCGTCACGCGACGCGGAACTAACAGCTTTCATGGGCGGTTTTTCGAAGATCACCGCAACTCCGCGCTGAACGCAAATTCCTGGGTGAACGACGCTCGCGGACAGGAAAAGACCCCCTTCCATCTCAATGATTTTGGCGGCAGCGTGGGCGGGCCGATCTTCAAGGACAAGCTGATGTTCTTCGCAAGTTTTGCGATGTCCAAGCAGCCGGGGGCGTTCACTACGAGCGGGACGCAATTTCCGACGCAGCAGGCACAGCAAGGGAACTTTACGTGGATCGATTCTACGGGTGCTTCGCATACTGTTAACCTGTTCACTAGCATCGCGCAGCCGAACGGGTTACCGACTACGGTTAATTCTGTGACACAAGGGTTGTTCTCAAACATCAATTCGGCATTGAGCAGTGGAACCGTTACGCCAAACGTAACGCTTCCTTACGTCGCATCGGTCAGCTGGCTAAACGAGTCGCCGATTACCCGATACTTTCCGACGGTCCGGCTTGATTACAACATCCGAGACAACTTGCGGTTGTTTTTCTCCTGGAACATGACGAAATTCAATCAGCCAAACGCCATAGCGCCGCCCTTTCCAGGAGCTACTTTCGCGGATTTTGCGGGCTCCAGTCAGAGTCAGTACTTCACGGCGTCTCTTGGATTCGATTGGACTATGACTCCGGCCCTGGTCAACCAGTTCCGCGGGGGGTATCTTTACAATCGTTCTCTAAGTCCGTGGGGCGCGAAGCCGCTGTGGGTGACCTCGCCGGAAATCGACTGGCCGAGTTCGGTGGGGAATTCGGGCCAAACGTTCCCCCAGGTGCCTATCTCGACGTTCTATCCGCTGTACAATTTCGCTGACAACGTTTCGTGGTTGAAGGGCAAGCACACGATTAACTTCGGCTTTTCCTACTACCGCGAACAAGATCACTACAACAACGCACCGGCGGGCTTTCCCTTCGACCATATCGGACTTGTTGCCGACGATCCGGCCACGTCGGCGATTGAAAACTACTTTGCAACAAATTTCCCGACGACGGCAACCTCGACGGATCGTTCGAACGCGGAGGATCTGTACGCGGTATTGACGGGCAGAATCGCCGGCGTGGATCCCGGTGGTGCGGGCTTCCCGCTCAACGTCAAGACGGGACAGTACGCTACGAGCATAAGCGGTTACAACCTCAACGAGTTGCAATCTGCCTGGGGCTTGTTCTTTCAGGATGCGTGGCGGTGGAAACCCACTCTGACCGTTAACTTTGGGATGCGCTGGGATTTCACGGGAGACGACCACGATCTCACAGGGGCGTATCACAGCGCGGATCCCGTGGGAATCTGGGGACCATCCGGAGTGAACAATATTTTCAAACCCGGCGTATTGACGAACGATCCCAACGGGTTGAACCCAACTTATAACGCGCGAGTGCACGTTTACAACCCGTGGAACGTCAGCCCGCAGCCTTCCATTGGTATCGCGTGGAACCCCACCTATTCCGAGGGGCTCAAGGGGAGGCTATTCGGGGGCGGGAAGACAGTGATTCGGGCCGGCTTCGCCCTGCGTCGCTTCACGGAGCCGTACCAGTTCTTCTGGAACTCCGCATCCAACGCGGGGTACGCGTTCTATCAGGCGTTCAATCTGAACCCGGTCACGCCGGGTGGCACGTTGCCGCCGGCTGGCGGGTATTACGCAGGGAGCTATGCACTTGGAGATGCGCAGCCAGCTCCCTACTTGCTCAGTCCACCGACGTATCAAAAGGTGATACCGGAATCCAACGAGACGTTCTTCGGCTACTGGAGCGGGGTGAACGGCATCAACCCGGACATTCGCCAGCCGTACGTGGAATCCTGGAACCTGGGCATTCAACGGCAGGTCGGCCCGAACAATGTAGTCGAGGTACGCTATATGGGTAACCGTAGCGTACACCAATGGGTCAAACTGAATCCGAATGAAGTGAACGTCTTCGAAAACGGATTCCTAAACGAATTCAAGCTTGCCAAGCAAAATCTGGACATTAACCGAGCGAACGGTATGGGCAATACGTTCGCAAATAACGGGCTGCCAGGCCAATCGCCGCTGCCGATTCTGACGGCGGCGTTCACGGACCCGGGCGGCCTGGTCTCCTCGCGTTTCAAGAACGGCACATTCGTCAACGATCTGGACAATGGCCGCGCAGGGGATTTCGCAAACACCCTGGCGGGATCATCGACATATCTGTGCAACATGATTGGTGGCGCCAACTTCTCGCCGTGCGGCACGAACCCCGGGCATGGTTATCCGATCAACTTCTTCCAGGCGAATCCGTATAACGCCGGAAAAGCGACGGGTTATCTGACGGACGCCGGGTACGGCGACTATCACGCACTGCAAGTGGACTGGCGCCAGCGGCCAGCTCACGGACTGCAGCTCGACGTCAACTACACCTGGAGCCACACGCTCGGCGTGCAGCCCGGCAATACCTGGACCGGGGCGTTTCGCCTCTTCTCGATGCGAGACTTGCGACTGAGCTACGGGCCGACGCTGTTCGACATTCGGCATACTTTCCACGCCAACGGAACCTACGACCTTCCGTTCGGCAAGGGCCAAGCCCTGGCGAACCGAGGAGGCGTGGTCGATAAAATCGTCGGGCACTGGAACCTCGGGACGATTGTGACGTATCAGAGCGGCATACCTGGGCAACTGACCAGCGGGTTTGGAACGTTTGACACTTCCGTCGGGACGCCATTCGGAGATGCGTTAGGAGACGGGGGCGTGCTGTTCGCAGGCACGACGCTTGCACAACTGCAGAATTCCGTAGGCGTTTATCATCCCGTGAGCAGTTCGCCCGTTACATTTGCCAACGTGCTCGACCCGAGCCTGAAGGCTGGATTGAAGCCAAACATCACTCCCGGAACCATGGCGGGCAATCCCTGGATCTACAGCCCGCACCAGTTCTACCAAGACCTCGCGATCACCAAGAGCATTCCGATTCGCGAGAGACTGCGATTCACCTGGCAGACGGAGTTCCTGAACGTGTGGAATCATCCTGTTTGGGGGACTCCGAACCTGAATATCAACAGCGCGAATTTCGGGCACGCGAACGTGATTCGAAGTACAGCGTTGGGCGTGACCGAACGACAGATTGAATTCCGAGCCAATATTGAATTCTAGAGTTTGACTGGCCCACACACCCCGGATCAGTCGCGCAGTCGCCGGCTCGTTGCAGGCCGGCGATTGCGCTTTTCAGGGGGCTAGCGGTCTGTTACGGCAGACGAAGGCAGAGTCTCGAAGGCCAGCCAAACGTGTTGTTTATTGACTCCGAGTGTTCCACGGTCCGCTATAATTCTCCTTGGTCCATGCCTTAAGCGGACGCCGGATTCTGACCAGTAGGGAGCCCGCCAAAGACCATCGTCGTGGAACTTGGAAGAAGATGCCGGGACTAAGCGGGATGCGGATAGTAGCGGTTGTCTTGCTGAGTCTTGCGGTGTCCTTAGGCTTACCTGTACTGCCTGCCGAATGCCAGAGTGCCGGCATGAGTTCCGCAACTCTTGGCAGGCAGGATGCTTCATCCAATGACACGCAAGCCGAAGCAGAGTTTCAACACGGTGTAGAACTCACTCGCCAGGGCAAGTTCCAGGAAGCAATTCCTCATCTTCTGACGGCCCGTGGCCGGGTCTCAAACGAGTTCGCTGCAAATTTCAATCTGGCTCTCTGCTACGTTGCCACCGACGAGAATCAAGCAGCCATTCCGATATTGCGTTCCTTGGTAAACGCTGGGCACGCCACGGCAGGAGTGTTCAATCTTCTGGCTCAAGCGCTGGTCGGAGTCTCGCAGCCGGAGGAAGCGTTTGAGGCATTTGAACGATCCGTGAACCTCGATCCCAAGAACGAAAAACTGTACCTCTTGTTAGTCGACTCGGCCATGGACCTGCACTCCTATGATTTTGGCCTCAAGGTCGTGGCTATTGGTCTGCAGCACCTCCCCAAATCCGCGCGCTTGCATTATGAACGAGGCATCCTGCTTTCTTTTATTGATCAGCCCGATGATGCGCGGCTGGATTTGAAATTAGCGAGCGAACTCGCCCCGGAAACAACCATTTCTTTTCTGGCGGAGGCGCAAACGGGACTGCTTGATGCAAACATGCCGGCGGCAATTCGCGCCGCACAGTCCGGCTTGCGAAAAGAACCCGAGAATTACATTTTGCTTACCATTCTTGGGCAGGCACTCATTCGTGAGGGCGTGAGTCCGGGGCAACCGGAGTTTGACGAAGCGCAAACCGCTCTCGAAAGGTCAACAGCAGCACGTCCTGATTATGCGGTTTCCCAACTCGCTCTTGGACAACTCTATCTCCTAGACAACCGAATCAATGACGCCATCACACACCTGGAAATCGCCCGTCGACTCGCACCTGACAATCCTTCCGTCTATTCCCAGCTAGCAGCGGCTTACAGGCGGCGCGGAGATCTCGAGGGCGCGGATAAGATGCTGGCTGTCTTGGCAGGCCTTAATCGCGAACAGGCCGCCAAATACAAGCTCGATCCACCGAATCACAAGGAAGGCTATATCGGCACGCGAAAACAGTGATGGGGACAAACGGGATGACAGGCCTGTTCCCTTGCTCGAGCTGCGGGCTCGGGGATAGAGCACTACCGTCCGATTTTCAAGCTGACTGCTTGTATTGAACTATGATCTCAAAGTTCCTTGCGCTACGCGTTTGAATCGCGACTATATCTCCGTGGAGTCCAGAGAAACTGGCCGGCTGACCATTGACTGATGCCGAGTCCAGAGAGTACTCGGTTGGCAGACGGAATTTGACCTGTATTTCCGCTGGAGCTCCCGCTTTCGACAATCCCACATGCGCGATGACATTCTTTTTCTGCTGGGATGCTTGCATCCGTAGATCGACCGGCCCCCAACGCGTCGGCGCTTGCTTAATTTTGATCTCTTTTCCCGAGATTACCCAATCGCGCGGAAGGCCCTTGGCGAAATACAATTTATCCTCATCCGAATCTTCAAGAACCAGCATCCAGCGCACGAGCAAAGGAACTGTCTGCTGAGCGGGGATACAAAAGGTGGCTGTGCCTCCTCCGATGCCGGAGACCTCACCGGCCACCCAACTGCCCCTGGTGTGATCATGGAAGCGATGGGCATAGAGGAACAGCAAGTATTCTTCCACGCGGTCAAGGCGTAGCAGCATTTGTGCGTAGCCATAAGAGATGAAGCCCAGGATATCGCGGCCGGTTGGGTGTGGAGGCTCGACGTTGGCCACAATACCAATCGTTGTCGCGCCATAGGCTCGCATGCAATCGATGACCTGGTTCGCCAGCTTGGCGGGAAGGACGTCCGCCTGCAAAAGTTCGGCGTAGGCTCGGTGTGCCCATTGATGAGGACTCGGCCTTTCCTTCTGCATTGATTCCCAAAATGTCAGCGTGGCCCCCGGGAAGATTCCTATGTATGGCGGATTCATATCGCTCCGGATGCTCTTCTCCATACTCGCCACAACCGCCTCTCGAAGTGTCTTGCTGCGAGTGAGCCATTCTGCGGCAAGCTTCTTTGAGCTGGCCGCGCCCTGCGCGCCGTGGATCGCTGGCAAGGCCTCGGCAATATCCTTGAGTCCTCGCGCGGCATAGGCGTTGTTTGCGAAGTACGGAAGCCACCAGGTCATTGGTTTGGGAGCCAGGCACGAATCGGATTCGCTCCACCCGTGGATAAGTCCATAACCCGGATCACTCTCCGGCAACTTTAAACATTCATCATGGAGTTGCGTCAGAATCGCAGCGGTTGCTTCGATCTTGTGCGCGTGTTTCAGCAGCAAACCGGCATCTCGAGAGTAATTGAAGTATCGGGCCAGCAACGAAAGTGTCATCCCAAACTGGGCGGTTTCCGGTCCGCGCATGTTGTTTACGCCTTTAGCGTCGACAAAATCGGTGAGGTAGTTGTCGATGATTTCGCGCGCGGGTTCAAGGCGGCCCCATTCCAGATTCGCGTAGGCGGACATGGTGAAAATGTCTTGAAAGCCGTCGTACTCGGGACCGTAATAATCCCGGTCTACAGCGCCATACTTGGGATAGACGCCTCCAGGCCGCACCATGAGCTCTTTGGCAAAAGCGTGCCTGGACATATCGGTCCAGACATCTTGCGGAAGGGAGGCAGACGCAAAATCGTGGAGTTGTCTCTCCCAGTACTCGGCGAAAATCAGCAGTCCTCGATAGAATTGTTCCGGCGGTGGATCCAGCCGCGCGGGTGGGAAAGCGGGATAGCTGTATCCGTAGACCGCTTTGGTGATTTTGCCATTTTCGATGAGAGCCGTGCGGTGCCACGTCTGGACAATAAACTTATCCCGGGCTTCTACATCTCCGAAGACAACTAGCTCGTAATAAGCAGTGTCGGATTGTTGAAAGATCTTCCGCACCGCGGGCATCCAGCCACCCAGCAAGCCGTCGTAGCGCTTCATGGCCATCCCGTTGTTCAGTTCAGGGAAGTATTGCCCGGGGTGGTAGGTGCGCGTGCTGCCCGGCGGATAAACGGGCATAGTATCAAAACATTCTTTCGTACCCACGAAGGCATCCCAGCGGTAGCGCCGGTAGGGATTGTTCTCTCCTCTTGCGGAACCTTGCGGTGGTGCGGCAAGTTTCACCTGGTCGGGGTCCGGGTCCCCCTTTTCGAGGAGACGGTCGGCAAGAAGGTCTCGAGCCGTAGTGCCAATGTCCTCCAGTCGCAAGCCCAGGTATGGAGTGCTGGCTTCGTCGAAGGCTGCTTCCGCAGTCTTGGGCAAGACTCTTGTCGCGCCTTGTGAGGAGACGAAGGCGATAGAGCCATCACGGGTCCTCAGATCCTCGTAGACCTTCCAGGTGGTGGAACCGATTTTGAACTCACTGACCTGCGTGTAGCCCTGAAGATTTGTTTCGGTGCTGGAGCCGCGTGCCACGACAGAAGCACTTTCCGCATGAGAAGCGGTTGCGTGAGCGAACACTTCTCCGTCCGCACTTTGGACCAAGTCCTGAATGGCTGCGGTCGTTACTGCAAGGTTCCTCAAAAATTTCCGTCGGTCCATAGCTGGCCTCCACTTTTGTTGGTTGCTGTCACCGTCGCCGTGTGTATCTCCGAAATTTGTCAGGACATTGGTGAAATCCAATGCCGAAATCACCGGCCTCTAGTTTTGACCGGGAGCGTCAGATTCGTTCGGAGGTCTTTGCTTGATTTCAAAGTTCTCGGGGGGAGTTATTCCCAGAAGGTGCTCCACAAAATAGTCCCAGCGTCTGCGGACCAGATAGAGGTTGCGGCCCTCGCCGTGGTACATGTTGGGTACCAAAAGCATGTCGAAGTTCCTGTTGGTCTTGATCAACGCGTCCACGAACCTCATCGTTTCCACGGGGTTCACATTGTTGTCCACGTCGCCGTGGACGAGGAGGAGATGGCCCTGTAGCTTGTCGGCCAAGTTCACATTGGACTGCTCCGCATAATCTTTGCCCACCGGATATCCTTGATAGAGCTCGTTCCACCACGCCTTGTCCAGGCGCGCATCGTGGTCCCCGGAAATCGAGACACAGACCTTATAGAATTCCGGGTGGACGAGGATTGTGTGCGCAGCAGCGTATCCGCCAGCGGACGTTCCATAAATTCCGACTCGGTCCACGTCCATGTAGGGATACTTCGCGCCCATTTGCTTGATGAGCGCGACATGATCGTCGAAGACTCCACCAAGGTTGTGGTAGGAAAATTCGTGAAACGCACGCGACCTGCCTGTCGTTCCTCGGCCGTCGACCATTACCACGATGAAACCAAGCTCGGCCACGGACTGCAAACCTCGACGCCCGGCGTTCGCCGACCCAAATGTTTTTGGGACGAAAAAGCCCTGAGGGCCTGTATAGATCTGCTCGACGACCGGATACTTTTTGGAGGGATCGAAATTGCTTGGCCGCCAGATCAATCCGTAGATGTCCGTTTTGCCGTCAGCGGCTACTCCCTTGAATGGCTCTGGAAATTTCCAACCCGTTTTCAAAAGAGGGCTTGCGTCGGTTTGCTCGAGCGTCTTGACGACTGATCCGTCGGTGGCTCGGCGCAGGACCGACTCTCCCGGCAGGTCGGCACGCGAATAATTGTCCACTAAGAACTTGCCGTCCGGTGAAACACTTGCGGTGTGATTTGCGTTCTCGGGCGTCAGCAATTGCAGCCCCGTGCCGTCGAAATTGACCCTATAGAGATGGGTTAAATAAGGGTCCTCGTCCTTTTCTCTTCCGCCAGCCAAGAAGTACACCTGGTGATTGTTTTCATCGGCGTGGACAATGCTCCGCACGGCCCAAGGTCCTTTTGTGACCTGGTTCTTGAGGTTTCCCGTTCTTCCGTCGTAAAGATAAATGTGGTTCCAGCCGTCGCGTTCGGACGTCAACAGCAGTTCTGCGCCTTCGTTCACCAACTCGACTCGAGTCTCTCCCGGGTCGATATAAGTCTTTGCCTCCTCCTCGATTACTGTGCGTTGTTTACCGGTTTCCGCATCCACTTCGCGAAATTCAAAGCGCTTATCTCCCCGCGAGCGAAACTGGTAATGAATTCTTTTGCTGTCTTTGTACCAGGAGAAACCAGGTCCACCCTGAAAGTAGATCTCGAGGGGAGCAGTTTGTATGTCCGTGCGCGTCAGCGTATGCACGTCGAAAATGATGGGTTGGCCCACGGGCATGACTTCGCCTGGCAACGGATAGACGTAAGTGAAAGCCTTGGGCCTGAGTTGATCGGGAGGAACAAACTGAAGTGTCGTGAATCTTCCTGCATTCCGCGAGTCGATCCGGTAAGTCACCAGCTTGTTCGAGTCCGGCGCCCAGAAAACGGCGGCGGGCTGTTTCACATCTTCGGTTCCTTCTCGCACAAGAAGATCGGAAGAAGGCAGAGGCGTGGCGTAGTCCCAGGACTTTTCGCCGTCGGTGGTCAGTTGGGCGACTGTGCCGGTTGAGAGATTTCGCAAGTATAGATTGTAGTGATCCACAAACGCCGACCAATTGCCATCGGGCGAAATCTGCTCGGTTGACGGCGGCAGCTTTTCCTTCGTGCAGGCATACGTCGAAAGGTTGCAGGTCCACCGTTGTCCCTCCGCCACAAACCGGATCGCTTGTTCTTTATCAACGAATTCAAACGAATTGAATGGCAAGTGATTCGCTCGAATTTGTTTTCCCATTGACTTGGAAAGCTCCTCTGCCAGTTTGTTCTGGTCGAAAGCGGGTCCGCTCGTAGCCTTTGCGGAGTCGACCAGGACGAATTCGCTCTCTGGCCCTGGCCGCCGATACCAGAACTGATCGGTGCCTTCAATCCAGTTGGGCCGAATCTCGGCAGGTTGGACCATTCTTTCGAGATCCCCCGTCAAGGATCGCGCTGCGCGCTCATAGTCCGCGCGCGTACCCTGTGCGTAAGAGGGCAGGGGACTGAGCAGGATGGACAGCGGAACAAGAACGTGGGTGAGGCGGGCTACGAATTTCATGAAAGAGTCTCCTGGTTTAACTCTTGGACATAAACACGGCACCCGCGACGCGGAGGGCCGGAAACTGGAGCGAAGAGAAAAGAAAAGGGCATCAAAATGAGCATCCTTTCAGGAACCCGATATGGTATACGCGAGCGTATACTACAGTCCTTAGCATTTTTCTAGCTTTTTTGCTGAGTTTCAACTTTGCGCTTTCATCTGCCGGTTAATCGCTCGCGCCAGAACTAGCACGCCTCCCTCGGCGCGTCGCGAGGACCCGCCGAAGCGCGACGCGTTCCGGACCGGTTCCAGTCAAGGGCAGGGCAACTGTAGAATCCCGACTGGTTGAAGGGAGCTCAGCAACAGGTTTTCCGTTCACAAGAACCTGATAACCGGAAAATCCTGATACTAGAAGGTGGTTGGTGTGAGGCTGACCTTGGAGATCTCTGTTCTCAATCTCGAAGCGGAGTTCGCTCAAGTCCTCGCGCAAAACGATGGGTGCACTTGCAGCGAAGCCATCCCGCTCCAGTTCGAGATGAAGCCGACGCTGGCGCCCGATGTAATGGAATCGGCGTCCTATGCCGTCCCGGGGGATGATATCCATAAAAAGCGATTTCCGTTGCAGGGCGCCGCCATAGACGACGCGACCGAAGATGGGATCTTCGGCGACAATCACTGCGGCTGTTCGCAAGGCGGCGCTGAAGCCGAGATCGATTTCGCCGCTATACTGCCATGCACCGCGCGGCTGCTGCTTCCCGAACCAGTTGGAGCCGAATACCTGCGGAACGTAAGCGCTGCCCGCCGCTCCATCGTTTTCTTTGCCGGGGTACCAGAAACCGAAGTTTGATTGTGGCGTTCCGGTGTTCATGAGCGCCCACGAACTGAGAGACGAAGCATACCCGAGACGCAGATAGGGCCAGGGCTCCTTCGCGTAGTACAGCCCATAATCGAGGATGGACCAACCTCCCATTTGCGACATGTAGCGCATGTTTCCTTCTACACCGAGTTGCCAGTAGTTCGGTTCCAGCCAACCACGTGTAGCGATGTTGCAAGCGAGCTGCTCGGCAGAAAACCGCTCCACGTCTTTTGCGTTCATCTTCAGCGTCCGCTTTGGATTCTTCAATTGCTCGATGGCGTAGTGGGCGAAAGCTCCGGTGGATTCGAACGCGGTGGGGTCGAAAGGGAACTCGGAGTAGAAGAGATCCGGCTGGTCGTTAACGAAGTACTCTACTTTTTCTTCCCAACCCTTCCGCAAGGTTTCGGCCTTCTCGTGCCAGCCCACGGCGTCGAGCTCGGCGATAAGATCCGCGATAACCAGCTCGTTGTAGTTGCCGACCTCATTCGCGGACCAGCGCGCTATCTGCCACGGATAGGTGTAGAAGGCATGAGCGGTGCCGTAGGCGCGCTCCAGATATCCGTCTTTGTCGAGATAGTGCACGAGCTGAGGATACCGCTGCGCTATCCGGTACATGCTCCAGTACAGCAAAACCATGTGGGGGTAGTCGTAGGCTCGCCAGACGTGGTCTGTCCAGCCGTAACGATCCTCTGGCTTGCTCTCGCGATTGATTTTCCAATTGTCGATCCCGTAGACCGCGTATGGGTAGCGTTCCTCCGTCGTCATCTGGAGCTTGCCCCATACAAAGTTCTTCAGGTAATACTCGACGGCGGCTATCTCCTCAGGATCTGGATACTCGATGTTTTTCGCCGCGATGTACGGCGCCTTGCAAAGCGCAGGGTCATCGCTGGCGAGAATGTAATCCGCAAGCCCGTCCTTGTCATCGGGGCCTCGAAGCACCCGCTTTTTCATATCCCACTCGGAGAACAGGCCGTTGTACCACTTCGAAGGATTGCGATGCTGCTGGTGCGAAACAAGAAACGCGGCGCGTTTCTTGATGAGTATGGATATCGGCTCGGTGACAAAAAACTCCAGCACAGCGTACTGATGAGCGCCGAAGTGCACGGTCAGTTTGTTTTCACCCAAACGTCCAAATCGCACGCGATAAATTGAAGACTGGCCGCGCAGGGTTGGCGCATCTACTTGCGTCTGGGCTGGAAACTCGGGTTCGATCGAATCGATCACGCTGCGGGTGCGTATCGAGACAATCGCATCCTCTCCGATGGGGATGGTCATTCCGGGAACGACATTGACGTCGAGCAATCCTTCGTCGACTAAGATCTGGCGAACGCCATCAGCGTCCTTGGCCCAGCGGAACTTGAATGCGTAGGTGACGCCGTCGCGCTGGGAGTTCGTGGGCGTGAGTGTGTGCGTACTTTGTGGTTGGCGCCAGTTGCCACCGCGTGCTTTGTCCTCTTCGGCCTTGCGTCCCGACAGAATGTATACTCCGCCGCGCTCAGCATATTCCAACTTGGCTGGTGCGAAGTTCATTTCGCTGCGTGTCGGCTCGAAAAGCGGACACTTGGAAACAGGCGTCATGACAAGGTAGGGACCCTCACCGTTCGGGCGCATCCAGTAAAGAAAAGAGCCGTGGCCCGAAATATATTGGTGCTGCACAACCCGCTCTTGATAGGTGATCTCCTTGTCCCAACGTTTGCTCGTGTTGAAAGGAAGTGGCAGAAACAAATCCCCAAGCACAATCGGCTTGTGTGTCGGATTGCGGACGAAAATGGTCCAGTACAGCGCGTCGGCCTCGGCGCGAAATCTTTCCGTGACTTCAAGGTCGGCGTAGTATTCATTGCGGATCCAAGCCTGCCGGTTGTAGATGATGCTGAGCTGCTGGCTCACGCGGCGAGACGGGCTGTCTGGCACGCGCTCGTAGCGATTCTCGGAGGCTTCTGTCGAGAATTCTTTCCACTCCAGGTCCCCCATCTTGTAGCGAATGTGAATGTGGCCGAGGGTGGCCTCGTCGGCGATGTAGTCGGTATCGTATTTGTCGCCCGCGGATTTCAGGCTGGTGATACCGGCCTTGTCGAATTCCAGGCGGAACTGAGCGGGAGCCGATTGCTGGGCAAGCGCAGATGAGGAAAGAAGCAACGCGAAACCAAGGACGAGACAAGATCTGTTCATCGCGATGTCCTAGCGAACCGCAATCCTTCACTTGACGGTCGAGAAATCGGCAAATCCGACGCGCACAACGGTCATGGACCGCTGTGGCCGGCCTGGCTGTGATGCTTGCGAATCGACCGAAGGGGGAAGCGCTTCCGTCCAAATACCGTAAACTTTGCGGTCGTACGTCACCAGCCAGGTGTAGTCACCCAGGAAGGCGTTTTGGGATTCGAACAATGATTCCGACCAGGTGTAATTTGTGAAAGTCCGGCCGCCATCCGTCGAACGCGCGAGCGTAAAGCCCGTCTTGCGATTGGCAGGATCGTCGCGACGATCATAAAACTGAACGTAGATCTCACCGGTGACTGGGTCAACCGCCATCCACTGAAAAAACTGGTCGATGCCGTCGTGGACGGGATCACTATTCACACGAACAGGCTTCGACCACGTTTTGCCATGGTCGTTGGATGAGACGCTGAACACGTCTACATCACCGTTGCGATAATCGCTCCAAGCCAGGTAAAGTGCGCCCCTGTTCTTCCCCGGCCGCGCATCCACTCCAATCTGCGGGAAGCCCATGACGCGAGAGACACCTGGGATGCCGCCTGCTCCACCGAAATATGGCGGCGCAACCTCGATGGCGACGCGTGAGGGTTCGAATGAAATGCCACCATCCTGCGATTGGGTAAATGTAATCGTGCTTCCATCGTTCCAAACCGCGTACACAGTGCCATCGGCACCCACCGCCCCGACGAAACCTACCAGCCCGCCGTTGTCATCCCGCGGGAGCCCGGCATGCGTGCTGATGCGCATCGGGGTGGAGAATGTTTTGCCTGAGTCCGTTGAACGCGCGAATAAAATGATCGACTCATCGAGTTGCCACTCGATCCAGCCGATGTAGACGTTACCGGCGTAGGGACTGTGCGGTTGTGCATCAGCAAACACGCGCGGCATATCCTCCCACTGTATGTCTCGCTCATTTCCCTGATAAGCCTTTATCGCGACCGCATCCTTTTCCCAAGTTTTGCCTCCGTCCAACGAGCGACGAACAAAAATGCCGTTCCGGCCAGCCCCGTGCGCCCAATACGACTGGCTGCCGAGCTTGTCGAAATGCAAGGTGCCTAGAAAGGCTTGCCCCTTGTTGTCGAACGCCACGGAGACGTCGCCGCCACCACGCCAGCCCTCGACAGGAGGAAGCTCGGCGCTAGTGAATGTTCGGGCGCCATCCGTGGAGTAGGCGATAGTCGCAGGCTGAAACGCCGCCACCACTTGGTTGGGATTGTTGGGATTCACTGCGATTGACGGCTCGTTACCATGGGCGCTTGCGGCCGAGACAGTCACAACACGGCGACCAGGCGCGGGAGCCAGCGGGGTTTGCGCGAAAGCAACTGCGCAGAGGAGGAATTCGGCGAGAGTGACGCAGCTTAGTCTCATTCGCATGGCTCAGCTCGGTTGACGGGCGATCTCGAAGGTCTCATGGGCACCGATCGCAGAAGGTAGAGGGCTCATGGGCGAACACTGTAGCGGAAAGGGAGAAAATTGCAAGCGCTTGCATTGCGGCTGGCTTTGCATAGAATGTTCCCCGAACTGCGCCGAGACTCGTCCGTCGCGCCGTGCGCTCGCCCGCAGGCGAACCATGGAAAAACCACCAAACCAAATAAAAGACGATTCGTCCCGCCGCGATTTTCTGAAAGGCATGAGTGCTTTTCCAGTTCTCGCCATGCTTGGCGCAAAAGTCCAGCCCACTCACCCGCGTGCGGTATCAGCCTCCGGCCAGGTGGCTTCACGTTCTACTGAAGGCACGAAAAGGTTCGTGGCAATCCAAATCGGCGGACGATCGTTCGTGGATGAGGGCGTGGAAAAGGTGTTGGATGTCCTCGCGGAAAAGGGCAGCGTCAATGTCTTGATGCCGACGGTGTTCACTTATGGCCGAGGACTGGCGGGACGCCAAATTCCCGGCCAGCCGCTTCCGGACCATGGCGTCCAGGAGTACGACGAAATCCACGGCGGGAGCTACACGGCAGTTCGCGCCGACTTCTACACCAAGTCTGTAATCCAAAATGTTAGAGCTCCTGAATTGGGAAACTTCGACATTCTTGCCGACGTCATTCCGAAGGCCAAGGCGCGCGGGATGCAGACTTATTGCCTATTTGAGGAGGCCTATAATCCGCGCCTTATGCCCGGGTTTGAGAAAATCGCGGAGGTTGATCTGGACGGAAAAATCGGCGGCAGCACCTGTCTGAACAATCCTTACGCTCGCGATTTTCTGATGGCACTGGTCGAGAATTGGTTCAAGCACAACGACCTCGATGGCATGATGTGGGAGTCGGAACGACAAGGGCCGCTGAACAACACGCTGGGAGCGCATTTCGGCCGGTTCACTGGGGAGACGCGCATTTATTGCTTCTGCCAGTACTGTGCCAGCAAAGCCGCCGGCCAAGGCATTAACGTCGAACGCGCGCGTGGCGGATACATCTCGCTGGATAAGTGGGTAAAGGAGACGCTCAAGGGCGAGAGCCGCTCGGGCTCAGGCGCATTCGTATCACTTTGGCGGCTGCTCATGGAGTATCCAGAGCTGATCGCATGGGAGAGGTTTTGGTTGCAAAGCCAGGAAGAGGTCTATGGTTTGCTATTCCAAACCGCCAAGGCGATCAATCCCAAGGCGCAGGTCGGCTTGCACATCATGCACCTGGTGACTATGAGTCCGTTTTATCAAGCCGAACAGGACTACGCACGGATCGCCAGGAGCGCGGATTTCATCAAACCGTGCGCCTATAACAATTGCGCCGGGCCGCGCTTCGCTCAGTACATCCGAAACGTGCAGTCGACAGTGTTTCGAGATTTCACTCCCGATGAAGTCCTTGAGTTGCATTACCGGCTCCTGGGCAATGAACACGAGGCGCCTCTCGACAAGCTGCCGACTTCAGGGATGTCGGCCGCGTATGTGACGCGTGAAACCCAACGCGCTCTCCAGGACGTTAATGGAACGGCCGCCATCTATCCTGGAATCGACATCGATATTCCAACCGGGCTCAACGAAAAACGAACTCAACCCGCCGACGTAAAGGGAGCCGTGCTCGCGGCGTTCCGTGCTGGTGCTCCAGGAGTTGTGCTTTCGAGAAAATATGCGGAAATGAAACTCACCAATCTCGCCGGCGCCGGCGAGGCATTGAGGGAACTAGGCTAAATCCCAAAAGCTGCGCGTTTTGTCTCAATCCCATCGGGAGGTTTCGTGAAAAAACTAACTCATCTCCGATTTCCCGTTGCTCTCGTTGCGCTATGTGCATTCCTCCTGCTCCAAAGTCCTCTGCACTCTCAAGTGCGCCAGGAGCCAGGGAAATCCATTGGGAAAGTGTCAACCGTAGGCGACTTGATTCTGCTCGAGCTCGACGAAGGTGCACTCGGGAAGCAGAACCTGTTCGACCTGAATCGTCGTACGGTGCGCTTTACGCGGGCCGGTTCTGGATACCGCGTGGAGAACCTGCCCTTGCAGTGGGACGCTGAGTTTGGCGACGAACTGAAGGGTAGCGACGTGACTCTGCGGAACGTGGAATTTCCGTTTTCCGGCAAGAGTTGGAGGTCATTCTCCGTGGGCGGGAATGGATCCATTCGCTTCGGCGGTTACGCGAAGGATGCCGGAGCAGGACTCGGCGCCGCGGATCGTTATCGTGGAGACGCAGCCGAACGTCTGGGCGGGGTCCAGATCGGGCGGTTCGACCAACTGAGCGAGGCGGCTGAAACGCTTATCAATACCGTTCCGGCGATTTGCGTTTTCATGAAGCCGAGGATGTATGGCACGCGGTACGCAAAGGAACTGGCCGACCGCGTCGTGGTTACTTGGGACGTGACTGAGCCGTGGGGCAACATTCAAGACTTCACGTGGTTCAAGACAGTCAATAGGTTGCAGGTCGTTCTGCACCAGGACGGCACGATTGAGATGTCATACGACGAGGTTGCCGCGAAAGACGCGATAGTCGGGGTGTACCCGGTCCTCTCCTCCGAAACACAAAGTGACTTGGCGACCATTCGCGGGGCCGACAATCCGGCGCTCGCGCCAAATTTGAATCTGCGCGGCGTAAAACTTGCGACCGTAGACGATCTGTTTCTGCGAGTCACATTCGAAACGCGCGGCCCCGTTCTGCCTGAAGGAGATGCCGCACTCTCGGGGATTGCGTACCGCATCCGTTTCGACACGCACAAGCCTGCTCCCGGGAGCGCTTCCGACCGCGAAGCTGAGGTTGTCTGGACAGCTCGTGGCTTTGCGCCGCGGAACCGCGCTGGCCGCTCCACTTCGCGATACTTCCCCTCCGGTTCAGGCCTATCGCACGGTGTGACAGTCAGCGGTAACACACTTTCGATCCAGGGAATCGTTCCCGCTGAGCTGCGGGAGGCTCGGCAAGTTTTCGTTTCCGCGGATGCGGTCGGCCCCGGTTCGGATGATCCGGTCGATCATGTCCCCGCCCGTTCCGTGTCGCTCAGTCGCCTGCGCAGTCCGGAAGTGCACCTTTCGAATGCCAAGCCACAAGACGGCACATTGCCAATCGTCTACGAACCCTTCCATTACTATCCCTTACCGAATTCGCGTGATCTGGCCTGCACCGTTCTCAAGACGCTAGGAGATAAATTTGATTTTCTGGCTTACTATTCGGATTTTCGCATCGACAACCAGGAGGCGGGCACGCCCAGTTACGGCCCGCTGGGCAGCACGGGACCGCCGGTAACCGGCATTGGCGCGACACAACGCGGTCTCGAGAGCTTCTGCAGCCAGGGCCGCTTCCAATGGCAGTTTGTTCAGCCCGTTTACGTCGGCGCAAACCAGATGCAGGAACAGCCGCCGGACAATGCCCCCGTGGGACCTGAGCGTGATATTACCTTCTATGAGCAGCAGCTTTCGGAAATAACTCAGAACGGAGTGATGCCACCATACATGTACGCTATGTCGCAAATCGCACACGAGATGGGACATCGCTGGGGGGCCTTCGTGTCGGCAAAAGTGAATGGCGAAACCATTCCGCTTGGGCCAACGCACTGGGCCAGGGGATTACAGGCGCCCGTGGCATTTCCCTTTGTGCGGCCCACGGAGGCTTCGATCATGGGCGGTGGCGTTTGGCAGGACAACTTTGACGGGACATTCACGCAGCTCGATGACGACTATTATGTTCCCGCGACTGGGTGGTCGTATCTTGACCTGTATCTGATGGGTTTGGTGGCGCCGGCAGAGGTGCCTGATTTCTTCATCTTAAGGAATCTCACGCCAGAGGGAAAAGACGCGAATGGTCATCCGATTTTCAAGGCGGAGCGCACGAAAGTAACTATCCAGGATGTGATCGATGCCGAAGGGCCGCGTGTTCCCGGCGTGGATAAGTCACAGCGGAATTTCAATACCGGCATGGTCATGGTGGTTGAGCACGGAAAGAAGCCGAGCCCCGAACTGCTTGAACGCACGGAAGGGATCCGCAAGCGCTGGATCGAATACTGGCCCACGACCACCGGCCGACGTGCTTCCATGACCGCGACTCCAAAATGACTGCGCGTCTCCATGATTCTTGGCAACCTATGAGTCCAAGTTGCGGGTCGAGGCGCGTGGATCATGCAATCAATTTTGACATCACGAAGCACGGGCCTTTATAAGCGGCAGTCGTTACTCAAGCCCGATTGTCTGAGTAACTGCCTTCACGCGCCAAAATGATAAACCGTAGAAGAGATGGCATGCCTCAACGCGGCAGCTAGTGCTCAGCAAAATGAGTGCCGGTCACATATCCCAACGTTGCACGTTGAGGAGGTCCTGTGGACAGGGTCCACAAATTTCGTGCCGCTTCGTTTCGCCGCAATCGCGCTGACCGATACGATTCGAATTTAGTTCTGGGCTGCGTTCACGTGTGTTCTTATTTTTACGTGCCGCCCGTCGATCCCGCTGAGCGCCTCCCGGTTGTTGACCTTCGAAATCTTGCTGTCATTATCTGTGGTGAAGGTCTTGCCATTGTTACCAAACTTGCCCAAGATGCTGGCCGGCTTCTTAGGCAACTTATGTGCGCAAGAACCGTGATCTTGGGCTGAGTCTGTGTTCTGCCCCGCTTGAACCATCATCGGCGTCCACGTCAGGAAGGCGATCATCGAAGAATATCAAGCATCACCGATTCGCATCGTCGATGAGCAAGCAGCAATGTCTCGAAAATTCAGTGTCCGTAAAACAGTCGTGATCGATTCCACCAAAATGTGGATAGCTTGCATGGCTTCTTGAATCGAGCGCGAAGGTATCGGCGGCCCGGATGTCGCTCTAAGTTCCCACTTTTCTTGAGGCCTACTCAACGTTGCTTACGAAATCTTTACGAACCGCTCAGGACTTCTTTAGCGGTGTTTCGCTATCGTGTCTTCGGTTGTCGAGGTCGATTGCGGTCTTCGAGTTCAGCGAGTTTGAAGAAGGCAACGGAACTCGCGCGTGGGTAGTGCTATGACTCTAATCGCCCTGACAGCGATTTGCTTCCTGGCTTGTGCCCTCTACGTTTACATCCTGATTCACTGGATGCGAGACACGAAGCGCAAGAGGGCAACTCATTCGGCTGGTGAAAACAAAGCCGATGAGAACCGCGAGCCGAGGCGGCCACCTATTATTGGTTCCCGGAGGGCTCCGGAAAGTCATGGCCGCTTTGCAGCCAGGTCACTGCCGCATGCGAGCATGGCAGGGCGAGCGCGCGATAGTCCGCCCGTTTGCCATCAGGGCGAACATGATGCATACGAAACGATCGCGAGAGCGTGCCGCTCGGGCAGGAGAATCTAACGGGGTGAGTTTGTACAACGCAACCTCTGACACAAGTCACTTCGTTCGTGCGATGTCGGCATAGATTCAAAACCCGCGTTCTTTGCAAATTGCAGTTCAGGAGAGACATATGTGTGCGTTCGGACAGAAATGGGGCTTTATTATGTTAATGCTGTCTGGATTGCTGTGTTCCGGCGCGATGCCGGGTGTGGTACGCGCGGACGACAAGGACGGCGATACTCCGCCGGCTAAGACCGAGACGACAAAACCCAGCGCGGCTAAGGTGGACGTGACCGCCCCATTGACGGATCGGGAGCGAATGCTATTGGACCGGATAGAACAGCTCGAGAAGCGCATGGCAGTGCTTGAGGCCGAAGGCCAACCGGCGTTTCCTTCCTCCAACGAGTCATTAGCGTCGCAACCGTCTGCAGTTGCGCCCGCGCAGGCCGGCGCCGAAAACTCTGCCGCCGGGGGCGGAGTGACGACTGCAGTCCCCGTGGCTACAGCGTCGGCTGCGCCCCAGGAAAAGGCCTCGACGGCCCCGGCGAAGGCAGAACCATTCGCGTTCGCGGACTTCACGTGGCTAACCGGCAATGCCCGAACCAACGGATCGCCGATGGACACCAAATTCTTCACGCCGGAAATCGGAGCCGACGGCGACTACGTTTACGATCTCATTCATCCCAAAGACAACGCCATCAGCGGTACAAGCGAGATTTTTCGGGCGAATGAGGTTCTGGCAAGCCCGTGAAATCCGTTACATGGACCATGAACTACTACCTCGGACAGGACCATCCCGATCGCATTATAGTGCCGCCCAATGGGCCCATCCCAGTGCAGCGGGGACTCAGCTTTGAAGCGATTAGCCCTCCGCCCAACGGGCGCACGCACATTTTCGACAGCTACGTCACATGGCAGGCAACACCGAAGCTGAGCTTGGCATTGGAGGGCGATTACATCATTCAGCGCCTTCGGAAGAATCAAGCTCCTGGCCAGTCGGCAGCTCCTTCCCACGTTGACGGCGGCGCTTCCTATGTTCGATATCAATTCACACCGATGCGTGCGCTGGCCAGCCGGGCGGAATATCTGTCTGATCGCGGCGGACTCTTCAGCCGCCTCAATCAGGCGTTGAAAGAGAATACCGTCACGTTCGACTACACCGTTGCCGATGGATTTCTTATGCGCTACGAATAGCGCCGCGAGTTTTCGAACCAGCCGTCGTTCTTTTCCGAGGAGCAAGGCGTCTTGAAGAAGGATCAGACAACCGCGACGGTCGGCTTGATTTGGTGGTGGGGACGCAAGGAAGGCGCATGGTGAGTAGACATTATTCGCGTAGGACACTGCGGGAGGATAGGAATAGTCATGCTTGATATCATTTTCATCTTTGCGACCTCACTGTTTTTTGGAATTGGAATTCTGTACGTTCGCGGCTGCGAACGCCTGAAATAGGAGTGAGTCTATGAGCATAGGTGATGCGGCACTGTTGACAATTTGTGTGCTTCTGTTTGGTTATTTGCTGTACGCGCTGCTGAAGGCGGAGGAGTTCTAGCTCATGACTGCGAATGGCTGGTTTCAAATCGTCTTTTTTCTTCTGGTGATCTTTCTACTGACCAAGCCTCTAGGCGTCTTCATGATGCGTGTGTTCAATAGGGAGAAGGCTCTCTTAGATCCGATCCTGGGGCCTGTGGAAAGAGTCGTCTACCGCCTGTGTGGTGTAGACGAAAAACACGAGATGCGCTGGACAGAATACGCCATTGCCATGCTCCTGTTTAGTGGCGTTTCCATGACTTTGCTTTACCTCATCGAACGCACGCAGAAGTGGCTGCCGTTCAATCCACAGAAATTCGGCAACGTGGAGCCTGGTCTCGCGTTTGGTACGGCTGCATCGTTCACGACGAATACGAACTGGCAAGCGTACAGCGGCGAATCCACAATGAGTTATCTCACCCAAATGGCGGGTCTGGCTTATCACAACTTTGCCTCCGCTGCGGTCGGCATTGTCCTTGCCATCGTGGTGATCCGCGGAATCGCTCGCAAAGAAACGGACAAACTTGGGAACTTCTGGGTTGATACGACGCGATGTCTCCTGTGGGTGCTGCTTCCGATCTGCCTGGTTGGTTCGCTTGTGCTGGTGTCACAGGGCGTCATACAGAACTTGAAGCCGTATACGACGGTGGAGTTAATCGAGCCTCAGACGGTTCAGGTGACCGGCGCGGACGGCAAAACCACGACACAGACGGTGACCCAGCAGGTGATTGCGCAAGGGCCGGTGGCATCGCAAGAGGTAATCAAGGAATTTGGCACGAATGGCGGTGGATTTTTTGGCGCCAATAGCGCTCATCCATTCGAGAACCCCACACCACTCTCCAACTTTATTGAACTGCTACTAATTTTTGCAATCCCTTCAGGCCTCACTTACACGCTCGGCCGGATGACGGGCTCACAACGTCACGGCTGGGCCGTGTGGGCTGCCATGGCGTTCTTGTTTTTGGCGGGCGTGACAACGGCCTATTGGGCAGAGGCCAGAGGCAATCCGCTCTTGGCGGGCACCGACCAGCAAGTAAGCGCCCTACAGTCAGGCGGAAACATGGAAGGGAAAGAGGTGCGCTTCGGAATCGCGAACTCCGCCTTGTTCACTACCGTGACGACCGATGCGAGCTGCGGCGCGATCAACGGCCAGCACGACTCGTTTACGCCTCTTGGTGGCATGGTTTCGTTGATTAACATCATGCTGGGGGAAGTGGTCTTCGGTGGAGTGGGCGCCGGCCTCTACGGCATCATCGTGTTCGTAATTCTCGCGGTGTTCATTGCTGGTCTGATGGTCGGCCGAACACCGGAGTACTTAGGAAAGAAAATCGAATCGTATGACGTAAAGATGGCGATGCTGGCGGCCCTCATCTTGACATTAACTATCCTCGGATTTTCCGCCGTCGCCATCGACAAGCCTTTTGGTGCTTCGAGCATTTCCAACCCCGGGCCACATGGATTGTCGCAGGTCCTGTATGCGTACGTCTCTTCGACCGGAAACAATGGCTCAGCCTTCGGGGGTTTGAACGTTAATACCATGTGGTACAACACGAGCACCGCCGCGGCCCAACTTCTGGGCCGATTCTTCATGATCATTCCAGTGCTTGCCATTGCTGGAAGCCTAGCCAAGAAGAAGACCGTCCCCGAATCGGCGGGAACATTCCCGGTGACCGGCGGGCTGTTCGCGGGTTTGCTAATCTCCACCATTTTGATCGTGGGTGCGCTTACGTTCTTCCCGGCTCTGAGTCTGGGGCCGATTCTCGAGCACCTGCTGATGCATGCAGGAAAGGCTTTCTGAGGTGCATATGGATCATGTACATCTTCATCATCGGACGAAAGCGCAATCGCTAGCGGCCAAGAGAATTCTCTTAAGAGCACTGCTGGACTCCTTCGTCAAATTGCATCCCCGGACGATGGTAAAGAACCCGGTGATGTTCGTCGTGGAGGTGGGAGCCCTCTTGACGACGATCCAGGTCGCGTGGAACGTTTTTCACCATGCCGGACAGTTTGGTTTTGGGTTGCAAATCACACTATGGCTGTGGTTTACGGTTCTTTTTGCAAACTTTGCTGAAGCCATGGCCGAAGGCCGGGGCAAGGCGCAAGCCGATACGTTGCGCAAAGCACGGGCGGACACCCAAGCGCGGTGCTTGCGGGCTAACGGCTGTATCGAGACCCTAGCCAGCTCGAAACTTCGCTCTGGAGACATTGTCGTTGTCACTGCGGGGGAGTTCATCCCAGGAGACGGCGAGGTTATCGAAGGCGTGGCGTCAGTCGACGAGTCGGCCATCACTGGCGAGTCGGCCCCGGTCATTCGTGAATCCGGCGGAGATCGTTCCGCGGTCACTGGTGGAACCCGCGTGCTCTCAGATGAGATCAAGGTACGCATCTCTTCGAACCCAGGGGAAACCTTCCTCGACCGTATGATCAAGCTCGTTGAGGGAGCTTCACGTCAAAAAACCCCGAACGAGATTGCGCTCAACATTCTGTTGGCGGGGCTAACGATCATCTTCCTGCTGGCGGTTGTGACCCTTCAGCCGTTTGCCATCTACTCGGGTGCTCCTCAAAACATCTTTGTACTGGTCTCCCTGCTCGTTTGCCTGATCCCCACGACGATTGGAGGGCTCCTGTCGGCTATCGGAATTGCCGGGATGGACCGCATGATTCAGCGGAACGTCATCGCGATGTCGGGGCGCGCGGTGGAGGCGTCAGGCGACGTGGATGTGCTCTTGCTCGACAAAACGGGAACAATCACCCTCGGAAACCGGGCTGCCACCCAATTCTTCCCTGCGCCCGGCGTGGAAGAGGCATATCTCGCCGATGCCGCGCAGCTTTCTTCACTGGCCGACGAAACTCCGGAAGGGCGTTCCATCGTTGTATTGGCAAAGGAGCGCTACAAGCTCCGAGGTCGCGACCTTGCTTCGCATGCGGCAGTTTTCATCCCATTCTCCGCACAAACAAGAATGTCTGGCGTGGACATGGACGGCCGGGAAATTCGTAAAGGCGCTCTGGAAGCCATCAGCAGGCTGAGCGTCGCCTCTGGCAATACCGTGCCCGCCGAACTGCAAGTGTGCGTTCGAGAAATTTCGAATGCTGGCGGAACGCCGCTGTTGGTTGCAGAGAACGGCCGCGTGCTGGGCGCGATCGCTCTCACCGACATCGTTAAGGGAGGGATGAAGGAGCGCTTCGACCATCTTCGCGCCATGGGCATTCGCACCATGATGATCACTGGTGACAACCCGCTGACCGCGGCCGCCATCGCCCGCCAGGCCGGAGTAGACGATTTCCTTGCCGAAGCTACGCCGGAAGACAAGATGGCGCTTATCAAGAGGGAACAGGCGAAAGGAAAGCTTGTGGCGATGACCGGCGACGGCACGAATGACGCTCCAGCTCTGGCTCAGGCAGATGTCGGCGTGGCCATGAACACCGGCACGCAAGCGGCCAAGGAAGCCGGCAACATGGTGGATCTAGACTCTAATCCCACGAAGCTCATCGAGATTGTCGAAATCGGGAAACAGTTATTGATTACTCGCGGTGCGCTCACCACGTTTTCAGTGGCCAACGACGTTGCCAAGTACTTCGCGATCATACCCGCCATGTTTGCCGCGGCTTTCCCCGTCCTCGGCGTCTTGAATGTGATGCATCTGCACACACCGGAATCGGCAATCCTTTCGGCCGTGATATTCAACGCGCTGATTATCATCGCTCTGATTCCACTCGCTCTGCGTGGCGTGCGGTACCGGCCGTTGGGCGCGGCGGCCCTTCTTCGCAACAACCTATTGATCTACGGCGTGGGCGGGATCATTGCACCATTTATCGGAATCAAATTTATCGACGTATTGCTGACGCATCTTCGGGTTGTCTGAGGAACTTATGAAAAAAAATCTTGTCACCTCGCTGTGGTTCACTTTGGTGACTACTGTGATCTTTGGATTGCTGTATCCCCTGGTTGTCACCGGGCTGTCGCAAGTATTGTTCCCTAACCGCGCCAACGGACAACTGATCGAAAAGAACGGCAAGATCGTGGGGTCTCGAATCATCGGCCAGGCGTTTACCGGACCTGGATATTTTCATTCGCGGCCTTCCAGCGCCGGAACTGGATACGATCCAACGTCGAGCGGCGGCTCCTATTTGGGGCCCACGAACAAGAATTTGATCGAGCGGGTGAAAGGCGACGTGCAAAAACTCCAGACGGAGAATCCCGGAGCTCCGATCCCGGTAGATTTGGTGACCAGCTCGGGCTCCGGGCTTGACTCGGACATCTCTCCCGCGGCTGCAGAATTCCAGATTTCCCGCGTTGCTCGTTCGCGCGGGATGAAGCAAGAAGACGTGCGCGCTGTGATGCAGAAACACACCAGAGGGCGCGACTTGGGGTTTCTGGGTGAAGCTCGCGTAAATGTATTGGAACTGAATCTGGATCTCGACAGTCTTCAACCGGCGCGATAACGGTCACAATTTGCGGCGTGTGGGTTTTTCTGTGGGCGTGCTTGGCAACTGAGAGCGTTATCCCAGCCAGGACTCGGTCAAGATGTAGCGGGGATGCCCAGGGTCGGTCTCGATCTTCCTGCGCACCTGCTTTATCACCTCGCGAAGGTTTTCCGTTTCCTTACCGTGATCCGGTCCCTAAACAGATTGCAGCGACCTCTTATGTTTAAGCAGCTTTCCTTTCTGACCGACGAGAGTGCGCAAGACGTCGAATTCTTGCGGACTCAGGCAGGCTCTCTCGCCGCGGACATCGATACTATTTTTCTCAAGATCCACGCTCAACTCGGGAGTCTCGATTTTCGGAAGCGGCTCTTCAGAGCTGGAGCGTCTCAGTGAAGATCGAATGCGTGCAAACAAATCTCCGATTGCGAATGGTTCTACGACGTAATCGTCCGCCTCGAATCCAGCGCGACAACCTTGTCATGTTCCGAGTTGCGAACCGTCACCATGATGATTGGTCCATCGAACGACAATCGAACCTTGCTACAAGCTACCGAGCTCCGTTCGCAACGCGAAATCAACCCGTAGTGGACTCCGCTGCAGCTCTCGCTCGTCGGTGCCGCACTGTTCGGGATCACCCTCGTTCTGGGCATCCTCGACACGTACGGCGTCATTCACATCTCGTGGTGGCTAACGATGAGCAGCTTCGACGGCGCGCTGCTCACGCTGGTAGAGCGGCCGTCACTCGAAGGGAACTGGTTCGATACTGGCAGCCACCTCCGAGTGTGGATGCCGTTGGTTGGGCTCGAACGCCTCGCCAAACTCGCGTTCGATCAGATCCGTCGGGCCTCCGCGACCACGCCGCTGCGCTGATCCGGCAGCTCGACGTGATCCACCGGCTAGCACGCCGACTTCCGGGCACCTGCCGGAACTGGATCTGGCAAACATTACGGGTTTGTAGATGGGGAGCCAGTACTGATTAACGCGGGACATGGTAGACTGGAACTCCCGAGAGCTTCACATTCCACGTACCAAGAATGAGGAGCCGTTGCACGTGCCGTTTAAAGACGCGGCTATCAGTGCGCTTAAGAAAGTATTAAAGAGCGGGGATGGAAAAGGAAGTGTCTTTACCTCGGCAATACGGGCGAGCCTCTAGAAAACGGCCGTCACTGGTTTGATGACGTGGTAGTACAGGCGAAGCTCAAGAACTTTCATTGGCACGACTTGCGTCATACGTTTGCGAGTCGGTTGCGAATGAAGGGAGCGCCGCTCGAAGATATTGCGGATTTGCTGGGGCACAAGAGTTTGACGATGACCAGGCCTTATGCACATCTCGGGCCGAACAAGTTGCATGCGGTGGTGTCACTGCTTGGAGCGGGTGACCTGACTAGTGACGCCGGGCGACCCAATCAAACAGCGACTACCCCGCAAGTTGCTGTGCAGTAAAAGTTTAGGGGCGTAGCTCAGTGGTAGAGCAGCGGCCTTTTAAGCCGAAGGTCGTGGGTTCGATCCCCACCGCCCCTACCAACCTTCTTTCCTTTCAGTACCTTAGATCGTCGCTCCTGTTCCAATCGGAACATTTGTTCCAATTGACCGCCTCGCAATGCGCTCCATCGAGTCGCGCTGCGACTGCGGAATGACGTGAGCGTAGACCTTCAGTGTCGTTCTAACGTCAGCGTGCCGCATCTGAGTCTGCAGCACGGTAATAGGTTCGCTCTCGGCCAACTCTGTCGCTAGACCGTGCCTGAATGCGTGTAGACCGACATTCTCAGCAGAGATGCCTAGCTCACGGAGGATCGGCTTTAATCCTGAGCGGACCACATTGTTTCTTGACCTGGAAAATCCGTCTTTGCGTGGAGCCGGAAAGAGAAGCTGGTTTCGATTTTCTTTCCAGTGGTTCTTCAGATAGTCGCAGAGCATTGCTTCCAGATCGGACGGCATCGGAAGCAGGGCTACGGACTTCTTGGTTTTGGGTTGACGGACCATCCTCGTCAGATCATCCACGGACTTGTTCACACGAATCGTCTTTCGGCGAAAATCCAGATCTGGCACCGTTAGAGCCATTAACTCGCCCGCCCTAGCGCCCATAACCGAGGCCAATGCGAACATAGTCTTGTACGGCTCTTTTGCGGCTCCAACGATCTGGCGTACCTGTTCACTCGTGAAGAACGCCTGCTCTGGAGTCTCAGGCTCTCTTACTGTTAAATCCGAGAAAGAAACCGTACTCGTCCTCATTCCAGACTTTTTCGCATAGCGCAGCACGGCAAAGATCGTCTCTAAAATGTTGATGATGGTCTTAGGAGACAGATCGTCTTGCAGACTGGTAGCGAAACGCTGCAAAGGAGGAACATCCAAAGCGTGCGGAGCTTCTTTCCCGAAGATAGGAAGAACGTGAATACGGAGGTAACTTTCCCGCTGCCGCACCGTTGCCGGCGAAAGCTGCGGAGCCACGTCCCGTTTCCATGCGTCAACGGCGTCTTGAAACGTCTCGCCCTTGATGGGGACGGGAACGCTTCCGCGACGACGATTGATTTCTGCCATGAACAGATCGTGTTCTCGGCGAGCGGCACGTTCAGACATCACATTGAGATCGCCAATCAAATGACGAGCACGCTCGGTCGTGATCGTCCCGTCTGGTTTCTCAACGTCCTCGTAAAACAACGTGTACGCTTTGCCGTTTTGCACTTGAAAACTACCTTTTTGAAACCGCCTCTTAGGCACTGGGCCTCTTTTCCGGCCTGTGCCCTCTAAGTGCGTTGCGGCAGCGATTGTAGTAAGTCGGCGGTCTGACAGTCCACGAGTTTTTGACAATGGCTCTACTGCATGGGGAAACGCAAAGTGCGAGCCTGGCTGGGTAGGCAAGGTGCCTGCATCTGACGAGATTACGGACGGCACCTCGTTTATGGTCGCTTGCGTTGGGCGGATCGACATGGCGTGCCGCTAGCTGCTTGCACAAATCTGGGTTGCATGTCTTAAGTCTTCCTGCAATCTTCGTCAGGGGTCCCGACTCGGTTCGCTTGTTTGAGATGGACTGGCCTCGCTGGACGGCGAGAAAGCTGTGCCACGTTGAAATTCCCCCTGGGCTTTGGTGACTGTGCGGCGGGCGTAGTCCGCCGGGTCGTACTTTTCGTGCGCCCGGAACTCCGCAATGTCACGCATGATTTCTTCTGGCGGGAGTCCTCTTGCCAGGGCGCGCTTGGCGTAAGCCCAGTCACGCTCTGATTGGCTTAGTTCGCGAGGGCCTGACGGCGCAGTGCGCTCACGAGACGGATTCGATCTTCCTGGGCCAGAGTCCACTGGATCGGTGCGAAGTCTGAAATCTCGTTCGTGATAGGTGCGGTCTGCGTGGGCTTGGACTGTTACCTGAAAGTCCTCCTCGTACTTTTTGTTCGCGAAACCTGGAAGACGGAGCACTCTTGTCGAATCGGTTGCTGCGGGATCGCCATCGAATTCCCGCGCCAAGGCGTGCAGGAATGCTTCGGCTTGCTCTTGAGTGACTCCCTCGACCTTCCATATCACCTGAAATTTGTCGCGCGACGTGCTCAGGACGTAGCTTGGGGTCGGCACAAGATCCGACTGCTGGATGGCCGCGAGGGATTTGCTCCCGTCGTGGTCGAGGTCGATATAGAGATGCTTGATCGCTTGTATGTCATCCTTCGTTCGCGTGTGGGCCTCGGGTTTCAGCGGATTCATGCCGAGGTAGATGTCCGAGCCGTCTCGCTCATTCTTGTAGCGTAGCCAGTCCTGAAATTGCGGGGCCGCGATTCTTACAGCCGTGCTGATGCGCTGGAGAGCATCTCCGCGCCTTCGATTCCGCACTAGCACGGCCAAGCGGTCCGAGGGATCAAAATTCGCGCGAATGTAGTTTGGCGCGGTGATTTCGTTCTTGTCTGGGTTCTCAGTATTCATGGCTTTTCTCCCTGATGCACATACATAGCGCAGTAGTCGAAAAGGTCGGCGTCCGGGTCGTAACTGTTGATTTCGAGGACTTCGGAGATGTACCGGCGTCCCGGTCTGCGCTCAACCTGGATCACGACATCTAGTGAGTCAGCGATGTTCGTCTTGATGGCGCGATAAGGCAGGTCCACGCCGCTCTGGAGCACGCAACTGGTGAATCGGGCGAGGCCCTGTTTGGCCGAGTTTGCGTGAATGGTTGAAAGCGTGCCAGAGTGCCCTGTGTTCAGAAGTTGCAATAGATCGAAGGCTTCGCCGCCGCGAATCTCACCGAGGATTATCCGGTCGGGACGGTGCCGAAGAGCCGCCTTGAGAAGATCCCGGATCGCCACTGCCGGCAGGCCATTCTGAGCCTGCCGCGCCTCGAATCGGACGAGGTTCGGCTGGGCCAACTGAATTTCAGCGGTGTCCTCAATCAGAAGAACTCGATCATCCTGAGGTATGAATTTTCCGAGGATGTTGAGCATCGTCGTTTTGCCGGTCCCGGTTCCGCCACTAATGAGGATGTTTTTTCGAACGAGGACATACTCCTTGAGGCGATCTGCTAGCTTGTTGTCGAGTGTTCCGGCTCTAATCAGATCGTCCATTTCGAAGTGCCGGGTATTGAACTTGCGGATGGTCAATGTAACCCCACTCAGACTACACGGCGGAATGACTGCGGCAACGCGGCTTCCGTCGGGAAGCCGCGAATCGAGAATGGGTTTCGATTCCGAGATGTCGTCACCTAGGCGGCGGGCGATGTTTTTCACAGCAACCATGAGGGATTTCTCCCCGAGAGACACGTCTTGTACTTGCTGAAGGAGTCCCGCTCGCTCGATGAAGACCCGGTCCGGGCCGTTCACCATGACCTCGCTGATCGAATCATCCAGAATGAGGTGCTCGATTGGTTTCAGGAACGGAAGGATCATTTCGAATCCGTTCATCACAGCTCTCCGTCAGCGACTTGCTTGAAATAGGATTTGTTGGAGTCATTGTAGTAGGGCTTCAGGTAACAGAATGTCGGCGGCATTGGATTGAGTCCGTCGTATGCGATGGCAACGGACTGCGCGTTCTTGAGTTCGGTGAAGGTCTTCATGTCGAAACGGAAGTCGGAGTGGGGGTAATAACTCTTCGAGGCTGTGATGTTGGCTTTGTGCGAGATGGCCTTGCCGGTGAGCAGGCTTACACTCGCATCGTGCCCGCTCTCGGAAAGGTTGTAGCTAACCTTGAGTTGATCTTCGCGTCCGCAGAGCTCGCTTGCGGTGCGAGCCGAGAAGTCGTCCGAGAGCGCAAGAAATATCTTCGTGCGGAAGGTCTGAACCAGGGTTCGCCAGGTCTCTCCTGGAAGCGCCGATTTCAATGAGCTGATGCTCTGAGTGGCGATGATGGGAATGCATTTGGGTTGACGCGAGAGACTGAAAAACTTTTCGTCGCCAGTCGGCTCGTTCTCTCCGACTGTCGCAAAGTGCTGGTATTCGTCGCACATGAGAAGGACCTGACGGAAGTACTTGTCCTTGTTGGCTTCGATCATGGGCACGCGATTCAAAACAGCCCTCTCGAAATCGAGCTTCATCATGACGCCGAGGGCCTTCGCGAGACCGGGATTCATTCCGATAGGGAAATTCAGGCAGCAGACCTTTCCGCTTTCTATCAGCCAACTGAATGAGGGCAGAGGCTTGCCAAAGCGATAGTCAGCGTTCGCCTTCGGGTCGTAGCACTCGGGCGGCGGGCAGAAGGTTCTTTTTACTGCCGGATTGTCGTCGAAAAGCGACAGGAAAACCGAGACGCCTTCGACGATAGAAGTCCGCAGTTTCGGCTCGATGCGCCGCCAGTCGTTATAGAACCAGCGCTTCACGGCTTGCAGTTGTTCTAGCCGGTCGGGATCAGCCTTATCGAAACCTGCTTCGCTCAGGTATTCGCAATCGATGGATTTGCTCTGCAGAAATCGCCGCGCACCGGGAGTATCTTTGGCCCGGTACATCTCGGTGGGATCGTCGAGGGCAAACTCGAAAAGTTTCAAGTCGTCGAAGTGTGCTCTGTAGTCAGGCGCGGAAACGAGCAGGAAGTACCTTTCTTCGAGCCGCCTTTCGGCATCCTGAATCTTCTTCTCCAAAATGTCCGGCGCGATGGCGGATTCATAGACATCGAACAGGGTTACGTAGTCGTAGGCAATCTTGTGCAAGAGGATGATGAATTTGACGAGGTTTGTGTACGCCTGCTGCCAGAAGGGTTCCTTTCCTTTCCCGAAGAGATTATTTAGGAGCGACGCGATGCTGTAGGCCAGAGCATAGGCGTCGAGGTCGTTGTTAAGCGGGTTGTAACGGTATTGGGAGTCGAGACTGATCTCGATGTAGTCGTCCTCTCTGCCGTGACGAGCCAGAATCTCTTTGATCCTATGGCAGAAGTCACCTTTCACTTCGAGAACGAGACCGCCAATCCTCTTTTCTTTGTCGCCAGCGCAATAGGCAAAAATCTGTTCCGCGAAGGGGTACATGCAGCAACTCGTTTTCCCGGTGCCTACCGCTCCGAAAATGGCGATTCCGGTGAACAGTCCGCGCTCGGGTACGACCAGCCAGTGCGGGACGGCTGCCGGTATAGGCTTGCGTGGGTTGTGAACCTCACCCAACACGAGAGAGAGATCAGGGCGCTTGCGCGGATCGGGGTACGCAGGCAAGCGCCCTGGCCTAATGCGTTGCGGAATCTTGAGCGCGAAGATGTAGAGACCTGAGAGCAAAACCGAGTAGCCGATGTAGGGTGTGGTGTAAAGGAAAACGATGTAGGAATACTTGAATCCCAGGAATGCGGGCCGCGCCCAGAGAAACATCAACTCGAAGAACAGGTTTCCCTCGGGGAAAGGCATCTTTATATAGAGAACCATCCCTGTCGCCGCTGCCAGGAGGCAGGCAACGAAGTTCTTCGAGTTGAGAATCCGCTGGATCATGCGGTTCTCCGAATGGCCGTGGTGTCGCCGGTTGGCTTGCCCTGCGCGGCGCTTTTCTGCTCGGCCCGCCACTTTCTGTATTCGGGGTCTCTCCAAAGAATCTTTTTCAGGACAGAGTTCGCGACATGGTCGGGCGTGCATTCGACGAACCGGGCGTATTCGTCGAGTAGCTCGTTCGTAGGCTGTTCGAGCTTGATCGAACGGCTTACCAACTCTGGTGGTTTCTTGATGTAGGCCATTTTCCTTTCCTCCTGTGGTTCAGTTACTTGCTCGAAATCCTGGACGCGGCCAAATGTGTCACGCGCTGCGCGTGACTGAGGCGGGAGCGACCCCACGAATTCCAGTGACGCACCGTGCGTCAAAGGGTGGGGTCGCTCCCGCCTCATCCGAATTTGGCCGCGTCCTTCCGGGCTTTCTCGTCACGGGGTATCTCTCTTGTTTCTCTTGAGTTCGCTTCAGCCAAGGGCTGAAGCGCGAAATCTTTGCTCCTGAAGTCTGGTACTGAAGAGGGCTTCAGGGTCTTCCACGCGGCACCATCCTCGCGACGATTGCCTCGCACGAGGAACGTTTGAAACTCCGCCTTGCGGTTAGGAGTGGCTCCTGGAAACTGCCGGCGCACATCATCGTCTGTGAGTTTTCCCGAGCACCAAACCGCGTGAAGAGAGTCGAAGCGGTCGCCTTGGAACCGGCGTGTTGCATCGTTCAACCACTCGATCTCGTTGTTCGAGAACAGCGCGTACTTCTTCAGGTCCCACGCTTTCCGAAGACGGAAGTACCGCAGAACATCCGCCGCAATCTCTGTTGAAATCGGTGCCCTTACCACCGAGGAGAAGCATTTCTCCGCATCGGCGAAATGGACCGGGGAATTCGATATCAACAAGAACTGGAATTCGTTCAGTTCTCGGATGAGCGGACGGTAGGCATTCAGGTGGTTCGAAAAGCCCGCGATACTGGAGTAGCCGGGGTCTACATACGACAAGGTGACCACAGGGGAGGAAGAGGGCCGTGACGAGTCAAGGAAGAGCGGGTATTTATCTACAAAATATCGGAGTGTTGGCTCGCTGCTCGAACTGCCTTCGTAAGTCTTGGCCGGAAGGCAAGTCTTCGTAAGGCCAAGTTCGTTGCAGAAATACTCGACCTTCTGCTCTTCCGTTTCGAGGTAGTCATACTGCTGGTTAGCAATGACGAAATCGAGCAGGACAAGACGAGTCCTGATGAATTCGACCGAATGCCGTCGGCGGTTGCGAAGATTTTCTTTTCCGATCTCAGCGTATAGCTTCTTCGAAAAGAGATGATAGACACCGCCAGTGTCTTGGTATTCGCGCCAGGTTGCATGGCCCCGGCTTTCGAGCTTCCTCGAGAGCTGATCCGTTCTGTAGCCCCAACTGGCACCGGTCAGGTCCAGGAACTGGCGCGGAACGAAGTACCCGGAATGCGTTGCCACAATGTAGAGGAAGCGGGCTTCGGCCTCGGTGTAGCCGAGGGCTTTGATGGCAGCGATATCGTGCTCTTCGATCTTCATAGACTGAGAATCTCCGCCGTCAGTTCCCGCTGGTCGAGCACGCGGCGCAAGCGCTCGGCGTCACCTCGGGAAGCGTATAGGGAGAACCCTGCGCGCACTTTCTCGGCCAAGTGGCTTGGACGATAGTGTTCGGTCGCGAGTTCGAGGTCCACACGGGCGATTTCTCCCTCGCGTGTCTCGTACTCAATGCGGAGGTCGGGCACGGGGATTTTCTCGCCCACGACTTGGAGGCCGTGACGAGATGCGATTTCTTGACGCGATTCGGCCCCGAACGTCGCAAAATCCCGGTTGAGTTTCTTCTTCAGTTCAAAATCGAGAACGACGCGGAAATTCTTGCCTCCTTGGTCGAGGATTCTGCTCGCCTCTTTCTGATAAAGCCGGTAGATGTCCGCGTCGTGGTTCGTCTCCTTCGGCTTGACGAAGCCGTAATAAGTGGACTGGCCATCGGAAGTGAAGCGGTTTGCGCGGAGCAATGTGTGCCCTTCTTTCGTCAGGGTCAGCATCTTGCGACGGCTCGCTTCCGGTCCTTCAAATGCCTCTTGCCGGACGAGGCCCTGCTGCGCAAGATTCCGAATGTCGTGCTCCATTTCTTCCCGATGATCCTGATAGGCATGTGTCGCGAGGTCTTCGGTGGCAATCACACGGAACTTCCCCAACTCGCTGAGGGTATGTACTTCAGACTCGCGCAAGCGGTACGCCTGATCCCGCTCGTAAAACACGGTGCGCGGGTCCTGGGATCGCGCACTGTCGGGGCGAGCGTCGCGTGGGGTCGCAGTGTCCCGATCAATCTGACGTTTTCCGCCTGGGCTGTGGCGTGGCTCGGGGTGCTTCGTTTCCGGTTCAGGAGTTCGCCCACGGGAGGCAGATTCGTCCGTTCGAAGATCTTCAAATTCACCGGGTGTGAAATCACGGGACATGTCAGTGCTCTTCATCCTCCATCGGAGGCGGCACCGGCGAGTGGCCCGCCGTGACCTGTTTGTCCAGGTGCGATAGCTTCCGGCCCGTGTCTTTCAGGAAGAACTTGCGCTGGATGACATACACGGCAGCGAAGACGTTCACGAACACGACGACACCCCAGGCGAGAATCACACTGCCGTACTGGTGGTAAAGGATCGATCTGTACGGAACGAGGAACTTCAACTCACCCATGAGCCAAAAGCCGAGGGCAAGTAGGAGAGCAACCGTGACGATTAGCGCGTTGGCGATCATTGGACTCTCCTTGATCGGACAAGAAAAATGGGAGGGGTTTTTCCTTGACCATGAGTCGATGTGGGGAGCGGGCGGGAAGCCGGTGAGCAACGGAGGCCCTCCCGGAGCGCGCCCGGGGTGTCTAGGAGCAACCCCGACCGGATGGGCTGTGGCGTACGTTGGTAGGAGGCCCTTGCTGAGTGGGTCGGCGTGGTGCGCGGAGGTTGGGACGATGTTGCCAGGCGACCGCCCGCGACCTCTTGGGTCTGAATGTGGGATCGATCTCTCATTTGAAAGCCTCGTCTTCACGGAAATAGGTGATGCTCAGGCCCAGCGGATTAATCGGGATGAGCTCGTTCGGAACGTGGGTCTTGAAGACGAAAACAAAGTTGGCGGTGTAGAGGTCTCGCTTGATCTCGCTATGGTCGGCGGGCGAGTAATAGACCATGTAGAAGTCCACGCGTGCCTTGTACGGCGGGGATTGCATGTCTTCGAGCGCGACTTTCTTCACGTCAATATCAATTTCCGGGACCGCTGTGTTCGTGAGGAACTTCTTGATGACATCGTCTTTCTTGTAGGCGTCGAGGATGCCGTCCGCCAGCTTTGAGTCGAGGAAGTAGAGGGACTTCGAGAAGTCGTCCTGGATCGTGTAGCGGTTGCGGCGGTAGTAAAGCGCACAGAACTGAGAGAGGAAATACTTCGCCTCGGCGTCCTGGGGTTTGTACTCAAAATTGTGGTAGTTGATGGCCTCCGCGCGGCCCAGGTCATCGATCCGAATCACAAGCGGGCGGAAATTCTGAAAGGTGCGGATCGTGCGGAGGTCAACGAGGGCCAGGCCGATGGCCACAAGCGATACCAAAACCAGAGCAATCTTGAGGTATGTGTTTGTCACCATTGGATCACCGTACTGTTCGAGATAAAGCCTCTTGGCATCTTGAAAGCTCGCATCGTTGCTCATTAGAAAATCCTCTCCAGAATCCCTACCGAAGAGCCGCCCGACGTGCCGCTGAAGATGTGGTTGGTCAAGGAGGGAACCTTCAGAAGCACGTAGATGGAAGCGAGAAAGGTGATGAATAGGACTGGAAACCACCCGATGAGTTCTACCGTGGAAATGGTCCCGCCGGGCGGCAGGCGGAGAGCTCCAAGCATGAGATTCCCGATGACGTATACAACAGCCGACGCGACGACCTGGTAGAAAGCATATTGGATGAAGCATCGAAACCAGCCCCAGAAGAGCCATTCGAGTTTCGGGACGATGAAGAATGGTATGAAGACCGGCCCCACAAGAACACAAACAGCGGTGGCAATAAATCCGTAAGCGATGACAACGATGGCGATGGCCTGGGCTGCTGCGAGCAGGATGGTGACGGCTACATAGATGATGGTCCCGAGGAAATCCGCTACACCGGGGGAAGACATTCGCGATTCGAAGTCGGCGACCCGCTCGACAACGGTTTGCAGCTCGTTCTGATTGATTTGGTTCGTGAGGAACTGCGCCTCGTCCGTCACCAAATTGTGGAAGCTCGTGCCGATGCCGGGGATCGGAGTGCTGTAGTAATTGACCATCGCGAACCCGAAGCTGATGGTGAGTAGGAGGCTCGCGAAGTTATCGAAATGAAAGTGCCTGCCGCTGGCGGCGGAAAGCGCGGATTTCACTCCGTACCAAACGACAAGGATGGTGGCGAAGGACCGGAACAGGTTCCGGCCCATGCCGTCGAAGAAGCCGAGATTCTGCGTGAGTAGATTGTTGATCGCCTGAAAGATGAACTGCAGAAAGTCGGTTTGCATTGTCGGCTCCTTCGACAGTGGGTCGGCCCCCCACGCCTGCGTCAGGGCATGCGGAAGTTCTGAAGTGAATCAGTCATCGTGGAAGTAACCTGCGCCATGTTTCCGGCGAGGCTCGCCTGCCGCTCGATCTCGGCGTTGATCGTGTTGCTTGTGACCTCGCGCTGCTGTTTTGCGAGGATGGTTTGTTGTTCAAGAAGCGAGGCTAAGAGCTTGTTTGAATCTTGTAGGGTGCGCAGTGTCAAGACCCCTGCCGCGTTGATCTTGTTCAGGACGGATACTTCCGAATTGAGAGCGGGGTCGCCCGAGAACGAGTCTTGTTCAAGGTTTGCGATCTGAGTCTGGACACTGTCGGCGTTGCCACGGATCGAGCCAATAGTGGCCATCGCGTTCATGTTCGCGCCGTCCGTGAGTTCCACGGATGCGTACTGGGACTGTACGCGGGCTAGTTCCAAGGCGTTCATGCCCGAGAGTTGGTCCGGGTTGTACGGGAGCAGTTGGGTTGTAGACCGCTGGTAACCCAGATTGATGTTCGGGAGGAGACCGGAATTGATGCCGCTGATCCACGAACTTGTGTTTCCGAAAGTGTTGAGGGAGGTGACATTTCTCCATTGCGAAAACACAGCGCGATAACGAGCGGGCATGTTTTTGACGAACTGCGCCATCTGCAGCGCTAGGTTGAGATGGGCGGTGACTTTGGCGACGTTCTGCTGCAATTGAATGAGGTGCTGCTGCAGCTGGTAGTAGCGCAACAGCGCGTTTTGATAATTGGTCGGGTCGTACACGATGCCGCTCCCGAATTGCGCGGAGGCGGTACCAACGCAGAGAATGAGAACCAAGACAACTGCTGGAATTTTCTTTTTCATCGGACTCCTTCCTTTTCTGCCCTCAGAGATTTGAAGGCATTTGGTGGTTGTTGTAATCGGGCAATGCAAGATCGCCCGAGAGATACACTTTCACTCTGTGTCCCTCGCGGATCGTGACCGTGGGCATGACGTTCAGGAATTTGTCCAGGATTTGCGCGGAGGACTGTGCCGTGCTCGACGCGAATCCCTGGCGCATGAGTTCGCTGCCGGATGCCGTGAGTGCGCCGCCCGTACCGGCTTCGGCTACTGCTCCGAGAGCACCAATCGCGAGGGAGACGCCGAAGATTCGTAGGTAATGGTTGTTGACTTGGTCGCGAAGGCCGGTGTCACCGATCTGGTCGAGGCCCTTGAACTGATCGAGGCTGATCGAGTAACCATCCGGCATGATGAGCCGGTGGAAGACAACGGCGAGGCGGGTCTGACCGGAGTTATCAACCTTCCGGGTCTCCCCGAGGAGTTTTGTCCCAGCGGGGACGAGAATGTGCTGGCGGTCGTGTGAGTAGACATCGGTCGAGACCAGACATTCGACGGGACCGGAGAACTGCCCTTCGAGCCGGTTGATAAGAACGGTTTCAAGAACTGTTCCCTCAAATAGAACGTAGGTTTTCCCTGCCGCCGCGTTATGTGTCCCACTTGGCGTGGCGGCAGGGCGTGAGGCTTCCTCCTTTCTGTCGTTATTTGTTTCCGACGAGCCGTTTTGCGCCGGGGAGGAGTTGGAAGGAGCGGGTGGCGGTACGACTGGTTGTGGATGAGCAAACGACATCTCTTTGAGAAGCTGCTGCTCAAGCTGTGCCGGGTCCGAGCCTTCGGGCAGAGAGTTGGTAACTGTGGGGTTCGAGCTTGGTTCCGGCGGCGTAGGAGTGCTCGATGCGGACTTGCGGTAGCTCAAGGCGACGTTTGAGGCAAACAGGGACAAGTACTCACGCTTTTTACGCTCAGATTGAATGGCATCTTCGGCCCGTTCCGGTGGTTGACTGCCCGACGCGCTCGATTGCTGACCAGGCTGGGAGTCCTGGGGCATATCCCCGAGCAAACGAGTCTGTTGCGCGAGGGCGCTTTGGGCGACGAGCTGCTGGCGCTGCAATTCCTGGATACGGTTCTGAAGTTCGGTAATCTGCGTCTCGTTGATTTCGAGCGGTGCCTGTGCGGGCACCGTTGTGTTCGGGGTTTTGACTGCGGACTGCGGCTTTTTCCCCCCTGTCAGCCACATGATCATGACCATCAAGAGGGCCAGGCCGATGAGAAGCCACGATTGGACATTCTTCGGCACGAGACCGGGTGGTTTGGGGGTCTTTTCCTGGATAGGTTCGTTCATGGCTCGCCTCTCAATTCGCGGACACTTGCCGTGAGAATGTGAGTTTCTTTTTCCCGACAGCCAGATATCCGCTGTCGAGGATTTTCGGGGCGATGTACACGCCGTTCTCGAATTGGAAGTTGATGAGATTGGGTTTGCCGTCTTTGACTTCATACAGAGTCGGTTTTTCCCGCGCGGCGCTCTTGATGTAGGTAAAAGCGTCATCGTGGTAAATCGCCGAGACTAGGAACGGTGCGCGCGCGGCCTTCGAGTCGAGCGTGTAGTCGAACTGGAGTTTCGCCTGATAATTGGCGCGAAACTTGTTGACCTGTTCGGCGGCCTGGTCCTGCGCGGTGCGAACTTGTTGGTCGGTCTGCGCACGCAGGGCTTCGATCTCTTTCTTGTAGGCTTCGGCCTCGCCCGCGCGGACATAACCTTGCGTGCTAGTGTTCCCGGCAATGCTTGACTCGTCTTTCGGTTCGATGAATAGCTTCAGATCCGGTTCGGCATCCGGCTCTTTGCTGATTTCGATCAGCAGGAACGAGTAGACATGCCCGCTTGCCGTGATGAGATTCAGATTGCTGCGAATGCCCGCCTGTGCGGGATGTACATAGCAGAGATTGTGAGTGCCGTTGATGATCCAAAACTCCTTGTCGCCGGTCGTGAAATCTAGAATCTCTTCGCTCTCGGGAAGGACGATGAGGGTTGAAAAGCGGAGCTTCGCCCGGACGGGGACGATGTCTTCCTTGGAATACTTCACGACGCGCGCCGCATCCGCGCCGGCGCGCGTTGGTGTCAAGCCCACACCTAAGAGACAAAGGAGCGCTAAAGCGGCGATTCGAATACGGGTGTGCTTCGTGGAAGCTGAGATTCTGTATTTCATTGTTCACTCCTGAATTGGGATTTGTCATTCGGGAAAAGGCGGTCTTCCTGGCAAATGCTTTGAATGAGGGAATTCGCGGCGATAACGAGAGCCGTCGTAACCGCTGCCACTAGCAACGACAGCCAAGCCAGAAGGAAAGGCTGCAAGCAGACGTGGTATTGGAATTGGCGTAGAAGAAACGTGAATCCCGGTTCAAAGAAACCGAGAATGACGACGAGGATAAGCGGGGCAATCATGGTTGCTCTCCTGCCAGCACTTCGAGTCCCTTCTCGAAGCCGTAGTTCTCGAAGGCTTCCCTGCGCTTCCGGTTGTCGTAGGGATCGTTGGTGTAGAGCCAGTAGCTCTTCCGGTCCACGGTGAGGTTTGCAACTTTGGCCAGCTCGGGCGTCTTGATGAGAAACTGCTGTTTCGGGATCAGGTTCGAAATCAGCTCGACTTCGTTTTCGTTCAGGTGAAATTGCCTGCGGTAAAGTTCGCGGTCCATGTCGGGATTCGCGAGGAAGATTTTTGTGGCGCAGCTTTCGATAATCACGTCGAGGATGTCCGAGCGCCGCAGTTCGTCTAGCGACTGCGTCGAGAGCACCATCGCGGCGTTGTGCTTCCTCCAGGTCTTGAGCGCTTCCACAACGTAGCGCTGGATGCTAGGGTTCTTCAGGAACACCCATGCCTCATCGATGAAGAAGGCTTTGAAGACTTGGGTGATCTGCCGGTCGGCGATGATGGCGTTGGCCCGGTGGAGGATGTAGAAGAGCAGCGGTTCGAGGATTTCCGGGTACTGGCTCATCCCCTGAAAGTCAAAACACTGGAACTGTGAGAACGAGATCGTGTCTTCGGAATTGTCGAAGAGAAAGCCGAATTGCCCGCCGCGAGTCCATCTGGCCAGTCGGTCGGACATTTCATGGCCGAGCGTGTTCGCGAGCACACCAAGCGTGCGCAACGCGGGAGCCACAGAATAGAGATTTTCAATCTGGTGGTAGAGGTCTCGCTCGGTCGCAGGGACAAGTTCTGCCATCCCAGAGCCTTGAAGCAAGACTTTCAGAAAGAGCGCCAGGAAGTCGAGGTTCTCTTTGGTTGGTGGCAGCGAGAATGGATTGATCTTGAAGTCCTCGGATTCGAGTCCGACACGGACGTAGGAGCCGCCGAAAAGGTGGGTAAGGCTTTCAAAGCTTCCGCCGAGATCGAAGATGAACGTATGCGGCGCGTACTTCTGGAGATTCGTGATGAGAAAGTTCAGCAGGAACGACTTTCCCGCGCCGGTTCGCCCGAGAATCATCGTGTGCGCAACATCCCGGTAGTGAAGATTCAGGAAGTAGGGTGTGTGGTGATTCGTCTCAAGAACGGCGAGATACTCCTGCCGGAGATGCCGGTTGCGAGGCTCGCCACAGTGAAGGGGGAAGAGAAACGAGAAGTCGGCGTAGTTCGTATTGAGCAGGTAGAGGTAGCGGAGATTGAAAGCGTGGTTACCGGGAACCGCCGCGAGGAACGCGTTCAGCAGATTGTATTTCTCTTCGTAAAGCTGCGCGTCGTGGACGCTGAACACCTTGTAAAACTCCGCGCACGCCCGGTCCACTTTGGCAATGTCGAGGTCATAGATAACGACGGTGAGTGAAAACTGGCCGAAGTAGTTGCCGTGAAGCTCGATCTCCTTGATGCCTTCACCGAGTTCGCGGACCTGCGACTCCTTTGAATCGTCCAGAAGAACATCCTGCGGAGCGGCATCGTTCAGATTGACCTGGCTGATGAACGAACGCTTTGTATTGTGAAAGTGGCGGCGCTTAGCCTGAATGATCCGGCGGGTTTTGCCGGAGTCTTCTTTTTTCCATTCCGTGACGACGTAATAGTTGGCCTCAACTTCAAGCAGTCGCTTGAAGATCAGGGGAAAGCTCTGTGCAGACGGTTCCTTGAGCGTGAGTACCCTGACGTAGAAATCGTCAAGACGGAGATGTCCGCGGTGGCATTCGAGATGCGACTCGCATAGGTAATAGTCGAGGAAAGTGTCGTGTTGGAGCTTCGCGAGTTCGAGCTTCTCCGGCGCGAAGTTCAGCGTCTTTGTCAGGATTCGGAAGGCTTCCTGTTTATCCAGCAGCCGTACCGTCAGGAAATCGCTTACCTGTAGGATGAAGCTCTGGGCCTTCTGAAGCAACGTAGCCTGGGCCTTGGTGATCTCCCGGTCGAGGAAGACAACCTGTTTTCTGGTCGAGAAGTACGCCCAGATCTCGCGAAGCGCCGCCGCTGGCTGTTCGGGGAATTTCGCCAGCGCGCTTCCGATTTTGCGCTTCGGACGCGAACCCTCGAACAAAATCATGTAATAGACCGAGAGCGAAAAAAGCGTGTCTGCCTTGGCAGTCAGGTACGCGATGCGGTTCTTGATGGCGGTGTCTACGACGGGATTGCCGTAGAGTTTGTAGGGAATGGTCTCGTTGTTTCGTTTGAAGAGGTACTGATAGATGCGGTAGTTTTCGTCAAAGAGTTTTAACGCGGATTCGAGGCGCTTCGTGAGGCCGTCTATTGAGGCATCATCGAGGCACTCGTAGTCAACGCCGCGCACTTCGAGGATGACGCCGAGCTCACCCGACTTCGTGAGGAAGATGTTGGAATCGATAAACCCATACAGATTCACCTGCTCATTGAACGCGCCCGTCTCTTGGTAATTCTTGAAAATCCGCTGGAGTTTAAGCATTGCTGATCCTGCATATCGAGACCGGGCTGAATTTTGCGGGGTCATATTGGCTGCGAAGTGTCGCTGCCGTGAGTACGAAGCGGAGAATCTGCGGGTCGGTTTGAGTCGCCCAGCGCGCGGCAAAGTACAGGAGCAGGAAGATGAGTATTCCTCCGAGCAGACTTGAGAGCAGGTTGAACGTAGCCGCGCCGAGGCACATGGCGAAGAAGAAGAGCTTCCGCTCCGCTCCGAGGATCGTGAGTGGCCGAGACAGCGACCGATGGACTCTGTTGACTCGTCTTGCGTCTGCCATTTACTTCTCCAGGTTTCTCCGTAGCTCAGGAGCCAGGAAACAGCCACGCGAGAAAGTTCACCGCCGCGATTGCCATGCCAACGCCGAACAGCACGCCCGCGAGAATGCGCTTCGATCCCCCCTCGCCGAAAGCGAACGTCAGGCCCGCCAGAACAATCGCGACCAGTGACAGGCCGCGAGCGATAGTGCTGGTGAAAGCCGTCTGAAGCACCTGGACTGCGTTCTCCCAGGGAGAGGTTCCTTGAGCAAAGGCGGGGGCCGCGAGAAGCAAACCCAATGCGACCGCCGCGAGGGTTCGAGGCGTGTGCCTGAGCCGGGATGCCTTGCGCCAGAGTGTTTTCATGTCCGTTCGTCTCCTTCGCTGGATTTCTTTTCTAAATCCGAGGGAGTTCTCGCCGTGCCCGCGTCTGGCAGGGCCGAATCACGAACGCAAAAGAAGCGCCGCTGTCCTGGATTGTTTTGGCCCTGATCCGAGTCAAGGCACACGTGGAGCACGCGCTCCGTCCAGAGGGTTTCTACTTTCGCGTCCGGCTCGGGACCTTCGAGCGGCGCGCTACTACGCCAGGCGGTTGACCGAAGTGGGACGGCCCCACCAGGCTCACGGGAGAATTCGGTGAAAACTCCCCTCATCTATACAGAGGGGAAAAAACGGAAAAACCTCACCAACAAAATGCAATTGTGGGTTTTTTTACACTCTTGGTCGTTTGTGGGATCGGGTTCGCGACCTTCGGTGGGAGTTTCTTGCTTTTATCCGATGGAGGAAGCCACTGTAGGTCGTGTAACACGGTGAACACGAGGTGATGTGATCCAGAACTGAGTCTTCGACCTGCGTTGGTTGTTCGGCCAAAAGTCTTAATACATCGTCCTGGGGGCATCCTCGGCGGGTGGGGTTGGGAAAATCGTGGGCGAAATGCTCCCTACCAAGTTCAAGAAAGGCTTTGTCCACGGATGGTTTCCGCTTGTGTCCCTTCGACTTGCGCCTGACAGATGGCAAGGGTGACGCCCTCCTCAACCCTTTCGCCTCCGTATTTTGAGCATTTTTCTGGCGTGGTCAAGTGCTTTGCTAAATCGAGCCTCTGCCGCATGGCTTGAAATGTCAAATTGTTTCCCGATCTCTTTCCAGGTGAAACCCTCCAGGCGACGAACGACGACCTCTCGCGACTCCCTGTTACAGGTGTCCATCACTTCGTTGAGAAGCACGGCGGTTTCCACTTGGGCCTCTTCTGTCAAGGGAATCCGGGTTTTGCCGGATTCCTTGAGGGATTCCTCACGAATTTTCTCTTTGTGCTTGGCGTCATCCACCATGCGAATGAATGTTCGGAACAAATATGCTGCGATATTCCGTACAGCCGGTGCGCCAGAAGCCTTCTTGTCGTCGATTGCGGCAGACACGGAGGCCGCTGCCTCCTCAAAGTAGTTCATAGCCAGGGCGGGATCACCGATCAGGTTTTGGGCGTACGCGAGGGCGCGCGGGCCAATTTCCATCGAGACAGACAACACCGCAGGAGCGATTTGCCTTCCGAAGCGGTCAACCGAGTTCAATAGGAACGGAGGACCGGACTTCGTTTCTCGGCTTGGGCGCATGGGGACCCATCTCTTTGCCGCCGCGAATCTGTTGATTTGGATGTTGGGGGAAGGCGTGGGGTTTGTTGTACGTCCACGTAATTGTTCTAATACCTGTAGTACTTTCGTACCACCTTCGTACTAGCGCGATTCTCTCTGAGTTTCGCCTAATCTTTGACGCGGCAACTCCGCCAGGAAAAGTAGGAAGATGCACGACTGGTTTCCATGAAGTGAAAGGATCATGCAGGTCGCTCGCGGCGTAGAAGCGGGTGTCAGATTTTCTGATGCGGCTTGCGCCCGCACGCGTTCGTTTGCAATCGCGTAGTAACTAGGGTCGAGCGACACAGGGCTTTGGTGGCGCGAAAGGTGCTAGTGGAGACCGGAGGCGGGTTGTTTACGCGTCGGGACGCGGCAATTTCGCTTCTTGACCGCCTTCGCTTTCTTCTTGCGCTTCATGGTGGGCGTCCCCCTCTCGATACGGTTATATCTGGGGCCTATCAACACGAGAGGGTGCGGACGTCTCGACCAACCCGAGACTCTCCACCTGTAAATTGCCGTTTGGTGCGAGGAGCTTTCGAGAGTCAAGGAGACAGCAGGGCTCTTGGATTCAGACGGCCAAGACGCCCAGCCCTTTGAAAGGCAGACGCTAACTGGCTCTGTTGACATCCTAGCAACTTCAGTGAAATTCGAGGGGGCAATTGGCCGCTTGCGTGGTTTTCTATGGAGGCAGGAGGTGCGATGGCCGAAGTCGGACTCCTGCCTTTTGCCCGCATCGCTCTGCAAGTCGGCCGGGCGGTGCTCCCGCACTACCGAAGCCGTTTCAGCAAACGGCAATTTACCCAGCCTCAGTTGCTGGCCATTCTCTGCCTGATGCGTTACGAAGACTGGACCTTTCGTGAAGCCGAGGTGCGTTTGAGCGAGCATCGCGAATTGCGCCAGGTGTTGGGTCTGGCGAGTGTACCCGACTTCACGACGCTGTATCGCTTTTTGCAGCGTCTCGACGACCACACCATCGACCGTGCGGTTGGCGAAACCGTGCGTCGGTTGCGCGGTTCGCTGCGTCAAAAGCGGAAGCGGGCTCGCGTCGCCGTGGACGCCACGGGTTTGGCGCAAGGCGCCGTAAGCACCTTCTTTGTGCGGCGCATGCATCATCACGGGCAGAAACCGCTGCCGTGGCGGCACTGGCTGAAGTGGGTGGTGGCCGTGGATTTGGATCACCAGTTCGTGTTGTCGCAACTCGCGCGGCGCGGTCCGTGGAACGATTGCGCGAATTTGCCGGTGGTTGTCGAAGCCGCTTCCCAACAAACCCGTATCGGACTGGTGCTGGCCGACGCCGAGTTCGACAGCGAGCGCAATCATACCTACATCCGTAAACGCCTCGGAGCCCAGAGCGTGATTCCCGCCAAACGCGGAAAGAAAACCTGGCGCCTGCATGGAGTCCGCGCTGAGATGCGGCGTGCCTTCCCGCAGCGGATTTACCGTCGTCGCTCCCTGATCGAGAGCCTGTTCTCTTCGGTCAAACGAAAACTCTCGGCCCGTGCGCCGGGTCGATCCCTGCCCACTCAAATGCGCCAAGCCTTGCTGCTCGGATTGAGTTTCAATCTGTATCGGTTGAAACATCGCCGCCTTTTCCAGAGGATGTCAACAGAGCCACGCTAACTTTAGTGTTTTTCTAATGTTCGTAGTCCGTTGGACTGCTCGCTCGCAGGCCAAAACTGAACGCATGTCCAAAGAAACGATATGCAGGAGGAAGGTCTCCATATTGGTACAATACGGTGGCGGCGAGAATCCTCGATAACGGCTGACTGAGTTCAACTCTTCCGTAAATCCTCGGCCTAGTGTCTAGCGTCTGGGACGGAATTACCGCATTACCTTTCGCATTGAGAATATTTTCGGTGAATACTTCTGACTCTTCTGGAAATCGTACCCGGAAACTAGCGCTAACAGTGTAAGGCTTACTTCCCAACAGCCAGGCGAACCGATACGGGTAAACGCGATAGCCTGCATCGGCTCCTACCACCCATCGAAATAAGCCGTAAGACTCATATGAGGGCTTGGGTGCGATGTCGTTGAACAGATTTTTTCCCACCTCAAATCCCGCGGTTGGACTAAAGCTTATCGAATCTTTTTCAGTACCCCAAAATCTAGTCGCAAACGTCGTCCGTACAGAAACCGACGATACTTCGTTGAGCATGCCTACATTCCGTGCATATTCGAAACCAGTCCTCACATCTATTAGGGATGGCCGGAGGGAGAGATACTTCCATTTTCTCTCTGGTAGTGGGAGCTGTGACAGATATACAAAGCTGTTAATGATAGAATCCGGATTCGACGCTCCCGTTGTTCGAGTATCCACATCGACCAAGCTGGCTAGCCCTAGCCAGTTATTCCCAGAGGAATTGCCGATATGGAAGAGCGGTTGGAGATTAGAGTAGGCCCCGACCTTTTGCGGACCCGCAGAGGGGGAGTAGTTCCAACTGACTAACACGTCCGTACCTCCGGGGCGCTCGAAGGCAGTTAAAACTGCGTCAGCAACCTTATAGAATCCTACCGGAGGTCCTGGAGGTGGGACATTTCCTGACACTCGCGGTACATTTCCACGTTCTGCTTTTGGGTAAGCCCACAACTGGACCCATCTTAATTGTCCGGGGAAATAAAACGCAACCGAATCTATATGTGTGCATGCGTTTTTGGCGATGTCTTCAAAAAATTGTTTAACCACTTCTGGGTCGCGCTTTATTTCGTGCTTTAGGCTGTTCATATCATCAGGACCATAAATTGCGACAAATGGCGAGTCTGACGTGAGAGCCGTCGCATACCAAACATAGCAGCCATCTTTTGGCTCATCCGGTGGTTCATCCGGGTCCGCGCTCAAGCTCGGGTCCAATTTAACTGTGACAGCTGTCCGGCCGTTATCGTACGTCTGTACGCAGCTCGCGCGATCACCTTGGCGTGCTCCGGTGACCGAAGGTGTAGCCTTGAGAAATGCAAGGCTGCTTCCGGGTGATTTAGTTTTCCCCATCGTTACTTGACATATAATTGTTCCATTGCCGCTGTTAGTTGTTTGGGCCGATACAAACTGCTGCGCACTCAAAAGGATGGCTGCCAGTACAACAACTCTCGTCGCCGCTTCTCTGAGCCTCGAGGTCATACTGATCGCCTCCATTGGATTTCGTCTCGCTTGGACACCCCGGACCGGGTCGTCGCTCGTATCGTTTGCACGGTCGTCTTCCTTCCCGAAACCGAAGGAAGTGGGCAAGTTGGTCGGTACATTATTCATGGATAAATAGATAAGTCAACAATTCGACTTGACACGTAACCGTATAAAAGCCCCGGGCCATCGTGCAGCGGCAAAAAAACAGTAGAGGGTTGCAGGCTTCACTCGTCAGAATACTTCACGTAATTTCACCTGCAACGATTCCGTTTTAGGTGCGCTTGTCCGTACTTCGACGGCCTCTAAGAACTCGGAAGTACTTGGGTTGTATCGCCGTTGCTGACGACGTGCACAACTCCCTGGCCATGCTAAGGCGCCGCAAGGGCGAGGGCTTAGTCCAGCTGCTGACTTTCCCGACGAAATCAACTCGCCTGCGGACGCAGCATGTCGATAGGAGTCCACACGGTCCGTTGCAAGTCGGTCCCTAGCTGACCCTAGCTGACGCTTACGCAATTTCGAAGCTCGGAGGAGAACAAATGCAGCGGAATTGAAAGGCAGCAAGTCTGCGACGTACGAGGGTGCTCGCCGGGCAGAATTCTACAGGGGGCTGTCGAGTCCCTTCGCTTGCCAACCTTGGTTGGTGAGAATCAGCGCCTGATTCATCTGAGTGTTTCCGGCTCCGTTGATGGTCGAAGCCACTCCGGGAAAAACTCGTTGAATGTCCGGGTTCTTTGCCCACTCCGCGAGGTTGTCGATCTTATACGTATAGAAAACTGAAGCTTCTTTGGAGTCGCCAACGGTTGTCGGCCTTTCCCACTTGACGAGTTTGTCCAATGCTTGTTGTCCGTAGCAGAGGTCTCCCTGAACTTGTTTACTTCCGACAAAGCCGAGTCGGTCTTTCTCCCGATAGAATGTTTTCCCGTTGTCAGTCAGTTCGTACCGAAGAACTTTGGCCCTTACAGGGCGGGTGTTGAGCGGGGGCGTGTATTCGGTTTCCGTCTCGTGAGAGCGCACCAAGCCGGCCTTTTCGAGAGCGGCCATTTCCGCTGCCCTGCCCATACCGCTTCGGCGCTCGGATTCATTCAGATCGACCGGCCAAGCGGAAGGAATGCCAAGGCAGATCTGGCCCTTCTTGGCCAGGTAAGAGTTCAAGGCTTCCGAGAAGTTCTTTTCGTTCGCGTCTTTCTTGCTGGCACAGCTCACTAGCAACAAGACGCTGAAAAGTGTCAACCAAGGGAGACTCCTTTTCATGGGTCACCCCCCTTGGTATCAGTAGATGTTTGGGGGTGCCAGAGCGTTGCCATCCCGACCTAGCGGAGCCGGTGCTCCGCTAGGTCGAAATATCGCTTGGACAACTCAATGCCAATATACCGCCGACCTAACTGCTGCGCGGCAACGAGCGTAGAACCGGAACCGCAGAAGGGGTCGAGCACTACATCGCCCGGCACGGAGAAGCACTCAATTAACGGCGTCAAGATGCATACCGGCTTTTGAGTTGGGTGAAGATTGTTGCCTGAGTATTTCCATTCCAAAACGTCCGGTATTGTGGAACTCGGCTTCGTCGGATTGCCTTTCGCCAGCAAGTAGGCGTTCTCGTGTTGGTAGCGAAGGAAGCGTTCGGTCGAGGCGTACTTCTTGATGAAGGTCAAGTGCCCGACTATGCGGAAGCCCGCGTCGCGCCAGGCTGTGAGGAATGTATCGGCCTTATTCCAGCTATAAAAGCTCACGCAGAAGCGATTCCAACGGAGCACGCGAAAGATTTCCCGAAAAGCGGGTTTAAGCCAAGCGTCGTTGTCGTCGTTGGGAACGGTGCGCCCATCGCTGGATGAATAATTGACCATGTACGGCGGGTCGGTAAGCACGAAACCCACGCTACCCGATGACATGCCAGAGAGCAATTCCACGCAATTGCCGTGAAGAAGAATGTTTGAGAAGCCTTGTTTGATTTGAAGATTGATTCGTTCTGATTTCATTTTCTGTTCTCCTGTTAGGTGATTTGGTTCCTTCAACCAGGAAGAGGAACCAAAGCGCCGCGCCCTCAGGAGGACGAAAAGACGAAGTTGTGTCTTAAAAGGCTGGAGCGGATGGCAACGGGTGTGACAGGAGAGAAGTTTGCGACTGGCGCAGCCGTGTGCTAGCGCAAGCCGATGCTTATAACGAAAGATAAGGGACGTTAATCTTCACGCGAGGTGGAAAGGCTTGGGATATAGGCCGAGGGAGGTATGACAAGATGGACGCATCGCCTGACGAATCCAGACGTGCCACGATCCGGGTGGCGGTTGAAGCCTTGGTGCGGTTCAAGCGGGAGTTCAATCGAGACCTGACGCCTTCCGTGCTGGCAGAGCTTTATGTGGCTCGGGAACTTGATTTAGTGCCCGCTGAGTTGTGCAACCATCCGGGCTACGACTTGCTTGGCGGCGACGGAAACAGATACCAGGTGAAGCAGCGCGGCGAGGAGGTCCTCAACGTCGATGTGAACAACTTCGATTTGGACTATCTTATGCTCGTCAACCTGCGCGAGGACTATTCGCTTAAAGGAATGTGGCGTGTACCGGTGGCGGTCGCGCGCAAGCTATTTGTTTTTCGAGAGAAATTCCGCAAGTACCAGGCGACACAGAAATCCGTGAAAGCAAATGCCGAGGCGGTAAATTTCAAGAACGTTTGAGGAAGGAGTCAGGGGCATCATGCCAGAACATTTGTATCGGTTTCGCTCGACCGTATTGGGCAGGCATCAAGAACTTGAGAATCAGGAGATTTATTTTTCATCTTTGGAAGGGCTCAATGACCCGATGGAGGGATTCATAGATCTATTCTGGTCAGGTGACAAGATCGTTTGGAAAAATCTTCTAAAGCACTACCTCCTCTGTTTGGATCGCGCTTGCATCCAATTCATGCTACTTGGCAATACAACTGCCATCGACCTTGAGTCTATACCTGTCCTGCAAACCGGGAACGATCTTCCTACGCAGAACTATAGGGATGTGTACAAAAAGATCTGCGATATATTCTTCGCAATTCCATCCGTTCCCGAATATGTGCAGGGCCTGGCCTCAAGAAAGCGTCCGATTCGACGCGACGAACTCTCCTTCCACTTGAGAATCCTGCATTATCACGCGCTGAACGCCGTCTTCACTGTCTATAAGGATCGTGGGGTAGTGACCGACTCACCTGGCGGCGATGCGTTCCGTCTTTTATTGGAACGGATATCGCTCAAGCCGGAGATATTTCAGGCGACCAATGATCTTGAGGCAAGTCATCCCGAGGTGAGCGACGGTTCGGATCGGCTGTATGCAGCGCTCAGCGGAGCGCATTTGCAGACAGCTCTCGTCGCTAAGTACAACAATCTCGCGGTCAGTGCCGACCACAACAGCAATCTTATCTTTCAGGATTTCCCTGATCACTATGTGAAGCTGGTGGAAAGGATGGTGCATTCGGATTGGTACATGGCCTGCTTCGCTGAGAATTGTACGAACTCATCGATGTGGGGACACTACGCTAACAACCACAGGGGTGTCTGCCTGAAATTCAGCACCGGTGTCAAGGCGGGACAACCTTCTCTAGCCTTGAATACGATCACGCGATGGGCCGGCAGCAAAACAAACCCGGCAGGCACGCCTGGCTATACTTACGTCAACCATCCTTTTCATAGAATCGCCTACCGAAAAGTCTTTCCCGAAATTGATTTCTTCCGTTCACTGGGTCGCCTCCGCGGTATAGCTTTGAGCTGGTGGTACTCGGACGGACAGGGGAACAACAGCGCCTGCGCTCGCGACGTTCACGAAAACGAGGCCGCATGGAGAGAAAAATACTGGGCCGAGTGCCTCGCAAGTCAGACGACCAAGCTCGAAGATTGGGCTTACGAGGAAGAGTACAGGCTGGTGCTTGCCGGTTTGATAACGGACTACTCGAATCCGTTGACACGCAAATTGAAATACAAGTTTTCAGATCTTACGGGCATTATCTTCGGGATTGATACGCCGGAAGAGGACAAGCTGGCCATTATCCGGGTGATAGAGGAAAAATGTAGAAAAGAGAACCGAAAGGAATTTGAGTTCTATCAGGCACATTACGCAAAAAACACGGGGAAGATTGAAGCGTTGCCTCTGAACTTTATCAAATTGTCGGAGACAAGGAGTACATCTGTGCCAAAGATCGCGATACTTGGCTGGGGTTCACTTCTTTGGGATAAATCTCATAAGGAATTCGACGAGCAGCACCAGGACTGGAGGTTGGATGGTCCGGTTCTAAAGCTAGAATTCTCGCGGAAGTCCGCGTCTCGGCTCAACGCCCTCACACTCGTAGTAGACCCTGTTCACGGGCAACAATGCCAAGTGGCCTATGCGATGAGTAAGCGAGCAAGTCCCGAGGCGGCCATCGCCGATCTCCGCGCAAGGGAGAAAACGAAGCGGGAAAACATCGGGTATACCTTTTCCGACGGTTCCCATCGCCAGGGCCGGGACGCAAATTCAATTGATGTGATTTCACAGTGGGCTAAGGACAGGTCTATCGATGTTGTTCTCTGGACAGACCTCCCTGGGAGCTTCGACGGTGTGGCGAAAAAAGATTTCCTTGATGCCGCCGTGAATCACGTCCAGCAACTGCCGCCAGAAGGTAAGGCAACGGCGGCTGAGTATGTGTGGCGTGCACCCGATTTTGTTGTTACTCCGCTGCGGGAAACCCTGCAAGCCGAACCGTGGTTCAGGAAACCAACAACCGGCTTAACGGTTCGGAGGCCCTGGTACCTGAGATGGCTTGATCGCCTTCGTAGAACTCGGCTGTTTCGTTTTTTGCAATTCGCTTAACTTGGCGTCGATCTTGGCGACTTTCTCCTCCAGCAGCTTGAACCCATCCTCCGAAACTTTGCTGTTTGAGAGCTTCTGAATATCGGCTTTGAGATTCGCGATATCGTCGCGAAGCGCGGACAGCTCCTGGGCAGAGATCTCTGCTGAACCTACGATCTTAGTCTCGGCTGGTGAAGGGGAAAGGCGTAGGAACACCACGCTCGTCGGCACGGCTGCAACAAGTAAGACGAGCACGGCGGCGGCGGTAAGGATATGCGCGCCTTTAACGAATTGAGCTATGTGATCGTTCATCGCCGTATTCATTGACGCACAGTAGAGAAGGCCGCGCGCCCGGAACGCATCACTGTATTTTCGAAATTGTCCGTCCTCGTCTAAGACCGAATCCAGGAAAAGCGTCTGATTCTCTTTTACGCCGACCGCGCGAATGGCCGAAATAAAGCCCAGGAGCAGGCAGACGGCGGATACGCCCACCAGCACCAGGGTAAAAATCAGCGTACTCGAAGTCGTGCCTTTGCTTATGATGAAAACGAAAAGGGAGGCAAGCAGAGGGACTAGGAACACCATCAACCCGAAGGTCGATTGCGCCTTTTGTTCGAGATGAACGCGCCTATCCTCGGCCTGATCGAATATCCACTGGCATTGTTCTACGTGCGATTCCGTTACCTCACGCGTCGCATCCGGGTCCGGTAAAGGGGCGATATCTTCTGGTCGAGGATTGAAGGGAACGACGATCTGCCAAACGATGTATCCGATACGGCGGAACATCTGCCTGAGATGCCTCGTGATGGAATTCCAGTCCCATTTCACCGGCTGTGGCGGCTTAGCGATAAATTGAGAATTCATTCGCGGGCACCAAAGAAGAGCTGAATGAACGCGTCGCGCATCGGAAACCCAAGCCGATCCTCAAGCCATGCCCACTCGCCTGTAGGGTTGATCTCGAGGAAGACGAGCTCACGTTCGGGCGTTCTCACGAAGTCAAACGCACCATACTTCAACCCGAGCTTTCGCAACATGGCCTCACACATTGTTTGCTCGTTAGCGCTCAGACTAGACTCCGAATAGCGAGCCGAGACATCGGGGTCTCGCCAGTCTACCAGTGAAGCATCCCCCTTGATGTCTGCCACAAAGCATTTTGACCCAATAAACGTCGCCCGCACATCCGCGCTCCTAGGGATTTCTTCCTGGAGAAAGACAGGGCAAAACTTGACACTATCTTCGTCGATGGACTCCGGGGTCACGCGACGAGTGTAAACGGAATAGGAAGCTACTTCGTCGAAGAACATCCCGTGAAAGATAGGTTTGCAGATCGTTCCGGTTTTATTCTCTTCGGTAAATTTCCGCAACTCGGATGGATTGCCAGATACAAGCGTGCGAGGTACTCGAAAGCCCAATTGTCGGGCAAGCTGGAGTTGATAGAGCTTGTGTTCCGCAACAGAGACCCGATCAATGGGGTTAACCCAGGTAACGTCTGGATTCAAAACAAGACCCATCGCGAGATGGCGCAGTTCACCGGCAACAAAGACTTTTTCACCTGCCGAAAGGGCGGGGATTGGGCCGGGTTGGATTGCCCGGCGATACCAAACCGCTGCGACTTCGTCGAGATCCAATGTCCTGGAACCGACAGATAGCCCACGCCGAATGCCGTTCTCAGACAACGAGAAGGTGAATTCCGCCGTCGTGAGCTCTTCGGCGTTCAATCGGAAATACGGTAAGCGGCGATTGATTAACTCGACGATGAGAAAGTCGGCGGTTAGATCCTTGTCAGAAGTGAGAATAAGGAGCATGGGATGCCAGGGGCGTGGCTCCTTCAGTCTGATCGGCTCCTTCGCGCGTGTCTGTTAACGTGGTCTCGCCGAATTGCGATGCTTGAAGCGCGGTCCCTTCCGCTTGATCCACGCCTTCCCGTGTCCTTGTATTGATAGTTTCGCCAAATTGAGACGCGCGCAAGAGGGCGGCACCTTCTGATTGATCTGCGCCTTCGCGCGTCTTGGTTAGCGTGGTCTCGCCGAATTGCGATGCACGAAGGGTCGCCCCTTCTGTCTGGTCCACACCTTCCCGTGTCTCCGTCACCGTGGTCTCACCGAACGGTGAGGGTTGTGCATGGGTTTGCATACAAAGAACCAACGGAAGTCCTGAACTCTTGTCAATCCAGAGTTGCCGCTCGTCGTCGTATACGTGTTCAGGCGAGGGGGCGGTCTCGGGTGGAAGCTTCTTCCGGCCAAGTAAGACGAATGGCGTCATGTGAGTATTAACCGTTACCTTTAGTGAACCAGATCAAACCCGTTCGGACAAGCGGAAATGCTTAATCGGTTGACAGCGCGGTCTCCAGAGCTTGCAAAAATCGAGCCTCGCCAAATGCGATTGGTGTGTTGTTTTCTCCCGATAGCATGTTTACGCGGCCTGGAAATGCGTGCATCAGACTCGCCAGAGGGGTGTTGGGTTGGGGCAAGTGCTTTAGACAGCAAACGATCCTTAACCGTGGATTCGCTCGAAGAGCGAAGTCGAATGTCTCGCGGATGTAGGGGTCCGCGAACTGGAACCCAATCACGAAGACGACTGACGACTTAACGAGACTGTCTTTCAAACGGTTGTGTAAGGTTCTGAATGGGTCCGTCTCCGGTACGCTTTTGTAGCCGAAATAAAGCAGACAATCCGTATCTCCGGTCGGTTGTCTCCAGTTCATTTCAACAGGCTCCACAGCGGAGCCGGTCGATTCCCACTTCCAAGTAACCGATCCGTGAAGCTTGAGCAAGTTGACCTGGCGCGTCCCCACAGCGGCCTTGGCGTCGAACAAGTCGGGCCTCCATCGACCGGGATTCCCTTGCGCGAAGCCCGTGCAGACGCGAGCGGCGCTATGAAAGGTTTCCTCTGAAAACGACTGCGAACTAACGAGGTCCTCGATTATGGTGTCGTAGTTGGTTGTGTAAACGCAGATAGGCTCTTCGGCTGGGATTACTTTGCCGAGTAGCTTAAACAGATCCCGATGGGGACAAGGGTTCGACGGCGTAGAAACCCTGCGTCCGTAAATCCGCAGAATCTGCTCTTTCAGAAATGCCAACAGATCCTCCGGCGCCACACCCGCGTTCTGCGGTAGCAAACCAGTGCGCGTTACCGGCAATCCAAACGGTTGGCTTGTCAACTTGTTGGAGTTCACCAAAAGTTCCAAGTTGCCCCAGAGTTTTTCGGCGTCGATTCGCGGCCAGTTCTTAGTTTCCTGCGTCCGTTCGGCGACATCGATTCTCCGGGCCAATTCCATACATGCGGTTTGAAACCCGCGCGCATCAACCCCGGTTGGAAAAGTGACTTGCTGAAAAAACTGATAAACCGTTGGAAAAGATTCACAGGCCGACGCGCCAGCGCCCAAAAATAATGTTATGGAGTCTTTGGTCAGAGTTTCCATTTCGCATGCTCTCAATCAAACGAATCGACTGCGTTGGAAAGTACTGTAAAAATGAGTCGAAGCTCAAATGCTCATCGGTGGAACCGACCGTGGCCTTCATGCGATTCCCGAGGCCGCCGCGTCGCTCCTCAGAAACTCGGTATCAAGCCAAGTTTTAAACTCCGGCCACCAAATATCCGAAACATCTGTATCAAGCGGCAGACTAAGGCCGTGCTCTTCTCGGAGCCGCCTATCGTTCGGCACCCGCACAATTGGCCCCCAGTAAGGCGCAACGCTGACCGTCTTAGGAACAGCCGGATTCTCAAAAAGAGAATCTACGTTACCGTCGACCACTTCATCTCCGATTCGTACCCAAGCATGTTTCCAACGAAAAAGCTCCTCACCATTCGGTGCGAAGTACATCGCCAAACCGATAGCCGGTCTACCGGGAAAATTCAAATGGACAAGCGCACGACATAGAAGATCTGCGAACTGTAGGCACATTTCAGAACGACCGGCAAGATTCTCATCGACCAGAGCGGCAACCGCATTCAATAGCTTGGCGCGATGCACGGCAGTCATTAACACGGAGCGATCGATAAGCGTACTGGATGGTGTGCGACGCTCGCCAGCGTTCTTCTGGCGTCTGATCTCCGCAACCAGTTCTCTGGCTTGCGGGGGAAGTATCTTCAAGAACTCATCTGCAGAAGCGTTGTTGGCGGGCGATATTTCTCTCATCAGAGAAACCAATTGTGCCATCGCTTACGCAAAGAGTTTTTCCTGCCGCTCGATGCGCACGTAGCCGTCGATGCTCTCAAGGACGGCACGCGCAGGAATCTGCGCTAGCTCTCTTGGCTCTACTTTGTGCAATCCGCCGCCGTATACCCGGCCTTCGGAAATAAACTGGCCGGCCGTGACGCTCTGGAGAGCCTCAAACACCTTTGCGGCAAGTTCTGGGTGGTTCTTAAGTGCCTCTTGCAAGCGGCTCTTTGGATAAAGCATGAGGTAGACGTTGTGCGCCGTCGCGTCGGAACGATTCCAGATGAAACGGAACGGATGCTTGCCGTTGGCCGAGCGGCCCATGTATGTGCATAGAAATGGTGCGGGCGGGCGCTGCTCCTGGGAATACCACGGCGCGCGGTGACTGGCGAGATATGACACGTGGATGTCTTCCTCTCGGCCTTTCTGTAGATACGCATAGAATCGTGGCCATCTCAGTTTGATTTTGTCCTCGGACTCGCTGCAATCGAGCAAGTAGAGCTGAGGAGACACGACAGGCGCACCGTCAGCGCGCTGATCGATAATGTCTGCCGTCAGGTAGCGCGGACCGGGCAGAATCGGTTTAAGGAACCGGCGCGGAATGTGCCAAGTCTTCGTCTCTTCCTCACTCAAGATGAAAAAACTATTGGAGCCGGTCGCAAGCCCGCGCTTGATGACAAAGAGATCGCCAAGAGTCGGCTCGTCTGTAGTCTCAAAGTTCGTCCGGGCTGGAAACTGCGTCCATTTGCGGGACTGTCGTAGTACATCGAGAGGCACAAGCGCCTCAGTGCTCGGATTTTCGATCTCACCGCCAAACGAAAACCGGACGAGGTGTCTTGGCGGGGGCAGTGTCTTGCGAAACACCACGACGGCTGAGGATACCAAGGCGTCCGTAAACTGCACGTCCGTTGGACAGAAACGGTGAATATGGAGCAGCGTTACCCGTTCCGTCAGGTAGCGCCGGAGGATCACGCCGTAATTCACGTCCATGAATTCTGAGGGAATGAGCCAAATCGCAAGCCCCTGCTCTTCCATCCAGTCGTGACATAGCAACAGAAAATAACAATACAGGCCAGCAAGTCCGCTGATCTCCATTTGCAATGAGCGCGCGAGCTGCATCTTGAGGCGATCCTTCGCGTCAGATTCCAGGTGATGGTGCCGCACGTAAGGTGGATTGGTTAGTACGAGATTGAAACGCTGCGCGGGAGGCTTCAACTTTGTGAAATCGCCCCGCACGACGTGAAGGCCGCTCTTGCCCCAGAGGGTCTCTGCTGCCTCCGCAAACAAGGGGTCAAGCTCGATGCCGGTCGCAGCCGCGATACTCTTTGCCGAAACAACCTGTGAGAGTGCGGAGTAAAACGATCCGGTGCCAATCGCGGGGTCGAGAAAGCGGAGCCTCTCCTCCCCTAACGATTCATGCGCGTACCGCGCGAGGCTCAGGGCAAGTGCAAACGGAGTTGCAAACTGACCCCATTTGTTGCGCTCTGCCGCCGTCTTCAGGCCGTCGAGACGAGCCTGCTCTGTCTGGCGACATCCCTCGATGGTTTGATGTGCAACTGTTGCCATGATGTCAGATTCCGAGCTGGTCCAGGTCTTGCGTGCGATGCTCCCATATCCAGTCTATCCCCTCAGCCGCTTCGTACCCAAGATATGCCGCGTCGAAATACCCGCAGAGAAAAAGCACGAAGACAACGTCCTTGCCGTGCGTCGCTTTAAGGTAGTTGATTTTGATCGCCTCTTCCTTGCGGCGTTTGTTAACGTTGGTGAAGTCGCCTGCGGATTTTGCTTCAATGAGAATCGGGAGGTGCGGCAGCTTGGCCTTCTTCGGCTGAATGACCGCGTCGATAGGAATTTTCACGGTTTTGGCCTCGGCCTTGGAAGGCTTCACCAGGACATTGAGCCGGAACGAAAAAGTACCCGGCTCCATTTGATTGAGGGCGGTGGCCGCATGAGGTGCTTTCAGCTTGTAGCCGCGGTCGGTCAGGTATTTCTCGATGAGTGCGAGCTGACGCTTCTCCTGAGCGTTACGCACGATTGGTTCCGCAACAGCCCCGCATAGCCGATCAGCGACGATGGTAGACGAGCGGTAGCGTTCTTCGTTGGTGGCTTTGCGCTTCTCCCCAATCCACGGAAAAATATCCACGTCGAGCATCTGTGACAAAATTGCCGTGATTTTCTTTAGATGCGCATTGAGGACATCCGCTGCCAATTGCGGCGGCAGCTTGCCTTCTTCGAGCGTGCCGACAAGATTCTTAGTCGAATCCGCAAGGCCGATGAGCCTGTCACGCGCGAGCGGCGGACACGTAGACATGCGCAGTGTTGGTAAAATTCCTGGATTAGCTTTGATTACGTCCACTCTAATCGTGGTCAAGTCTTTGGTGAGGGTAAGGCCCTGCTCAACACTCTTAATGGTTTTCTTACGGGTATCGCGATAAGCCTTTGGCGCAAACTTCATGAACCATTGGTTGAACTGATCAACCGAAGCTCGCGTGTCTGCCTTCCACAAATGTGGCTTATCGGCGTTAATGGGCATGAGCTAATTTAACAGTCGCGCAATAGATTGCAACTCTTGCCGTTTGGCTCAAAATATTCACATTTATGCGTGTAAATTCAACGGTTAGACGTTTAGGTGCCGTTCGGGAAGAATATAGGCAACCAGCCAAGGATGAGCTGGGAGCAAACAATCAGCCATCCAGGGTTGAAATGCCTTTCGCGTAGTACGAGGGCCAGATCATCGCCTCAGATCCTTAATGGTAAGGTGCGAGGGATTTCCTTTGAGAATGGCCCTTCCATGGTCCGTTATTTTGTAAACCTCTTTCTTGACGAGAGTGATGGCTTTCGGGTGACCAATGGGGCCGCGTTCCATATTCAGATGCGCCAGCGCCCACGCGACACGGTTGACGATTACAGGCATTCCATTCTTATGCTTCAGTAAGAGTTCGTCGGATGTAATCTCGAATTTGACCTTCATGCGCTCTTGGATTTCTTTGGCTTGATGTTCAGCGCCGTCAGCCATCGCTTGAAGTACCGGTAATAACAGGGTTTGAGGATCAGGTATCGGCATGCTCGCGCAACTCCTAATTAGCAAAAATGGTGCCTGGGCAGCTCCCTTTGAGCCAATCTCCCAATTCCTTAGTTTTTTCCCCGAAGGCCTGAGGCGGCCAAAAGCCCCAGCATCCTCGTAAGTTCAGATTCGAAGTCGCGCGTCACATCGCCATAGCCACTCTTTGCATGGGCAATCTCATGGAGAAGTGTTCCTGCAAAAGCTGACAAAGATTTGAGTTGAGTGCGCTTAATGACGATGCTCGACGAAGTTGGGTCCCAGAGACCTTCGGCCTCATTCGTCGTCAAGAAATCAGGGCGCATTGTCTTAGAGATTCTAACCTCGCTGACCTTTTTCGGGAGTCCGCCAACGAAATTGGCGATGGTCTTCCAATGATCGAAGATGTTGCGCTCTGCCGGACTCAGTTTGTTCGGAGTGACAAATTCAAACTGGAAGCTCTGTTCCCATTCAGATTGGTACACGGAAAGGTCTCGGACGGCGTTTCCCTGGCTATCATTGGTGCCGTGGAGAGAATTTTTGATGTTATCTGGAACGGTGACAATCCTCAGCCCATCCGCTTGGGCATGGTCGATTGCGTCCTTTTGGGAAATCAATTCGGTGGCGGTCACAAACATGACTTTCTTGGACGCGCTCAGGATTTGGGATGCGTGCACAGCCACATCCGTCCACTTTACTTCGTCTCGATTTTTTCCTGTCTCGATTCCCATCAGGTCCTCGACTAGGGTGTCAGCAACTGCGGTCGCTTTAGATGCCAATAATATTTGCTTGACACGCTCGCTGTATGCGCTGCGACCCACATTTGTGCGTTCACGATTCAGCGCTTTACGCATCGTTGCAGTCAACGATGTAATGTTGAAGGAGAATGCGAAGTTCTCCTCTTCCGCCACAAGCATCCCAGTCACATAAATGCGGGCATTACGACCATGATCCCTCTTTAGAATCTGTCCGTAGGGAGTTTCGTCTAGGATGGGTTCGTTCGAGAATTTGAGAAAGAAGGTTTTCGCATCCGCGATATCACCATCCGATGCGCCTCGCAGAGCCACATCAGTGCCAACGAAAGCTTTTTCCTGAGCAGGATGCACAACTGCGTGGAGGGTGATGACATCTGAGAAACCAGATTTGGGAATCTGCCCGAGAGTAATGTCGCCAAACCGCGAACGGATGCAAACTTCAATGCCGCGCCGGTTAAGGGTCGCAAGTGCATCCTTTAAACCGACCCCAAACTTCCCGATTACTTTGCTCGGATTGTTGAGCTTCTCTTGATTCTCATTTTGCGTGAGATGTTCGTACTTTAGCCCGCGCCCAAAATCTCGAATGTGCCATGTTGTATCCTGGTCCCGGTAGATTTCGACATCCTTTGTATTCGTAAGCACCTGCTCGTCAAGCGCGTTGGCGATAATCTCGCGAACGCCGTGGCACGTTTCCCATCCTTCCAGAACCTTCTCTATATTCAAGTCAAAATTACGATTTTCAGTAATACCAGTCATGGCTTACCCTCTGGCTTCCAAACGGAGCACCTTACCAGATGTCGCAGGCTTCTTGATGATCGTCCTGATTTGCGAATCAACCTCTCGGCGGCGGGCGTCAATCTTGTCGTACAAACTTGATTCCTCGTCCCATGCATTTTCGTGCCAATCTTTAGCCTTCTGCTGGCGTTCGCGGAGTGATTCGACACTTTCTGCTATTTCACGAAAGCGGGTGACGAACTTATCGCTCAAGATGTACTCGTAGAGCTGATTGGCCTTGTCGTTGCGCCCGACCCTTGTTGCTCGTGCGTGCCCGATTTCACAGATTCCCTCTCGCATGATCGATGCGAGACACACCGCCATGCGCGGATCAACAATCGGGATGTTCTTCAGAATGCACAACCCCTTCTTCTTTTGTGGAAAGCTCCGGCTAACGACGATAACGTTTGGCGTGTCGTACTGTGTCTGGTATCGTTTTGCTTGGACGATGAAGTTGTTGTTCCAGTTGGAGACATTCTTGCTTTCGTAGACGATTCGACCGACGCGTTTGGAATCAACCATGATGTCGTGAACGATGTCGGCCCCTTTCACACCGCGTCGAACCGGGTCGATTCGGTCGGTCGGAAAAGCTCTATTAAGCTCCACGAGAAGGTCAACCTCGGCCTCCTTGCCAAGTTGATCCGCCACCTGGTTGTCCAGTTTTCGGGACAATTGATCCAGTTGGCTTTGCAGCCGTGCACGGTCAGCCTCGTATCTGGCACGGTCCCTCTCGCGAGTCGCCTGTAGTTTTTCAATCTCAGCCTGATTTTGTGTTGCTACCGACTTCGCGGCCATCTCCGCTCGTCGGTCTGCTGTTCGTTCCCCCTCTTTACGTATCCTCTCAATCTCGCGGTTCTTATCACGTTCGGCCTTGTCTGCACGCCGTTTCGCGTCAAGCAACTCCTGCTTGACTTCGTGCTCCGCTGAGCGCCGAGCACGTTCTCTTTCCGTTTCGAGCAGTCGAGGTAGACGCTTGCGGAACTCGGTTTCAAGTGCCTGCTTTTCCTGCGTGCGGGCGCGAGCGGTGATCCCTTCTAGCCGCGTCTGCAGTTCTTCCATGTCGAGAGCTTTAGGCAGGGGTTGTCGGCAAACTGGGCACTTCGCCATGATGACCTCCGTTCGATTCTAAATTGCGTAGACTCTAGTTCTTCACCACACAATTTTTTTCGGAGCAGCCAGGAGGGTCTGCTTTTCTAGCATTCGCGGCGCGCATTACAGTGCGACCGCAGGGTTCACACAAGTATTCGTAGCTAACGGGTCAACCTTATCACAGGCTGACGTTGTACCGAGGCCACCGAAGAGACAAGCTAGCGATCAAGATAACCCTTGGAGCTTCACGCTGATCGTGCTCACCTCTATCCCTGTACTGTTAGCGATATATAGAATGCTGTTGAAAATACTGAGGCATTTGGAACCTGAGAATCTGCGGGTCGGTCTGAGTCGCCCAGGGCGCGGCAAAGTACAAGAGCAGGAATATCATGATTCCGCCGAGCAGACTCGCATGCAGGTTGAACGTGGCCGCGCCAGACACATAGCAAAGAAGAAGAGCTTCCGCTCCGCTCCGAGGATCGTCAGTGGCCGGGAGAGCGCCCGATGGACTCTGTTAACCCGCCTTGCTTCTGCCATGTACCCCCCAGGTTTCTCCGTGGGTCAGGAACCAGGAAACAGCCACGCGAGGAAGTTCACCGCCGCGGGTTATCTACCTGGCGCGACTGTGCGCTATAGCGGAAGCCGCAGGTTTTACACTGCGAGAATTGATCGTGAGGTCCGACAGCCGGGATTAAAGCGAGCGATTCAACGGGGGAATTGATGGTTCTGGAGATTATGAGGCCATTAGTAATTTCTATGGTAGTATCTCGCCCAAGTAAGTTGTCAGTTCCGAAAGCTTGAGGTCGGTCTAAGGACAGCCCGGCCCGCGGATCACTTTTCAGGAGGTACTCATGGCACCGAAAATAAAAATCCCGCGTCATGGAAAAACACCGATAGGCGGTTTTTTTTCTCCAGGGGTATTCAGTGACGGCGGAGGGTTTGTTATTTATCCCGGTCATGACGGTAAGCTACACATCAAATATATCCCACCACGGGAGCCCGTTCTCACTTCGGTAAACCTCGCCGCAAGTCTGGCAGCTCTTGCCGAGCGCGCTGGAAATGAAGCTTTTGGAAAACAATTGCGTGGGATGGCCGAAACGATCTTGAATGCCGATGGCCAACAGATTGCAAACGCGCTGGCGAACATCCAGGGCGATGCATGAGCGTTGACAAACGAGGGCGACAAGCCCAAACTCTGCGCCAATTGGGGCTACATTTTTTGTAGCAACGGTTCTAAAAGGCCCTTCCAGGGTGCCGCGTATTTGGCTGAGTGATGTGAATTGTCGGAGAGGTGGATTTCAGCATGGCCTCCAGATTTGAACCTTCCGCGGTGGCTATTCTTGTTAGAGCCATTCCTGTAGTTATATTGCTAACGCTTCTTCAATCGCCCTTGGCTGCGCAAAGCAGCGTAATTTTTACAACTGGAAAGTCGGCATTAGACGGAAGCGCTTACAGTTCTACTCAGCAGGACTTTCTTGGCGGACAATGCGTCACCGGCACTCTGAAACCGACGGGCGTATCAGAGTCATCATTTGATTTGTCTCAGACAGTTTCCGAATCCCAGCTGTCAACGGAGTTAGGCTTCGGCATGGGTGCCAGGGCACGATACGGAGTTGTTGAAGCTAGCTTGGCTGCAAACTTCTTAAGCCGCTCGGTCAGCAACGCTTTCTCAGTTTCAGCGATTTACTCTGCCCATTACAACATGCAGCCTGACAAGATGGTTGGCAAAACGCTGGAGCTAACCTCTACTGGAAATGCAGCGAAAGCCGGAGGGAACTTCGAGCACTGGAATGAGACGTGCGGCGATAGTTTCGTTGATGAAATACGGCGTGGCGCAAAGCTGTTCATCTCCATTCGTGTTGATTTCTCTTCTCAGTCTCAAAAGCAGGAGTTTTCAAGCAAGTTCAGTATTTCTGGTCCGATGGCTGGTGTTGATGCAAGTTTGAGCACTGCTTCCCAGAGTTTTGGCAGCACTACCAAAGTGACAGTCAGTGCATACCAGTTGGGTGGGGATACCACTAAGGTTTCCAAAATCTTCGGGGACTCAGATATCGGCAGGCAGGCGTACGTCCAGTGCAGTCTGGGGCATTTCGACGACTGTAGCACTGTGATTAAAAACGCAATCGCGTACGCGTCCGACACAAACACAGGCTTCCCGTCGCAGCTAACGAAGGATAGCGAACCTGGTCCAGCCGTCGTTGCATACGGAGTTTCATCCTACAAGGCTTATGGTATTTACTCCGTGGAGTACCCATTCCTTGCTGCGTCTGTGGAGCTTGCGCGCGATCAACTGGGGACATATTTCGAACGAACCTATCGACAATACGTTACCGCGAATAGGCTGTTGGACACGAAGTTGTCTCCAGGTAAACAGGTCGCGGTGCAAAACGCCTTGGAACAAGTGAAGGTGAACCTCGCCACGATTTTGAAAGCTTCTAAGCTCTGCTATGACACACCTGAAGGCTGTCCCGATACGGTAAATAAATTGCAGTTGGCCCAAGTGGACTCCGGTGCCTTGTTGCCGGACACATTCTCGACGCTTTGCAAACAGTCGTTGGCACTTGGGGCCGATAATCCGTTGAGAGTGACCGTGATGGCGCTTGTTAATGTGGTGGATCGCGGCGGACAACCTGCCGATGCAGAGGACTGCGGAATCTATGAGACTCTACTGAACCGGGTGAGGACTCTCAGTTTGAATGGGCAGAAGTTGAGCGACTTAAGTCCGCTGGCGGGGCTCGGTACGCTCGAATGGCTTTCGATCAATAACAATGAAATTGTAGACATTTCCTCGTTAACTGACCTTCGGAATTTGGTCGTGCTGGAGGCAGACAACAATAAAATTGCTGATCTTTCGTCCTTGCAACATCTTGAAGAGCTAGAGTCAATCTCATTGTCAAGTAACCGGATAAAGGATGCGAAGGCCTTGGGAAGCTTGGGTCGACTAAGGTTTGCAAACCTACCGAATAACCAGATTGAAGATGTCACGCCCTTCGCTGCTCTTCCTCGATTAGTTTTTCTCGATCTTTCGAAGAATGACGTAAAGGACGTGACAGCATTCAAAAGCCCACTGCGACTTGGCTGTGTGAACCTCAAAGACACTCTTGTGGCCGACGATCAAATGAAAGCGTTGAGGACGAGATTCTCGCAGACAGTCATCGTGGGTAAAGGTGGATATGCGTACTTTCGACCATATGAGTACAGCTGCAAAATCAAGTAGAGTGACGATGTTACGTCTGTTTCTCAACATGTCTGGCCTCGGGTTGATAGTGACTGTTGTGTTGTGTTGCCCGAGGGTGTCTGCTGTGGGCGGCCCGCATGCGTTTAGGTCCGCATGCGAACAAATCTACGGGGAGCAACCCGTGGATGCCCATCTACTGGACATTGACGCCGTGAGCGACGCGCTTAAGGCAAAGAAGAAAACCGTAGATGCGCTAATTCACGCGTCACTATTGGTGCTCGGTACAAATGACAACGGCACTTGTGCTATGCACGAGAAGGTCTTGGCTAAACTTCACGGCCTAGAGCTTTCTTCTTTGGAACTCTCCGACCTCTCGCCGCTTACTTCGCTGACACGATTAGAAGAGCTCACGCTCGATCACGATGGAATTGTCGACTTGACTGCTGTTAGTGAGCTGACAAATCTCAAATCTCTTGATGTCTCTGGAAACCAAGTCGTCGATATATCGCCTCTGCGGAATCTCGTAAATCTGGTTGAATTTCGGGCGATTGCAAACAAGATCGTAGATGTAAACGCCTTGTCTCACTTAAACAAACTCGTGATATTACATCTGGAGTCAAACAACATTGAAGATGTAAAGCCTCTGGCATCGTTGCCACAAGCGATGGTGCTTTTTTTGGACAACAATCACGTGCAAAGCATCGATTCGCTCTCAGGGCTTCCAAGAATTGTCGCGCTGGGCCTCAATGGCAATCGACTTGAAGAGATCACGCAATATAAGCCCGTCACTCAGGTCGGGATTGATCTCTCAAATAATAGTATTCCGTCGGAACAACTGGAGGATCTCGTCCGACGAGACGGTGGGGATAAGGCTTTACCCGGTCAGGTAACACCGCTCGGAAGAATCTTAGTTCAGTGGCATTCGGGGCCATATTCGGTTCCCGAATTGCCCAATAGCGGGGCTTACGTGAATCACACAAAGACCATATTGGCGTGCACGATCCCGAATGATCAGGGCCGGGGATCGCTTCCAAAAAACTGGCCAACATGCACGACTAGTAACAGCGTTATACATCATAACGATTAGATGCGAGTACGCCTGCTGCCCGGCGGAATGGAGGGTTCACGACACAATGGGAAGCCGTACTATGCTGGCTGTGATTGTCTGTATTGCGCCCGGGGCGTTGCTCTTCGTTCCAACCGTTGAAAAGAGCGCTTCGCCGAAACCGATAGAGCTTCGAATCACGCGACAGCATTCTGGAAAAGATTGCAGTTCGGGGCAGATGAGTTTGGAAGGCGAGATAGTCGCGTATACGCTGGAAAGACCTTGGGAGGGCAACATTCCTTTGATAAGTTCGATACCCACAGGGCGGTATCACGGGTACGTCCGCAAAAACACAAAGGATAGATGGCGAATTGAGCTAATCGATGTTCCAAACCGTGAGAACGTCCAGCTGCATGTAGGTAACTTCTTGGCAGACGGCGTGGGCTGTATTCTGCTTGGATCAAATCTTAAGTCGGACTTATGCACACTTTCTGACAGCAAGGCAGCCTTCGATAAGTTCAAGATCGCTTTTAACGAAGCGGCGGGAAAACATGGGCAAACAGACGACAATACGCCGATAGAACTGACGATCGAAGACCTAACGCCGTAGTTAGCGGATCGCCCAGCTTTTTAGGCTAGTCCCGTCAAGGGCTATACCATGAGCTGCGCGTTTCCTGCCTTTATGGGAGGCGAGCTTGAGGTACGGAATGGGAGTTGTGAGCGCTGCAACCGCGATTTCAGTGATGCCCAAAGTGTCAGTCCAGCTTCGGTCCAGCTCAAGGGCGAGATAAATGGCGCGCTTCCTCGTAAGCGACACCAGCAGCGGCACTTAGAGTTTTGTATTGCATAGCTTCTAAGCTAATCGTCAAATCGGGAGCCGCCATACTTCAGTTGGGTTTGACGCAAGGTTCATCTTCAAATCGTTTGAGACCGTCCTTAAGGGCGTCTTCTTCCGTTCCACCATAGTGTCGGACAAATTTATTTCCCGCTGAGTCGATCTCTTCTTCGTTGCGTATCAATTCCCACGTCCATCCGTTGGCAGAGGGTATGTAGTTTTTGTTGTCCCAACCGCGAAGGTAAAGACCGCAATCGTCGCAGTAGTAACAAAACTGAACTCCAGCAATGCAACTGTGAGCGACTCGTCGTTGTTTTTCGTGTGCCATTGGTCACCTCTGTTGAAGTGGAATAGTCCCCGAGTCTACTCCGTATTCGAGATTGCGTGTCAGGTTCGAGCAGCTTTTGTCGTGGTAAGATTATCGAAGACTCCGTAGCTCAATTGGATTAGAGCACCAGCCTTCTAAGCTGGGGGTTGTCGGTTTAAGCCCGACCGGGGTCGGCATTACTCCTCCATGAACTCCAACTCCAGCCATATCTCTTGCTCGTATGGCATTGCGCCTCCCGACAGGCTTCAAAATTCCGCATGCACAGAGATTTGAATTTGCTTATCCTGAGGAACCGATTGCAAATAATAGGAGGATGAATGGCGCAAGTTTGGTTAGTGACGGGCAGTTCTCGCGGTCTGGGGCGCGCGATTGTCGAAGCGGGCCTTGCGGCGGGTAATAAAGTGTTGGCGACAGCTAGGGACATCGAGTCTCTACATGACCTATCGGAGCGCCACGGTGACCAGATCAAGCTCTTCGCGCTGGACGTGACCGACGAGTCCGCGGCAGCGAGCGCAGTGAAGGCGGCGATCGGTGCCTTTGGCTCGCTGGAGGTTGTTATCAACAACGCAGGATACGGCAATCTCTCGTCCGTCGAAGACACGCCGATGTCGGATTTTCGCGCACAAATCGAAACGAATCTCTTCGGGACGATCATCGTGACGAAGGCCGCTCTTCCGTACTTTCGCCAAAGGAAAGCCGGTCATTTTATTCAGTTTTCGTCGATGGGCGGAAGGATCGGGCCTCCAGGGCGGGGGCCCTACTCGGCTGCGAAATGGGGTGTCGAGGGTTTCTCAGAAGTGTTGTCGCGCGAAGTGGCGCCGCTAGGCATCAAGGTCACCATCGTTGAGCCGGGTGGCTTCCGCACGGACTTCGCCGGCAGTTCCACCAAACTGAGCGAAGGAAATCCCGACTACGACTCGACTGTTGGAGCCACCGCCAGGTTTCAACGCGACTACAACGGTAAGCAGCCCGGTGATCCGAAAAAGGCGGCTCAAGCGATCGTGCGACTGACGCAGGAACAGAAACCTCCATTGCGACTGTTGCTCGGCAGCGATGCGTACAACGGGGCAGAGAAAAACGACCTCGCACGCCTAGAAGAAGCAAGGTCCTGGAAAGAACTCAGCCTGTCCACTGAATTCGAGTCGAAGCCCCCACACCCAGAGCGACCAAAGTGAACCTACCTTCGCGGGAATCCGGCCCACGGACGTGCCGCCTTTTCGCGCCGCGCAAATCGTAGGACCACGCTTCGCATTTTTTGTTTCGCTGCCTCATGTCAAAGACCGCCTAAAGCAAGGCGACGGTGTGTTCGAGAGCGGTCTTGAAAACCGCCGCCAACCGGGTGACGTTTAGCGTGTTGGCGCAACTTGGAGGGCTCAACTCGTCCGAGATGGTCTGTTCCGTTTGTTCCAGTTGGAGAGGGGGCGTGGCTGCAACACATTGAGGGCACAAGCCTTATTCGCTAGCTTGTCCTTTCGATCCCCACCGCCCCTACCAAAAGTCCTGTTGAGTCTGTTGCCTTTGCCTCCCGAGAACCCAGATTGGGGCCTAAAAGGCCTTAGTTTTGGCCCCAAGTTGGCCCCAAATTTCCGAAGATGTTTGCAGGGAGCCCCGATGCCTCTATTCAAGACTCGTATTCGCGTTTTACGCGCCGAGAGAGAATGGACCCAGGCACAGCTCGCCGCCCAAGTGGGCGTAACGCGCCAAACCATCAACGCCCTTGAAAAGTGCCGATTTCGCCCCAACCTGCGTCTGGCCTTCAAAATTGCCCGGGCCTTTGGGAAGCAGATTGCGGAAGTCTTTATCTATGAGGATATTTGACCTAGCGACCTTCTGCTTAGAAGGCTCAGAGTTACAAAACCTTCTTTGCTAACTGCCGGCTTCCGCCCCAATGCGCCAACACGCGCCCGTTAAGCATGATTCAAATGTCTTCGCTGGTCGTTACGCTCCTGTTTCCGCCCGAATTCGACAATCCAACTGCCACCAGAACTGCCACCGAGACTTACTCTGCGGAAAGGATGGTCTGAGCCTAGGAGCTCCCGCTATTTACGAGTTATCAAGTATGGCGAGCCCTCGGCGTAGAAAGTTTGATCCGCTCCCGTCCACACCAGTGCGATCAGTTTGCTGCACTCTTTACCTCAGGACATTGGTCCTTTCGAAGCGAGTTCGAGGGCTTTACTCTGGTGTTGCCGAAATTAACAGGGTTGAGCAGCTGCCCGAACTGTTGTGTCCATTACCTCTGCAGTTAAACCTCACAGCACCCGAAGCAGGAACGTCGAGATTGAAAACTCTCTTCTGCATATCAGGCACGGTATGCCTTGACACCTCCTTATTGTTGGCATCGAACACGTAAACATACGAATCCGCGTCTGGGCATCCGTCGGTAAATTCCATTTTGACAAGCATGGCGGACTGAGACGGATTCTTATATACCTCCTTATTAATGTCACATCCTTGTTGTTTCTCCTGGGGACTTGCAATGTCCAAGAACGTGAGCAAGAAAAAGATGGCCGTAATTCGCAGCTTCATAGGACCTCCTCCTAGAAATGTGAGATCAGCTTGATATCGGTCTTTCCTTCAATTGCCACTCGCAGCCTACTTGTTCGCGGGAGACCCCGCAGGCTTTTCCAGCTTTGCCCCCGAGACTCCGTCGCGAAGAAACTGTACTGTTTATCTAGACCGTTTCTATTCCGTCTATTTCATCAGGACAGCCTTTGGACCAGCCACCTTGAGATGTATGTCAACACTGCCCACTTTAACTTCCAGATCAATCAATTCAACCCCGTTCGGGAAGAAAAAACGATTCCCTTGCTTTGTTCCTGCTGACGGCGCTGAACCTAGCGTCTTGACAAGTCTTGATACAAGTTCCTCAACCGCAAGACTCACGGATTCGAATTGATCGTAAGGAAGGCGTACAAGCTGATCGAGACTCAACGATGTACCAAAGTAATGGACGGCATCCAGATCTTTTCCCGGAATAAACGAATTGCGAATTGAGCTATCTTTCTGACCGATGCCACCCAGCGAGCCCCAATACGCCATTGGGAAGCCAGGGTGGCTCGAATCATCGCCTGCAACTACGACCACGACATGGCCGTTGTTCCTGGGAGGATTGAATTCGGTGCTCCTTAAACCTGCGATGATAAACTGGCCTGCGCTGGCCTGAGTCTCCACTTGAGCCCGATCTGGAATTACGCTCCAACCCGCCGCGCTTGAAAGCTTATCGAGAATCGCATCAGCATTATCACCCGAGTTAAATAGAGTGACACCCAGAGCGTCTGCGACGGCTTTAACGAAATGATTACAGTCCGACTTGTTTGCGTCCCAGTTGGCTTCACAGACATCAATTATGTGTTGGGGGTCCATGGATTCTCCTTTTTTCTCTCGATACGATAGACACACGGATTTTCAGACTTGAATTCTCTCAGAAGGGAATCACTCTTCCCTTATTACCCGCCCAGCCAGAATAGCTATTAAGAAGTACTTGAAATCGGTGGAAGCAGTCCTCAACCCCACAACGCCGGACGGATTGTTGATCCCGCAGAAACCATCGTGGACTTAGTAGAATCTCCTCAAATTGTTTTTCATTTCCCAATTGCATATAATCCCCCGCTGATATTCAAGGCCATATTCAAAACAGTTATTTACTACGGCTCTTACCGCTTCTCAGAATTCGGTCCACTCTTATCCGTCCTCTTCTCTGTCCCATTTATTGCCTCACGGAAGGACCGCATTCCTTCGCCAATTCCACGCATTAGTTCCGGTATCTTCCGCCCTCCAAAAAGAAGTACGACCACGACCAAAACAATTAGCCAATGATAAATGCTGAATTCTCCCATGTGCTCCTCCATTCAATTCCTTATGCAGAAAGATTCTGCCGCCATCCCAATCCTGGTTTGCGGAGCGTTCCCAATCTCACAATTCTGAACTGCACGATTCAAAACAGGTACAGCATAGCTTCTGGCCCGAATTTCATCGCCGGCTCACAGCGGTAGCACATCGGCGTACACCAGGCGATGCTTGATCGAAGTTTGATCAATATCACTTCTATTGGTACCATCGGCACAAAACTGCTCATACTCTCGGATGACCACTCGGTTTTTGTTTCTTTTCCAATCGTGCGGAAGAGAAAACTGGCCTGACCAAAGAGAGATTCCTTCGTGAAAGGACTTCAATGGAAGTACACTCTCGTTCTGCCCGTTATCAGAACACGCCGAAACGTCTTCGAGCCCACCGGTTCCACACGTTACCCAGCTGAAATCTCCCCCATCGTCATGGTTGCTGCTCGTCGCTCGTTCGAGGGAAACGGTCACGAAAGTGGGGGGCAAAGGCTCGCTTGAACATTTAGGAACTTGAGTCGATGTTTGTGGGGTAACTCCGTAAACGGTTACGTGGAAGACGGAAGTGTCACTCGCGGCGCGTGACACAGTTGCCCAACGGTCCGGCGCAAGCTGCGCAAAATCCGCCAGCACGACTTGTGAAAGATGACACCCCTGCCCACCCAAGTCGAAAACAGAATTTGGCTGATAGCGCACGAGCGCGAGCCGAACAAACGGATAGTATGAGCGGCGGGCGTCCATTACGATGTCCGAATACCACAGTCTTCGATCTTTATCGTACTGAACATCAAAGGCAGCCACGCCGAACCGATGCTGAACAGCATCCGGATCATTGGGATCATCAGGCAATTCTGCCAGACTGAGCCCCCTTCGAAATTCGCGCAGATTGTGGAAATGCTCTTGTCCTGGGAGATCGGGCAAAGACTCGGTGGACCAGATTGGGTCCACTCCCCATTGCGTGACATAGGGCTTCTTTGCTTCGTCTGGGTCTGGCAAATCAGCGACCTTTGGTACCTTGCTCTGACCGTTTGCGGCGCTTTCGTTCATACAACGCTCTAGTACTTGGCTCGAACAGACTACTGCGCCTAACAATTCGCCCTCGCCTGTCGAGAACCACGGTCGATCGAAATACACGCGCAATCCCCCTCCCTTTCGCACGCTGGTAGTCGCGGATCCGTTCGACCCAAACTCTCGACTCCATTCAAAGGTTGGGATTACGAATGGTGCTTTAACTACATCGGGACGCGCGGTATTCAAAAGTTCAATCGTTACCTCAGGGCCCTCAACTGTGAACCTTTTTTTCGGATTCCCGCCCTGTTTGAAATATTCCGTAAAGCGGCTCGTTGCTGAGAGATGGTAGGAGATCCGTCGATATTTGGTTCCGGAGGGGCTCAAGTCCTGTTTGTAGTTCAGCGATACCCCTACGTCACCATAGGAAACAGGTATCTCGCAGACATGGACGTCACGCGCAACCGTTCCCCATTCCGGGAGTGTCTCGTCATCGACCGGTTCATTCCAGCGGGCTAGCACGTCAAGCTTTACCGTGCTATGCCCGTCGACGACGACGGGATCATCTGTAAGCTCAGCGAGCGTGCTTCCGATCGAGCGCGCCGCCCAGAACTTTGTGGTGAACTGTGGCACGATGAGCGGCTTTTCGACAGCATGAACCAAGGTAAGCTCCATATACGGAGTGACGAAACTATGTTTTCCACATTGGATAGCAGCAGTAAGGTAGCTGTACTGTTCGTTAGTGAATCTTGGAAGGGATTCTCCGTTCAGATCGCCCGCTTCTTGTAGCCATTCAATAAAACCATGCCACGCAGATAGTCCTTGCGTGCTCGCAGACTGACTCTCTCGGGATGGATTCGAACTGAGTCTAACCTTCAAGATTTGCCCTGGTGGCAGCGCAACCGTCAAGACCCTGCCGTCGAGCGTAAAATCCCAATTGCATTTTGATCGGTCGGTGTCGTTAACCAAGCGAACAAGAAACGGTCGTACTTCAGGCCACTCGTTGCCGTCATAGTAGAAGCTGAAAGGATTTTTGCCGCTCACAGGCTTCAGGTTATCGAATAGATCTTTGTAAGGGATTTCCGAATCGACAAAGTCGTGGAATGAAATAGTAGCCCCATAGGAGAGAGGATCGGCGAGATACGGTGAACGGAATCTGCGATCAGGTGTCTTTCCGTGTTTGAACTCATACGGAGTGTAAATGGGGTTTCCCGAATAACTTGGATCGTTCGGATCGTCAGGATTTGCATCCTTTTCGAAATCTGCGTCGTAGTCCGTCAAAAGGTGATAGGCGTCCGGTTTGGGTTTCGCGACGCCAGTAGAGGACGCATCGAGATTGCCACACAATTCAGCAAGAAACGCTGTCCCTTTCGGGGGGACAACGAGGCGTTGACAGCGCGAAGTATTTTGACCTCCGCTCCGAAGAACGAGCCGGTTCAACATTTCGCTGGGGGATTCGGATGGATTCAATCTCTCAGTAAGAATGACAGCCGGAGAAGGGATAGGATCGAATCGGCAATACTGGATTCCGTCCCCATCAGGAATCGCATACGATTCGTCTTCCTTGACTTCGTCCGGTGCCAAGCTGTTGCCAGCTAAATCCACAATTCTGGCCCGGAATTTATATTCGTAGTCTTCGCGGAATCTCAGTGCCGGCAGTGAACCCGGCTCTGCATCGAATTTGACATGAATGCCTAGATCACACCGTTGCTTAGGTTGGGAGGAACTACTAGTAGAGAATCCCTTGCCTGGTCTCGGTGCGCACAGGCTCCAGCCCTCCCAACGAAAAAGCGCCTCATGTAGGTGGTCGTCTTCCGGAGGAGAGTTCGATTCCGACGGTTCACCTACAGGCCTTGTGAGAGTCGGACTTATAATTCCTTCAGGTTCAATCTTTGGATTGAATTTGTTATCGGAGTGGGCATCACACTTCCAATTGTCGAAGACATAATGTCCGCGACGACGACAAAGTGAATGCCACTTGCCCGAAACTTTGTCCCAAACATCGACGCGCAATCCCCGTGTCAGATCTTCGGCGCAGAAAATCATTTCACCAGCGGGCAGATTTGTGCACTTGCATCCAACATCTTGAATATGCTTGGCAAGCCTGGCACCGCGGGCCTTCTGAACGACCGAAAACCCAACGGACCGCAGCGACGGGGGGGCCATCTTCTTAGGGGTATCGGCAGTGAAGTGTGTTTCTGTGCGATGAAGCGCGTCCTGGAAGTGAATGGTCTTTATCGCACCTCCCTCGACATCAAGACGTTCGATTGCATAGGTGTCGGCGTCGGATAGGTTGAGCATTCTCCCTTTGATGTAGTTCGAATCTGCTGGCAACGCGTTGAACTGCTTATCGGTTGAGTTCCAAGCGTAGGCTGTCCATGGAGTCTTGTCCCCAGGGCTCCGTTCAGGAAGGACCAACTGAGCACACCCTTCTGATGGCAGACCTGTGGTATTTCCCAACACCTCAAAGTCCAGCACTAAGCAGAGACGACGAAGAAGCCATGGGTACTCGCCGACAAGGCTCAGATAGCTGTGAAAGTCGCACGGTAGATCCACAAGCCTTGGTTCTTTTGTGTTTGTTCGAGCACGCGTCCTGCGTCGATGCATCAAGAGCATTTGGACATAGCCGGAAAGAGGATTTTCATCGTCTCTTTGCTCGGTGAATGCGATGTCGGGAGCATTTCTCTGCTTGACAATCCTTGTCTCTACTTGCACCACCGCATTTATGGCCTCTTGTGTCAGCTGGACGGACGGATGTTGAGCCAGACGCCGCAGACTGCGAGCGATGCGCCGCTCAGTTTCATCGTCAGAAGAACGACTCCTTCCACTTATCGGACTAGGACTCGCCTGCGCTTCGACCGGGTAGAAAGGACGAGCCGGTTGATAAATGGCAACCTCCGCCAGAGTGTCGACGTTTCTTAGATCTTCTACCCAAGGCAACGGAGCATGAGGGCATTGGAGATCAGGCGTGACAATCTCCAATCCGGCTTGCGCTGTCATCCGAAACATATTTAGATAATGCCGCTTGAGATGGTTACTCGTCGGCGCTATGGGGTACGAGCGAATGGTCCGCGGGTCCGAAGAACCAAACTTTTTAACGGTGGTGTCTTTGTTGAACAAAGCTGCCCACATCGCCGACGAGCACTTGTCATTTTCATAGTCGTCGCTCACTCTGCGCAGTTCGAATTTCGGGTTTCCGGGGCTATTGACTTGTAGACTAGCGTGCTTCGGCGGTTGGCCTTGCTCGGGCGTACTCAACGGCAGGAGGGCATTCAATTTCTTCGGCCAGTCGAGAAAATCCGGAAAGTGATCCAAGGTAGTTGGGGAAACCGGATTGAGTTTTGGAGTAATAAACACGGACAAACGCAGATTGTTCGTTACCTTGTTCCAGCCGTTCGGCAAAACAGTCCAAAAAATGTCTTGGTTACTCATTTCCGGTTGCTCCTCAATTTGTGGCAAATACTCCGCAGTACTGCTCCCACTCGTTCTTATCCATTAAGTCTGCGACCCCCTGTGGACCTACAGGGGGTTTTGCTCCTGCTGGCAGAGAAGAACCCTTAGTATTCGTCACGGCTTTCAATCGACGCGCTGTTTGGGCGGGCTTACTGGAGCTGCTGCTACCCTGGAATTCTTTGTGATAAGAAAAACCTGTTGAGATGGAAAAAAATCCGATTTCCACGCTCACCGTCACAATCGCGTCGCCTGATACGACGGTTCCGGATCCGCTAGTTTCGTAACTTAGGCCTAGATAGATGTCGATATAGATGCTAATGATGTCGAATATGTCCAGCACGCCGCCAGATCGGAAGTAACCCGTTATCAACGTTTGTTGCCCTTCAGCACGGAAATACAACCCAGCCATCGCGTAGGCTGCCCCTGAAACCGCTGGTGCGTCGAAAGCAAAATTTCCGCCAAATTCAAAGGCTCCCTCGAATAATTCGATTCCGTCGAGGCCAATACTCAAGCCGACAAAAAATCCGCCTCCAAAAACACCGACCGTCAAAATGCAAGGGTGTTGCCGCTCAGCAAAGCTGAACCTAAACCGGACAGGCTGGCCGGTAAAAGGTAGGTTGACAGCTGCACTGATTGAAATGTTTTGAAGGCTCATAGCTCCGACCGTCACAGTAGGTATCGCCAGTCGAAGCCCGGCAAGAACCCCATCCTCACTTACTTCAAGGAACGGACCCGTTCCTTTCGTTAACCCTTGGAGATCGTCTTCAAGATCCTTAACAAACTCCAGCACGCCAAGAAACTGCACACCCGTAGGAGGCTTACTAATATTGGCCTGGATGTTTAGCTTGGAGCCGTCGTGGGCACTGAAAAGGAGCGAGTCGAAGTGAATCTTGATAAACGGCTGAACGGCTGGAAGCAAACACACCGAGAAGTTCTTGAGCGTCCCGTTTACCTTATAACCGACCGATGCTTGGCCGGCATTGATTCGGAGACGGGTAGTTATTGTGACGTCGATCTCTAACGAATCCAGACCATCGTCCACCTCAAACACAGGAGTGCCACTACTCGGATAATTGTGAAGCTCTGGTTTCCAGTACAGGTTCGCTGAAGCTTCAATCGGAACAGAAAGAAGATTCGTCAGCCCCATCAGCGTTTGACGAAGCTCCTCCACCTTGCCCAGAGTATCTTTGATTATTTGCACAGCCTCTAGAGCCTGTTCGACCAGTGGCCATAGCTGATCAAGAGCCTTGTCTATTATGTTGTCGATGGCTTGCTGAATCTCGTTAAGGACGACCGACTCCAGGTCGGTAAATGTCTTTTGTACTTGAGTTCGTAGCGCGTTGATCGCTACCTGGACCTGCTGCGCGGCATGATCATGGACTTGCTGAAGGTCTGAATCTATCTGGTCCCTCAATCCAATGAGTGCAGAGCCGGTCTTGTCTTTCAAGTGCTGGAGATGATTGCGAGCCATCTGGGTAATCTTAAGGAGCGCTGTGCTCCCATCTGGAAAGAGAGTCTTCAGGCGGAGTGCGCTCTCAAGCAGGTCGCGAAGATTCAGAGGGGCGGACAAAAGGTCATCATGCAGCTTTTGCAGGTCCAGCGCCTTTACGTCGTTCTGGAGGCTAGTGATAAGGATAATTAATTGGCTTGTATTTAGACTTGTATCCACGGCATCGAACACTTTCACAACGACGCTCTGCGTGTCGTCCGCGAAGTTCCTCAGCTCTGTCAGGATGTCGTCCGTCAGCGCTTTGATTCGACCTTCCAGCTCGGTTTCATCTTCAATGGCAAGTGTCAGCGTTGAATCAATTGCCTGGAGCTTGTCGAGAATACTGCTCTGCACGAATTTACGGGCGTCCAAAAGACCCGGTGGCGGGATGGAAGGAATGTTAGACAGGGCTGTATTAACGTCACCATCTAGTTTCTTCATGCCGGCCAGCACAACAGATTGCGCTTGCTGCCGCGCTTTCTTAATGCCGTCTTGAATGCCAGCAAGTGCAGTATTCACCGCGACAGCCGGCCCCTTGAGACTTTCAAGAAATGCATTTATTGCGTCTTGAATCGGCGCAATATCTTTCAGAACCTCCTGCCGGACCTGATTTATGAGCTGAGGAACCTTCTCAATCTGGTTTGTGAAGTCCTTTAGTTCTGGGATTATATCGGCGAGACTGATCACTCCGAGGATGCGTGCATTGATCTGGTCTTCAAAGTATTGAAGGGGGTTAAACGTGCCGTTTACGAAATTCGCCAAGGGATCGGAGGTCGCGACTCTCGACCGGTCGCGAAGAAGTGCCGCCTGTGGCGGGGCGAGCCAGCAACCAGGTCTCGCGGGTGCGCTCGTTGGCGGGCCCGAAACCGGCCCGAAGCGCCGTGACAGGCCGAGGATCGCCATATTAGGTGTCGCAAGCCCGCCCGACTTATCTGACTTAGCCGTAACGGTCGCAGTCGGGTCTTGAGAACCAAATTGCACCGATATGGGATTCACAAACGCTGCGAAAACCTCACCTTTGTTCTCAGGAACCGAGAATCCGGATTTCACATAACTATCGTGAAAGTAGATCCAAGTCGGCGCTCGGCTTCCGGTAAGCTGCTGCACTGAAGACACGCTGACTTCCGCGCAGTCAATCGTGGGGAAGAAGGCCGGCTGATCGTCGACCAAGAAACACTTTGCCATGTCGCTGCAAGGGTCGTGTGGTTCGGCACCGAATACCACGCGATTTGTCGTGAGCTGGGTATCACCGGGCTTATTACTGTCGGCATAACAAATCGGCTGACCTTCGAACTCTGCAACACGCCTAAGATCATGTTTCGTGGGGTCCTCATACTCGGCAAATACACCTTGAAGGTCATCGAGAGTTGGGTGGGCACAAATGTCAGTAACGTCGACTCCAACAAAAACGAGGGGAAGAGTGAATTTGCAGTAGTTCGCGGGGCTGCACCTATCCTCAGCCTCTAGTTGAAATCGGAACGGGACACCGGCGACATACGGCCAGAACGCGTCCTGACCGAGATGGTTGATTTCGGTTTTCTTTGGGTCGTCGAGATTTGGTGTAACCAAGCTCGTAATTCTGACCGTTTTGAACGGAAGCTTTCTTCCTTGAGCGGGCTGGCACTCCAGATGGACGAAGCTCTTCAGCGGCTCGCGAACGACGATATACATACGCTGTCGTAGATACGCCACCACCTTTCCGTTAACAGAGCCGGAGCAGCGCTGGAATTTCCTTTCGGTGACTTTGACGAGCGAAGCGCGGTGGCCGAAAGGAAAAAGGTAGCCTTTGTACACTACGCGAACGTTGTGATCTCGCCCAAGAGTAGCCATGTGACGCCACTCTTCGACGGTCAGTTTATTTCCCTTTGGAATTGGCCAAGCACCCCGCGAATTGATCCAAGCCCCCAAAGAACTTAGCATCAACTGGGTTACTTCGATCGGCAGTGGCTCGTAGTCCGTCTTGAAGGGATCGCACGGCCCGGGACCAGCGCCACCATTCTTGAGCGTGTAGTCAGCGGAAAGATGGACAATCTCGTGCCGATCCCGGCAGGATGTGGACATTCGGAAGGGTTTCGTGTCCTGAGGAGGAGGCTTCAGCACATCCTGGCTGTAGTCCCAAGACCATATCGCACGAACGTTCTGCTGATTGGGGGCCTTTGAGCTCAGCCGCGCATGCCACAGTTCAACCCGCTTCGCATCGTGCCCTTCACGATTGAGGTTTGAGTCATCCTTGCTCCCGCTATCCTTGTTGGCTCTTCTTGATGGCGTTTCTTGACCCGAAGCGTGCCGTGCAAGTTCCTCTTTGTTCTTAGCCCTTTGATCAGGATGGTCCCAAATAGAGAAGCTATTCGGGGAAAGGTATAACCGGTATGGGAACTCAATCGCTGTATAGGTAGCTAGCGGTGGCAACTTCTCAGGAAGTTGCGCTTCTGTCGGTCCCGGCTTCCCACCAGCTGGTTGAGCAAGTGGAGACAAACTAGGTTTCAGAGATTTCCAATCCAGAAGGCCCTGCAATGTAAAGGGAATTTCCTCTGATACCTCAAACGCGAGACGACTCTCGCCCGAAAGCCGCGAATCCACGGGCGGCTCAGAGAGCGGTTCTGAGTTTGTCCTGTTTTTGTCAGGTACGCTCTCGCCGGCAGGGAACTTCTTCTCCGCGTATTTCGGGATACTAACGGGATAGGATTTAGTGCCTTCAAAAAATGCTTGTTCAGCAATGCTTTGTGGCGGGAAGCAGGCGATCAGGATTCCGGGCTTGGCGGAATCAATCGGTCGCAAGGTGCTTTTTCCACTATGGTGAATCAGACAAAGATTGCTGAACTCGAAGGACAGAGAAAGAAAATCATCCGGCCGCAACACCGAGACTCGATAACCCTCCATCGAGATGCACGTTGATTTACTATCTATGTCGAGGAATGAGTTGGCTCCTCCACTCACGGATCGGCGATTGCTGCCCCACGAGAACGCCATTCGGGTGCCATCGGCGACTGCACTCACGTGCATCAGTGCACCGGTGAACGGAGCTGCAAGTCGGAGTAGCCTCGGCCCGAACTGGATCCGAGGCGAACCGTCGTTTTCCCGCAAGACCTCCAGCGTAGGGCCTTGGTCCGGATTTGTTAGTCCGAAACTTAAGCCATTCGAGTGAGCCCATTGCTGACTTTCAGCAATCCGTGCCAGGAACGCAGTCTGGGCACTTTCCGGAGCGAAAGACATCGCGTATTGCACACGCTCCAAAGAAATCTCAACAGGTTTGCCGTCGTCCCCAACCAGCTTCTCGCCGGGATAGAATTGAGCAGCGTTTGCCGGAGATTGCGACTCCGCGACCAACGCTTGACTCCTTGAACCATCCTTCTCCTCACCAAGTTCAATCTGCAGCGAATCAAAGACATTTCGTGGGGTGCTTAACTTCCATTCGTTTTTCGGATCGAAGTCGTGATCAATCCTCCATTCCCTTAACCCGCGACGAATCACCATCATCGTTCTTCGGAACGACGCAGGATTCTGCAGGCTCGGTTCGGACGGCAATGGAAGAGCAAGGCTTCCACAATCAGCAGAGACATCCATCTTGGGGCCGGACATTCGCACCACTTCCGGCCCTTTGAAGTTCAATGTCCAGTCAGGAAAAAATTCCACTACCGTCGGCCCGCCAATTTCCAGTCGCGCCTCACTGCCCACTCGCATGCGGCTTGGGGAAAGATGTGCACGGCATGCTGCTAGGTTGGTCCCAAGTAACCACCTCTCAAAAGACGTCGAGTACTTGAACTCTCCAAGTCCCAGCCTTAATACCATGTGCCAATCCAAAGCATGCTTAACGACCTCGCATTCCAGATCGGCAATAAGCTGAGTCCCCGGGTAACGCGCACCAGTGAGCCAGAGCCCGATAGAGCGTGTCGTCCTTCGGACTTTCAGTTGTGGTGAGCCCGAAAATCGCTCTGGATCAATTACCCAACGCTCAATCCCTCCAAGTTTGAAGGATATGCGATTTTCATCGCCAACAACCTCGAGTGCACCAAGCGAAGCAAGAATTGAAGGGCCAGCCACTGCTGATGCACCACTCAGACGAATGAAGTTTCGCCGTGAGAGTTGCCTGAGCTCGTAACTCGATTGTGAGTCTTTGTCTAATGGTAGGAAGAAACGTCGTAGGGCGCCGACGTTGAGCTTAGAGGACACTTTTGCTCCTGCACAAACCAACAGCGTTCATCTGGCTTGTTCAAGATGAAATCGGTCCCGACTATCGACCGTGCTTTCAGCTTGCAAGATCGGCGCAAACTAGCGACAAGTGAACGAGAAGTCAAGATGCTCCTCTGTGGAAATCTCGCCATATTACAAAATTGAAATAAGCTAAAGAACTTATGGACGAATCTGCACAACGATGATAAACGTGATGGGTTTGGGCGATTTGCCGAAGCTGAAGTTCTCTGAAAAGATTTTGAATAGTCATCACTTGGCTGCCCGTATTCCAACAAACCATGCAATTCGCTTGATACACCCACTGCCTCCCGACGCCGCCTTTACTGTCCTCCTAGCCTGAGATGGCCGGCTCAGCTCGCACACAGTCTCGCCACTCCCTCTGATCGTGTCACGCCTGTTGCCGCCCGTTCCGGTTTCAGACTCCGACCCCTCCATTCTCCTGAGAGAGCGGTTCTTTGGTTCCCCTACCTGTTCGAGGGAACCAAATCCCCGCACAGGAGAATGGAAGATGAAAATCGAGGAAGGAAAAAATACAGAGAGGGCCACATTTCCGTCCGGCCTGTCGACGCAGAAACGGATAATTGAGATGATATCGTCAGCTAAGGAGCGCTCCGTGCCGTACGCATCTGGTGATCACATCAAATTCGAAATCAGCGACGACAAGACCGGTGAGTCCGAATGGATGTGGCTCAAAGTTGAACGCATCGACGAGAGCAGGAGGGTGGCGTTTGGAGTCCTCGACAGTCAGCCCGTGGTTTTCGCCCACCAGTTGCGCCTAGGTCAGCAACTCGCCGTGAGCTTCGACAATATCCGCGACCATCGCCCCAAGGATTAGAAACGTTCCTGTAAAGATTGGCTTCCCGTCAAGCACGCCATCAATGCTCTGCCTGCCTCTCTCTGACAACGTTCAGGAAATTCCGGACAGAGAGCAGCCAGGCCCGCTGCCCGGCGGTATACGATGCCTGAACCGGAAGGGGAACCACCAGTGCAAGGAGACTCGCCTGCATTTGTGCGGTCTGGCTCTCGCTGATTCCTGCCTCTAGGGTCAGCAGGTGCTTTTGCTCAATTCTTGCCGCTTCCGCCAGCACTTGACGCCATCTGTCCTTGCACGTGGACTTCACGCCGAGAAAACTCAGCCGCGCTGCTGGAAAGCCCGCGTTGTGGTATTCCTCGATCCCAGGGAACAGGAAATCGGGCCGAGAATGATTCTCGGTTTCCTTTCCGCGTGCATAGCGGAGTTCATGCCGTCTAATAATGTGTTCGATGTGGTTTTCAAGCGCGTAGCCGACTCTGGATTTGCGTCGATTCTGGACACTCAGCGAAAAACTAATGAATGCATCGACATCCGGCGAATCCTTCCCAAAACCTTCCTTAAGTCGAAGGGTGACAATGTGCCGCTCGATCGTCCGGAACATGATCTCCTCCTGTTCCATCCACGCCATCAGAGCTCCATCCGGATCCTCGAGTTCTCCGACATCATTGCGCGATTCGCGCGCGAACCGGGAGAACTCCGCGGTCGGGGGAAAAACTCCTCCGTACTTCTTCAGCAAAAGCTCCAGGAGCGAGACATCCTCTTCCTCGATTTCGATGCCAACACTTTCGAGAATCATGCCCTTCATCAGGCCGATCCGTTCCTTGTCACCGCTCAGATCCCGTACCTGGAAGTTACCCTCAGGAGAAGGAAGACCGAAAAGCCAGAGAATCTGGTTCTCGGTTGTGCTGCCGCCATCCGCGGTTATCACAAGCAACCGTCCCGTCGTCGTTCGCGCTATCACCAGAAGATCTCCGGCCGACAGCATCTCCGATGCGGCTGTCGTCTTGTAGTACAGCCGGTACTCCGTGCGCGTGGCATGTCTCTCCCGCGCGTCATACCAGGTCACGAATCCTTCTTCTGTGATTTCCTCGTCGTCTCCAAGATGAATGAACGTCGCGGGAAATGTCTGCTTTTCGCTGCCGAACATCTGCCTGAGTTCGTTTACACCATTGAATTCGTGCTGGTTCGATGTCTGCGGCTGCGTCTCCACAGCACTGAGTCTCTTGGCGGTGACGGCTGTGAAGTATTCGGAGAGGTTTGCAGTTTTCATCCTACCCTCTCCCTCGCGTTCCCCTGATCACGAGATCCCGTCTTCCTTTGCGTAACCATTTTGCCGTCTTGCGAATAACCGCTTCGAGCGGCAACCTGGTCCTGCCCTTGAGCGCGCACTCCCAGATTGCCATCACGCGCCACCCGCCCGCTTTCAGCTTCCGCACGGCGCGTCTGTCGACAACGCGGTTCCTTCCGATCTTTGTCCGCCAGAATGTGGTTCTCGTTGAAGGCCAGTGGAATAGGTGGCACCTGTGTCCGTGCCAGAAACATCCATGCACAAAGATCACAGAGCGATAATGGGGGAATGCAAGATCAGGCCTACCCGGTAGTTTCCTCGCGTGAAGTCTGTACCGGAACCCCAAGGCATGTAAGGCGCGCCGTACGATCATCTCCGGACGCGTATCCTTTCCACGGATCCCTGCCATCATCCTGCTGCGTACGGCTTTGGAGACGACGTCAGCCATTTGCAGCCATTGCAAGTCCAAGTTCCAGCTGGCGTCCGCGCATCGACTCAAGAATGTGCGGTGCCATGAATTTCGCAATTGTTTGAACAACAGGTACGACGACCGCATTGCCGAACTGCTTGTAGGCCCTCGTATCCGAAACCGGAATCTGGAACGGTTTCCCTGGCCGGTCGAATCCCATCAGGCGGGCGCATTCCCTGGGTGTTAGACGCCTTGGAGATTTGCCCTTGCCACGGTCAATCAGTATCTCCGAACCATCCTTGTAGTACCGGGCGGACAGCGTCCTTGCGATATCATCCATCCGCACGAGACCATATCCGAATCCATTTCCCATCGCACGATGCTTTGCCGCGTATTTCTTGAGGTACGACCAGAGATGGTTTGAGAGTATGTATTTTTCGGCGACCTGACCTTCGGGTCCCAAAGTAAAAGGAGGCTCTTCAGGTTCGCCTCCGTCTTCCGGATGTAATATGGATCCTAGGCGAGGACCGCTCTTCGCATCTGGAATCCTGAGCTTGGTGAAATCAAACCCAGAACCTTCGCGAAAACCAGCGATGAATATTCGTTCCCGATGTTGCGGTACAAATCCCGCCGCATCAACAATGCGCGTCTGCACCTTATAGCCGAGATCGTCGCAAAGGATCTTCATAATGGTTCCGAACGTTCTTCCTTTGTCGTGCGTCTTCAAGTTCTTGACGTTTTCCAGAAGAAACGCTGGTGGCCGGTGGTAATCAAGGATTTCTGCGATTCTGAAAAACAGGTTTCCTTGTTCCTGATCATCGAATCCGTGGGGCCTACCCAATGCGTTCTTTTTGGAAACACCGGCAATTGAAAACGGCTGACATGGAAATCCGGCGACTAGGAAGTCGTGTTTAGGGATCGTCTCGACCGGCACTTCCCAGACATTCATTGCATAAGGGTGGTCAGGACCATCTTGAAAGTTCTCTTGGTACGTGATCCTCGCGTAGCGATCCCACTCACAACTGAAGATGCATCGTCCTCCCGCATCCTCAACCCCTAGACGCATTCCCCCTATACCTGCGAAGAGGTCGACAAAAGTGAATTTGGCACCGGAACGGGAATTTCGGTTTCCGATTTGGGCTAGTTGACGCAATAACTTGATGGCTGGAAGTTTTGGAATACTCTTGCCGTTCTCCCAGCGGTAGAGTGTAGACAGATGGCATCCTAATTCACGTGAGAGCTGCCCACGCGACAAGGGTACGGCTTCTATAAGCCTTGTGATTTCTTCGCGAGACAATGTATTTAGCGGCATCGACATGGGGAACGTTTTTTGCATTTTGCCAAATTCTTGCTTCTGTGTCAATCTTTCTATATTTCTTCGCCTCCGAACCAATACTGGTATATCTTTACAGCAAGTTACGTGCCACCTGAATATTGGTATTAGCCTGAGGACTAGGCTGCACCGAGAGAGGTAGATGGCCAAAAAAGTATCCAACTCGCATCTAATTCTGCAAAAATGCAGCATGGCCACACAACCACTCAGTCTTTTATCCGGCGAGGAGATCAAGTCGCAGGCGCTGGTAGAAAATTGCGCCAACGAAGATCTCTATCGAGCATCCACCTACGATCTATCAATCGGAGAGATTATCCCAGCCGGAAGTACCTCTGTCGGCTCCGAATACATTCTCCCGCCAGGAGGCACAGTCCGTGTCGTCTCGAAGGAGTTGTTGAAACTGCCCGACAACATCACAGGACATGCCCTCTTGAAAAACGAACTCTGTAGGCAAGGTATTCTGGCCTTGAACATCGGCGTCATCGACCCTAGCTTTCAAGGTCCAATCTCGAGCACTCTTATTAATTTTGGTCGAGAGGGATTTGAAGTGAAATCGGGATCTCCATTCCTGCGGATTAGTTTCCACCGTTGTCCAGTGTCACCTAAGGCCGCTAAATCGCTGAAGTATGATCGGCAACAGTACATTACGCGCGTCAAAGAAGAAGTGAAAGCATACATGGCCCCGACCTTTCTAAATATGGAAGGGACAGCAGCAAGAGCCGCAGAAACCGCATTTGCATCATTTAAGAACGCGCTGGCTGTTTGGGCAACCATCGCCGCAGTTGTACTCGGGGTGCTTGCCATTTTCGCGCCTCTTGGGGCTTCGCTTATGGACAAATACGTCGTAAAAAGCGATCAGCGAGAACTCGAGTTGCAACAAACGATCGAAAAGAAGATTGAAGAACGCTACGAAAGCCGACTTAAAACGCTTTCTGAACAAGTCGAAGAAATAAAACGCAACGCGGTAGATAAATCCGGCCAAGGTAACGTATCCAAAGGAAGAAAGTAACGAGATGCGGCCTGAAGACCACAAGGCATTCATGGCAATGGCGAATACTGTCGCGCGAAAATCAAATTGCATTCGTCGCGCTGTAGGGGCGGTAATCGTCAGGAATGGACAAGTCATAGTGAGTGGCTGGAACGGCGTCTCTGAGAGACATCGGGACTGTGGCGAAGCAGGGTGTCCTCGATGTATCGGTGGGGGAGATACCGGGAGCGGGTACGAAACTTGCATCTGCATCCATGCTGAGCAGAGAGCAATCGCCGATGCTGCAAGGCAGGGAATAAGCACAAACGATTCCATACTGTTTGTGAATTTGCGCCCATGCCTGCAATGCTTGGCGATCGCCAAGGCATCTGGCGTGCGAAAGATTTTTTATGCAGGCAAGGAGTGGAATTATTCTGACGAACTTGAAAAAGTCTACCGTACCCTATCTGACCAATTCGATTCCTTTAGTCGTGTAGCTGAACTTCAAGACTCAAAAGTGGCAGAGAGTTCGGGTTGATTCGGATTTCAGGGTTCCGCATCTTTGGCGAGTGACGCGCGTCCTGTGTTCGAGAGACTCCTAGGTCGTATTCAATAGGGGCCAACACCATCCTCGCATCTTGGCTCCGAATATGATTGAGTTGATCAGACCAATATGAGTACTACGGAGCGCGTGCCACCAAATTACCGCAAGCTCGACGTGGCGTTACGTTCAATTGGCTACAGCTTTGAGGTTGCTGTAGCGGATGTCATCGACAACTCAATAGACGCCAATGCCAAGAATGTGGTCGTGCGTCTAATCACCAAACGCAACGGGCAACTCGACCTTGCCATTTGGGATGACGGTTGCGGCATGAGTGGAAAGACCCTAAAGGAGGCGATGCGATTTGGTGCTGATGTCTCACGGGAGATCGACCGGTTAGGCAAATTCGGCTTGGGATTAAAGCTGGCATCTCTCAGTCAAGCCAAAGAAGTGCGCGTTTTGACGGCGAAGGACAACAAGCTTTCGGGACGCGCATGGCTTGAACATGGCATTGCCACAGGATTTGTGTGCACAGTTTTCGATACGGGCGAATGCAAACAGCTGCTTGCAAATGTCATGCCGGACCGCAGACTCAAACCGTCCGGGACCGTGGTGTGGTGGTCGCGGCTTTATAGGGTGGGGCAGAATCATGCCAATCCGGAAGAGCACGCGCAGAAATTGATGCGCCGTCTTGAAAATTATTTGTCTCTTTCGTTCCATCGATTCCTGTCGGGCCGCCCGCGAAAGGTGAACATCAAACTCGACATTTTTGACCGCAAATTCGGCAAACCAGGCATACCCATCGATCTCGACCCGCTGGATCCATTCGGATACGAGCGGAGCGGCCAGAAGGGATTCCCCGCTACGATGTTTCTCGACGGCGGCTACCGAAACCGGATGTCCGTCAAGGCGCATATCTGGCCACCTAATTCTGAGGTCCCGGGATACAAGCTTCCGGGCGGCGCGAACAATCGCCAGGGTTTCTACTTCTATCGACACCATCGCCTAATTCAGGGTGGCGGATGGAACGGCATTCGGGAAGCCGAACCTCATTCCTCACTTGCGCGGGTGGAAATCAATATGGCTTCTGATTTCGACGTGGAAGTGAGTCTCGACGTCAAGAAAGTTGAAATCCAGTTGCCGCGGGCTCTGGTCAACTCGATCCAGAAGGCAAAGACCACTTCTGGTGTGGACTTCAAGAAATATCTGTCGATTGCCGATGAGACCTACCGCACGAGACAAATGACCGAGGCGGAACTTCCACTTATCCCATCGCTTGGCTTACCTTCCGAATTGAAGGAATTCCTGCACCATGAATTGCGGATAAAGGTCACTGCCAAACACCGGGATCTGAAGATCAAATGGGAAGACCTGGACAAGGAGTCGTTCTTTGATATTGACCGTGACAACGGCTTTCTGTATCTCAATCGGACCTATCGGAGGCGACTTCTTCACGGCCTACCTGCCTCCTCAGCTGATGTTCCCGTTGTAAAATGTCTTCTTTTTCTACTCCTTGACGATGCTCTCAGTTCGGAGAGGATGGGACCGAAAATCCGCGAAAAGCTTGAACTTGTGAACCGTATCCTAGTTAAGGCAGTGAAATACGAAAGGTATTCCTGATGAGTAGTCCGCATCATCTCTCGTGGGAAAACTTCAGGTCGACAGTTTTCATACGTGGACAGCAGAGAGTCCACCGCGTGACGAATTCGCCTTACATTGAAGTCTTTGGCGATGGGGTTCTAAACCGCATCGGAATCTGGCTTGAGACAGCCCCGGGTACTGCTGTTCCTTCAGAGCTGTCAAAGATGACGTTCATTACGACGCGGGTCATTAAACAGAAGGGGCGCACTCTCCTCGAGATTGCGACGTCCGCGGCATCCCTTCAGCGCCAGTTCTATCATTTCGCCGTTGCGGTGGCCGAGCGGGTAGTCGTCGAGAAACGCCAGCCAGTTGACGCGGTCGGGCTGGAATTTCAGTGCTTCGCCGACTTGCTGGAAGAGAAGTCACTCCTTGGACCTGAGCGGCAGCTCGGTCTTCTCGGCGAACTTCTCTTCCTGGAGCGCCTCGTGGGAAGAGGAGGCGTGGTCGCTCTTGACGCATGGCTTGGTCCTATGGGCGAACCCCATGATTTTCGGCTCCAGAAGCGCGAGTTCGAGGTCAAGACGACCGTATCTCCTCACCGAATTCACACCATTCATGGTATGGAACAACTCGTGCCCTCAAAAGGGTGCTCGCTTTATCTGGTTTCTGTGCTGTTAGGACCAGCTGGCGCCGGTGACGGCTTTTCTCTGTCGGAAAAAATAGAACTACTCCGTGGCCGATTTGGCCCTGTGCCGGCCCGGCTAAACCAGTTCACTGCCGCGCTGGATTCGTGTGGTTTCCGCCAAGGGGATGGCGAACATTATCTACGTCGTTTCGCGATGCGTCGTCCCATGGGACTTGTTCGAGTCGACAAAAAGTTCCCCGCTCTTACCCGTCCCAGCATCCAGGGCGCTCTCGGGCAACTCGCGTCCCGGATTGAATCGCTCCAGTACGACGTGAGCGTTGAAGGTCTGGAATGCGAAGATGGCACGGCCGGATTCTCAGCAGTCGTTCCGAGTTGACTTCGGATAAAGGCTCGATCCTATGGATAAACTGACTGAGCGAATTGAAATGGCACTTGGGGCAATGGCCCCCGGTGGGCCCCGGAATGTGCGGGCTTATCTCGAGCAACCCGGGCCTGACTTCGAGAAAGCCACTCGCGCAGAAATCGACGACATGCTGGACTTACTTCTCTCTGCAGACCCTAATAATCCGGCCAGACTGCTCTTTTCGAACCTGCTGCGGTCTTGGGACAATGCCAAGGATGCAAGGTGGACGGGCGAGACTGCCCGCAATACCGCGGGCCGAAGAAAGCGGATTCATGAACTGCTTAAGTCGGGGCTCGACCTCGAGAGTCGCATCAACGCGCTGCTTCCGTTTTATCAGCTTGAAGAACCGCTTGTAATCGCAGAAGAGCACACTGATTGGTATGTGCCAAGGCTAGGAGTTCGTGACTATTACTGGAGCAAGTATATCCGTTACCTGAGAGAGCGACGCAGATGGGACGAAGCCTCGCTCCTTGACATGGATAACAGTACCCGAGCCGTTGTGGAGTCGTTAGCAAATCCGGAGTCGAAAGGCAGTTATGCATCGCGCGGGCTCGTAATGGGCTACGTACAAAGCGGGAAGACCGCCAATTTTGCGGGTGTTGTCGCGCGTGCAGCAGACGCAGGCTATCGGCTGATCATTGTTCTTGCGGGTACGTGGAACATCTTGCGAAACCAGACGCAGCGACGATTCGACAAGGAACTCCTTGGCAAGGAATTGTTGAAGAACGATGAGGCCTACACGCTTCAACCGCCACCCGATTGGGTTGATTTTCTTGAGCACGGTACAGACCCGGTCGAGCTTGGCCACTATACATGGCAGCGGCTGACGCGTCCCGACATCGATTTCCGGCGACTCAAGGCGGCCATCGATAATCTCGAATTTGAAAAGCGCAACAAGGCCCTGCCTATTTATGACCCGAGTAACCTGCACGCTCTGCCTGTCAAGCTTCTCGTGGTAAAAAAGCATAGTGGAATTCTCGGCAATCTCGTCAAGGACCTGAAACTCCTGCGCACCCGCCTTAGAGACCTCCCGACGCTCATCATCGATGACGAGTCCGATCAAGCAGGGCTGAATACCGTTGATCCAAGGCGGGTGCTGGCAGAGGGCAGTGAGCGGTCGAAGACGAACCTTCGCATTGTCGAACTTCTAAAACTTTTTCCACGGGGGCAGTACGTTGGTTACACAGCCACACCCTACGCGAACGCGCTCGTGAACGCCGAAGATCCGGAAGACCTATTTCCAAGAGATTTCATAGTGTCCCTCAACCGGCCGCGGGGATACATGGGAGTATCAGACTTTTTTGATCCAACTACGGATTATGCTGATTTGCAGAAAGACGATTATTCCCAATCTGAAGTCGCGTTTATCAGAAGAGTAGAAACGCAGTCCGGAGAGGACGATGAAGACCTGAAGAAAGCCCTGCGAAGCTACGTACTTTCAGGTGGCCTGAAGCTCTACCGCCACGCAAAGGACGCCCGGCGATACAGGGAGGAGCATTTCAGGCACCATACAATGCTGATTCACACCTCGCAGCTCAAAGGAGAGCAAGCTTCGCTGGCGGATCGCCTGCAAGAACTCTGGGACCAATGCGCATTTAATAGTCCGAAGGGACTGGACGATTTAGTGAAATTGTGGGACGAGGACTACGTGAAGGTCTGCGGGGCAAAGGGGCTAGAAATCGTGCCGAAAGAGTTTGCCCAACTTATCCCTCACCTGTCGGAAGCAATCAAGCGCATCGAGAAAGGGCAACGAATCTTCTTGGTAGTCAACAGCGACACCGCCGAAGCACCTGATTTCAGCACTGCGCCCTTTTGGAAAATTGTTGTCGGTGGCAACAAACTTTCTCGTGGATACACGATCGAGGGTCTCACCGTGAGCTACTACCGCCGCGTTGCCGGGACCGCCGACACCCTCATGCAGATGGGCCGCTGGTTCGGCTTTCGACCAGGTTATCAAGACCTCGTCCGTGTCTTTCTTGGTGTTAGAGAAGGAAAGAGCGGCGAGACAGATCTGGTTTCACTCTTCAAAGAGGTATGCCGTATGGAAGAGCGCTTCCGAGAGGAAATCAAACGGTATGTTCGTAAGGCCGGCGAGAAGCGAATCACTCCGAAAGAAATTCCTCCTCTAATCTCCGTCTGCGGCAATCTGCCGCCGACGGCACGCAACAAAATGTTTAATGCGGTCCTTGCAAGTAAGAACTTCGGCGGTCAGTGGTCAATGCCAACGCTCGCCCCGATAACTTCCAAAATCATGGAGGAAAACATCGACACCGTCCGTCGCCTCCTTGTGGCATCCAGGCCTCTAGGAAAGATAACGCTCGGGGGAACTTCAGGCGAAGGGGCTAAGATAAATGCTGATAATCTCATTTGGGAGGCGAAGAGCGAGCAAGTTATCGCTTTTCTGAACGCCTACCGGTGGCTTGAAGCAGATTACAAATATCCGGACCGCCCCACTGACATAGCTCTTCAGGTCGAATTCCTAGAGAAAGAGAAGCATGGCATTGCGTCTTGGTTGATTCTTGCCCCGCAGCGCAAGTCCTCATTCGGCCTCCCACTAAACTTAAAGGGCGTGGGTGACTTGGCCGTTAAGGAACGCCACCGGATTGCAGGCCGCAGTTTTCAAGTATTCGGTGAATCCGCGCATCGCACCATCTCGGACTTCTTGGCTGCGATCGAAACACCCGACAATCCACGCCCCCTTCTGCCGAATGCAGCAACAAAGCAACTGCGGGATGAACATCGTGGAATTGTTCTGCTTTATCCGGTACGAGAAGAACAAAAAGACAAGGTGTCGATCGGATTCGAGTTGCTGTTCCCCAAGAACAACCTCGCGTTTGAAATCAACTTTACGGTGCGACGGAGGGCTGAGAGTTCCCGTATCGTTGTGCAGGCACCTAGAACTTAAAACATAAGCGACAACCAATGTTCTTCTCGCAACTCGGCGCTTACCAAACTTCGTAGCGGGGGATCCTAATTCAATCTACAAAATTGAAATTCCGTCCGGATCTTGTTGGCTGACCGTGCCGCAGTGTGGGCAGATGAAAGAATGGTCCCATTCCCCTAATCGCTTCTGGTACGAAGAGTGGTTGTGCTTCCAGATGAGGAACAAGAGGAAAGCAAAGCTGGTAGCGGATATCAACGCGAAAAACGTCAGCGGAGTAGACGCCACCGTTGAGGAATTAGTCGTCACGGTGTTGACGTAAAAGACTAACCACCCGCTGCAGAGAAATGCCAAAACGAACCAAGAGACGACCTTCAGATAGGACCACTTTGCCGGAGGGCTGAGTTGCTTCGAAAGGGCTGATTGGTGAGACGCCTGTGTGGTCGCACTACCGACTACGAGATCGGGTCCGTTACCGCCAACCAAAGCGGCACTAAGCCGGGTACGGGTGTCAGCCCGGTAAAGACCCTCTTGGTATGCCGACGAGACTTTCTTAAGATCGGTGCTGTTGCACTTCGGGCAGCGCAAGTCCATCTGGTCACCTCTTGCAGCCCCACTTCGGTGTGGCTTTATGTCCTTTCAATTCACTCTGAGGCATCGTCTCCTGTATATCCGGACTCCCCCCCAGAGCTATCGTTCTCAAACCCCATAACCCGGAATTAGTTGCTTGCAGCGGCTCGGCCATTCCTGGAGCCTGCCATTTTCTGGGCCATGTATAGAAGAAGCTTGCGATCTCCCTCTTCAGTTTTGCTCAACAGGCGGCGAAGTTTACTGAGAAAGCGGGCATCTCTGCCAGCGCTGCCCCAGGCAATGTCCTCAGAGGACTTCCGCTTAAGAAGGTTTGGAAGTTTGGGGGGCTCTTCGCCATCGTAGAATAGCTGATAAAGGGGTACTTCCAACGCGCGAGCTAGCTTCTCAAGCGTTTCGATTGCAGGGACGGTATGTCCGTTTTCGACGCGAGAAATGTAGCATCGAAGCAGACCGGTCCGCTTCTCAATGTCCCCCTGTGAAAGCTTCTTTGCCTCACGCATCTCCCGCAAGCGATCTCCGATAATCACGCTGGTATTACCTCCTGCTGTCGGAAGCGACGAATTGAATCGACTTTAGACCTAAATCAAATCTCCCGCAAGCTCTCCTAAGTCGTTCCGGGCCGGTGAGAGAGGTTCGATACGATTCGATCATGCGCAAATAATACAACGACCGCTCGTTGTTTTTCAATGCACTTTTCAGCGGGATTTCTTGGACTTGGGGGGCCGACCGCCCTTGCGATTCTTGCGTTTAGCTTGCAGTTGGCTAAAGTATTCTGAGCCTCGCTTGGCGATCTTCTTCCCACCCTTCCGTCCAAGCTTGACGGCGGCGGGATCTTTCTTTTTTGCCAAAATTTAGAAGGTGTAGCTTCAACTCCCGACGGTATTATGCACGACGCACGCCGGTCTGCCAAAGCGAGTATCACTCACGCTCGCCCCACAGCTCAAAGAAATGTCTGACAGTATCGGGTGTGCCTTTACTTAAGTGCAGACGTGCGGGAAAATAATTCATGGCGATCCCCGCCCCCGATCGAACCTATTTGCCCGGTCTCCCGAAGTATCTTTCCTTCGTTGATGAATCGGGCCACTCTCACGACCCCAAACGGAACTGCCTCTGTCTGGCTGGCCTAATCGCGACAGAACATGCTTGGAGGGCCTTCGATTCTGAGTGGCGCGCGGCCTGTCAGGCCGAGGGCCTGACGGAACCGTTTCACATGATGCATTTCGCGGCGCGCAAACGAGAATTCACAGACTGGACGGAGGAGCGCAGGCGAAGACTGCTCCGGAAACTAATGAGCGCCATTCGGAAGGCACAAGCGATTCCAATTGGAAGCGTCGTGATGTTGAGAGGACCCGACGCGCTTTCCGAGCGCGTTCAAAAAAACTACCGTGACGCGCACTTCATCGCATTCCAACCGTTGACGTACCATATCGCTGTCGCGGCGAATATGATGGATCCGATTGGACAAGGACCGGGGCCTGTTACGATGGTGTACGCGCATCATCCCGAGCATTCAGACGGACTAGCCAACACGCGGAAACTTTGGGACGCGATGCGTGAACACAATCGAATTGTAGCTCTAATGATGCAGTCATACGTTTGTGAGACGCCGCATGACTGCACGCCACTTCAAGCTGCCGACCTCTGGGCATATGAGCTTGGACATCATTTTGAGCGCATTCGCCCCGAAGGAAAGCCTCCCCGTTGGGGGTTCCGACAATTTGTTGAGATGGGTCTGAATTATTCGTTTGCCCACAATTTCATCACTTACCATGGCGCAAGCGGCGTGAATGGTATCGGACAAATGGCGTGCGTACAACACTGGCAAGAAATCTCCCTCTATCGACGGGGATTCATCAGCAGAATTCCTCCCGGTGCCGCAGGCCTAGTCGGCGAACTCGCCCGCGCCAAGCTATTACAATCGAGACCACCAGCCACTCCATAGCACTCCACTTCTCCCATTATTGCGTTAAACGGGACTTAGGTTACGGATGTAGTCAAGGAGCGAGGACAATATGGACGACGCATCCGAAATGCCGCTGAGTGATGTCGAAGAGATGGAGCGGATGAGGAAGCGTTTTCTGGATGCTCAAAATAGCCGCAAATTACTAGCGGTCCATGAGGCTGGTCATGCTGCTGTGGCTGAACACCTCAACATGGGCGTTAAGCGAGTCGTAGTACAGGGACTCAACACTTCGTACACAGAAACAAACAAGAGGCCGCCTTCCAAAGAGATGCTTCACAACGAATTAGTTATGCTTCTCGCAGGGTATCAAGCGGTTTTTAAAGAGACCGGAGATATGTACATAGCAAACAGTCACAGTGGCGTAGATTATAGCGAGATGTACAAAATCTTCGATGCGCTATCCATCGGTGAAGATGAACAGAAGATTTGGATGAAAGAAGCGGGCCCGGTGTGTAGACAACTCATTGACACATACTGGTCTGCGATCAAAAAGATAGCAGCCGTTTTGGAGCAGAACGGGCAGATGTGGGGGACGGACGTCCGTAAAACTATTTCTGAAAAATAAGCTGTTATCAGATGCGAAATCGCGCTCGCTACAGCCTGAAGCGTAAGGTGAATTTAATATGCTGCAAACGAAAGAAGAATACATTTCGGAAATAGAAGAAGTCTTGAAGGTTCTGCAAGAGATTTTGGTAGAGTTCGAAAGGATAAAGCACCACAACACCCAAACTCTTCTATTCCACTACTTTGCAAGCAGAGCCGCTAAGATCGGAAGTGCCGCTTTGCGGGTTCTGGATTTGGACGTGCCATTCGCAATTCTCTGTCGAGTACTCTGCGAAGACTTCATCGGCTTGTATTGGGTGGCTCAGTCTCCGCAGAACGCCGAGTACTACACCAAACGGTCGCTACGTGAGATGGGCAAAAGGGCGACAATCTTAATCTCCCGCTTCATCGAAGACAAGAAGCGTAAAGGGCAATCGGTCGTGGGGGTGAGTGTCGAACCATTCCAAAAGATGACTCCGAAGATGAAGTCCAAAACCTTGGCAGATATGGCGAAAGAAGTCGGACTTGAGGCTTTGTACGATCACGTCTACCGAGGTACGTCTTCGGACGTTCACGGGCACCAGTGGGGAATGTTTCGGATCGATTTGAAGAACCTAGAGCTACTGGTCTTGTCGTATCTGAGCACCCTGTTGGTTCTCATGGTCGGCTTGTTTAATCACGGGCAAAAAATCATAACGCCAAAAGTCGTTTTAGAAGAGTTTGGACTGGAATCGTAACGCGGCAATTCCAACATAGCGAGCGCGACATGGGCCGTTAATCCATCGTCAAGGCTCTCCTGGTTGGTCGGCTCCATCGGCGTTTGCATTCGAGTCCACTTCGGCGCTTTCCACAGAGTCTGTGTCTGCAGCTTCGGCCATGGCTGGCATTGCGTCTTCTAGAATTAGTTGTATCTCAGCAGGCGCCTCTATTGGTATATTCAGGCGTCTCAGATTCGCCCTCGGTGCGGACCGCTTTGTTAGCCGAAGGCCAACCTCAGTGGCTCCATCGCCCGTCGTGGCCACCACAGTCTGATCGTTAATTTGTAGGCTCTCTATAACTACGCGTTGACATGTACTCTTGCCGCAAAGCAACACTTCATCTCCGACGGCAAGAGGCACTCCGTTTGAAGGAATTCCAATCACAACGAACCCGTTGTGGTGGGTTTCTGAGACCGCTAGCACGTGCGAGTATTGCCCAATCTCCATGCGACGCTGGAGCACACCCTCTTCAACCATTTCAGCAAGCGCTCGTCCAACTGCGGCTATGAAGCGGCCCATTGCCCCGATCGCGTCTATCGAAAGGACATTTTCCACTTTCTTATGAGCAGCCTCGTTTCTGTACTCGATGAAACCGTCGAGTTCTTTCTGTGGGGAACTGCTGTCCGCCCGCTCCTGTTTAATGAAGTCGGTTACTGCTCTGTGCCTGTTTATGTACCGACCGCAGTGCCTGAAACCCAACGCCCCAAACAAACGTCCCAGCACTTCAAACCTCAGATTTTGCCGCTCAATGAAGAATGCATCAGCCAACAACGTGTAACCCGACGCTCCACTGAGGCCAGCAGCTAGCTCACGTACGACAACTTGCTCTTCGAGTTTCTTGTATAGTCCTTTTTCGCCCATTTTTAGCAGAATCTGGCCAATACCGACTCGATGCTGCGTCGTAACCGATTCGGGGAGATCTGAGTACTTGCCGTAAAGCTTTGGAAGCAAGCGCACATACTCAGCCACAAGCTCGCCTACAAAACGCTCGTATGCTGCGTAGATTCGAGTGAGTGCAGCGCAATGGTCGTAGATCTGCCAATCAACCTTACTAGGTGCGCCGGGAACTAGACGGCTCAAAGCGTGTGCCGCTTTCAGATTGTCATCCGCTCCAGCGGGTAGTTGAGCCGGGAGGGCGGTCAGAACAGTTTGGTGCGCAAGCAAAAGGTCGCGAAACGCTTCGTTGATAACTAAGACCTTTTGAGCGGTTTCCAACTCTGCGCTCAGTTGCGAAGTGAGGTGCGAGAACATGTCTACTCCGCGATAACTCGCCCCAACATGTCGTCAAAAAATCGAATACGGTCCTGAACATCCTGTTTCGTGTTTCCCCGTCCAGTAAAGGTTCCTGCCGGATACGTTTCGAAGAGCTGTTTCGTTGCCGCAAGAACCTCATCACGCTTCTCTTTCAACTCTGCCGCGTGCTCCAGATGCCGGCTGAGACCGACCATCACTGCGTCTGCGAATGCTACTTGTGGTTTGTCAGCCCATTGTTGTGATTTCGGATCCCAAGGTCTAAAAAAAACGTCCTGATAGATTGCACTGCCAAGTTCGATGGTTTGTTCGAACAGTCTTCTTAGCATGTCCACGTCCTCGTCCGTAAAGGACCTGGCACGCACCATGTATAGATCAAGAAACCCTTTCATGCCTTTCTGATATTGCTCAACGTGACGCAATGCAAAGAACCGCAATGCGATCTCCACGTCACGCATCATTATGTAGTTTCGATTTTTGGCTAGGTCATCGGAAAGCTGACGCTCCTCCTCTTCGCTATATTCGGGGACTCCCCACGCTGCTCGGTACAAACGGTTGCGTGCCAGAACAAGGAGAAGATCGTTGAACTTACTCTGGTACAGGCTGTTGCGAATCTCCTGGTGGCTCAACTGCACTCCTCCCGTGTTGAGCCGCTCGAATACCTGCTGTCGCAGCAGTGCCTCTTCTTCGCTTGTGGAAGCAGACTCCTTTAGCAAAACGATGTAGGAAATCGACCTCCGGTCCAACCCCTTACGGATCTCTGCGGGAAGTGTGTCGTAGATTCGCCCATTCAATTCGGGCCACTGCTGGAGGTGTTCCAAGGGGTATCGGTTGGTGTAGAACTCCAAAATGGCCGTAATTCTCTGTTGGCCATCCATGACTTCGTATTTCGCCAAATCTGACTCGTAAACAAAGAGAGGGGGAACCGGGATGTTCATGATGAACGACTCAATAAGCCGGGACTGGCGTTCGCGGTCCCAGCGCGGCCTTCGTTGATATGAAGGGCGAAGTTTCATCCAGCCAGGTCGCTTAAGCGCCTCGACGAAATTGGGCAGTTGTTCTCTGTTCGATTCTGTAACGATACGCAATTCGCGGCTGCCATACTTGGAGTTGATCTCTTCGTCCGAAGGCCTTGGTGAAGCCGACCGGACCGGTTTTACCCACATGCCATGCTCCGATGCCGCAAGTGGAGTTGCCATGATTTTGACCTCCCTTAGAGAAGACGAATCTTACCAGTTACTACCTATAAATCGAATGACGCGGCCTTGCTCGCTACAGCCCTGATGAACCGGGATTCTCCTGCACCCCCCTACTTCACCTATTCCAATTTCTCAGAACTGAAGCGCGCGGCCGCGGAACGCTACGACTTTTCTGCCCTTCCTGTCTAAAACCTGCGCCTGGACCGCCCGCTTCTCCTGTCAAGGGTCTCCCGCTTCGCTCCGATAAACGCAAACTGCGCGCCCTTGACAGCGCGGACGGCCAG
>Ga0070730_10000114_pt1 | contig 100053 bp, 71 predicted proteins | sample Coa_R1_3_FD_66447 | JGI IMG/M metagenome (GOLD analysis project Ga0070730, IMG submission 66447) | Surface soil microbial communities from Centralia Pennsylvania, which are recovering from an underground coalmine fire - Coalmine... | ecosystem: Environmental > Terrestrial > Soil > Unclassified... | reverse complement strand
CAATCGGCAGGAGACCAATCTCGGCCATCGTCCCTCCTGCCCCATCAGAAAACACCTACCGCCCCTCCTTGTCGACCCCTCGAAGCACAATCTGTGCCGAGGATGTCAACAGAGCCACTTAAACTCGTTTAGAAACCGCACTTGCAGAAAAACCGGGGGGTCGGGTATCCAGCTTCCCGGTCGCTTCCATCGGAACTCCGTCGCCTCCTGCCTTCCGCGGGTTGCCTGCCAGGATTCACCCGTCACGCCTCCCCACCGATTCAAGGTAAGATTTAGCCTCCCAGTCCCAGGAGCTGCCATGTCTGAAACTATCGACACTGCATCCATCGTGACTCGCACCGAGTCCGACAGCATGGGCAAGATCGACGTTCCCGCCGATCGCTACTACGGCGCGCAGACCGCCCGCTCGCTCATTCATTTCGCCATCGGCAAGGACACCATGCCTCCTGAGCTGATTCGCGCCTTCGGCATCCTCAAAAAAGCCGCCGCGCTGGTGAATCAGGACCTCGGCAAGCTCCCTCCCGACAAAACCGCGCTCATCATCCAGGCCGCCGACGAAGTCATCTCCGGTGACCTCAACGCTCACTTCCCTTTGCGCATCTGGCAAACCGGCAGCGGCACGCAAACCAACATGAACGTCAACGAAGTCATCTCCAACCGCGCCATCGAAATTGCCGGCGGCGTCATGGGCACCAAAAAGCCCATCCATCCCAACGACGACGTCAACATGTCGCAGTCCTCAAACGATACGTTTCCGGCGGCGATGCACATTGCCGCGGCCAGTGAAACGAAACTGCGGCTCTTGCCCGCGATCAAGAAGCTGCGCGATGCCCTCGACGCCAAAACCAAAGAGTTTGCCGGCATCGTTAAAATCGGCCGCACCCATTTGCAGGACGCCACCCCGCTCACTCTCGGCCAGGAATTTTCCGGCTACGTCAATCTTCTCGACCGCGATGGCGGCCGCGTTGCCATGGCTCTCGATGGCCTCTATGACCTCGCCATCGGCGGCACCGCCGTCGGCACCGGCCTCAACGCCCATCCCGAATTTGCCGAGCGCGCCGCGAAAAAAATCGCCGAGTTGACCCACCTGCCCTTCCGCTCGCATCCCAATAAATTCGCCGCCCTAAGCGCCCATGACGAACTTGTCTTCGCAAGCGGCGCCCTGAAAACGCTCGCCGTCTCGCTCATGAAAATCGCCAATGACATTCGCTGGCTCGCTTCCGGCCCTCGCTGCGGCCTCGGCGAACTCACTCTTCCCGAAAACGAGCCCGGCTCTTCGATTATGCCGGGCAAGGTAAATCCCACGCAGGCCGAAGCAATCACCATGGTCGCCGTGCAAGTGATGGGCAACGACGCCGCCATTGGCTTCGCCGGCTCGCAAGGGAATTTCGAGCTTAACGTTTTCAAGCCCGTCATCATCTTCAACTATCTCCACTCCGTCGAGCTCCTCGCCGACGCTTGCAACAGTTTCGTAGCTCACTGCGTCCAGGGAATCGAAGTCAACACCACGCAAATCGAACACTACGTTCACAATTCCCTGATGCTGGTCACCGCTCTGGCTCCCAAAATCGGCTACGACGCCGCCGCCCAAGTCGCCAAAGCCGCCCATCATTCCCACATCAGCTTGCGGGAAGCCGCCATCAAATTAGGCTTCGTCACCGCCGAAGAGTTCGACTCCCTCGTCAAGCCCGAGGACATGACGCATCCATGAGCACTCCCACAACCGCGATGACCGGAGGATCCATGCCAAGAAAAAAACCTGAGGTGAAGGGGCTCTACTACATTACGCACGTCAACAATCTTCCCTCTATTGCCACTAATGGCATTCTGGCCCATCGCCGCGTTCTGGAGTCCAAGATCCCATTCACGCCGATTTACGATGCGGACATTGTCAGTAACCGCGAAAAGAAACAGGTCACTGAGGACAAGACGCTTTGGGATTTTGCAAATATGTATTTTCAGCCCCGAAATCCGATGCTTTATCGCGTGCTCCGGGAAAAAGACAAAGCGGACATCGTCGTGGTCGCAATCCATCCGGGAGTTCTGTCCTTGCCTGGCGCACTCGTGACAACAGGGAACGCAGCCAGCTCCGACACTGAGATATTTGATTCTCAAGAAGGGCAAAGACACGTATTTAGGAATTGGGACGTGATAACTAGCGATTGGTGGAACTCGGTCGACGGCTCAAAGAGGAAGATAATGGCCGAGTGCCTGGTTACAGACCGGGTCCCGCCCGAATACATTCACAGCGTTTACGTCGCAACGCAAACGGTCGCCGAAAAAGTCAGACAGATGAAGCTGGGGCGAGATATTCCGATAATTCCTGAGCCGAGCATGTTTTTCCGACCCGCCAAACAGTACCGCATTACGGACGAAATCTCGCTGGTGGAAGGCGATATGTTTTTTTCTTCTATGCAGACGCTGACCGTCAGCGTAAATGTTGTGGGGATAATGGGTAAAGGGCTTGCATCCCGCGCGAAGTACCAATTTCCCGACGTCTACGTCGCCTATCAGGACGCTTGCCGACGCAAGTCGCTTCGGATGGGAGTGCCATACCTTTACAAGCGCGAGGCCTTCTTGGACGAGGAACTTGCCGACGATCCGAGGTCCATGCTGGGACCGAATGCAAACAAGTGGTTCTTGCTGTTCGCGACGAAGAGCCATTGGCGAGACGATTCGGATTTAGAGGCGATTGGGAAAGGCGTGCGATGGATTAGAGAGAACTATAAGAATGAGGGCGTCAAATCCCTGGCTCTTCCTGCACTCGGCTGTGGTCTCGGCAACCTTGACTGGAAGGATGTGGGCCCAGTTATATGTCGTGAGCTCGTTGGGGTAGATATTTCCGTGGCCGTTTATCTTCCAAGGGAGCATGAGATTCCGGAAGAGTTTCTCTCGCCTGATTTTCTTCTGAAAAATCGGAGAAACGCGCAATGACAAAACTTGAGCGTAGTTTTGCTTCGTTAGCAATCACGGCAACAACGCTCTTACTCTTCACCAACTGCGATGTCGCCGCCGAAGAGAAATATTCGCTGAAGGCGACGCCGAAGACGGTGGCCTGGGGCTACTACGACGCGAAGGCCGAGCCGGTGTTGCGCGTGAAGTCGGGCGACACGGTGGAGATTCAGACGCTGATTACGAACAGCCCGAAGGGGCTAGAGAAAGCAGGCTTGCCGCCGGAGCAAGTGGAGCAATCGCTGCGCGATATCACCGACCAGGTGAAAGACAAAGGGCCGGGCGGGCATATTTTGACGGGACCGATTTACATCGAAGACGCGCAGCCCGGCGACGTGCTCGAAGTAAAAATTCTCGCCATCAAACTTGCAATTCCCTACGCCTACAACGCTTTCGGCCCCGGCCGCGGCTACATCCCCGACGATTTTCCTTACTCGAAAATGAAAATTATTCCGCTCGACGAAAAACGCATGATCGCGAAATTCGCGCCCGGCATCGAGATTCCGCTGCATCCTTTTTTCGGCAGCATGGGCGACGCGCCACCGGAAAGCGCCGGCAAATGGAACAGCGCTCCGCCGTGGATTATGGCCGGCAACATGGACAACAAGGACCTCGTCGCCGGCTCGACGCTCTACATTCCCGTGCACGCGCCGGGCGCGCTTTTTGAAGTCGGCGACGGCCACGCCGGTCAGGGCGACGGCGAAGTGGACATCACCGCTCTCGAGACTTCGCTCATCGGCACGTTTCAATTCATCGTGCGCAAGGACATGCACCTGAAGTGGCCGCGAGCCGAAACGCCCACGCATTACATCACCATGGGCTTCAACGACAATTTGAACGCCTGCGCCACGCTCGCCGTCCGCGAGATGATCGATTTCCTCGTCACCGAAAAGCACCTCTCGCGCGACGACGCCTACATGCTCTCGAGCGTCGCCGCCGATCTCAACATCACCGAGCTGGTCGACGGCAACAAAGGCGTCCACATGATGATTCCCAAATCCATCTTCGTGACGGGGTCATCCAAGTGATTCCCTTCCAAACTTCTGATCCGGAGTCCTCGACTTGTCATTCTGAGCGTAGCGAAGAATCTCTCTTCAATCGCTGCGTCCTGGCACTCGTTCTGTGCGCCGTTTCGGCCGTCTCAGCAAGGGCGCAGCATGTTGCGCCTCTACTGCCCAGACTGCTCGCGGAGCCTCCGCAAACCATCAGTCCGGACTGGTGCAAGAATCTTCCTCGCCCGGAATACAAATCGCTCGAACGCGTACTTCCCAACGAGCCATGGTTTGAAATCTATAAAGTCGCGCCGGGCGTTTTCGCCATTTACGAGCCGCACCAGGCCGAAGAAGTCATCTCCTATCTTATCGTCGGCACCAAGCAAGCTCTCCTCTTCGACACCGGCATGGGCATCGCTGACATCCAAAAAGTGGTCAGGCAATTGACCAGCCGCCCGGTCGTGGTGCTGAACTCCCACACGCACAACGACCACGTCGGCGGCAATTCCCTATTTCCTTTTATTTTTGGCATGGACACAGCCTTCACGCGCGCCAACGCCAAAGGCTCCCGCGACGACGCGCAGGAAGAACTAGCTCCCGGCATGCTCTGCGGCGATTTGCCGAAGGGCTTCAATCCCAAAACCTACGCCACCAAACCGTGGCACGTTTCGCTTTACGTCCATGACGGCTTCAAGATCAGTCTCGGCCACGCCCACGACATCGAAATCATCGCCACTCCCGGCCACACTCCCGATTCCATCGCGTTGCTCGATCGCGCCAACGGCTTGCTCTTTACCGGCGACACCTACTATCCCGGCCCCATCTGGCTCTTCCGCCCGGAGACCGATCTCGACGCTTACGTCGCGTCGGTCAAAAAACTTGCCGCTCTCGCTCCGCAAATCAAGGTCGTCCTCGGCGCACACAATGTTCCAGTCGCCGACCCGTCCATCCTTCAGAAACTGGTTACCGCCATCGAGGATGTCCGTGCGGGAAAAGTCCCGGCGAAACCGCTTGAGGGCGGAAAAGCTTCCTACACCGCCAACGGGATCACCTTTCTTCTCCGCGCCCAGCCCCAGGGAGTAAAATGACAAGGGCGGAACTCTTCCATGGGCGCTCACTCTCAAAGAATCCTTTGCCTCGCCCTCTGCGGATTCTCGCTTTTGTTTCCCGCTTCTGCTTCGCAGAAAAAATCCAAGCATCCGAAAAAAGAAGAAGTCAAAATTGAGAGTTACTACGGCGGTGTTTATCTCGACGGCGAAGGCGAAATCCCCAACGGCGCGTGTTTCCGCATTAAGGGCCGCGTCACGTCCGCGGATTTTTTCAACCTTCTCAAGTCCTACGGCACTGATGACGGGACTGTTTTTCTCGTCGGTACAACGGAAGTCTCCCAATTCCCCGACAAAATCCTGCTCTCCCTACTCATCCGTGATGAGCCATGTTCCTACGGTCTTCAACAAGTCAGATCGGGCGTCTATCTCACGCAGCAAGCGATGAGCTCCCTGAAACTTTCGTTTTACTGGAAGCACGGCGTGGACATGCGGCCCGCGGAAAAAATAACGGTCCTGCATTTCTCTGTGAATCCGATCGAGCCTTACGCGAAAAAACTTGCGACGGAATTGCCCAAACGCTATTTGTGGTCTTACGAACTGGCCGTTCCGAGCGCGGGTGTTCCACTCACCGACAGCCTCGTGCTTATTTTCCGCACATCCGGCGGCCGTATCGTCGCCCGAGTCGCCGCCCGTCTGTAGTTTTTCTGTTGACCGCCGGCAAGACAAAAGGTTAACTGATACGTGCTCGGTATCTCCGAGATGTCGTTTCCTCCAAGTAAAATAAAAAGTCATGCGACTACACGAACAGGATTCCAGATGGAAATTGTCCTGGGTACTGCTGATTCTCGCTATCGTCGCCGTGACTGCCATGGCGCTCATCCGGCTGAATCTGACCTTGTCGGTCCGGCTGGCGGGAGCGATAGCGGCAACCCTGACCCGCGCGGCTGATTCAATCGACTATTCGGCGATTTCCTTCCTGAACAGATTCGCCCGGCGTTCGTGGACCGTTGACAAGTTCTTCATCCTGCTCGACCGCAATGCCCTCGCGACGGCGCCCTTGCTGGTTGCTTATTGGTGGGCGTGGTTTAAGAAAAGTGAAGATCAGCCGCGAAACCGCGAGTTCGCGATGTACGGAATTCTCAGCTCGTTTGTTGCCGTGTTCGCCGCCAGATTGCTTGCTCTCTCGCTGCCATTCCGGGAGAGGCCGCTGAGAAATTCCCTGCTCCACTTTCAATTGCCATACGACATGCGGCCGGGCCTTCTGCTGGGCTGGAGCTCCTTCCCGAGCGATCACGGCGCCTTGTGGTTTGCGCTGGCCGCCAGCATTTTCTTCATCTCACGCCGCCTCAGTATCTTCCTGGGCTTGTATGTTTGCTTGACTCTCGCCGTTGCGCGGATGTACCTGGGCATCCACTATCCCACGGACATTCTTGCCGGCGGCTTGATCGGAATCGGAGTCGCTTCGCTGGCGAAGTATCCTGCCATTCGGACGGCCGTCACTCGAAAACCATTGGAGTGGGCGAACCGCGCTCCACAATTATTCTATGCAGTCTCTTTCTTGCTTACGGCGCAAATGGCCGAGAGCTTCGCGTCCACGCACGAAATCGTCGAATACCTCCGGACATTCGCAATCAGCGTGAAAAAGTTGTTCTGATTCCGCAGGTTCAGTGCAACCGGGAAAGACCCGTCGGGTAGCGCGAGTGCAACTCTGGTGAAGAGGATGACTTTTCGTGCGCCGAAGCGAGCCGCGAGGCGTCTGGTCGCTGAAGCACTGAAACTCACCATGAGCGTCGCATCGGATGATGTTGCACCTGGTTGTTAAGACCACCGCGTTAACCAGGGATGAGGATTCTGACTGGAAATGTGGTGGGCATGTATATCACAATAGATATCATACTTGGGCCAGGTGGAGCTTCGTATGCCTTCTCCTCGCCGGTTTCCGGCACGACAAATTCGTGGCGCAAAATCATTGAAACTTTTTGATCCTCGCGATTACCTGGCGAGTGCTGGCATTGGCAGGGCCCAATACGACTACAAGCCTAAACAAGCCATCTTTTCGCAGGGAGAGCCCGCGGACGCTGTATTTTATATTCATGAGGGACGGGTACGGCTGACTGTGGTCTCCGAGCAAGGAAAGGAAGCCACCATTGCAATGCTCGGCCCAGGCGATTTCTTGGGTGAGGGATGTATCGCCTCGGACCAATCCGTTCGCATGGCAACCGCCACTGCAACGACGTACTGCTCGACGCTGAAGATCGATAAGGGAGAGATGCTGCGGACGATTCATAAGGAACACAGGTTCTCCGACCTGTTTGTCGCGTACCTCGTCCACCGCCACAACCGCACGCAAGCAGACTTAATCGATCAACTGTTCAATTCCAGCGAAAAGCGGCTCGCGCGAGCGCTCCTATTGCTGGTCCGCTTCGGGAAAAAAGACAGGCCCGAGGAACTAACGCCTGACATAAGTCAGGAGACTCTGGCGGAAATGATTGGTACTACCCGCTCCAGGGTGAATTTCTTCATGAACAAATTCAGAAAGCTTGGTTTTATTGACTACAACGGCGGGCTGAGGGTGCATAGTTCACTTCTAAACGTCGTCCTCCACGATTAGCGGAAGGAAACTGCGCCGGATTTGCGAAACGATATTAGTCCCCTGCGGAAGTTTGCTTGGACTTTGTAGCCTCAGTTCTGCTCCTCTTCATAGAGTAAAGTGCCGAGTCTGCCTGGCTCAATAGGCTCTCGATGGAATCGCCATTTGTGGGATAGATCGCCACTCCGAAGCTAACGGAAAGCTGCGGCTCTTTGCCATCTGTAGCAATGGTGTCACAAATACGCCGTGCCACCTGGTTGGCCGCTTCTGTAGAGGTCTCCGGCAGGACAACAGCAAACTCGTCGCCGCCAAAGCGCGCGGGAGTATCGATGTCACGGCAACAAGAGCACAATATATCGGCCAAGCGGCAAAGCGCTTGACTTCCTATCATGTGCCCGTAGGAGTCATTGATTTGTTTCAAGCCGTCCAGGTCAAAGAACAACATGGCAAACTCCCTGTCCGTGCGCTTGCTGCGCCTGATTTCCGAATCAAGCACATCCACGAGGCTGCGATAGTTCGCCAGGCCAGTCAGCGAATCGCTGGCCGCCTGCCGGCGGAGGTGATCCTCCAATTCCCGCTGCCTGGTTACGTCTTCGGCGATGACCTCGTAGCCTTCCAAAGTTCCCTGTTCGCTGACGATTTCCCGGCCGCTGAGCCGCACTTTCAGAGTCGCGTGGTCTTTCCGTCTCCATTCTGTCTCGATTGGTTCGGCGAGGCCGTCCGGGCCCGATTGACCCAGCAACGGGATCCGTCGAACCGGATCTTGAATAATTTCGCATACAGGATCTAATGCCAATAGTTCTTTTACTGACTCATAGCCGAGCATCCTCAGCATCGCCTCATTCACTTCCAGAAATCTACCCTCGGGACTACAACGACAGATTCCGTAGATCAGATTTCCGGCCAGAGCCCTGTAACGTGCTTGGGAATGCCGCAATTCCTTTTCGGCGCGATCGCGTTGCTCGCGCACTGCTTTCTCCGCAAGAGCCCGATGAATTGCTACAGGTAGATGGCCGACGCTGTTCATTTCGATGCAATCAACCGCACCTTTCATGATGAACTCCGCAGCGGTTTCGCGCTTCATGTCGTTGACCAGGAAGATGACGGGGATGTCCTGCTTCATTTGGTCCAGAAGGTCCAGCAGTTGCGTTCCTTGCCAATTCAGACTGGGGTACTCGGCTACAATGAGGTCAATTGAATGCGAGGGAAGTCGCCCGGCGACTTGTTCGGGGGTTACCACAGCATCTGAGTCGACCGTAAACCGCGCCCTGACTAGCTCATGGAGGCAGCGCTCCGTGTTCGCAGGGGAACAGTGAACAAACAGAATTCGCAAGAGATTTTGCCTGCCGGAGGCTGTGTCGCAGGCAGAAGCTCGCTTCAGTCGTGTGAGGTCGGGATCAGTTTTCGCAGCCATAACCTGCCTCGGTACATCGCCCCGGGGGGTGGCAATGCACTTCCCCTCCCAACCGACCCCTGATCGAGGAGGAGCTAACTCAAAGCAAGACTATCAGGAGAGGTTGCTACTGTCTGTTCACTTTGAGACAGATAGTACTAGTCGAGTTCTAGTCCCCCGTAACTGATAAAGAACATTTTCGGCTGGCCCCGATCCCCGATCCCGAGGCCAAGGCGGGATCACGGATTCTAAGAACTCGTTACTAAGACCATTTTCAGATTTGCACGGATTAGTGCTCGGGATGGCCGTATTTTGGGTGAGGAGGCTGCAATGAGGCGAACATATTCTTTCGTTGCTGTGGTTCTCGGAATGGCAACGGCATGTTCGTTTTGTTCTCTGTGCTACGGCGACCACGGCTCGTTTCGTAATCCGTAGGTCGGGTACAGACCGGGAACATTCCTGACATCTTTCTCTAGCTGCCCTCGAACTTGGCACTTCGCTTTTCCGTATACTTACAAGGACAACTTATATGAGTCCACACCGTCGAATTATCCGTATCCTCCTGATCCTTCTCCTCTTCCCTCCGGTCTTGGCGGGCATCGCGGGGTGGCTTGTTGCTCCCGGCTTTCTTCACCCCATCCGCCGCGAAATCACCCCAGATCTCATCCGTGAAGCCGACGCCTCATTCGCGGATTCCGGTGGCTACCGCGAAGACTTCAATGTCCGCGCCCAAGACGGCAGTCTCCTCCGTGGCTGGAAAGTCACGGCCCGTAACCCGAATGGAAATTGGGTTCTACTCTTCCACGGCGTCGCAGACAATCGCGTCGGCGTGATCGGTCAGTCCGAATTCCTTCTCCGCGCTGGTTACAGTGTCGTCATGATGGACGCCCGGGCGCACGGCGCAAGCGAAGGCCCCATCGCCACATACGGCTGGCTCGAGCGCAACGACACGCGCGCGATCATCGACGCGCTGCTGCGCTCAATTCAAGAACGCTTTGTAGCCGTGCAAATGTCTGAACCCAAGGTCCTGCCAGGAATGCATCTTCCTCCAGCCGCACTTCCTCCATTGCACATCTTCGCTCTCGGTGAATCCATGGGCGCGGGCATCGCTCTGCAATCCGCCGCCGCAGATCCGCGCATCGAAGGCGTCGTCGCGGAAGCCTCTTTCGCCAACTTGCGCGAAGCCTCTTTCGATTACGCCGGCCTGCGACGTTCCCCGCTTGTCGGCAAAACGCTGTTCCGGCCGTTTAGCTGGACTCTGCTCTTTCACGGCGAAAAATTAACCGGTTTACCCATCGCGGAAGTTTCCCCGGAAAAAGCGGTCGCCTCGCGCGCTTTCCCCGTGCTGTTGATCTGCGACGAAAAGGACGAAGCGCTTCCCTGCCGTCACTCGCGTCTTATCTACGCTGCCGCCCGCGGCCCAAAGCAACTCTGGGAAGTTCCCGGCGCCTTTCACACCGCTGCACTCGGCTTCCAACCCGTCGAATTCGAGCGCCGCGTGCTGGAATTTTTCGCTAACGTTGCCAGGACTAAGCCCGTCCAATGAATAGCGCGGGCGATCTTGCGCGTGCGGGTTCGTGCGCCTGTTCGGTTTCGTCGCAATCGCAAAAAGGTGTGGAGCGCCGGCCTTTTCGCTGCCGCGTGCTAAAATCGAAGACTCATGCCCGACGCTCCTCTCATCTCGGTCGACGGTCTGTCCAAGCACTACCGCAGTTTCCATAGGCGCGAAGGTATCCTCGGCGGCATCGCGAACCTCTTTCATCGCGAATACCATAACGTCAAAGCAGTCGATAACATTCATTTTGAAATCGCCCGCGGCGAAATGGTCGGCTACATCGGCCCGAATGGCGCCGGAAAATCCACGACCATCAAGATGCTCACGGGGATCCTCGTTCCGACCTCCGGAGATATTCTCTCCAACGGTTTTGTCCCCTGGCGCCAGCGCGCCGCCTACGTCAAGACCATCGGCGTGGTTTTCGGGCAGCGCACGCAGCTTTGGTGGGACATCGCGGCCGTGGAATCATTCAAGCTCTTGCGCCGCATCTACGATGTCTCGCAGCGCGATTTCGATGAACGCATGGAACTTTTCAACCAGGTCCTCGGCCTCACGGAACTGCTCCACGTTCCCGTGCGCAAGCTTTCCCTCGGCCAGCGCATGCGTTGCGATCTCGCTGCCGCCCTGCTTCACAATCCGCCGATTCTATTTCTCGATGAGCCCACCATCGGCCTCGACGTTGTCGCCAAGGATCACATTCGCCAGTTTCTTCGCGCCATTAACGAGCGCTACAAAACCACCGTCCTACTCACCACCCACGACCTCGACGATATCGAGGAACTCTGCCGCCGCATCATGATCATCGATCGCGGCACCGTCCTCTACGACGGCCCGCTCTCCCGCTTGAAGGAGCAGTTCCTCCGCACCAAACAAATCAAATTCATTCTGCGCGACGGCGATCAAAGCGCCCGCCTCGCCGCCTTCGAGCAATCTCTTCCCACTCTCTGCCCCAACGGCGATCGCGGCGTGTCTCTCCATCTCGAACGCCTCGACGAGATGACCTGCCGCCTGCGCTTCGACCGCGCCCGCGTCTCCTCCAGCGACCTGATCCGCCAGATTCTTGCCGCCGTCGAAGTCCGCGACTTCGTCATCGAGGACGAGCCCATTGAGGAAATCATCAAGCGCATCTACTCCGGCGAAGCGGAGATGACGCAAAATCATGTTCTGGAGAGTGACCGCGCTCCCGTGCCCCGCTGAAACCCGCCATGGCCGCCACGCAAACATTCCCGCTTCCCGTTCGAAAGCCTTCGTTCCTTCGCGCACTGAAGACTTACGCCGAATTCATTCGCATCGGCTTCGTCAATATTCTCGCGTTCCGCCTGCGCTACTACACGGGCATCATCACCTATCTCATCAACGTCACCGTGTACTACTTCATCTGGCGCGCCGTTTTCGCCAACGCCACCGGCTCCATTGCGGGCTATTCGCTGCCGCAGATTCTCACCTACATCAGTGTCGGCTGGATTCTCCGTTCCTTCTACTGGAATACCATCGACCAGGAAATGGCCTACGAAGTGATTGACGGCAAAATCGCCATGGATTTCATCAAGCCCGTCTCCGTGCAATGGATGTGGCTCGCGCGCGCCATGGGCGAATCGGCATTCCGCCTCATCCTGCTCACCGCGCCCACGGCAATCGTGGTCACTCTGCTGTTTCCCGTGCTGCCGCCCGCCTCGAAATTGAATTTCGCGTTTTTCCTCGTCGCCGCCGTCGGCAGTTTCTTCATCATGGGCGCTCTCAATTTCCTCATCGGCACTTGCGCGATTCCGCTCACTTCCATCCTGGCTCTGATTCGCGCGAAATTCTGGCTCATCGAGTTGCTCAGCGGTTTGCTCATTCCCCTCAGTTTTTTCCCGCGCTCGTTGCAAATCATCTCCTCATGGCTTCCGTTCGAGCACATCGCCAACACCCCGCTGCAGATTTATCTTGGCCGGGTCTCCCTCCTCCAGACGCTTCGCCTTCTGGCCATCGAATATTTGTGGGTCGCGGCACTCATCTTTCTCGGCCATCTCTGGTGGCGGCGCGCCACACGCAAAATCACCATCCACGGCGGTTGAATGAGAGTCGCTCTCGACAATTTGAAGCGGCACGCGGCGCTGCTCGGCTCCTACTTCGCGCAATACGCGAAAGTGCGCGTCAGCTATCGCGGCGACTTTTTCATCTCCGCGGCCACTTCTATGGCCGCCACGATTTTTTCACTAGGATTTGTCTACGTTCTCTTCAAGAAGGTTCCAACTCTTTCTAACTGGCGGATGGAAGAGGTCATCTTCCTTTACGGCTTCTCGCTAATTCCGTTTGGCCTCTTCAACGTTTTTTCGCTCAATCTTTACGAGTTTGGCGCGACCTATATCATGGAAGGTAAATTCGATCGCGTTCTTCTCCGTCCGCTTTCCTCGCTTTTTCAGGTGGTATTCGATACTTTCCGCATCGAATCTCTTCAGGAAGTCGTCGTAGGGCTGGTCGTGGTCGCCTGGGCTTCGCGGCGACTGCACTATCACTGGAGCTTGCTCGAAATTCTTCTCCTTGCTTTTTTCGCTCTCTGCGGCGGCCTCATCTACATCTCGGTTTTCCTCTTGCTTTCCACGTTTTCTTTCTGGTTCGAGGATCGCATCGGCATTCATCCGCCGTTCTGGAATCTGCTGGCTTTCGGCCGTTATCCGCTCTCCATCTACTCCGGATACATCCAATTCCTGCTGAGCTGGATTATTCCCTTCGGCTTCGCGACCTTTTATCCCGCTTCGCGGCTTCTCGGGCGCCCCGAATTTCGCTTCTATGCGTTCCTGATTCCTCTGGTCGCAGCGGCAACTTTTGCCCTCGCCGTCACCTCGTGGCGCATCGGTTTGCGCCGCTATTCCTCGACCGGCTCATAAAGAAAAGCCGAGGGATTTACACAGGACGCCTGCAGCACGCAGAGCACAGTGAAGAGAATGAACTAGCGGAAGTAGAGAGCTCGAAGAAATGAAATAAAGTCAGCCGCGGTTCAGTTGGCTTTCATCACCAGCAATATCCGGTCATCCTCATACGTTCCGCCGCGGGAATGCTTCTCCACCTCTCGGAGCACGGCTTGCATGATCTTCTCGGGAGAATCCTGGCGCAGACCGGTGACGAGCTCCACGAGCCTTCGCCGGCCAAATTCCGTTCCCACTGCGTCCATGGCTTCCGTGATCCCGTCCGTGCAAGCTACCAGCAAGTCTCCCTGCGCGAGGGCCACTGTGCCGCATTCAAACTGCACTTCCGGCAGCAGCCCGACGATCGTTCCTCCGGTTTCGAGCCATTCGACGCGCCCATCCGCGCGAATCACCGCCGGCGGAACGTGTCCCGCGTTCACGTAGCGGAAATTCCGCCCTCCACTCTCGACCAACGCCAGAAACATGCTCAGGTACTTGGTGGCGCGCCCCTGCGCCATGGCGGCGCGCGAACCCATCAGAAGTTTGTGATTAATGGTTGCGGGCAATTTCTCCAGCGGTTCGACGTGATCCGCCAGTGCGTGCAGCGTCGCTTGCACGTTGGCCATCACCAGCGCGGACGCCGCGCCTTTTCCTTCGACATCCGCCACGACGAGCAGCAGCGCTTCCCGCCCTTCCGCCTGCACCGCAAGAAAATCGTAATAATCGCCGCCCACCATTTGAGAGGCGCGGTGCGAAACGGCGATCTCAATGCCGGGAAATGCGGGCGGCGCATCCGGTAAAAATCCCGCTTGAATTTCCCTCGCCAGCGCAAGATCGCGTTCCATTTTTTCTTTTTCCACGCGTTCGCGATGCAGTTGCGCCTTTTCCAGAGCCAACGCCACGTGCGCCGAGAGCGCGTCCAGGAACGCTTCGTCCTCGCCGCTGAACCCTTCCTGCTTGTTCAGCAATTGCAAAACACCGATGATGGCGCCCGCTTCATTCCGGATGGGCAGGCAGAGGAGCTGGTGCGTTTTGAAACCCAGCTTGCGATCGATATCCGGCTCGAAGCGTGGATCCTCGTAGGCGTTTTCCAGCCGTACCGCCGCTCCTTCGCGGGCCACCCAGCCCGCTATGCCGCGATCCGCCGGCAACCGGATTACTTGCTGTTCGAGACCCAAGCCGACAAGCGACCAGATTTCGTTGCGCTCGCGGTCCACGAGAAAGACGGTTCCGCGTTCCGCGCCGGTCTGGCGCGTGGCAATCTGCAGAATGATGTGGATGAGTTCGCCCAGATCGAGCGTGGAGTTCAGCTTCTTGGTGGCTTCGATGATGCTCGACAATTCCTTCATCGCGCCGCGGCGTTCCGCCAGCGCGAGCACCACCGCGGCAAATCGCGCCAGTAGATCCATCTGACTGCGGACGCGATCTCCCAGCGGGCCGGTTCCGCGAACCTCCAGGACACGCACGCGAAAATCGTCGTTGCCGAGTGCGCCCGCCCAGATCGCCGGATCCCTGCTGCTGTCGCTCGGTAGGCCGGGCTTGATTCCCGCCGGAGTGGAGGCAGGCAGAACGCCCGCTTCCGCCCAGACTTCCGCTTCGCCGCGGTCGGCGCGCCACAGCCGGGCGCCCGCCACACCGGGCTGGCTCATCGCTGCGCGGACCACGCGAGCGGCAAGTTCATTCGCCGGGAAGCGGCCTTCGAGCAAGCGCAGGCCGTCGAGGAGTTCCGGGAAAAGTTCGCTTACCTTTTGACGAGCTGGCGTTTCGCTCATGGCGTATCGAGGGCGTAGATGAACCGCCGCGGCGAGGGTAAGCCTAGCAGGAGTGCAAGGCGTTGAAAAGAGTGGGCTCCTCGAGCCTGAATTGTAGAAAGGGGAAAAGAGGTGACGAGTTCAGCCAGAAATATCGTTGCCTGCACCGAGCAAGCGATCACGAATGTTCTCGATTACCGAGAGAATTACGACGTGGGCACGGGAGGCTGCCGCGCTTCCCACTCCTGGCTCAGTTGGCGCACTGATTCGCGCAATCGAACCGCGAGAGCAGCGATAGTCTCGAGCCGCCGAGCCGCGTCGAGCGGCAGGCGGCCGTCAGACTTCCGCCGGATTTCCGTAAGCAGGAGCTCCGCATTTCCCAAAATGCCGGTAAGGGGATTGTTCAATTCGTGCCGCAGGACTTCGCCGAAATCCTCGCGGTCCAGGGTCCAAAGCGGTTGCATCTGCGGAGTGCTGGACATTTCCTTAACCGCAGGCAAAGACTGGGCGTCATCTTGCGCCTTGCGCAGCCGCCGTTCGACGAGACCGAGCGCTACATTCAGGCACTCGTCGCTGCGCACCACGTAATCCGCGGCGCCTGCGGCTACCAGTCCGGAGAGTTCCGGCTGGTGTTCGGCGTTTCCGATTACGACCACCGGAGCGTAGGAGGCCAGAGAAGAGACGGCCATGTCCAGCCGGAGTCCGCGGTCGTGCGGGTCGCCCGATTCCAAGGTGGTAGCCTCCGCAAACAAGATGACGGCGGGGGCCGAATCCGCAACGATGCGCCGAGCCGCGTCAACACTACTCACCGAGGAGACGTGCCGCCGCCCGTCGACATTTTCCAGTTCACGGCGCGCCGCGGCGCGGAGTCCCGCGTCGTCACTGACGAGAAGTATGGTTTGTACGGGAGGTGTCATGGCGTGTCTCATTTCTCAATTTGCCTCTTTGGCGGTCGCCGCGCGGCTGGCGCCGGTGAATGGGCGGTTCAGCAACCCGGCAACTTTCGTCGTCAACTCCTCGACACGGAACGGCTTGGCCAGATGTGGAAGGCGGTTTCGCTCCAGGAATCGTTGGGTGTGCCGCGCGAGCGTGTCGCCGGTCACGAAGAGGAATCTCTCGGTGAGCGGACTGCGGGAGTTTGCGAGCGCCTCATAGAAGTGCCGGCCGTCGATTCCTGACATTTTCATGTCGCAAATCACCAGATCGAACTGCTCGCGCGATGCACGATCGAGGGCCTCGCGCCCGTCGAGCAGCACATCGACGCGCAGGCCTTCGTCCTCGAGCACATCGGCGATCAGACGAGCCACGGTGGGCTCGTCTTCGACGACGAGGACGCGCATTCCGCGGTGGTCCGCAGAGGTCGCGGGCAATTCCATTGTCCGCAAACGGTTCGTGGCGCCGGCCGCCGTGCGGGTAACCAACAAAGGTTGCTCCGTAGGATCCGGGTACAGTTTCACGGATTCAAGGGATGAACCGGCAGCCACGGGGAACTCGATGGAAAATGTGGCGCCGCCCCCAGGCGAGTTCAACACGTTGACCTGGCCGCCATGCTCACGCACCACACTCAACACGATGGACAACCCGAGCCCGGTGCCAACTCCGGCGGGTTTCGTGGTGAAAAAGGGATCGAAAATTCGCGCAAGAATGCTCGGGGAGACCCCTGGGCCATCATCAATCACCTGGAGAAGCACCTGGCGGCTGTTGATTCGTGCCGTGCGCACGCAGATGGTCCCGGGCTTGCCTTCCTGCAGGATGGCCTGGCGGGCATTTCCGATGAGATTCATCAGCACCTGTTGCAGCTGGCCAGGGTCTCCCATGATGAAAGGGAGAGTCGGATCGAGTTCAAGTTCGATGCGAATCTTTTCGGCAGCCGAGCTGAAGCGCTGCAGCTCCATGGCGCGCGAGATCACTTCATTGAGGGAAACTCGCTTGCGTTCGGGATGTGTTTCCCGGGCGGTCAGAAGAAGCTGGCGGAGAATCGTGCTGGCCCTCTCCGCTTCCTCGTAGATATGGCGTGCCTCCGCAGTTCGTCCGGCGAGATCCTTTCGAACCAGGAGACGTTGCGAGTAGCCGAGAATGCTGGTGAGCGGATTGCTGAGCTCGTGCGCCACGCCGGTAACCATCTGTCCGAGGGCGGCAAGTTTTTCGGTTTGCAGCAATCTGGCCTGGAAAACGCGATGTGCGCTCAGGTCTCGGTAAATCTCGACGCGTCCAAGACGCCGCCCCGCGCGGTCCACTACGGGCCGCACCGCGCGCTCAAGCACACGGGGCACGGGCCGCGACAGCTGTATTTCCTCCCGCATGCCGCCCTCGGTCCCACGGGCCGATTCACGCCAGCGCCTGGCAAACTCCTCTGGTTCAGCCGCGCGCTCCGCCAACAGGGTGATCAAACTTTCGAACGTGGTCGAGGCCTCCGTTTCTTGCGGAGAAAGGCCCACGATTTGAGCGAAGCGCGTGTTCATCGCGCGGACATTGTGGTTGGCGTCAAACAGCACGATCCCTTCCTCGACCCATTCCAGTACGTTATGGAGTTCCGCTTCGAAGCGGCTTCGCTGCCTGGCAAGTTCGTGCGACGTGGCGGGATTGAGCACTATGGCTACAGCATCATCCCCGACGGGCACAGGAGCGTGGACGCTCACGCGCACTCCGTTGAGCAATTCTCCCTTGCAAACCTCCACAGGATCGAAGGATTGGTTACCACTGCCCGAGAAGGCGCGATGGAGCCAGGCATCGATGTGCTGCTGCTCGCCGCCGGAGAAAAGACTCGCGAGCGGGCGCCCGACATAAAGGCTGGGATCAATGACGGGCGGCTGTTCAGCTTGCGCTTGCGGGATTTCAAGCATGCGTTGGCTACGAACTGCTTCGAGCAGGGCGCGCGCGCTGCTGTTCAGGACGGCGACATTCCCCTGCAGATCGAGGAGCAGAGTCGGCTCCGGACTTGATTCCAGAAGTTCCCGTCGTCGAACACCCCACCGAACTTGCTCCGCATGCAGCTTACGACGCTCCAATGCAGAAACGGCGAAGGCGGCGCGGAGTTCGAGGCGCTCGAGCGTGGAGAGGGACGAAGCTCTCTGCCCGATGCCGGCGACCAGCACACCGAGTGTCTCTCGCGAGGAGATGAGCGGGATGGCGACAACCCGCGCCAAGCCTTCCGCGGACCAGGAGACCGGAGGCTCCTCACCCACAACGTGGCCGATTTCGAGAGCGCGCCGCCACAGATTGACGAGCGGCTCCCACTGAACCGTATGAGTCCACGCCGTATCACCACTCTCCCAGGCGAACTCGACTTCTTTCGGCGTTCCGGAACCTTGCGCGCCGGGCGGCAGGGCGCCAATGAGTGCGAAGACAGCACCCGCCCCCGAGCCGGTACCGGGGTTTCCGGTGCAACTGGCAACGAGTTGGGAGAGGATTGTGTCGGGGGAACACCTGCTGGCGAGCGCTGCGAGAAACTGGGCACTGGCCTTTACGTCCGCCTGGCGCTCGCGCGCAAGTCGTTTCTCTTGCTCCAATTCGAGTGCGAGGGCAAGCTCGGCGGCGACCGATTCCGCCAACTCCTGAGAAGTGGGTGTCTGATTTTTTCGGGAACCCGTCAGAAGAACGCCGTGCAGGCGGTCTTTTCCTGCGATCGGAGTCCAGAGGGCGCGGCGCAAGCCCACGAGCGGTCCGATCATGGAATGAAATTGGGAATCGTCAATCACCTGGTCAACGCTCTTACCGGAGACGAACAGCTCCCACGGCAGTGGCGGCTCGAGAGACAAGTTCTCCCATTCCTTCGGGATTTCATCTCCTTGCGCTTCCCAGACCAGCCCGCGCAGGCAAGGCGGTGACTGCGGCCTAGGGATGGAAGGCCAATCCTGCTCCAGCCAAACGCCATGGCGATCGGCGCGGACTTCGCGGGAAAGCGTTTGAATTGCTTCGCACATGAGTTCTTCGCGGGAAGCGCCTAGCAGCGCTGCCCGCGCCACGCCCCGCCGGGGGCGTTCCTCGACTTGCATTTTTCGCCAGCCCCACATCTTTCGGGCGCCTCGAAGGGGCCGAGTGCGTGGCGCTGTGTGCGCCTGCCACGCTGGGCCTGCTTCCTCGTAAGGAGGTCCTTGCACTGGCAGGCCCAACCCGCTAAGCGCGTAATTATTGTGGAATCAATCACTTATGCCAAAGACGGGAGGAGCAAAACAAGAGCGGAGTCCCATGCCGAAACTGGGAAGGCACTCCTTCCCAGAGTGGGCCAACGTGAACGGGGGCTTAGCTTTCTCTGATTGGAGTTTCCGACGCACGGAGGGACTGCTTGAATCGGTAGCCTTTATCCGGGATCTAGGTTTTTACTGCCGTGGTGACGATTTCCCGAGGACGTACGAGGAAAAACGGGTGGGCGTCAGGGCTCGACATGCTCCATCTGATACTGCTTGAGCTTGCGGTAGAGTGTGGTCTTTCCGATGCCAAGCATGCGGGCGGCGGCCAGCTTGTCCCCGCCCGTTTCGCGAAGCGTGCGGAGAATGGCTCTTCGTTCCAGTTCCTCCATCGGCAGGAGCTCGTCGCGCTCCGGTCCGCGTTCGCTGTTCGGAAAATGCAGGTTTGAAGGCAAGTCTCCCACGTGAACAATGGGACCGGAACCCATCGCCACAGCACGTTCGATGGCATTTTCCAGTTCTCGGACGTTGCCGGGCCAGTCATACGCGATGAGCCTACGCATGGCATCGTCCGAAATGGTTCGAGGAGCCGCGTGTGGATCGGAGAATTTTTCGAGGAACGAGGTAACCAGCAGCTGGATGTCGCTTTTCCGTTCGCGCAGCGGGGGAAGCTTGATCTGCACGACGTTCAGCCGGAAAAAAAGGTCCTGCCTGAAGGAGCCGTTACGGATGGCGGTTTCGAGGTCGCGATTCGTGGCGGCAATGATGCGGATGTTGATACGGCGCCTTTCCGTGGAGCCCACGGGCTTCACTTCGCGTTCCTGGAGAGCGCGCAAGAGTTTGGCTTGCAGGTCGACCGGCATATCGCCGATTTCGTCCAGGAAAAGCGTTCCGCCTTGAGCCGCCTCGAGAAGCCCCTGTTTCGATTGGATTGCTCCGGTAAACGCACCCTTCACGTAGCCGAAGAGCTCCGATTCGATGAGCGTGGGCACGAGAGAAGAGCAGTCCACGGGAGCGAAAGGGCGGTCCCTGCGCGGACCGGAATAGTGAATACTCTTTGCGACAAGCTCTTTGCCGGTACCGCTTTCGCCGAGGATCAGCACGGGATAATCGTGCTGGCTGACCTTCTCGATCATCTTGTAAACGCGCTGCATCTTCGCGGAGACACCAATCATGCCCCCAAAGCCGGGCTTGGAGCGGAGCTGCTCGCGCAGCAGACGATTCTCCCGGTCCAGATCCAGATCGCGGGCCACGCGCTCGAGCCTCGCGCGGAGATCATCGATATGAAAAGGTTTGGTGACGTAGTCCACCGCGCCCATGCGCGTGGCGGAGACGGCGGAGTCGATGGATCCATACTGAGTCAAGACCACGACCGCGACCTGCGGGTACATTTCATGGACCTGTTTCAACAGATCGAGACCACTGGAGGGCGGCAGAATCAAATCGGTGACGACGATGTCAATCGCGTGCGATTCCAGGCGCCGCAGCGCTTCTTCCACGGAGGCCGCGACGACAGCCTTCATTCCGCAGGACTCGGCCACGTCCGCGCAGAGTTTTCGAGTGCTTTCCTCGTCTTCGACGACAAGGACGTTGATGGGAATCGAGGCGCGCTGAACTGCGGCTTCTTCGCTCATTCTGAGTCACCCGGCGGAAAGCCCGCAAGAGTCTCAATTGCACACGCAGTGCCAAATACGGAAAAAGGGCCAATATTATACAAATCAATATGTTAGGTATATTATCACTTCTGAAGGAAATCGGTTTTGGGAATTGCGGTTTGAACCGTTTTCAGAAAACGGCGCCTACGACCTCACGTAAGTTACTCAATGTAAGACACTTGCCGGCATGGAACCGTCGCGTTTTCCATTTTGGGAATGGGAACTGTCCTGAGCCGGACCGCTCATATCAATCAAGAAAGTAGCAAGCACTACTCGCTGGTGCCTCGCGGCAATCGCTACTCTTCGGCGGCCGACACTGAGTCCAAGGATTTCATTATAAATCCGCAGCGCCAAAACGAAATGGGCTCTCGCGGAACAACTCCGCGGGAGCCCACTCATCCTGGCGCTCCATGACTTGCCATCACAGACTGATTTCGAGTTTAGTTTGCACGTTGTGGCGCGGCACAGTCCTCTTTCGGCGTTCTTACGGTTTCGCCGCAGGCTTCTTGGCCGCGGGTTTCTTTGCGGCGCCAGCGGTGCCTTCTCCCTTTCTGCTGAGCAACGTCAAAGCATCATGCGCGTTGAAGGGGAAACGCCGCACGGACTGTTCGCCGGTGGTGCTGAGGGTGACATCCACCCGGCGGTTGTTAGCCAGTCGAATCGTCAAAAGGTTTTTGAGGAAATTCTGCTTTTCGGCAGCATTGAGGTCTGGATCATCCTCGAGCAGTTTCTTGACCTGCTCCTCGGTCATGTTTTCATCCACGCCATAGGCCTTGGTCTCGAGATGGTCAGCCGGGACTCCCTTCTCGATCAGGTAGCTCTTGGCGCGTTCCACGCGGCGCTCGGAAAGGAGTTGGTTGTATTCCTTGCCTCCGCGGATGTCGGCATGGCCTCCCAGAATCAAATGGGCGTCGGGTTTATAGGTCAAATATTGTTTGAAGTCGGTGGCAAGAGCGTCCAGCGTGGTTGCCTGACTTGCCAGGAGGCCGCCGTTAGGCCGCGTCACGGTGGGTTGCGCCGTGGGGAAATAGATACTGTGCAGGGCAAGCTTGAGTTCCAACTGGTGGACCTGCGGAGGCTCACTTACCTCAACGTTGCCGGAGGCGTCGGCAGTCCCGCCTCGTCCATCATTCACCGCGCACTTCACGGTGTACGTCCCGGGCTGCAATCCGGTCGCGTCGAACTGCGCATTCGAGCCCGTTCCAGTCACCTGGCCACCGGAGGCCGAATAGCTGTAGGTGAGCGGGTCGCCATCCGGATCGTTTCCGGTACAAGTGATTCCCGTGTGCTCGCCAGGTTGAATGGGACTTCGCTCGACCGAAAGCGATGCCGTTGGGGGACGATTTGGCCGCGCTTCGACTTTTATGTCCGCCGCGCAAGAAGCCGTGCCGCCCTTGCCGTCACTGACCTGGGATGTGACGGTATAGGTGCCAGCGCTGAGACCGGAAGAGTTCCATCGCGCATCGGGGCCCGTACCGTCCACCGTTCCGCCCGTCGCGGAATAGCTGTAAGTGAGCGGATCGTTGTCCGGATCGCTGGCGTTCACATGAACGGTGACGGTGTCTCCCGAACCGGCAAAAATGGAGGCCGGATTTGCGGAGCAGGCGGCCACCGGCGGGCGATTCGCAGGGGCGGGAGGCGCTTCCTTCGGCAAGCCAAATCGAAGGACGATGCCCGTGCCGAGGCGAAGATTATCCTGACGCGAGTTTCCGCCGAGCGCGGAACCTGAAAAATTGGTCATCAAGTAATCGATTTGGGCGAAACGCCAGGCAATATTCTTTGATAGGACAATATCCACACCGCCGCCGGCGGCAATCGCGAAAGTGCTCTGGCTGCCGTCGCCGGTCATCGGCGGTCCGGAGTGAGCCGCGCCGAGCAGAAATTCCGCGAAGGGAACGAAGTAATCGAATTTGCGCAAATTCAAACGCGGACCCAGCAAAAAGGTCGTAAGACCGCCATGGTTGGAGATTCCGCTGACGGTGCGGTTATAGCTCAGCCCGCCGATCTCTTCCGTGAGCCCCACCCAGCGCGAAGGGTTCCACGTGAAAGATCCCGAACCGCCGAAATTGTTGAAGGAGTCAAAAGGACTGCCGGGATTGAAATTCACGTAGTTGAACATGCCGGCGATTTCGAAGCGAGGCACAAGCTTGCCTGGGGGCAGATCACTATCCGACGTGGCGCCCGCTGGAAATGGCTTCGGCCACGGAGCTTCAGGAAGAGCGAAGAGATTCCTGGAAGCGGGGGTAATGTCTCCCGCGTTCGAGACGGCGGGGCTTTTCTCCGGGGGTGCCGCCGTGCCGTCAGCATTTTTCTGGGCGTACAAGGGTAAAGCTAAAAGAGCGCTTGCCGCTACTGCCGCAAACCAATTGCGCATAATTCTTCTCCCTCAGTTGTTTATATCGGAGCCCAAGCTGTCCTTGTCCCTGGTGCATCGCTGCCGGCGGCGCCGCAGCAATTAATCTTGAAGTGGTTCCGCCGGACGATCCTTCTTCCCTATCAACCATGGCACCAGCGATACCTTTTCCTCGCCATTCCTACAGAGTGGGGAGGAAAACCACGATGTCACAGGTCGCAGCTTCGTTAGCCTATTCTAGACTTCGCTTCATTCGCAAGTATTTCCTCCTGCGCGCAGGACTCAAAGCAGAAGAGTGACTGGCGTTGGCCAGCTCATTCGGGGACGGAGAGATCTCCACGACTCGCGTTACACTACTGGCTTGATGTTGAACACAACGGTTCTCGACACAAACTGGCTGGGACGGCCGCGATCGATCGGGGCGGCGCTGCTCGAATCGGACGGCCATCGCGCGATCCTGGACCCGGGGCCGGCATCAACGCTAACGACGCTGCGAGAACTGTTGCGTGGACGCGGCATCGGCGTTTCGGATTTAAACGCCATCTTGCTGACGCACATTCATCTGGACCACGCCGGAGCGACGGGCGCGCTGATCAAGGAAAATCCGAACCTCGAAGTATATGTCCATAGAGCCGGCATGAAGCACATGGCCGATCCGTCGAAACTTTTGGCAAGCGCGGAGCGACTCTGGCCGGGCGAGCTAGGACACCTGTTCGGCGAAACATTGCCCGTGCCATTCGGAAATTTGCGTATGCTGAATGGCGGGGAGACCATCGCTCTCGGAAGCCGGAAGCTCGAGGTGGTCTTTACGCCGGGCCACGCTTCGCATCACGTATCGTATTTCGACGCGTCGGATGGCACGGCATTTGTTGGAGACGCGACCGGGTTCCACATCGATGGCGAACCTTACGCGGTGCCCCTTACTCCACCGCCGGATATCGACATCGAGCTCTGGAACGCCTCGCTGGACGCCATCGCGGAGCGCCGCCCGGCGCGGCTTTTCCTCACGCACTTCGGCTATTCGAACGATCCCGTGGCGCACATTGCGGAATACCGAAGAAATCTGCAGCATTGGTCGGAGCTTGCCAGAGGAATCCTCCGATCCACGGCGGATGAGGGCGCGGCGCTGAATGCTTTTGTCGCGGCAGCAGGCGCCGAAATCGAACAACACGTCGCCCGCGCCGAGGCTGAACATTACATATTCAACTGCGGGCTCAATCTTTCCTGGCTGGGCCTTGCGCGCTATCACCGAAAATGCGTTCCTGATGCGGCCGCGCCGCCATCGCGCGTTGACGCAACACCTCCACGAACCTAAGATGAGCCGCGAGAGTTCTGCAAATGTTCGACACGGACTCGAATAAGGAATTGGGAGGGCCTGGCATGAATTCTTTTTCTGGAAGACTTGCATTCGCGGCAGTCTTTCTATTCGTTGGTACTGCGACAGCCCGCGCTCAATCTTCCGTGGGAGAAGTTTCCTTCGCGAATTCCGGCGCGCCCGCGGCGCAAGCTGATTTTCTTCGCGGACTCGCGCAGCTTCACAACTTCGAGTACGAAGACGCGGCGGCCGCCTTTCGCAAGGCGGAGGGGATCGATCCCGACTTCGCTATGGCTTATTGGGGCGAAGCGATGACCTTCAATCACCCCATCTGGGAGCAGCAGAATCGCCGCGCGGCGCAAGGCGCGCTGCAAAAGCTGGCGGCTACTCCGGAAGAGCGGCTCGCCAAAGCCAAGACCGAGCGCGAAAAAGACTACCTGCGCGCGGTGGAGATTCTCTATGGCGAGGGCGGAAAGTACGACCGGGATGCACGCTACGCGGAATTCATGAGCGGCCTGCACGAAAGATATCCCGCGGACATCGACGCCACCTGTTTCTACGCCCTGGCCTTGCTGGGAACCGCTCATGACGGCCGCGATGTTCCAACGTACATGCGCGCCGCGGCTCTCCTTGAGGATGTCTTCTACGCGCATCCGCAACATCCCGGAGCAGCCCATTACCTGATTCATTCGTTCGACGACCCCACGCACGCGATCCTGGGATTGCGAGCGGCCAGGGCTTATTCGAAGATCGCGCCGGAAGCCGGCCACGCGCAGCATATGACGTCGCATATTTTTCTTGCGCTCGGGATGTGGGACGACGAGGTGCGCGCTAATGAAACCGCCACGGGGATCGGGAACAAGCTGCGCGCCGCCGCCGGCAGACCTCCCCTGTTCTGCGGACACTATAATTTGTGGCTGGAATATGGCTATCTCCAGCAAGGACGTTTTGCGGACGCAATGCGCATCCTGGCCGGGTGCCGGAATCAGGCAGAAGAACAATCCGCGGCCTCGCACGCTCACGGTGCGGTCGATCCGGACGATTCAGCCGCCGGCTCTTTCATCCAGATGCGAGCTTACTACCTGATTGAGACCGGAGATTGGAAAGGCGAAGCGGCAAATTGGAGAGTCCCAGATGGATCATCCGCCTGGACGCAACTCATGTACTTGTACACCGAAGCGCTGGGAGCCTGGCGCCGCGACGACGCGGCCGCGGCACGCGCGAGTCTTACGGCGATGCAAGGGCTGAACTCGCAGCTCAATTCCGACCTGGATTCGCACAAGTATTCGCCGGAGAACTGGATACGCAAGGTGCCGGGCATTTTGACGGATCAGATTCAGGGCTTGGTCTTGTGGCAGGAGAAAAACCTGGAACGGGCGGAGGCCGCGCTTCGAAAAGCCGCGGAGGAAGAGACCTCTCTGCCTTCGGCGTTCGGCCCGCCGTTCATTGCCAAACCATCCGAGGAGTTGCTTGGCGAATTTCTACTCGCACAGGGGCGCGCCGAGGACGGGCGAAAAGCGTTTGAAGCCGACTTGTCGCTAACGCCGAGGCGAGTGGAAGGGCTTCTCGGCCTTCACCAAGCGCAAACTCTGCTAAAAGATCCGGCGGCGGCCACCACCGAGACGACTCTGCGCCAAATCTACTCCCACGCGGACCACGCGCTGAACTATTCGGGGACGGCGGCCAAATAAAACGGCGCTTGCCTATTTCATGGCTTGAAGTGCCGGCTCCAGCCAGGAGAAGAGAAACTGGTTGATGCTGGGAAACTGCGAGGCAAGCAGGCTAAATATCGGGATGGCCGCCGCGGAAGCAAGCTTTATCCAGAAATCCGCGCCTAACTCTCCCGGAGGCGTGGACGTTAGCCGGCTCAGTATGGTTTCCCGGTGCATTTCCGCGTAAACGTACCCAACGGCTGCGACCATGACCACGAGCAGAAGCACCGCGAGAGTTTGAAGCGCCGGATGCGGCTCATATGGATACGTGTTCATAGCGAGGACGATGAAAACGTAGACTCCTCCCGCGCAAATCACCAGCGTGCGTATGCGAAGCAAAACGCTCACCAGGAAATTCACGTAGACGAGCGCGGCGTACTCCTCAGCCAGGGCGCGCACCGGGACCAGCGGTATTTTCTCCAATCGCGCATCGGAGGAAACGGAAGGCGCCGCTTCTTCGTCCCACCACGGCTTCAGCACGTCCCGGATCATGACGGCGCCGGTCTTGGCCATTTCTTTTTGCAGCGACTCGACACTCTTCATCAGCAGCTTCAGCCGCCAGCCTCGTTTGTAGTCGTCTTTCAGCATTGTTTTCTTGTCGTTCCAGAAGTTTCGGAGCAGGCGCGGAAAATGCGCGGGGTTGAGGAGCCGCAGAGCCAAGCGCCCTATGGCTCTGAGGCGGGCGAACAAGCGGACCTTCTTCCGTTCCTGGCGGAAGTTCGATGGGTCTTCTTTTTTCTTCAGGTCAGCAACTATTCTGCCGAACGCGTCAATCACGCCCTGCCTGGCGTCCAAAGTTTTTCTAATCTGGGTGCGCGCATTGCGCCTCGCGCTGTCAGTCAGGGAGGTGTCCCAGTTTTCCACGAGGGCCAGCAGGCGCGTCAGATTCTCCATGGCGCGCGACATGACTTTATAGGTTTCGCGGAGCGTGCTGCCTCCCGGATTCCAGAATGAATGCCAGGAGAGGTCGTTCATGCGGCCGAATGCGGAGCGCAAGGGAAGCCGGTCGAGCCCGGCAAGCACCTGGCGGCACTTCAGCCAGGTCCATACCAGCTTCAATAACAGGCCCACCAAAGTCGCGATCATCAGGCCGAGGAGAAGGATAAAGCCCCAGTCGTAAGGTTTTCCCTCGATGGTCTGTACCGGGTGACCATGGTCAAGCACGGTCAAGGAGAGGAGCGCCATCCCCAAGACGGGGATCAAAACCTGGCGGTCGAATAAAAACGGATGCGCAGTTCGTCTCAGTTCTTCTCCCTCGGTGTCGCTAATGCGATACGCTTCAACGGGAAGATCCTGCTTCTCCGGCAGCCGGGGGCGGCGTAAATCAACCAGGCACACTCCGCGCAGACTCACCCAGGCCCACCAATACGCTCCGGCCAGCAGCAATAACACAGGCAGCACCGGGGATACGCCGGACGTGAGATACAACATCCGCGTGGACCAGAAAACGCGCATGCTTCCCGACGGCACCCAGGTCAGGTAAATCTGGAAGCAGGTCATGGCACACACCAGGAAGGTGAAGGCCGTCGCCACAGCGCGTTCGTGACGCAAGTTGCCCAGATCCCAGATGGTCGCAGCAACAAAAAGGAGGAAGGGCAGCCACATCAGCGCGGTTTGTCCCGCGAAACCGTGCCACGCCACGCGCGGATTTCTGATGCACATCACTAATACAAAGGCGGAAGCCAGCACCAAGCCGCCTATTCCCATGATGAGAGTGCCGCGGCAGTCGATGGTTCGGGCAAATTGCGCGCGGGCTTCGGAGTCGGCAAGCACGGAGCCAAACCAGCTGAGCAATGCATGTATGACGAGCAGGAGCAGGCAGACGCAATAGGCAACGTTCCATGCGGGCGGTGTGCGAGGCATTGCTTCGGGAAGTTCCGAGCCCGCAAGAAAGGAATATTGCCCGGAAGCGATTTCGAGAGTGTTGGGTGGGCCCTGGCCGTCAGCATTGCCTTTGTCGAGATAAGCGATCGGCTCCAATCCGCGCGCCCTGTCCAGACCGCTCCCGGTGAGCGCAGTTACAGGCCAGAACCCGTCGCGACCCAGGATTGTTAGCCAGAGAAGCGGGCGCTCCTGACACACGTCGTTAGAGCGCACTCCAAGCAAGCCGGGTGAGCCATAGTCCGCATAGGGAGCTTCGGGGAGACTGTCGGTACGTCTGTCTCCTGATCCTTCGGTCGCATGCCAACCTCTCTCAGCGCTTTCTTTTAGTGAGAGGAGGCCAACCATGGCATTGTAGGTTCCCACGCTCAGACTGCTGACAAACAGCCGGTCTTCATGCCAATTTGCCAATTTCGCCTGGCGGCAAAGACTGTCGCTCAAGCCTGGGATGAGAGCGTAGGTGTTGAGACCAAGAACGCCGCGCAACGCGGGGTCACCAGCCCTGCTGAAGAGCAAGTCAGGAGCCGTTACGACGACTCTGCCCTGAGCATAGGCATTGCGAAGATAGCGTGCCAGGAAGAGCGCGTCGAGCGGATCCGAGGCGAGCAACAGAGTAAATTTGATGTGGTGCTTTTGCAATTCGTTGACGATCCCGAGCATCACCGCTTCTTGAGAAAGGGCCGTCTGAGTAGACGCGTAAGGCGGCACGGAATCATCGTCGTTGCCGTTCGCTCCCAGATCGAGGACGAGAGTGGATACGCCGGAGGTGCTGGAAGGCGAAGTCTGTTGCCCGGCGGTTTCCTTTTGGTACGCCGACCGAAAATAGGAAATCTCGCGGGGGAAATGCAGTTTGAGAACTTCCTGATCGAGCGAGTCGAAACTGTTTGGCTCCGCACACTCCTGCCCGTACGCCGGTTGCGCCTTGCCGTGCGTGCAAGTGGCGTGAGTGGAGCCGTAGACGGTTTCATCTTCCGAAAGCACGGCGATCTCGCGCAACTCGTAGCCGCGATTGACGGCAAACTTCAGGAATTCGTCGCGCGCGAAATCGTCATTCTGCTGGAAGGACGCGAAATGCGAGCCCGGGAGCAAGCCGAGTTGCTGCTCGATCCGCAGGATGCTACCCGTCGAAGTGACGGTTCCGCTGTAGATGAATTTCCCGGCGGAGATTTCCGCCACCTCCGGCTTTCGCAGTTCGTCGTAGAGCGATTCCAGGGAACCGGAGAAGGACGGACCCAGAATTAACAGCGGGGGTTTCGCCGCGTCCGCAGCGACCGGCTTCCCACGAATCTCACGAATAATTCGCACGGCATTCTGGAACTGCGACCGGTTCAGACCCGCGGTGGGAGTTTCACCGACTACCAGCACGAAAAGCGGCCCTTCCGGCGTTCCCGCGCTCAGCAACGCGGACGAGTCCTGTTTCTGCAAATTTGCTCCGTCCAGCCGTGAGGAACCACCGTCAGGCTTTTCGCTCCGCCGGAATATCAGCAGACCGGGATACGATTCTCTTTGCTTCCGCTCGTCGTTCTCCTCTTGGCGTGATTTCAAATCCGAAGGCTCGGCATGCGTGGTGTAATCCCAGGGCAGGATGGCCCGGTCAAACACGTAGCCCTTCATTTGCGCTGCTTGCTGAAGCGCCTCTGCGCTGCGATCGAAGAGGAGTCCGAGGCGCGTATGGACGGGATCGGGAAGGAGAGCAATCGCAAACTGAACCGGGCCGGGCGAGTAATGATCAGAAGAGGAGTGAAGAGCTTCAAAATAGGAGGCGAGATCCGCTCCTTTGGCGGATTCGCTTTGCTGGAGTCCGTAAAACTCCATAATTTTCCCGGCGAACTTTTCCAGATACGGAATTTTGGGAATTGCGCCTTGCGATTGTTTATTCTGCGTTTTCGTTAGTACTTCGGCTCCCTGCTGTACCGGGGCGACTGCCCCCGGCCCCGTGAGGCGCAGCACTCCACCAATCAGGAGCAAGGCCGCAAAAATCAGACCACCTCTCTTCATTGGTCACCTGTCCGGAGGACTGCGTGGAAATCCGAAGCGCCGGCGGTTAAGAACTTGGTTCTTTGTATGGACGAGACCGCCGCTCTGTCGCTCCGCAAGTACGCCTGGACTTATATGAAAGGTAGTGAGCCGTAGAGGAGTTGCGTTTCAGGGAAAAGAGAGACTTGCGGGAGTTGATCTAAATATCCGGGCGGGCAAGTCCTTGCGGGCATGACTGCGAAACCGAGCGCCTAAGCGCTCGTTCCGGAGGAGGAAACTTCCGGCGTCTGGGCGGGACTCTCGGGGGCGGGCGCGGTCAATGCTTCCAACCGGGCGGAGAGGACACCCACGAGCAAATCCACAAGCCTCTTCGCTCCGCTGCCATCGAGATCTTTGTCGGGGTTGTACTGTGCTACGTCAAGGCCAAGAAGGTTTTTGTGTTTCGTCATTTCGCTGAGGGCCGCGCGCACCTCTTCGAGTTGCAAGCCGCCACTTGCGGGCACGTTCACCGCGGGAAATTCGTTCTCGTCGACGACATCCGTGTCCAGATGCAGCACAAACTCATGCGCGTCGGCGTGGACATAGGCAAGCGCATCCTTCGCCGCGGCGCTTCCGCCCTTGGATTGAATGTCCGCCGCATAGATATGGCGCATCGGCGATTTGCTGAGGAATTCTTCTTCCGGAGGATCGAGTCTCTCCAAACCGAAGAGGGTCACGTCCGGTTCGCGGACCAGGGGCGATTCGCCCCAAAAGCGCACCAGCTCCGGCGCGCCCTTTCCAATCACGTGCGCGACGACCATTCCATCGATACGGCCCGAAGGAGTCGACGCGGGCGTATTCAAATCCGCGTCACGGTCAAACCACAGGAGGTTAACGTGCTTGTAGTAGCGGCGAACGCCTGTCAGTAGTCCGATGACTTGTGCGCAATCCCCGCCGAGCACCAGCACGAGCGCGCCGCTCTTGATGGCTACCTCTGCGCGAACTTTTAGGTCGTTCAAGGCTGCGACGATTTCCTGCAAATTGCGCGCGCGTCTATGCTCGTCATCGTCGGCAAACAGCCTTGGGGCGCAGTCACCGTGATCGATTACCTCATAGCCCGCGCTTTGCAGCCGCTCGACCAGCCCCGCCGCTCGCAAAGCAGCGGGTGCTTTTTCGCTGCCTGCCAGAAACGCAGCCGCGCTTGACGGCGCGCCTATCAAGGCAATCTTCTTCGGCTGACGGACGATTTTGACCGCCAAAGGTCGCTCCTTGTGTTTTGTGTCCCCGCCCACCGCTCGGAATCCGCCGCAAATTGCGCGGGTGAATCGTCCGCTTCTTGTGTATCAAGCGGACCTGAAAATTTCAGCGCCGCGGCGCGGGCGCGATCGTCGCCAGCTCCGGAGGCAGCGTGAAGCGCACATCCTCGCGAATCAGGTCGAGGTCGCGTTGATCCGTAAACCCGCATTCCGCCAGCCGCTGGCTCACTTGCTCAACAAGCACTTCGGGTGCGGAGGCGCCAGCGGTCAGGCCTACTCGCTTTACGCCTTCGAGCCACTTCACGTCAATATCCATGGCGGAATCGATGAGCTGGGCTTTCACGCCGCTGCGCTGCGCCACTTCGACCAGGCGATTTGAATTCGAGCTGTTGGGCGAGCCCACAACCAAAATTAGGTCCACATCCTTGGCCACTTGCTCGACGGCTTCCTGGCGGTTTTGTGTGGCGTAGCAGATGTCATCGCTCGCGGGGCCTTTGATGGACGGGAACTTTTGGCGAAGGCGCGACACGATTTCCTGAGTGTCGTAAAGGCTGAGCGTGGTCTGCGTCAGAAACGACAGCTTTTCCGGATCTTCCACTTCCAAGGCATCCACGGCCGCGACCGAATCCACCACGATGGTGCTGTCCGGAGCTTCGCCGGAGGTGCCGACAATCTCCTGGTGATCCTTGTGGCCGATCAAAATGATGGTGCGCTTTTCACGTGCGAATTTCAGGGCTTCCAGATGCACTTTGGTGACCAGCGGGCACGTCGCGTCAATGACTTTCAGCGCGCGGTCCTTGGCTTCCTGGCGGACGGGCGGCGGCACGCCGTGGGCGCTGAAGACCAGCACGGAACCGTGCGGCACATCCGAGATGGATTCGACAAAAATGGCCCCGCGGCGGCGCAACTGCTCGACTACATAGGTGTTATGGACGATTTCGTGATGGACATAAACGGGTGCGCCGTAGGCTTCCAGCGCAAGCTCGACGATATCCACCGCCCGCACCACTCCCGCGCAGAAGCCGCGCGGCCGTACCCTGAGCAATACCTTTCCATTTGTGGCAGTCTGCATCGTTATCCTAAGTGAGTAATTTCCGAAGACTCTATCATACCCTACGCCCCGCCTGGCTCGCACCGAGTTTCCTTCCGGTCACTTTGCGATTGGCGCTCTAATCAGCCGCTAGGCGAGTGCAGGTGGAAATGCTCCGACAACTTAAGCGATTCTTTGTACCACCCAGGGCGTTTGCGCCTCGCCTACAACTTCGGCTAGTCTCCCAATGAGAGGAGCCAGGAACGGTGAAGAGTAGCGAAATTAGAGAAGAGCTAGAGCGAGGGCAGCTGTTCGATGGCGCAATTGTCAGACACGGTTTTACTCCTTATCTCCGCGACTATGATATTGTCGCGTACTTCGCCAAAGGTCCAGAATATCTGTACCGGTTTTCTCACTGTCCTATAGCAGAAGTCACCACCGCTGTCCCGGACGATGTTTGGCAACGATCCTGGGGTGATGATTTTATCGACTATTCAGAATGGTTAAAATCCGGGGAACCTGCCGGATACGTCTGGGGTGTCTGTGAATCAACTGTATACCCTGGAGCAAAATACATTGCGGATTCGAGGCTTGCTCAGGAATGGACTTCCAGATTGGGAAAACAAATGCACGAAGTCCTTATAATAACGAACGGACACAATCTTCATTTGGTGTTCCATGACCTTAGTGTCAAGAAGCTTAAGGAAACAGACCCCGAATGGGTGAATGTACAAAAAACCTGGTAATGAAACGCGACACATCCCAGAGGGCCGCTAACTCACCATAAGTCACCGTACGGGAGATTAGCGTCACACTCCAGCAGTGGCCAGATCGCCAAAATGCTACTGGCCGAAGTAGTAGCCGTCGCGGGCTTGGATGATGAGGTCTTTCTGTTTGGGGACGGTGAGCTGAATCTTGTGGTAGCCAACCGTGTTGCCCTTGTCCGGGGTGTAAGCAAGGCTGTATTGGTTGCGCAAATCTTCCTGAATCTCCGCGTAAATCTTTTCCACCGTTTCTTTCTTGGACGCCTTGAAGAGTTGCCCGCCCGTTTCCTTGGAAATTTGTTCGAGGATTTTCTTGCCGTCGGGGCGCTCTTCCTGTCGAGGATACCTGCCGCCGCGGCCACCACCCATGCCGCCCCGGCTACCACCCATCGGGCCGCCCATGCTAAAACCTCCGTGACGGCTGGCCTCTTCCTCGTCGGTAAATAAAATGGAGTAAATGATGGTGTCAGCGCGCTGCGCGGTGGCGATCGCCTCCGCCAAAGTCTCTTTGCTGCCGCGATCAACACCGTCGGAAAGGATAATCAGCGCCTTGCGGCCCTGCTGCTTACTCATCAGCTCATCGGAGGCCAGAAAGATCGCATCGTAAAGCAGCGTCCCTCCGCCGTGCGTATGACCGCCCCGCCCTCGGCCGCCTCCAGAACCACCGCCACCACCGCCGCTGTTGGTGCCTCCGCCTCCCTCAAATTGGGGCGTCGATAGCTTTTGCAGCGCCTCCTGCAACTTGGGCCGCGAGGGCGTGAAATCCTGCAACAGCTCGACTTCCTTGTCGAAGTGAATCACAAACGCCAAGTCCTTGTCCTGACGGAGCAGCTGATCGAGAAAGCTGTAGCTCGCGCTCCGCTCGTCATCCAACACCTTCCTCTGGCTCAGGCTGGTGTCCACCAGCAGCCCCAGCCGCAGCGGCAAATCGCTTTCGTGCGCAAAATAATTGATGGTCTGCGGACGCCCGTCTTCCTCCAGCGCGAAATCGTTTTTGACTAGGTTGGGAATGATCTTTCCGTGCTTGTCGCGGACCGTGGCCAGCACACTCACAGTTTTGACGTCGACCGCAATTTTCGGCTGTCCCTCCTGCGGCTTCTTCAATTCCGGTTTCGCTTGCGCTGGTTGCTCTGCCGGTTGCTGAGTCTGTGCGCGGAATTTTCCCGGGGCCACAAGCAAGAGCAAACTCGCAACAAGGCCGACCGGGAGCGTAACGCTTGATACTGCGCGTTTGTTACGAGCGGGAATGGAAATATTCATGTTTTCTCAATCTTGGCGAGCCGTAGATGGCATATCTCATGATTTAATTCACCAGTAGGGAGCGGAAAGTTCCCTTGTCTTTTCGAAGATTGGATGCCCGTTCGTGCTTTTGAGTCTGCCGGACTGAAAAAGATTCGCTCTATCCCTGGCGGGGATTTGTTGGCCTCCCAACGAAGGCGCCTTGCCAAATTGGCGCTCCCCCAAACATAGCCCGCGGCTGTACCATGCGCTTCCCTATGAACCCACACTTGAGCGCAGAAATGGCCGTCACGCCTGTAACGCTTGAAGGCCGCCATGTGCGTCTGGAGCCTCTGACCCAGGCGCATCACGCCGAACTCTCCGCCGTCGGCCTCGAGGCGGAGCTGTGGCGCTGGATTCCGACGCCAGTCCGCACGCCTGAAGAGATGTCCGCCTACATTGCCACCGCACTGGAGGAACAAGCTCGAGGTGTATCCCTGCCGTTTGCGCTGATCTAAAAAGCCGGCGGCAAGGCGATCGGCAGCACGCGCTACGGCAACATCGACCGCACCCACCATCGTGTGGAGATTGGCTGGACGTGGATCGCTCCCCCGTGGCAACGCACGGCCATCAACACGGAAGCAAAATATCTGCTGCTGAAGCACGCCTTCGAGAAGCTCGGCTGCATTCGCGTCGAGCTGAAAACGGATTCGCTCAACGAACGTTCCCGCGCGGCAATCCTCCGCATCGGCGCGCGTGAGGAAGGCACCTTCCGGAATCACATGATCACGTCAACTGGGCGCTTCCGACATACGGTCTACTTCAGCATTCTCGACTCCGAGTGGCCCGAAGTGAAATCCCGCCTCCAAGCCAGACTTCTTCCTTAGGATCGTATTTGTCATTCGGATACTCGTATTGCTCTCGTTAGCCGACCGACCGGCCGTTTACCGATGCACGTCAGGGTGCATTCAAGTTGGGGCGCGCGCGAGTCCTTAGGTAGACTAGTGAACAGGCCTAGAGCAGCGGTTCTGCTCGTACCGAAAGTGTCGGCTCATCCTCGCTGCCTGACTACGGCTGTCCTGGGGATTACAGGTTCAGGTGACCTGATTCTCCGGCAAAGATTCGCAGCGGATGGAGCCATGGAACGGAGAATCGTGTGCCTCCTTCGGATGCCAGTAATCGGAGACGCAGTGAACGTGTAATGCTGCAGATCCCCGTCACCGTTCTCGCCGAGACGACGGACCGCGCTCAAGTCCAGGAAGAAACTCACACCCTGGTCGTGAACGCGCACGGCGGCTTGTTGAAACTAAAAATGGAACTCCTCGTGGGACAGCCCATCGTCCTGGTGAACCCGCAATCAGGGATGGAACAAAGCTGCCGGGTCGTGCGCATCGATCAAGCGAGCGGAAACTACTTCGCAGTGGCATTCGAATTTGATCGCCCTTCGCCGAAGTTCTGGCCAGTTGTATTTCCGCCTGCGGATTGGGGCGTACCGAAATCGTAATGATTCGGCAGTACCCCGCTGAGAGGCGCCTTCGGGTCGTTTTCACATTCAACGCAACTATCCAACGAATCTCGTGTTCTATGACATAGAGGAGATTTATGCTTTTGGAGGCACCTCCGATGGGATTTCTGCGTCCGTTCCTTGCAAAAAAACGTCTTCTGTCAGTCACCGCAATTTTTTTCCTGATTTTCCTGGCCGGGTGCGATGAATATGTACGCATTACCCGCGACCGCGACGTTCGCATTCCCGCAAACGCCACCTGGGCGTGGCGGCCCGCCGTGGAAGAAAGAGTTGCCGTACGCGATTCGCACGATTCGCGGCCGGTCATTTCGCGGGACGATGTGGCGCGGAATCAGCGCAACCAACCGCAGCGTAGGGAAGCCGAAGCGGACGATGCTGTTGATCGCCAGCGCGTAAAGAGCGCCATCGAGCAAGCGCTGATGTCAAAGGGCTTTAAGCAAGTGGCTGACCCCGCGGCGGCGGATTTCCTGGTCGACTACAAATTTGCCGTGAACCGCCACAACGCGAGCGTCCCGGTGGCTTACGGCGGCGCTTATCCCGGCCTGGTTTGCGGGCCGTTTCGTTGCTGGGAATCCTGGGGCTATGGCCCGGCCTACGTCGGCTACGAGAACATCCATTTCCGCGCCGGGACCATCGTCTTCGACTGGATTCAGCAAGCCAACAAGCATCTGGTTTACCGCGCTGTGGGTGAGAAGCCCGTGCGCTACGACGCGTTCTCTCTTACGCAGAGCGACATCAACGGCCTCGTTCATCATTTGCTGAAGGACTTGAAGCCCAGCAAGTAAGACGCAGGGCACGCTTTTAGATAAAAACTCCGCCTCTGGGCAACCGAGACAGCCGAGCTTGTCGTTCAACTCCTTGCTTGCTTGCTTGCTTGCTTCTCTCGCTGCCACTATTCTCTTCTTCCTATGCTCCTCAAAAATCAGACTGCCTTGATCACCGGTTCGGGCCGCGGAATCGGCCGGGCCATCGCCCGACTGTTTGCAGCGGAAGGTGCGGCCGTTTTCCTGACCGCTCGCACGGAAAAGGAACTCGCCGCAACAAGCAAGGAAATCTCGGATGACGGCGGACGCGCCCAGTATTCCTTTGCCGACGTCGCCCACGAAACCGACTGCAAACGGATTGTCGCGGAAGCGCGCGCAAAATTCGGCAGGATCGACATTCTCGTCAACAATGCCGGTCACTATGGCCCCGTCGTTCCCGTCGAGGATTATCCTCTCGAGGAATTCGACAACGTCATCGCCGTTCACCTGCGCGCGGCTTTCCTGCTCAGCAAGCTAGTCTTGCCGGAAATGTACGCACGCAACTCCGGCGTCATACTAAATATCTCCAGTCTCTCTGCAAAAGCGGCTTTCCAATGGGGATCCGCCTACGCGGCCGCCAAAGCGGGCATGCTGGGTCTCACGCGCATCACGGCGGCCGAAGCCGCGCGCAAAGGCGTCCGCGTCAACGCCATTTGCCCCGGCCCTGTCACGGAGACGCTCATGTCCAAGGAGCTGGGCAACGCTTTGGCCGCAAAGCTGGGCGTCAGTGCCGCGGAGCAACTCGCCGGTTTTCTGAACATGATTCTGCAGGGCCGCGGCCAAACGGCCGACGAAATCGCTCGGGCGGCTCTCTTTCTTTGTTCGAGCCAATCGAGCGCCATCATCGGGCAATCCATCAACGTAGACGGGGGCGCCGCGTTCTTCTGACCTCGGTTGGAGCAAAGAGCGTGAATTCGCCCGGCCTAGCGAGAGCCTTCTTGCATTCGACGTCGAGGAAGCAGAACCGCCAGGCTTTACGCTCGCGTGCAATCCGCGCGTCGTTGTGTTAGAAGCCCAAGCAGGATGCATGCGTCCGCCTCCACGAGTGACGTAATTCGGACTGCGCGCCGGCGCATCGCGCGGCGTCTTCTGCCCTATCTCTTCACGCTTTTTGTCATAGCCTTTCTCGACCGAGTGAACGTCAGCTACGCCGCTCTGGAAATGATGCACGACCTTTCCTTTAGCAATCGTGTCTTCGGTTTTGGCTCCGGAATCTTTTTTGTGGGCTATCTATTGTTCGAAATTCCCGGCTGCCTGATCGTCGAACGCTGGAGCGCTCGCAAATGGTTCGCGAGAATCATGGTTACCTGGGGACTCGTTACCGTTCTGATGGCCTTCATTCGAACGCCAATGCATTTCTACGCGGTGCGCATTCTTCTCGGCATTTGTGAATCAGGCTTTTTCCCCGGCATTCTCGTTTACCTCACGCATTGGTTTCGCGCGGAAGATCGCGCGAAGGCCTGCGCGATGTTCATGATTGCGATTCCCGTGGCCAACATCATCGGATCCCCGCTCGGCGGCTGGCTCCTGGGAGTGCGCTGGTTCGCACTGGCGGGATGGCGCTGGCTCTTTATCGTCGAAGGCATTCCCGCGATTTTGTTCGGCATCAGCACGCTTTTTTATTTGACGGACTGGCCGCGCGAGGCCCGCTGGCTCGCGCCTGAAGAGCGTCAGTGGATCACCTCCGAACTCGAGGAGGAAGCCCGGGTGAAGAAAGCGGCGCGCTCTTACAAGACCTGGGAGGCGCTCCGCCAACCCGCGGTCATTCGATTGACAGTTATCTATTTCTTCGCCGTGAGCAGCATCTACTCGCTCACCATCTGGCTTCCCACTTTTTTGAAGCGCGCTTCCGGCATGTCCGATCTCGCCGTAACCATGCTTTCGATTCTTCCCTACGTCGCCGTGCTGCTCGCCATGCTTCTGAACGGCTGGCATTCTGACCGCACCAACGAACGCCGCTGGCACACAGCCATTCCGCTCTTGTTTGGCGTCGTCGCGTTCGTCCTGACGATTCTTGCCGGAGCCCATTTTTGGTTTGCATTTGTTTGTCTGATTGTCGCTGCCAGCGCCAACGCGTTTCTGCCATCCTTCTGGCCGATGCCTTCTGCATTTCTCGGAGAATCGGCCGCGGCGGCATCCATCGGACTCATCAATTCCATTGGAAATCTGGGGAGTCTCGTGACGCCATCGGTGATCGGTTATTTTCTCGACCGCACACACTCCTTCACGCCGGGATTTCTTTACGTCATCGCGAGCCTACTCATCGCGATCTATCTGGTGCTAACGCTGCCGCTGCGGGCCGCGCCTAAATCAGGATGAGTGGAGTGGCCGCGCGAATCCGAGGTGCAGACTGAGTTGCTATTCAGATCTCAGGACAACAATTGGATCGACGCGGGTGGCGCGACGAGCCGGCAGGTAGCACGCTGCGAACGCCGTTGCCGCTAGCATGGCCGCCGCGGCGCTGAATACCAGTGGATCTGTTGCTCGAACTCCGAAGAGAAGACTTCTCAGCAAGCGAGTGAGACCAAGGGACGCAACAACACCCAGAACCACTCCCGCCGACGTCATCCTCATTCCCAGGCCCACTACAAGTCTAAGGATGTCGCCAGGCCGCGCACCGAGCGCCATGCGAATACCCATCTCCTGTCTGCGCGCGGTCACGCTGTAGGCCATCACCCCGTAAATGCCAATCGCGGCCAACAGCAACGCGAGTCCGGCGAAAATTGCGGTGATCTGCGTAATCAACCGCGGCTGAGCCACCGATGCAGCAACCACATTCTCCATGGTGCGAATTCCGGAAAGAGGCAGCGTGGGATCGATCTCCGCTAACTTGGCCCGAATGGCGTCTACCAATGGCGCGGGCTTGGCGGACGAACGCACGATCAAAGTCATCGAGGCATAAGGCAGTTGTTCGTATGGCACGTAAAGTTGATCGGCGCTGGCGTCGCTCAAAGAGCTGAACTTGGCGTCGGCCACGACGCCGACCACTTCGCGTTGAAACGGATCGCGCGAGCCCGCGATATGCTTCCCGATGGGATTTTCGCCAGGCCAAAAATGTTTGGCTGCGGTCTCGTTGACGATAATCACCGGGGCCGCGCCGGCAATGTCGTGCTCGTCAAAAACTCGCCCGCGCACCAGAGGAGTACCAATCGCTTCAAAATAGCCGGGACTCACCTGCCAGAAGGCGATCAGTGGATCCTTCCCAAGTCCCTGGCAGATTTGTCCCTCGAAGCAGAAATAGCTAAGGCGGTATCCTCCGGAGAGCGGCAGGAAACTCACAAAGCCCGCAGCTTGCACGGCCGGGAGCGACTTGACACGCTGCAACGCTAGCCGGAAAAACTCCGCTTGCTCTGCAGGCGTCCCGTAGCGACTGGGGGGCAAGGCAATCGGAAAAGTAAGCACGCCGCTTGGCGCAAAGCCCAGATTGACCTGGGTTAACCGGGCGAAGCTATCGATCAGGAGTCCTGCGCCAGTCATGAGCACCACGGCTACAGCCATTTCCGCGACAACCAGCGCGGTGCGGAATACTCCACGTTTTCCTCCCGCAGAGGAACCGCGTGTTCCTTCTTTCAAGGCTTCTTGCAATTGTTTTCTCGCTGCCTGAAGCCCCGGTGCCAGGCCAAAAAGCACCGCTGTGATCGCGCACAGCAGCACCAGGAAAAACAGAACTGGCGCATCCAGACTTACTTCCTCAAGCCGCGGGATGCTCGTTTCCTTCACCGCGCGCAACAGCGGCATGAGCAAGGACGCGAGAAGAACACCCAGGGCGCCACCCGAAAAAGCCAGGACAAAGCCTTCGCAGAGCAGTTGCGCCACGAGCCGGCCCCGCGAGGCACCCAGCGAACGTCGTAGTGCCATCTCCTTTTCGCGAGCGCTGCCGCGCGCAAGCAGCAGATTGGCAACGTTGGCACATGCAATCAGCAGAACGAATCCAACCGCCGCGAGCAGCACAAGCAGCGAGCGCCGCAGTCCACCGACGAGGCTTTCCTGGAGCGACTCGACGACGAGTTTGTGGTTGGGCCCGTCCGCGTGGCCGGAAAAGTCTTTTGCATAGCGGGCGTTGATGGTTTCCAGTTCCGATCGCGCACGGCTGCTGGTCTCGCCTGTACGCAATCTGGCGATTCCTGACAAATACCCGGCGCCCAAGTCGACCTGCACGGGCTTCAGGAGCGGATGCTCAGCGACCCGAGTGAGCCACACTTGCGGCTCGGGAGTCTCGAACGGAAAAAGAAATGCGGCGGGAAGAATTCCGATGACCGTGACGCTGTTCCCATCGAGAATGAGAGTCTTGCCCAGAGTGGCTTCGTCAGCCGCAAAGTGGCTGTGCCAGAATCCATCGCTGAGGATGGCCACATCTGCCGCGCCTAGCTGATCTTCTTGCGCTAGAAAGGCCCGGCCGCGAGCCGGCGCGACATCGAGCACGCGGAAAAAATCGGAGGATACACGCGCGCCGCGTATTGCCTCCGGGTCGTGCGGCGTGGCAAGACTCATCTCGCGCGTGTAATAGACGGCCACGCTTTCGAGAGTCCTGCTCTGCTGGGCGATTTCCTTGAACTTCGGCAAGGAAAGCGAAAGACCTTTCGTGCCAGTGCGCGAGTCGAACTGCAAAATCGAGATCAGGCGCTCCGCGCCGGAATAAGGGAGCGGCTGCAAGAGCACGGCGTTGACTACACTGAAGATGGCGGTGTTGGCGCCGATGCCTAACGCCAGGGTGAGCATCGCTACGACCGTGAATCCTGGATTTTTCCGGAGCATGCGGAAAGCGTATTTCAGGTCCTGCATGAGCGGATACATTACTGCCCCTCTTAATTGGCTGACGATCCAGACCTGTTAGACTCCGGTAGCACTTGCACGGTGAGCCCGCGGACGCCTGCAATTCAGTGCAGGTCGTTTTTATAGACGACACCGCCCTTCATAACGAATTTCACCCGCTTGAGTTCGCTGATGTCCTTCAGCGGGTCTCCACTCACGGCGACGATGTCGGCCCATTTCCCTGCCTCGATGGCGCCCGCTCTGTCGCTCCAGCCTAGGAGTTCCGCCGGAACGGTCGTACCAGCGCGAATCGCCTGCATCGGTGTCATTCCATAGTTGGCGTAATAGACGAATTCTTCCGCCTCGTTGAGTTCTTTCCAATCGAAGCCTCCGGCATCCGTTCCCAGCGCTATCTTGACGTTTTTCTTAAGCGCCTTTTGGAACGCGGTTTTTTCCAAGTCCACCATCTTCACCCAGTTGCCCCCGCGCCCAGGAGCCACGTAGGCGCCAACAGTGATCGTAGGCACCCAGTAGACGCCGCGTCTTGCCACCTCCTCCAATTCCGCGTCCGTGAAGCCGTCGCCGTGCTCAATGGTATCCACGCCCGCGCGCAGTGCCGCGGCAATGCCATCGGAGCCGATGCAGTGCGCGGCGACTTTTTTGCCGAGGCGATGCGTTTCGTCGACGATAGCTTTGGCCTCTTCGTCGGTGAAATTCACCATGCTGTGAAGGACTCCGTCGGCTTCAAAGTGATAGCCGCGGTCGGAGTAATACTTGATCCAGTCCGCGCCGTACATCACCTGTTCACGAACGGCCTTGCGTGCTCCTTCCACTCCGTCAACGTACTGCACGCCCGTCGGCACTTTCAATTCCCATGAATAGCCGAGCAGAGGATACATTCCCGTCGGAGTCATTGCCCGCGTGGCGACCTGCATGCGTGGCCCGGGGACTTCGCCTCTTGCGATCGCCGTCTTGACATCCACGTCCGCGTACATTGCCCCCTCCGTTTCGACGTCGCGAATCATCGTAAACCCGTGGTCGAGGGCGATACGCGCGTTGCGCGCGGCAAGAATGGCGCGATAGGGCGTGGATTCTTTGAGGAGTTGCACGTCATAGTCTTGGGCCGTGATGTCGCCGTTGAGCAGAACATGGGTATGCACATCGGCGAAGCCGGGGAGTACCGTAGCTTTCGAGAGGTCGATCAATTCGACGCCAGCAGGGGGATTCCCTCCAGGCGTGACTGAAACAATCTTGTCGCCTTCGATAAGGATCACGGCGTTGAGGATGGGCGTGTCGCTCTTGCCGTCGATCAAACGTCCAGCGCGGATCGCGATTTTTTTGGTTGCTGCTTTTTCCTTTTCCTGCGCTCCGTTAGCTGCGCGAACAGAAAGAATAAGTCCAACGCAAGCGACAATCAGTCCAAAAATCTTGATTTGCCGGACCATTTCACTCTCCTCGTTGTGGCTCCAAAAGCTCAACTTTGGCGTCCCGCCGGCGCAAAGGGTAACACACGGGAGAGCACCTGAAGGCAAGGGGTGATGTAGATCACGGGCTGCGCTGAAAAAAAGGTTGACAGGAGGGATGTGCGGGCATATACAGACGGCTAGTTGTCTAGACAAGTGCCGGGGGCTGGGGTGGACTCTCTCAACTTGGATCGCCAAAGTGCTGTCCCACTCTACTTCCAGATCCAACAACAACTCCTGCAGCAAATCCGCTCCGGCCGGTTGAAGCCGGGAAAACCGCTTCCCTCCGAGGAGTTTATTTCCAGGCGCCTGCGCATCAGCCGGATGACCGCCCGCCAAGCTCTCAAATCTCTTTGCAGCGAAGGCGTTGCTTACAGCCGGCGTGGAAAAGGCACGTTCGTCGCCGAGACCAAGCTGGAAAAGAACTTTCGTCAGGTGCTTTCCTTCAGCGAGGAGATGGAGGCGCGGGGCACCCGCCCTCACTCGAAAGTTATTTCGTTTCAAGTCGTTTCCGCCAACCAGGAGGTCGCCGAAGCTCTCGACCTCGCCCCCGGCGAGAAACTGATCCAGTTGCGGCGCGTTCGAATGGCGGATTCCTCTCCCATGGGAGTGGAATGCACCTGCCTGCCGTTACGCCTGTGCCCGGATTTACTCGAAAAATTTGATCCCCGCACTTCGCTGTACCGCACGCTTGCGGAGGTCTACGAAATTCATATTGTGCAAGCGGATGAAGTTGTGGAAGCAGGGCTGGCAAGCCCCGAAGAGGCCCGGCTACTGCAAATCTCGAAGGCGAGTCCCGTCTTTCTCTTTACGCGTACCTCCCATGTCGAGAGCGGGCAAGCGGTGGAGTACGTCAAGTCCACATTCCGCGGCGACCGCTATAAAATAGCGAATCGTTTGCGACGACAAAGCGATGGAAATTCTTCAGGGGGTGTGCAATGGACACAAGGTTAGCAGTATGCGAGGCGCTAAAGAAATATTCGGACTCTTCGGCGTCAGCAGGGGGTGTGCAATGGAGGAGGAATTCGATGAGAAGAATCGTCAGTAAAAGTCTATTTCTGTTCTTGTGCGTGGTTGCTCTCACTGCCGTATCTTTCGGTCAGAATATTATGTCGACGCTTACGGGAACGGTTACGGACTCAAGCGGCGCGGCGGTGTCCGGTGCGACGGTCACCATTCATGACAACAATAAGAATTCGGATGTGGGCACGGTCACGACAGATCAAACAGGGGCCTACACGGCCCCCAATTTGCCTGTCGGCACGTACAGAGTGACGATCAAAGCTCCTGGCTTCAAGGTGTACGTAGCCAACGATGTCGTCTTACACGTCGGAGATCACCGCACACTGGACGCTTCTCTGGCGGTGGGCCAAGTTACAGAGCAGGTCACGGTTACCGTCTCCGAAGTCCCCGTGGAAACGTCTTCGGCGGCACAGGACACCACCATTACCGGTACGCAGGTTCGCGAGCTGCAGCTCAATAACCGCAATTTCATTCAGCTTGTAGCGCTTCAGCCGGGCGTGTCTTCTACGGAGGGCGACCAAGTGGGATTCGGCGGCATCAGCGCCACGCTAGCGGTATCCGTGAATGGCAATCGTACCTCCGCCAACAACTGGACGGTGGATGGAGCGGATATCAACGACAGCGGTTCGAATCTAACCATCGTGAATGTACCGAGTATTGATGCTCTGGCCGAGTTCACGCTCGAGCGCAGCACCTACGACGCGCAATACGGGCGTAGCGCGGGCGGGCAGGTCAACGTGGTCACCAAGTCTGGCACAAGCGAGTTTCATGGCGACGCCTACGAGTTCGTGCGCAATGACCTATTCAATGCCAATACGTTTCTTTTGGACAAAGCGGGCAAGCCCAAGCCTCCGTTCCGCTATAACGATTTCGGCTACACGATTGGCGGCCCTATATTCATTCCCGGCCATTACAACGCGGACAAAACCAAGACTTTTTTCTTTTTCTCGGAGGAATGGCGGCGCACGAAGACCCCCTCAGCCGTCGTTGCCACGCTTCCGAATCCCCAGGAGCTGACCGGTAACTTCCAAGGGATCGCTACCCTGAACGCTGCGTCAGCGCCGGCAGGCTGCATCACCGGAAATCAGATCAGCGCTTCCTGTTTCAGCGCGAACGCCAAGGCGTACATCGCCAACGTCTATTCGAAATTCACGCCCGACGCAGGCTGCGCCGCCTCCGCTCTGGGCTGCGCCGCGACGTTGGCCATCAGCCCTACGAACAACACCCGACAGGAGATTGTCCGCCTCGATCAAAAAATCACGAATAAGGTGCAGGTTTTTGGCCGCTACATGCAGGATAAGATTCCCACCACGGAGCCGGGCGGCCTGTTTGCCGGTTCTCCTCTGGTAGGCATCTCGTCGACCGCCACGAATGCCCCGGGCCGCAACATTGTGGCGCACGTAACGGCGCAACTCACACCAAACATTATCAACGAGACGGCGTACAACTACTCCTGGGGCGCGATCAACAGCGACCTGACTGGCGTGATTAACAGCCCGGCTTTCGTTGGGGCGCTTGCCAACAACTTGCCTTTTACGGATCCCTACAAGCGCGTCCCCGGAGTTACTTTCCCTACAGGGAACATCTCCGGAGTCGCTATTCCGTCTGCTCCGTATTTTGAGCGCAACATTGACAAAAATCTCTACGACGATGTTTCGTGGGTGAAAGGGAATCAGACCTTGCGATTCGGCTTCGCCGCCCAATGGATGCGCAAGTCGGAAAATGCCGTCAATCCCACTAACGGGACTTTCAATTTCAGGAATACCGGCGGCAACCCCGCCATCGCGAACTTCCTGCTCGGCGAAGCGTCATCCTTCGGGCAGTCCGCTCGGGACATCATTCCCAATCTACACTTCCTGAATTTTGAGTGGTATGCCCAGGATGATTGGAAACTGCGTCCAAACTTTACTCTAAACTTCGGACTGCGTTACAGCTTCCTACAAAACCCTCATGACGATAACCCAATCCTGGACAATTTCGACCCATTCTTGTTCAATCCCGCGTTGGCTCCAGTAATTAATCCTGCCAGCGGGAGCTTTGCAACGGGCCAAGCCGCGACCCCCGCCAATTATGCCAACGGAATCATCGTGGCTCAGAACGGTTGCGCTGCTGCTCAGGCATTGATTGCTTCTCCTGCGCCCCCCACTTGCTCTCCGTACGGAGGTCAGGTGAACCCTAACTACAAGAAAAGCTTCGCGCCTCGCATCGGGTTTGCCTGGGATCCCTTCAAGACCGGGAAGACCTCGATCCGCGGCGGCTACGGCATCTATTTCGATCGGACGCTGAACGGCATCTGGGAGCAAAATTCCTTTGTGCTGCCGCCGATCGTCCAGAGCGTAAGCATCGTAAATAGCACCAGTAGCACGAGTCCGAACCCGAATCTGTTTGACAACCCCAACGCGGGAAGCGTCGCGACACGCCTGGGTCCTCTGCCGCTTCATGCCACGGGCTCTCCATCATTCTCAGTCCCGTATTCCCAGAACTGGAACCTCTCGGCGCAACGCGAACTGCTCCCCAATACGGTGGTGGAAGTAGCCTACGTCGGCTCCAAGGGCACGCATCTGCTTGGCGAAGAAGACTTCAACCAGGTTCCGCTGGCCACACGCTTTCTCGCGGCCAACGTCAACACCTGGGCCAACGCCCTGCGGCCGTACACAGGATATGGACCGATCACGTCCATCGTCAACATCTTCGACTCGAACTATAACTCGCTGCAAGTCTCAGCCACTCGCCGAGCCAGCCGCGGGTTGACGCTTGGCATCTCGTACACGCTTTCAAGGACTCTGACCGACAGCCCGACGGATCGCAGCACGGCGCCGTACGATACATACAATCGAGGTCTGGATTACGGTCCGGCGAGTTTCAGCCGCAACAACATTTTTGTCGCGGACTACGTCTACGACCTTCCGTTTTATCGCGAGCAGCAGGGCGTAGTAGGCCATGTGCTTGGCGGCTGGGAACTGTCCGGAATCACGGTTTTTGAATCTGGAGTTCCGCTGACCATTACGCAGAGCAACGACCCATTCAACTCCAACGATTTCACCGGCATCAACCCCGGAACTTTCCCTGATGGCATCGGAATAGACCCGTCCGTCGTCTCTCCTCGGCCGGATTTCGCCATCGGACAAAACGTGGCTGGTCCCAAGACCGCTAACGCGTGGTTCAACACGAAGGGGTGGACGGATGCGATTGGCCACTTCGGCAATTCCGGAAGAGGAGTGATCACAGGCCCAGGCTTCAATAACTGGGACCTTGCGGCGATCAAAAACTTCAAAATTACCGAGCGCGTGAACACTCAGTTCCGCGCGGAGTTCTTCAACGCTTTCAACCACCCGTCCTTCCTTGGTGTCAGCACAAACGTGGACTCCAGCATCTTTGGACAGGTCACTTCGACGCACGATCCGCGTCTCGTCCAGTTCGGATTGAAGCTCAACTTCTAGCGTTCTCATACCTTCGTAGGCAGTGTTCAGGGTGCCTGAGCGGCGGCCCACGGCCATCTCAGTACCGAGTGGCCGTTTGCGACTCCGGCCCCGGCCTCGATGTGTAGCGCACTGACAGTTCACTGCGTGAGTAGAACAAGCTAAATAATATTGCAATCTACATAAGTGCGTCCTATGATGGTGCGCTATCGAACCCAGCCTAGATTGTAAGGCTAGTGATAGCCCTACCTGATTTAGGGGTCCAATCCTCGGAATGCCCATCCCTCGGCGCAGCCTGACTCACCTCAGGTTGCGCAGCGCCCTTCCGCGGCAGGCTGTCACATTGGAGGAAATATGAAAACGATCGTCGCGACAGTTTGCGTGTCCGTTTTAATCTGTATCTTTTGCTTCCAGTCGGCAGGTCGTACGCGAGAACGGCGCAAACCGGTCCGCGGGACCAGCGCAGGGCACCATCATGTGGTGGTGAAACTCGGAGCTCCGCCAAGTGCGGAGCTGTCGACTTCTGCGTGCCGTACCGGCTCTGAGACGGTTGCGCGGCTTGGGGGTCAAGATAGCTCCTTGCTACTTTCTGGTTCCAGCAGTACGCTCGGCCTCATTAATCCTTTCAACTCCGCTAGGGAAGCCCTTCCCCAGCAGACCGCCTACGTGCTGATTCTGCAGAAATGTGATGACTCTCAGTCATTTAATGACGGGAGCGTATCGCTGTGTGCGGAGGGCAGTCCAGATGGAGCCTGCACTGGCTTCAGTCCCGGCGAATGTGACGAAGACGACGGATCTATCTATGGTGGCACGCAGGTGACTGTCTATGTCTCTGGCACGATCGACGGTGCTTGTCAGGACTTTGATGGAAGCTATGGCCAAGAAACCTACCAATATATGGGATATCCTGGCGGTTCCACAGAGGGTACAAGTGCGACCTTCACAATGCCAAACTCCAACTCGTCGGTTATCGCGACATACGCGTGCGTCGTGACGCCGTTCTAGTTTCGCGTGTGTCTCCGAACAATCGACCCCTGATCTCCGGTCTTTGGCCAAATCACGTCGGTGCACGACCAGCGCATCATCCAACTGGGAATGAAACTTAGTTTCTGATTGCCAATTGACCTTACTTTAAGAAACGGTGAAAAGGGCGCCTCGCAAGGGCGCCCTTTTTTCTTCACCGCCTGGCGATTTTCGTCCCGATACTACCTCGAGCTGCCAAATGTGAGCGTCCATGCCTTGCTAGACCATGTCCTTACAGATGGAGTAAAATTTTTATGATGGTTCGTTGTACGGTTCATCCCGTGGTGTTCGCTTTAGGCTTGGTGTTTTCCTGGCCTTCCGTCTACGCGACGCGGTCCGGGCCAGTTCTGCTCCAAAGTTCCCAGTCCATTTCGCAATTGCAGTCACTCCTGGCCGAAGGTTCCCAAGCTCTCCAGCGCAATGACGATAAAACCGCAGAGAAAGCATTTCGCCAAGCCCTCAGTCTTGAGCCGCAGTCCGTTGAGATCCTCAACGATCTCGCCATCTCTCTCGTCAAGCAGGGCAATTTCACCGAAGCTATCCCGCTTTACCGGCGCGCGCTGCTCCTCAAGCCCGGCGACTTAACCACCACCCGCAACATGGCTATCGCCTATTTTAAGCAGCAGAAGTTTCGTCAAGCTCTGCCGCTCCTGCAGGCGCTCAACAGCCGCCAACCCGGAGATTTCCAGATTCTCGACCTCATGGGACTGTCCCTTTTCGGACTTGACCGTTACCCGCCGGCCGCAAAATACCTGGAGAGCGCCAGCCACCTTAGCCCTGCTGATCTTCCAACCCTTTATGTCCTTGGCCAGGCTTACCTGCGCGCCGGCAAATATAGCGCGGTCACCGAGGTGTTCGGCCGGATTATGGCCATCGACGCCAATTCGGCCGAGGCGCATGTCATGATGGGGACAGCCTACGACAAGATGTTCCAGCAAACGAAGGCACTCGACGAGTTCGTGGCCGCTGAAAAGGCCGACCCCAACTTCCCTGGAGTCCACTCGGGACTCGGTCTGATTTATTGGAAACAGGGAAAATTGGATAGTGCGGAGACGGAATTTCGCGAAGAATTGAAACGTTTCCCTGCCGATGCGGTATCCAATTGCCTGCTGGGGCAGATCGTGATTGGCAGAGACGAGGCGAACGAAGCGCGCTCGCTGTTTCTCGCAGCTCTTGCCGCGAATCCGCAATACATAGAGGCGCTCTATGGGCTCGGCAAGGCGGAGATCAAGCTGGGGAATCCTGACAAAGCGCTCGGCCCGCTTCGAAAGGCTGTCCTGCTCAATCCAGACTACTTCCAGGCGCACTATCAGCTCGGATCGGCACTCGCGCGATTGGGACGCGCTGAGGAAGCAAGGAAGGAGCGCGAGATTTGCGCGTCGATTCAGGCCAAACAGCGAGCGGATTACACCAAGAAGATCTCGCCAGAATGAATCGCGCCGGGAGCGGAACTTCGCTGCCGGCGCTGCTTTTATGAGTGAGCTTCTGAACGTTACTCGGCGCGCAGCGCCTGGATGACGTCAACGCGCGCAGCGCGGGCCGCTGGCAGCGCCGAGGCAGCAACAGCAGCCAAGAGCAAAATGAAGGCCGAAGCGATCACCGGCAAAGGGCTCGGCATCTTCATGTCCAGAAGAAAGCTGCCTGCCAGCCGTGCGAGGAGGTATCCCCCAGCAGCGCCTGCGATGATCCCCGCGGCAGCCATCACTGCCCCCTCACGTATCACGCCGGCAAGTAGTCGGCTTGGTTGTGACCCAATCGCCAGCCGGATACCGAATTCGCGAGTGCGCGCACTAACCGAGAATGCCAGCACGCCGGCCACTCCGACAATCGCAATCGCCAGTGCGACGAGCGCAAAACCTCCGAAGACGAGCGAGTTCAGCCGGTCGGGAGTCAGCACCTCGGCGCGGACGTCCTCAAGCGTGGCCGCTTTCTCAACCGGCTGATCGGCAGACATGCCGCGAATCAGCTGCACAATGGGTGTAACCAGCGCGTACGGATTGGAGTGCGTATGCACAAAAAGGCGGCCACCGAAAAGGCCCTGTTGTTCCATGGGGCTGTAAACGGTGAGCGTGGGAGAGGGGATGACATGTGTGTCGTCAATATCGGCGACCACTCCCACAACACGGCGCGGCGTGGAATCCATACCGATAAACTTGATGACAGGGTCGGTCCACCAGAGATGGCGGTTGAGCGGATCCCGGCCGGGGAACATGCGCTCCGCAACGCTTTGACTGATGACCACCACGGGCTCCTTGCCCGGACGGTCGAGGTCGTTGAAATCGCGTCCTTCAACAATAGGCACGTGGAGCGCCGCGAAAAATCCAGGGGAAACCGTGCGGACCTGCGTGCGGGGATCCTCTTCCCCGGGGCCTTTCACGTGGCCATCGCCGGAGAATTGCAGTTGGAAGTTGAATTGCGTGTCTCGCCAGGGAACGGCATCACCGACGGCGACGGCATCGACGCCGGGCAACGCGGAGACGCGACGAATTGTTTCCTCATAGAATTGGTTTACCTCTTCGGGTTTCTTGCCATAGGAGTCCACCGGAACGTTTACGGCAAGCACTCGGCTCGCGTCAAGATTGGGGCGCGCCTTTTGCATATCAAGAAGAGTCTTGAGCAGCATGCTCGCGCCCGCGAGCAGTAGGAAGGAAGCGGCAATTTGAGTCATGGCGAAAAGGCGTAGACGGCGATTGGTGCCGCCGGTGATTCGCACGCTGCCCGCGGCAAGGCCGAATCCCTGGGAAGAAGTCGCGGAAGGCAGACGCGGAACATACGCCAGCAGGATCGCCGCGATAATCGCCAGGCCAGCGCCTACCCACAGCATGCTCGAGTCGACCTTCAAGTCAAGAGCGCGGATGGAGAACCGCGACGCGTAGCGAGCAAGGATGGCCACCATGGGCCGCGCAATGAGAACGCCCAGAAGTGCTCCTGCGCCGCAGAGAAGCAGGCTTTCCGCCAGGAGCGTACGGCGCAGCGTTGAGTTGCTGGCGCCGAGCGCAGCGCGAATCGAAAGCTCGCCCTCACGCCGAACGGAGCGAGCAAGGATTAGGTTCGCGACATTCGAGCAGGCGATAATGAAGACTAATCCCGAAGCCGCCAGCAACACGAGGAGAACTGTGCGGGCACCGGAAGTGATTTGCTCGCGCAGGCGGGTGGCGCTGATCTGCGAGTCCGCTTGTTTTGAGTAGGCATCGGGATGTTGCGCTGTCATCGAGCCATAAACAGTGCGCAACTCGGCGCGAGCCTGTTCGAGAGTGGCCCCAGGCGCGAGTCGGCCGAATAGTTCGGTCATGCGATGGACGCGTCCTTCCACCATGGTCGCGGAGAGATGGTGCGGGCTAGTCACGATATTGGCGATGATTTCGGTATCCGCGGGATACGGGATGGAAGGTTCGAGAACTCCGATAATCGTGGCGCTTCGAGTCCCCATCGCGCCGCTGCCCAGGCGTAAGGCTTTGCCGAGCACATTCGGATCGCTATGCAGAGCCGAGGTCCAGAACCGGTAGGTGAGAACGACGACGCCTGCGGCTTTAGGACCATCGTCCTGCGGGCCGATGAGACGGCCGAGGACGGGATGAAGACCCATCACGTCGAAATACGTGCCACCGACGACGCCGGCTTGCACCTCGCGCGGCTCACCAAGGCCGACCATCGTGAAGCTGATGGTCGAGAAATCCCCGAACTCACTTATGCTGCGGGTGCCGGACTCGATATCCTTCAGTTCCGGTACGGAGAAATAAGTGTTCGGCGTGCCAATCCCTGGCGCGCTTTGGCGGATGTAAATCAGCCGATCTTCGTCGCGGTTCACGAGCGGACGAAGGAGCACGCCGCGAACGAGCGTGAAAATGGCCGCGTTCGCCCCTATGCCGAGAGCTAGCGTGAGCACCACTGTGATCGCAAGGCCCTTGGCGCGAGCCAGCGAGCGCAGGGCAATCTTTAAATCATTCGCGAATAGTTCCGGCTTCAAATTCATCGTACTGCCTCCTCGCTCAACTTAGTCAACGGATTCGCGGGCCTAGCTGATGACGCGCCCTCGTCCAACTCATTTTAGTGGAGACCGATGGAGCTTGCGCGGCGATTACTGAACTTGCGGGTGCTGTTGGCACGGATATTCTCCGCTCGTCGCTAAATCGATGATGAGTCGAAAAGAGGCCGCCCGAGTACGAGCGTCCTCCGGTCAAATCATCCGGCGTGCGCCGCCGCTTGCTCACAGTTGACAATCCAGGGAATGCCGAACTGATCGACCAGCATCCCAAATCGCACCGACCAAAAAGTTTGCTGGACGGGCATCTTCACTTTACCGTTTTGTGCCAACTCATGGAAGATGCGTTCGGTTTCGGCAGGCTCTTTGATGCTGAGCGATACGGAAAAACCTTGCGGTTGTTCGTAGCGGTCAGGCGGGGGATCAGAACCGAGCAGGGTCATACCGTCAACTTTTAAGCACGCGTGCATGACCTTGTTTCCCCATTCGGGTGGTACCTGCCGAGCCATCGGGGATTGTGCAAACGTCATAATTCCTTCGATTTTGCCGCCGAGACATTTTTCGTAAAACTTGAAAGCTTCCTCGCATTGGCCGTTGAACAAAAGATAGGGACTCGCTTGCATGTCCTGCTCCTTTCCGCGCCTACCGAAAGAACCACTTCCCCGGAAACTATGCCAATCTAACTTGCATATTGCAAGTGAACTATGTTAGCATCCGCGTATGCCAAAAAACAAGCCGGCGCCCAAACGGCGCTCAGGCTGCCCGCTGAACGCATCCGTCGAGATGCTGGGAGATCGCTGGTCTCTCCTGATCCTGCGGGACATGATGATCCGCGGCTACCGCAGCTTCAACGAATTCTTGCAGTCCGACGAAAAAATCGCCAGCAACATTTTGGCGGACCGCCTGCGCAGGCTGGAATCTTATGACATCATTGCCGCCCAGCGCGACTCTGCCGACGGCCGAAAGGTCCTCTACTCGTTGACACCCAAAGGAATCGAGCTCGCGCCGGTCCTCACGGAAATGGTGCTTTGGGCGGCGAGGCATGAGGAAACTGATAACCAATCGCTGGTCCGTGAGATGCAACGCGACAAGGAGAAACTCATCGCCGATGTGCGGCGAAGATGGGCGGAGGCGCATGGCTGAGCCGCGAAGTAAGCAAATAGTGCCGGATTATCTCCCGAGCAACCTCGCGACACGTTTCATTCATTCCACCACGCTTTCGCTGGCGCGATAGCTTCCCTCCTTGGCTTGCACCTCGCTAACATAGTCGTGTAGGCGGGCAGACTCCAGGTAGGAATATGGCAGAAAAGAAAAAGGCCAGCCGCTCTCTCAGGACGGCTGGCCTTTTTCTTTTACGATCCGCAGGGTCTGCGTCAATCCCGTAAGGAGGCGGGCTGAGCAGCTCTGCTTGTGCTCTGGCAAAGCCAGAAACTGTTAGCGGCCTAACGGGCAGCGGCTGAACCCGGACGGCGCAACGGCCGTCGAGCCAAGTCCTCCACGGCATTAACGCCACGCCGCGCCATATCGACCACCGGGTGCCGACTGTCCGCAACTCGCTGAACGCCGGTTTCCCAAACCTTTTGAAGCATATATAGGCTGACTACCACAAAGGCCATGGCTGCAAAACCCAGTGCGAATAGAGCAAATGCGGCCAGCAACTCGCGTACGAAGTACAATTGAAAGGCGAGCACAACCCCCAGGAACCACCACATCCATTTGCGATTGCTGTCTTTGGTCTTCATCATTCCTCTATTGTTGTCCCCAGTTCCAACAACCCTTGCTAGCCCCCAAAGTTCTGTATTCCGCTAAGTTGACCTGTCCTTTTGATGCACGGGACCTGCCGTTTGGTCCAGTCCCTTTCACCTGTCCCATTTGACACCTGTCCTGTCCTAAAAGCGATGGTACAGAAGACACATTTTAGGGCCTAAACGAGTTTCCCGGTACTCACAAAACTCGACTCTCGTTTCGCTATACCGTGTATTTTCAGCAGCTTGGAAGAGACTTGGCTTTCGCTCTTGTTTTCGCCTGTTTTTCCCTGTACCACAACTTACCAGCCTGACCCTTCGTACAGGGAATTTTGGCCTCTACCAATCGTGATTCACAGGCTCTATTCGTATCAATCCGGGAGAGTGGGGCTCGGCAGGACAACATGAAAAGCGGCCCTTAAGCGGTTTGAAGGGAAAGACCAAGGCAAGAATCGCACCGCAAGTGGCGAATGCTGGCGGGCCTGCGATCTGCCAACAGGAGAAACGGGCTACAGATGGATGAAGACTCTTAGCTTTGAAGCCTAGACCTTCTTCAGGAGACGGGTGATGGCCACCAGAATTACGGCACCAACGAAGGCAACGATGAGAGCACCGATCATGCCCCCTGATGGCCAGATGCCTAAATGGCCGAAGACCCACCCGCCTACTACTCCGCCGAGAATGCCGAGAATGATGTCGACTAGGACTCCGTAGCCGCCACCCTTCATGACAAGTCCAGCGAGCCAACCAGCGATCAAGCCGACGATGATCCAGGAGAGCAAACCCATGCCGGGCCTCCTTTTTTTGCGCCGGATTCAAGTGAACCGAATAAGCCCTATCTAGAACGCTCCCAGACCGAATGTCAAGCGCACATGGATCGGGAGAAGCCGGTCGCTCTGTGTGAAGCCTGTTGGGGACTGATGCGGGATGGGTAGTTAAATAGGTCCTGAGAACCGAGCCAGAGTTCCTGTTGTTCCGGAAGGCGCGAGGGCTGGGGAATTCGGACTTCTTGTATACTTCGAGGCACCTGCAGAACTGGACGAAGTGTGAAACCGTCGATGTGCGTGGAGTTTCAGCCGTCCAGCGTAATGCCTGGAAGACGCTTGTGGACGTTGGGGGTCGCGATCAATTTGTTCTGGTGAAACCAGCACCACGTTCAGCAGTTTAGCATGCCTACCTTTAATCTTGGGAGATTTGATGGCTGCGCGCGTTCGGTTTTTCGCCGTTCTAGCTTTCGCGGTCGGACTTCTGTGCTGGGCATGCGGCAAGTCGCCAGCGGGGAAAGGGGCGGCTGGAGCTACGGGGACGGCCGCGCGGCCAACAATCGTCTTCATGACCGATTTCGGGACGGCGAACGACGCCGTGGCGATTTGCAAGGCGGTGATTCTAGGGATTGCCCCAGAGGCGCGACTGATCGACATAACTCATCAAGTGACGCCGTTCCAGATCGAAGAGGCCGCGCGATTTCTGGCAGGCGTGACGCCGTACTATCCGGCTGAAACGATTTTTCTCGTCGTGGTGGATCCAGGGGTGGGAACGTCGCGAAAGGCCGTGATCGTGAAGACGAAAAAGGGGCAGTATTTCGTCGTGCCGGACAATGGATTGATGACTCCGGTGATTGAACGGGACGGGCTCGATTCCGCGCGAGAGATCACGAATACGGCGTGGATGCTGAGCCCTCAGGTCTCCTCAACTTTTCACGGGCGGGACATTTTTTCTCCGGCGGCAGCGCACCTCGCCGAAGGGTGGGATTTTACGATGGCCGGTCCTGTGGTTCCGCAGCTCGTGCGACTCACAACAAAGACGTCCATTACATCCGAAAACGGGATTGAAGGCCACATCATCGGATTGGACGATCCCTACGGTTCGCTGATTTCCGACATTCCCGGCGAGGAGTTTAAGAAACTGGGTTACGAGGTGGGCGACAAGATCATCGTGCAGTTTGATAAGAAACCGTTTTCAGTGCCATATGCCAAGACTTTTATGGATGTGCCGGTGGGAGAGCCGCTGCTTTACATCGATTCGCGCGGGCGAGTGGGATTGGCGCTGAACCAGGGAAATTTTTCGCAAGTGCACAAGATTGCTCCGCCGGGGACGCTATTTATTCCGCGGAAAGGCGCGGCGATCAAGAAGTGACGGTCTGTAAGGATGCGGCGTCGGCGCGAGAACAATTGCGAGGAAGCATGCCAAGTGGTGTTTCACTCTTGGCAAAGTTGCCGTGTCCCGCTTGACGAGTAGCTGATTTGCTTTTCCGGGTAACTCGCCCAACAATAAGACGCAGTGGTCTCTTGCGAGGCTGACATGCCAGAAGCCGTGATTGTTTCTTCGGTTCGTACTCCAGTCGGAAAGGCTTTTAAAGGATCCTTGCGTGCCACGCGGCCCGACGATCTGGCTGCGGTGGCGATCAAAGAAGCGCTCGCACGTGTTGCCGGACTCGACGCCAAAGAAATAGACGACGTGATTCTCGGCTGCGCAATGCCTGAAGGGGAACAGGGGATGAACGTGGCGCGAATCGGGGCACTGCGCGCGGGCCTGCCGATCGAAGTTTCCGCCATGACCATAAACAGATTCTGTTCTTCGGGATTGCAAGCCATAGCGATCGCGGCTGAACGGATCCGCGGAGGTTCGGCACAGGTGATCGTCGCCGGGGGAACGGAATCAATGACCATGGTGCCGATGGGAGGGAACAAGGTTTCGCCGAATCCATGGCTGGTGGATCACAACCCGGACGCGTACATCAACATGGGTCTGGGGACTGAGCATATCGCGCGGAAATTCGGCATAACGCGCGAGCAAGCGGACCAGTTTTCCGTGGACTCGCACAAGAAGGCCCTGGCTGCGATCGCCGCGGGCCACTTCAAGGAAGAAACGGTGCCGGTGGAAGTGAATATCACTTCTCTGGCGAGCGCTAACGGAACCTCTGCCGGCAGCGCGCCGGGAGGTTCCTCTGCAAGCATGAAAGCGAAGTCGGCGCCCAAGCCGACGACGCAAACCTTCACGTTTGATACGGATGAGGGGCCCCGCGCGGACACATCGCTCGACGCTCTGGCCAAGCTGAAGCCGGCTTTTCACGTGGCGGGGACGGTAACCGCAGGCAACAGTTCGCAAATGAGCGATGGGGCCTCCGCGGCAGTAGTGATGAGCGATGAGCGCGCGAAGTCTTTGGGCCTTAAACCGCTGGCACGTTTTGTGGCTTACGCCACAGCAGGAGTATTACCCGAGGAATTCGGGATCGGTCCTGTGGCCGCGATTCCGAAGGCCTTGAAACTCGCGGGACTTACGCTGAATGACATCGCAGTGTTCGAACTGAATGAAGCTTTTGCGGCGCAATCGCTCGCCGTGATTCAGCAGGCGGGACTCGATCCTTCGCGCGTCAATCCGAATGGAGGCGCGATAGCGCTCGGCCATCCCCTTGGGTGCACCGGCGCGAAACTTACGGCGACTATCCTGCGCGAATTGCAGCGGCGCAATGCCCGCTATGGCATGGTGACAATGTGCATCGGGGGAGGCATGGGAGCCGCCGGAATTCTAGAACGGCTGTAGCGAGCCGGTTTGACATCGCATTCGAAGTGACTGTAACGTTTCCCGCCTGGAACGCGTTCTAGTTTCCGATATGTTTCCTGCGTTCCCTGGTGCTTTCCGATGAGAATTGCTGCTCTGTCTGTTGTCACACTACTTTTGACGTTCTGCGCCCTCGCGCAAGCGCCTGCAACGAATTCACCGGACACCACGAAAGACATCCAGCTGAATCTGCAGGATCCCATCAAGCCAGCCGGCGCAGTGCCCGTAAGCAGCGAGCCGCATCACGCGCACGTTTTTCAGAATGGCTACGTTCGCGTGTACAACGTCACGGTCCCACCCCTGGATGCCACGCTGCTGCATCAACATGACTTGCCGTACATTTACCTGACGTTGGGAACAACGGATGTCGTCAACGCTGTGCAAGGAAAACCTGAAGCACGGATGATGCTGGAAGATGGGACAACGAGGTACTCGCCGGGAGGGTTTGCTCACATTGCGCGAACAGATGCAGGCGTTGCGTTTCACAACATCACCATTGAACTGGTGCATCCGCAAGAATCGCCGCGTAATCTCGGCGAACACGCAAGTGAACGCCCGCTGGGCTCCTGCCCACAAAACGGCATGGGGCAAAAGCAGGACCGGCAGATTCCCTTGGAGCAAGATATCCCGTGTTTTGAGACCAGCGAGCTGCGCATGGATCTGGTGAAGGTTGATGGCGGAAGAGACTACACCCAGGCCTCGCCCGGAGAGGCCACTCTCCTGATAGCGGTGAGCAATGCGAGCCTGGAGGTTTCTCTTGGCGGCGAACACGTTGGGTTTTTGCATGGCGGAGATGTGCAGTGGTTGCCCGCCGGGGTTGCGTGGAAGGTGGCGGATTTTTTGGGGACAAGATCGGAGTTCCTTCTAATTTCCTTTAAGGACTCCGGCGCTGCCGCGAAATAAAGCAGTCGCGGGCAAGGCCAAGAACATAATTAGCGCTTTTTCGCTTCGACGGACACGAACAGCCTTTCCGGCGCGCCGTTTCTGGCGGAATACTGCTCGCTGACAAGTTTTCCTGAACTTAGAACGCGCGTGGCGTTCCGTAATTTTACGGTGGCACCGCCGGCAGTGAATTCCGTTCGAAAGACCAAGGCGTCTCCTTCGAATTGGCCAGTTTCGACGAGAGCGCCGGGGAAGCCGTCACCGAAGACATAGGATTTATAGGCGTTTTCTCTAGGGTCCCAGGTGATTACCAGAAGCCCTTCGAACTCGCCCGCTGGTCCTTTCGAATGGAAACTATTTATGAGGGAGTTCCCGCCGGGACCGGACTTGCTGGTGTACACGCCAGTGTTCGTGGCCCCGTCAGGGAACGCAGCGGACTTCGGGTAGGTCTCGGTATAGTCCCATTCGCCAAGATAGAAATTCAGTCGCTGCATTTCCGGAGCGGTTTTGGAAGCGAGTTCCTGCTTGGATTCGCTTTTCTGCTGACGAATGGACAAGGCGTGGGCACACACGGCGAAGCTCAGAGTTACAAGGGCGGCTGTCAGAGCGTTCCTGCGATTTTTCTTCATGGATTTTTCTTCATGGATTTCTCCTCGGCCGATGTGTGACTGCCTGTCTCATTTCATGATTGCTAGCTCAAAACGCTGAATACTCTTTAACCCGTGTTCGGAGAAGGTGTTTCAGTCATATCATTCCTGAAAGATTTCGCGCAAGCGCTGCTCCCATTTCTTGTCGAATGCTTCTAGTTGCGAAGGCGGGAAGGAAAAAGCGGAGAGCCAAGCCTGAACTTCGATGCTGCCTCGGACACCTTTGACGGCGACCCACAAGAGTGCGTCGTTCAGTACATGGACGGTGAAGCAGACGCCGCGGGAGTCGCGAACGAACTCCACGCGGCGAGTAGAAGTTTCGCCGGGTACAGTCTCTAGGGAATAATCCACGCCGGGTGCGAACACGGAGTGAGTGCCCTGCCTTTGCTTCTTGGGCTTCTTTTGGTTCCCTCATGAAGTGCTGCCTTGCGGGCTCGGGGTAGGTTCCGAATCTCCGCTAGCGTATGCGTCGGGAATAGGGTAGCAGCCTAGCACCAGGCGGAACGGTCGGCCTTCCGCAGATGAACCATCAGTCATCGCAAAGGGCGAGCTGTGCCTGGCGACCACACCGAGGACAGCCCGCTGCAACTCCTCAGCGAACGCCACTCGCTGTTCAGGCGAGGCGAAGCGAAGCTCGGTATTGAGGGAGAGCACAGCAAACCGTTTCCCCGCGGCCGCGGCGAGGTCCAAGGAGCAAGCCAGTTCTGATTGGAGTTTGGAGGCAAGTCCGAGCAAGTATTTCGCTGAGAGAGTGTCCCCAACCTGCGCGGGATCGGCAGCGAGAGTACCGAGGAGTTCGGGAGACAGGACATACCCGCGCGCCGTCGCTACATAGCATTGTTCGAAGAGGCGCCTGCGACGGCGGCGGCTCGCGCGCGCCAAGAGTCGAACCTTTGCGAGCTCGCGGACATGATAGTTCACGGTCTGCCTGGGCAGGTTCATCCGCTTGGCGACGCCTGTGGCGGAATCAGGCTCGAGTAGTGCCGCGAGAATTTTCAAGCGGAGCGGATGTTGGAAAAGTGCCGCGGCCTGAGCGCGTTCGCGCAGCAGATCGAGGTTCGAGGGGCGGACAGTAGTAGAAAGCTGGGAGCGGGTGCTGGGGAGCTTCCAGGTTCCGCTGCGAGTGATTCGTACGGCCATCGGAGAAGTCCTCAAGTCGACTAACTGAGGGAAGTCTGCAATGGACCATATTATTTGTCAAGACGCATTTTATGGTCAATAGTTATCCGCAGAATAAACCGCTTCTTCCCGCTCTGGCCAGCATCCACAGCCGCGTGGTTAACGGTGTTTACCCGGTCCTATTGTGAGGAGTAGAATAGTGTGTTCCACTGGATTTTGGGCATCCATCTCAGCTAACTGCAACAACCTCAAATGGGCATTACCAGACTTTGACGCCGCAGGCACCGATGAAGGCAGGGCGATAAGGAGACCAGTATGGCCACCGCAACGATCACCAAACCCGCCGCGAAAGGCGGAAGTTTTCTGCTTGAGGCTCCCCTGGCGCAGGAGATTTTTACGCCCGCCGATCTCACCGATGACCAGAAGCTGATCGGTCAGACCGCAGAAGAATTTGTCGTCAAAGAAGTTTTGCCGCAAGTGAAAGATCTGGAGAACAAGAAGCCGGGGCTGATGCCGGAATTGATCAAGAAAGCTGGAGAAGTCGGCCTGCTCGGCGGGGGGATACCGGAGCAATACGGCGGTGCGGGCCTCGACAAGATTGCTACGACCGTGCTCACCGAAAAGCTCTCTATCTACGGGGGATTCGCGGTGACGCACGGCGCTCACGCCGGCATCGGAACGCTGCCCATCGTGTACTTCGGAAATGAGGAACAGAAGAAGAAGTACCTGCCAAAGCTGGCGACTGGGGAGTGGATCGGCGCTTATTGTCTTTCCGAGCCGCAGGCCGGCTCCGACTCGCAGAACTCGCTGACGCGCGCGGAATTAAACGCGGAGGGCACGCACTACGTCCTGAACGGCCAGAAAATGTGGATTACGAACGGAGGATTCGCGGACCTCTACATCGTCTTCGCAAAGGTCAACGGAGAGAAGTTCACCGCGTTTATCGTAGAGCGCACGTTCCCGGGGTTCAAGCCGGGAAATGAAGAGCACAAGATGGGCATTCATGGCAGCTCGACGACGCCCATTTTCCTGGAGAATTGCAGAGTGCCAAAGGAAAACGTGCTGCATGAAATCGGCCGCGGCCACATCGTGGCATTCAATATTCTAAATGCGGGGCGATTCACGCTCGGGGCGTCTTGCGTGGGCGGATCAAAACACGTGCTGCAAAATTCCTCAAAGTATTCGAAAGAGAGAAAAGCCTTTGGCAAGCAGATAGGCGATTTCGGTCTCATGAAGGAGAAGCTCGCGGAGATGGCCATTCAAATTTACGCGGTGGAATCGATGGTCTACCGTTCGGCGGGAAACATCGAGGCCGCCATGGTGGCGGCCTCGGGCTCGGGAGACAAAACCCAGAACACGATGAAAGTCCTCGAAGAATACGCCATCGAAAGCTCCATCGCCAAGGTGTACGGAAGCGAAATGCTGGACTTTGTCGTCGATGAAGGCGTGCAGATGTTCGGTGGCTACGGATTCCACGAAGACTATCCTGTCTGCCGCGCTTACCGGGATTCCCGCATCAACCGCATTTTTGAAGGCACAAACGAAATCAACCGCATGTTGATCATCCAGATGCTGATGAAGCGCGCCATGGCGGGACAGCTCGCGCTTATCCCGGCGGCCATGAAACTGGCCGACGAAATTCTTGCCGGGCCGTCCTTTGATGAGGCGCCGGAAGGAGTGCTTGCCGACGAAGCGCGCGTGGTAGCGAATGCCAAGAAAATGTTTCTGCAGGCAGCGGGTGGAGCGGTTCAGAAATTCCGGGAGAAGCTGGCCGAGGAGCAGGAACTCATCGGCGCGCTCTCGAATATCGTGATGGAAGTCTATGCGATGGAATCTTGCCTGTTGCGGGCGCAGAAGGCGGCGGCAGCGAAGGGCGAGTCAGCCACCCAGACCATGATCGACGCGACGCGCGTTTTTATCGCGGACGCTGCGGAGCGCGTCGAGCACGATGCCAAGAGAGCTATCGCGGCGGTGCATGAGGGCGATATGCTGACAACGCAGATCGCGGTGCTGAAACGCTTCGGTAAGCGGGCCCCGGTGGATTCGATTGCTCTGCGCAGGCGGGTCGCGGCGGCAGTCCAGTCGCAGGACCGCTATCCGTTTGAGAGCCGCTAGACTGTTTGGCGCAGCGCGGCTATCCCGCGATCTGAACTAACTCCGGCTTGCTGCCGCTACCTGGCCTGCCGGAACCCCATCGCGACGGGCGTATCCGGCTGCCGCGCAGCCGGTTCAAAAGAGAACCCACTCCAATCGACCCGCGCACAAAATGGCCTACGCGCAATGGACCCGCGATTTTGACACTTCGAATCCAATGCAAGCCACTGCTGGCCGCGCAGCCGCATTCCGCACAGTTTGGAGTCCCGCCAAAGACGCATGGCTCGACACGGGTAGCTAAATCGGCAGAATAGTTTGCGGACATTTTCGCAAAAAGACAGTCGCCTGGATTCTCGGGCGGATGGAGAAACGCGAGGGCGATGCCTTCATTCATCAGGAATTTGGGATATTTCCGAGCCAGAACGGGCAATAACATGGCTACTTCCCGGCGGTTTTCCGGGGTGAGCTTCTCCGCACTCTGCTCGTCGAGTTGAGGCGTATAGAGGCTTACCCAGATGTGATCGACCTCGGGACGGCTGCTCCAAAACGAAACATATTCCTCCAAATAGCCGCCGTGCTCCAGCATCGGACGCGTGATCACCCAATGTATGTTCACTCTGCAGCCATCGATGTTTTCTAGGATACGTTCGTAGGTGGCGGGCTTGCGGCGGACGTCGTGGTGCTGTGGCAGTCCATCGACGGAGACGGCGACACGAACGCGCGGCAACTCCGTCCATTCGGCAGGAATTGGGATAACGCCGCTAGTTACGACGAGAGTGAAAACGTCCATGGCACTCAAAGCGGGAAGGATGGCGCTCAACTCACGATGGCGAACGAGGGGTTCACCGCCGACCAGAGAGACGTGCATTGGCTGGTGTTTCCGCACTAACTCGAGGACACCGCTGATGAGAGCTTCTCCACGGAAGTCATTCAGGTCGGTAAGAAGCTTGCCGCCGCCAAGATGGGCATCCCCGTAGGCATAACATCCAGGGCAGCTGAGTGGGCACTCACGCGTGATTTCAATGGAGAGCATGGGCGCTTTGCCAGTTAGAATCCTGCCCCATGCGCTCAGGATCTCTCGTGGAGTAATGCTTGGACTAGGGCGAGCTGTGGCCATGTCTCTTGGATGCAGGCGAGGCTGCGCGAGGGTGCTTGTTATCTGAGGCACGGAATGGATGCTATCGTTTCGAATGATTCAGCACCAGCACTAGTCTCGAATCGTTCAATCGTATTCGCAAGTAAGCCATCAAATCAACTGTGGCCTGAGCAGCGTTCGGGTCCTCCGGGCCCGTTAATGGCAAAGACAAATCTTCTCGCGGTGGACCCTCATCTCTCAACTAAATCGCTTAAACTTGGTGTTTAGGGTCATTCGTCTTTACCTCTGAGAGAACGCCAGGTATGCCCCGAAAGCTCCTGATTCTTGCAGCCACCATTGCCTGCGCTCACCTTGCGGAAGCCTTGATACTGGGAGTGTCCCCAACAGGCACGCTGATTGCGAATCTCCTTGAAATATCCGCCAGCGCGCTCGCAGCCGCCATGAGCTTTGGCGCTTCGCGACGTGCGCGAGGTATGGCCAAGCCGTTCTGGGCTCTGGTGGGGTGCGGAATGGCCGGGTGGGGCGTCGCGAACTTAGGCTGGATGTACTACGAGCTGGCGCTCCACACAAAACCGGCGGCTGGTTCGGCCGTGCAATTCCTTTTCAGCCTGCATGCGCTCTTCTTCGCGACGGTTCTTTTCCTCGATCAAGATGAGGATTCGCCCCGTTTTAAGCCCGAGCTTTTCCTCGATTTCACTCAAATCGCGATCGTTCTCTTCTTTGTTTTTCTTGGGCTGTACTACGTGCCTTCGGCTCAACTGCAGCAGCATAGCGACGCTACCCGCAAGATTTGGATGGAATTTGGCGAAGAAACCATCCTGATTGTGCTGGCCTGCTTTCAAATAGCCAGGGCGCGCGCGCCTCACATTCGCAAGCTGTATGTGGGGTTCGCGCTGTACTACGCCTTTTTCGCCTCAAGTTCCGCAGTCGCGGAATTCCATCAGACAATACTGAAGACGCCAACGGGAACATTTTTCGACCTCTGCTGGACGCTACCATTTCTGTGGGGAGCTTTTTGGGCCGCGAGTTGGCAGCCGCCGCCGGCTTCGCAGCCGACGCGACGTCTTGGCAAGAAACCGTTCAGCGGGGTGCTCCTTACCAACGCAATATTTGTGCTGGCCCCGCTCGTCGTCCTGGTGCAGGTGGCGCAGTTTCCGTCTGAATGGGGCGTCCTACGTTTTTCCCTTCTAGGCGTTTCCATACTGTGCTTCGCGATGCGGGTAGGAATCGGCGGGTATCGAGAAGCCAGAGCGGCGGAGACGGTACGCAGACAGGCCCTAGCCATGGATTCCGCGGCGGACGGAATCTCGATCCTGGACGAGAAAGGGGAGCACATATACGTCAACGTGGCGTTCGTCCGCATGATGGGTTATGAGAGTCCGGAGGTCATGCTGGGCTTGAACTGGCGCGAGATTTATGACCCGCGCGACGTCGACTCACTGCAGCAACAGGTCCGAAATTCCCTGGGGGCGGAGGGCAAGTGGTCCGGGCAAATCAACCTGCGGCGGCGCGACGGAACGGTCGTTCCTGTGGAAATGGCCATCTCATCCCTGCCAAATGGCGTTACGGCGTGCATCGGCCATGACATAAGCGCGCGAAAAGAAGCGGAGAAGGCACGCGCGGAGGCGGAGAGCAAATATCGAACGCTTGTGGAGCAGGTCGCGGCGATCAGCTATATCGCGGAGCTCGGGATCCATGGAGCCTGGCTGTACATCAGCCCTCAAATCGAAACGATAACAGGCTATTCGCAGGCCGAGTGGCTTGCTGATTCCAGTCAATGGATGCGTCATATTCCACACGAAGACTATCCCGTTATTGAGGCCGCAGAGGCGGCGAGTATTCGAGGCGAGCGGTATCAGGCGGAATATCGGATTGTGCGCAAAGATGGAGTGGTGATTTGGGTAAGCGACACGGCGGTGGTCGTTCCAGGAAGCACCGGGCACCCGTTGATGGAAGGGATCATCGTTGATATCACCGAGCGCAAGCTGCTTGAAAACCAATTGCAGCAGTCCAGGCGGATGGAAGCAGTCGGGAGACTCGCGGGCGGAATCGCGCACGACTTCAACAATCTGCTGACGATCATCAAGGGGTATGCGGAGCTGGCCATACAGCGGACGGGAGTTCAGCAGGACCTGCGTGCCGACATCGCTCAAATCGAGAATGCAGCCGAAAGAGCCTCGACACTGATACGTCAGCTGCTGGCGTTCAGCAGAAGGCAGGTCCTACAACCGAAGATCATCGACCTGAACGCCATTGTCCTCGGGCTGGACAAACTCCTGGGGCGCCTGATGGGTGAACACATAGATATGGTGACGCTCTGCGGGGACAATGTGGGCAACGTGAAAGCCGACCCGGCGCAAATAGAACAAGTGATTATGAATTTGGTCGTGAATGCCCGCGATGCGATGCCGAAGGGCGGGCGTCTGATCGTGGAAACGGCTAACGTGGAGCTTGATTCAGCTTACGCCCGCGATCACGTGAGCGTGAAACCAGGCATGTACGTGATGCTGGCGGTCTCCGACACAGGCACGGGAATGGGCCCGGAAACAGTGGCTCATATTTTCGAACCGTTCTTCACAACAAAGGAGAGCGGGCAGGGAACGGGGCTGGGCCTCTCCACGGTTTACGGAATCGTGAAACAAAGCGGCGGCTATATCTGGGTGTACAGCGAGCCGGGCAAGGGCACGACATTTAAGGTGTACTTGCCCCGCGTCAGCGAGGCTGTTAAGGAGAAGCCGAAGCAGGCGGAGCCCCTGGCGGAGCACAATGGCAAGGAAACGATACTGCTCGTCGAAGATGAAGACGCGGTGCGCGAGCTTGCCAGCCTGATTCTCAATACTAAAGGCTATCTGGTCCTCCCTGCGCGTAATGCGATGGAAGCTGAACGCTGCTCCGCGACGCATCGCGGAGAGATTCACCTGTTGTTGACCGACATCATGATGCCAGGTGCCAGCGGCAACGAGTTGGCCAAGCGAATCACCGCGCGCCACCCGCGGACGCGCGTCCTCTATATGTCAGGGTATACGGACAATGTGTTGGCATTGGAGGGCGTGCTGGAGACGGGCGTTTCCTTCCTTCAGAAACCATTTACACCCGGGGCGCTGGCAAAGAAAGTACGTGAAGTGCTGGATGCACCGGTTCATGCAAGACCAAGCTTGGGCTGAGTCGACCTAGCCCGCCGATGGTCTGCTTTGCAGGAAAAATTCCAAGAGCTTCAATGCGCGCCCTCAAGGCGAATCGTCTTCCCCGTCGCAGCGGATTGCCGAGCGGCGTCCAGGATTTCGGTAACCACCATATTTGTTTCGAGCGAGGTTAAGCCCTGCGGCTGCATTCCGTCGAGAACGACGGCTCGGAGATAGTTCACTGAATCGCTCTCCCGGGGATCGAGAGGCTTTGCGGTTTCAAGTTTTTCCTCGCGCTGCCCCGCAAGCCGCACTCGCACCGCGTCGCGTTCCACAGTGATCGCATAGCCGGTCTTTCCATATACTTCCATGTCTTTCCGGGAAAAAGGCCAATTCCAGGAGGCCTGCAAAATCGCTTGGGCCTTGGGGTAGGTAAGAACGATTGTCGCCTCGTCATCCACACGCGTGTAAGTTTCCGGCTTGATGCGCTGTGTGACCGCAGTAACTGTGTCCGGTCTGTGATTGTTCATTAGCCAGGTGGTCAGATCCGCGCCGTAGCATCCGAAATCGAAGAGCGCGCCTCCGCCGTTCAGCTTGGGATCGGTGAGCCACGAGAGAAACCACGGCTCCACATTGATTTCCTTGGGGCCTTGATGGCCGTCATGAACGACGATTTTTCGGATTTCGCCGAGGGAGTTGTCATGGGCAAGGTCGAAGGCAGCGCGATTGCTGCGGTACCAGGTAGTTTCGTAATTGACCAGGACGGGAATTTTGGCGCGTTGCGCGGCGGCTTGCATTGCAAGAGCATCGTCGTAGCTCACAGCCAGTGGTTTCTCCATCATCACGGGGACGCCATGACGGGCACAAGCCTCCACCATGCGGCGATGGTCAAAAGTATTTGTGTAGATGAGGACAGCTTGTGGCTTGGTTTTCTCTAGCATTTCATCGACGCTGCCAAAAAAGATGTCGTGCGGAAGAGAAAACTTCGATTCATAGAAGGCTGCAAGTTCCTTGTCAGACTCGGCGACTCCGACGATCCGCAGGTCAGCGCGATGGAGATTTTGCCGAAGAAATCCGGCGACGTGGCCATGGACCAGGCCGGCGATCGCGACTCGCAGGGGCGCAGGGTTCGCACTTTCTGTCTGCTGGGGTTGAGAACAAACGCTCGGCAGCGCCAACAACATGGTGACTCCCAAAGCCAACAAGACCTGTCGGTATATGATTCGAGGCATGAAAGGCTCCTAACTGCGGAGCCATCCTATCATCAGGCATCGTGCCGTGGGGCTAGCGTTGTGGCGACGGCGGTGGCTCGTTGCTGGGCTTAACGGGGGCGGACTCCTCTCCGGTTTTTGGCTGGGCAATGGTCGAGAGCGTCTTTACGTTGAACCGCCGGTAATCGGAATATCGGGTCACCGCGTTCAGGTTAAAGCCTTTCACGAGGAGGACGCGGACTGCGGCGTGCGCCTCCATGTAAGTAGGAAGCCAAACTTCGTTATTCAGAAACTGCTGCTCGAAAACGAAACTTGTCCCCTTCTGGAGGTTGGCGAGCAAACCACCCGCAAACCTGAAGTCGCCCACAAAATAGGCTTCGAGACGCGCCACGTCGTGCGCTTTTTCATCGATCCAAATTACCCCGGCGAGCTTCTGGACAATTTTCTCCACCAGATTGCGGGCCTTGTATTCCGGGTTGGGCTCGAAATCGAAAACGAGCACGTCTTGCCCGCGGAAACGCTCGCGGCGCGGATTCACGAACTGGCATGTACGTAGGAAAGTCTCGATGCCGACGTCGTCGTCTTTGTCCTTCTTCCCTTCCTCCTTGGCTTTTTGTTCCTTGGCATCTTTCTTTGCTTCACGCTTCTGTATCTCTGCAATTCCCTTCTGGGTTTTCTCGTTTTCCTTTTTTTGCTCCTCGTCGGTTAGCGCCTTCCCGTCTTTTTTGACGAGCGTGGAAACTTCATCCCCATTCAAATAGAAAAACGTGTATTCCTTTCGATCCGTTTTTTTGACTTTGCCGTCTTTTTCGAATTCCGTTTCCTCTTCGTCACGCGTCCCGGCGTAGTTTTCTTTCAGTTTGTCGATGGCTTTTTGGTTGTCATCGATCTCCTTGAAGAGAGCTTTCAGGTCGGGCAATTGCACCTGCAATTTCTTTGGGAAGTCAAAGACACGCTCGCCGACCGTCGCATTGATGGCCGCGCGGGTTACATCGATGGCGTAGTCCTCACTTCCGCGATGCAACTCGATCTTGTGGGGCATCTGCACGCCATCGACGGCACGGTAGTCGTCGTAGAAGATTTCCTCGTCCACGCCTCCCAGGGCCCCGGCTTCCTTCACGATCAGGTGGGATTGCGGATCAAAGAACACCTCACGTTTTATCCCGGTCGGCGAGGTGATTTCGACCTGCAAGGCGTCCTTCCCGCGCACCGGCGCGTGACCTATGAAGGCAATCGCCAACTTGGTCTTCTTGAGATTCAGGAAGCGCGAGTTGTAATAGAGCGAGGCGGTTTCCAGCTGCAAACCCGCTGGACCCAGCAGCGTGCCGATCTCCCCGCCCGCATCCTCGTGCCAGGCCGATTTTCCGTTGTACGCCTCAATCATGTTCTTGTCGCCCACAACCAGTTCCGAGTAAAGGCGGTTGGGAAGCTTGGTATTAAATGTGTAGGTGCCTGACTTCCCGTCCGTGGTGCTAAACGTGCCTTCCAGAGTCACCGTTTGAATTTTGGAAAGGGTTCTACTGCCGCCGGCCGCTTTCACGTACTGCTGCGCTATTTTCGCGGCGTCCTGAGCCCTGACATGACCGCCGGAAGTGGAGAGAGCCAGGATGAGAATAATTGGAGAGAGGAGTCGGCGCATGGATTCGTCTTCCTGAACACGCATTTATGAGAAGAGTTTCGGTAAGCGAAAGCCTTCCTAATCCATAGACGGCCCATCGCCCCGCTGCTTAACACCTCGATAAAGCATTTTGGGGCTCTCCGGCCGAAAATCAGACTAAGCCGAATGTCAGCTCACTCGTACCGCAATGCAACTAGGGGATCGACCAGGGTAGCGCGACGCGCTGGGAAGAAGGAGGCCGCGACCGCCACGGTCGTAAGGAGAAACGAAACACCCAGGAAGGTAATGGGATCGTAAGCGCTGATGCCGAAGAGAAAGCTGTGTAAGAGACGCGTCAGAGCGAGAGCGGCGACCAGTCCGACGGCGACACCAATGAGCGACAGACGCAACCCTTCGCCGACGATAATGCGAAAGACATCTCGCGGCTGCGCACCCATCGTAACGCGAACACCAATTTCGGTGGTGCGCTGGGTGACGGTATAAGACATCACCCCATAGACGCCAACGGCAGCAAGCACCAGCGCAAGAACAGCAAAGATGCCGATAAGCCAGGCGCGAAAACGCGGTTGCGCCACTGTGCCGGCCATATTCTCTTCCATGGTGCGGACCCGAACGAGTGGCTGATTCGGGTCGATTTCCGCGAGAGCACTACGGAGCGCCGAGGTTTGAAGAGAAGGGTCGCCAGCTGTGCGTAACACCACAGAAAGCTGGAAAACGGGCAAGACCAGATCCGCCTGCCGATAAGGCAAATACATTTCCGCTTGTGGATCGATGCCCAGACCGGGACGAACGTCGCCGACGACGCCAACAATTTCCATTGTGGGAGCCTGCTGATTGGGAAGCGCTCCCAGTTGGAGACGCTTGCCGAGAGGTTTCTCCTTAGGAAAAAAATTGCGGGCCATGGTGGCGTTGATCACCACGACTGCTGGTGACTTCTCGTTGTCTGCGTGCGTAAAGAGTCTGCCTTGGAGAAGAGGAACACCTAATGTCTCAAGATAATCTGGCGTGATGGTGCGGTAGCCAGCCGCGACAAACTCGTGTGGAGATTTCGGAGGACGGCCCGTGATGTTGAAATGAATGACGGATCCTCCGCCGCTTACGGGAAGAAAAGAAGCGGCAGCGGCCGATCGAACGCCAGGTAAAGAATGGGCGCGCTCGACCAGACGGTCAAAGAACTGGTAGCGATCCCCAGGTTTGGCATAAGCGGTTTGTGAAAGAGGAATATCGGCCACAAGAAGATGATCAGGCTGAAAACCCGGCGGAACCTCCTGCAGGCGATAGAAACTGCGCAGGAGAAGTCCCGAACCGACCAAAAGCAGCATGGCAAGGGCGATCTCCATTGAGACCAGGGCGCCGCGAACGCGATGCTGGCCGGGACCAGACGTCGAGCCACGTGACCCCTCGTTGAGCGCCTCGCGCAAGTCAAGTTTCGCGGTGCGCATGGCTGGGACAATGCCAAAGAGCAATCCGGTAAATAAGGAGACTCCGGCAGTAAAGGCAAGAACCCATGGATCCAGGCCGATGGGCGCGCCTTGCGGTACGCTGCCGGAAGCAAGTTTCAGCAAAGGTCCAAGAGTCGCCGATGCCATCAGGACTCCAAGGAAACCTCCAGCAAGAGAGAGCAGGACACTCTCGGTCAGAAGCTGGCGGATAAGGCGACCGCGACCTGCGCCCAGCGCCGTACGAATGGCCACCTCCCTGCCGCGGGACGCCGCGCGTGCCAGCAAGAGGTTGGCGACATTAACGCAAGCGATGAGGAGGACGAAGCTCACCGCTCCGAGGAGAAGAAGAAGCGCGGGGCGCGAGTTTTGCACAATCTGATCCTGTAAACCGACGACATCCGCACTGGTTCCAGTGTTGTAGTCGGGATACTGCTGCTCGAGCCGCCTCGTGATGCCGACCATCTCGACCCTGGCCTGCTCCCTTGTTACTCCAGGCTTCAGCCGCGCGAGAGGGATGATTCCTGGATGCCAATTGCGATCATCAGGAAGCGTTTTTGCCCAGGGCATGAAAGGCAAGAACACATCGGCGGGCTGAAGAATCTGAAATCCACTGGGCAGAACGCCGACGACTGTGTAAGGCTGCGAGTCAAGATTGATGGCCTTGCCGATTATTTCTTGCGAACCGCCGAAACGCCGCTGCCAAAGACCGTAGCTGAGTAAGGCCACCGGCGCGCCCCCCGCCCGGTCCTCTTCCAGCAGGAAGGTACGGCCAGTGTAAGCGTTTATTCCCAGCATCGAGAAGAGTCCGGCTGTGACCATGCGAACATTGAGGCGCTCCGGTTCCCCGGCGCCAGTGAGAGTGATGGCGCCTCCGCGCGTTGCCTCCATTGATTCGAAAGAGTGACTCTGATCGCGCCAATCCAGGTAATTCTCGTAAGAGGTGCTGATCAGGGGGAAAGAGCTCCGTTCCGCGATGAGTACCAACCGGGATGGGTCGCGGAAAGGAAGCGGGCGGAGGAGAACTCCGTTTACAACGCTGAAAATGGCGGTATTCGCGCCAATGCCCAGCGCCAGCGTCAGGATGGCGATCGCTGTGAAACCCGGACTCTTGAGGAGCAGACGCAGCGCATAGCGAACATCGTGCAGAAGTGTGAACATTGGTTTCCCCGAGGCGCAAATCTACCTTATTAACTCGGACGGACGCCACGGCGAATCGTTACCACAAGTCGAACGGCTGGCGGCTCCCTGTTCAGCCGTACTGCAGAGAGTTCAATTCCCTGGTTTCGGCCGGTTCAGGTATTTTTCGTACAGCCGGAGGTGTCTGTTGTCCAGTGACGTACGCTGTCCCTTGATGAACAGGTACTTCACCTCGGTAGTGAGTTCGAGAGGATCGCCATTGGTAACGATGATGTCAGCGACTTTGCCGGTTTCGATCGTTCCAAGCTGGTCGGCGAGCCCAAATATTTCCGCGGGATAAACAGTGACTGCCTTCAGAGCCTGGTCGTATGGCAGGCCGTACGCAACGGCGTTCGCCGCTTGCTGGCCAAGGCGCCGGGCGAAAGAATTGTCGAAGCTCCCGAAAGCAAACTTGACACCGGCGGAAGCAAGTTCCGCGGGTTGCGAAAGCAGGCGATCGTAGGGATCGTCCTCCTCCGGCGGCAGGCTCAAGGTGGGCCGAAGAATTACTGGAATGCCTTTGGAGCGCAAGAGGTCTTTCACCTTGTAGGCTTCCTCGCCGCCCGCAAGAATCATCTTCAGCTTTTGCTTTTCGCAAAATTCAACGGCGTTGCGGATGTCGCGCGCGCTATCCGCGAACACCAGTGCCGGCAACTGGCCACGGACTACGGGCGCGAGTGCCTCAAGTTTCACGTCGCGTTGAAAATCCGAAGGCCCGCCGTGGCCCATTGCCTGGGCGTAATGCCGCGCGGCCTCCAGATAATCGGCCAGCTCGTTCACCTGCTTTTCATATTCCTGCTTGGCTTCGCCGAACGGCTTTTCTCTTCGCGAAAACGTGGCGAAATCGAATGTTCGGGTGCGAATCTCCGGCCAAACGACTACCATGGCGACGGTTTTTTTGATGAGCATGTCGTTAATCGTCCAGCCCGCAAGATGGATCGCGGAGGCTTGCCCGCCGATGACCCCTCTTGAACCCCCGCCATCAAACCCGCCGCTGTCCGGTACCGCCAGTACTTCCGTGATGCCAGCGGCACGCGTCACGGGAATGTGCTCGCTGGAAGGCGAGACCGCGGTCGCCGCAACGACGTCCGGGTTAAACGCACCTGTTTCGCTGGTGTCGACCGTGGCATTCACTGCGGAGATTTCGCTGAGTCCCATCTGCGTGATGGGATCAAAGAGGCCGGGATAGACTTGCAGGCCCTTGGCGTCGATCACCTGCGCACCGGGAGGAACCTCCACGTTTGCGCCAACCGCGGCGACCTTTCCGTCGCGAATCACCAGTGTGCCGTCCTCGATCGGCGCTCCGGCCAGGGTGAAGATTTTTGCATGGGTTATGGCGTAACTGGAGGAAGGCTGCGACTGCGCGGAGGGATTGTGAGAAATGCAAAATGCCGCAACAAAAGCAAGAACGACCCGCAGAGCAATTTTAACGCCCTTCACTGTGCACCTCCCAATACGGCGGAGGCTTGCGGCGGTTTGGGTTTGTCCTTAGGTTTTTCTTCGCCCGGCTTCTTCTCGCCTGGTTTTCGTTCGGCGGGTTTTTTCTCCTCCGCCTTCTTTTCCTTTTCCATCAGAGCTTTCTTTTCTTTTTCGCGAGGCTCGCGTTCGGCGATATCACGCTGGCGATCAAAATAGACTCTGCCGTCGATCAGGGTTTTTTGAACGACGGCGTAGGCGCTCAGCGGATCGTGATTGTAAATGACGAGATCGGCATCCTTGCCAACGTCGATGGAACCGACGCGCTTGTCAATACCGAGCTGCATCGCCGGATTCAGGGTGACGAGCTTGAGGGCTTCATCGTGCGTCAGGCCACCGTACTTCATTGTTTTCGCGGCCTCCTGATTGAGGTGAGTGGCTTCTTCCGCGTCGTCGGAATTGATGGAGACGATTACACCGCGCCGGGTCATCAGCGCCGCGTTGTAAGGAATCGCGTCATAAGCTTCTACTTTGTAGGCCCACCAATCGGAGAAGGTGGATGCTCCCGTTCCCGCGGCCGCAATTTCGTCGGCAACTTTGTAGCCTTCAAGAACATGCTGAAGAGTGCGGACTTTGAATCCGAACTCTTTCGCCACGCGAAGCAACATAAGGATTTCGTCTTCGCGATAGCAATGCGCGTGCACGTAGCGTTTGCCTTCGAGCACCTCGACGAGCGGATCGAGGCGGAGATCGCGGCGCGGTGGAATCGCGTTCTTGTCTCCGGAAGCCACTCGCTTGTCGTAGTCGTCCCAGGTTTTCTTGTAGTCGCGAGCCTCGGCGAATGTCGTCCGTATCGTTTCCTCAACACCCATGCGAGTGGCGGGATAGCGCGGCGTCTGCCCGGGAATGCTGAAGTTGGAGCGCTTGGGATTCTCGCCGAGGGCGAATTTGATTCCTGGGACCGCGCCCTCAAAGGGAAGTTTGGAGGCGGGCTGTCCCCAGCGAAGCTTGATAACCACCGTCTGGCCGCCGATAGAGTTGGCCGAGCCGTGCAGAACGTTTGCTACGGTGACACCCCCCGCGAGGTCGCGATAGATGTCGATGTCATCGGGGTTCAGAACGTCGGCGATGTTCACCATCGAGGAGACGGAGATGCTTCCTTCATTCACGCTGCCGTCAACCGCGATGTGCGAGTGACAGTCGATGATGCCGGGAATCACGTACTGGCCCGCCGCATCGAAGACTTGCGCGTCCTTGGGCGCTATGATAGAGGCCCCAACTTCCGCGATTTTACCGTTCCTGATAAGGATGGAGCCGTGCTCGATAGAGCCATGCGAAACGGTGAGAATGGTGGCGTTCTCAATCAGGATCACCGTCGGCGCGTCGGGAGGATTGGCACCGCGCACGAGCAGAGGTAGCGCAAGGATTGCGAGGAGGCCAAGCAATCCGGAGCGCGAACGCTTCACAACCAGAGCGGATGGAAATTTCACAGCGCACCTCCGGAAGCTGCCGAAGCAATGTTCGTTGGAACGTGTTGCGCGGAGTCTGCAGTCGCCGCGGCCTGCGATGAAGGCTTCGTGGCCGTGAATTCAAGCGTGTAACCCATTGCGTCGATCGTGCCCTTCAGGACCGTGCCATCAAAGGTGCCCGTAAATACAACGTCAGTTGGATTTCCCTCGATGGGGAGGTTGATCGTGAAGCTGAACTTATCCACGCTCAGGTAGCCGCGTATCAGTGCGGCGGTGCCGCGGGTGCTCGTGACCGTTCCGGAGAGCGTGCCATCGCTCGCCATCTCCAGATCCGCAGTGGATTCTTCCGGACCATCCGGGGTGGTATAGGCAAGTTTCCATTTTCCCGTCATGTTTCCTTTGGGCGGTTCCTTCGGTTTTTCCGGCTCGCGCACTTCGAATCTCTTTCCATCGACGAAAACCATTTTGATTTTAGTTTTCTCGTCGAAGAGGTCGCCGTCGGTCACGAGCAGGTTGGCAATTTTGCCGGTGTCGATGGAGCCGAGCCGATCGGAGACATGGTAGATTTCCGCGGGCGATAGCGTGAGAGCACGAAGCGCGGCATCGGGCGCCAGCCCCGCATCAATGGACTTCCTCGCGCCTTTCAAAATGTCCTTCGGGGCCGAAATGCCGCCGGAGTAAAAAGCAAACTTGACGCCGGCTTTCGCGAGCGCCGCCGGTGAAGACGGTGCCTTATCGCGGAAACGCAGAGTGCGGAGCGACGGCTTCTGGTCTGGGTCCGCGTCCTTTTCCGCTTCGGGCCACTTGAGATCGATGAGCATGGGAATCTTTTTAGCGCCAATTTCGCCCGCGACTTCATAAGCCATCTGGCCGCCGTAAATCACGCTGTCCAGTGGTTGTCCGTTGACTTGCCAAACCTCCGCGAGTTGAAGCGCGCGCAGCAGCTGGACCGCATTATTCGCGGGGATCAAAATCAGAGCGTGATCTTCCAGGGCCTCTGCGAGTACGGCCTCCGTGTGGTCGTAGCGCGGCCGCGCAACCCCGTGCGGATTTTTTTCATAGACGGCTTGCGCTTTGTCGCTCCAGTCCGTGTCAATCCACACTTGGTGGACATAAGCGATTGCACCCATCAAAGAACCCGGGAAATTTCCAAAGCCGCCGCTGGGTTGTAATGAAACAGGAATAGCAACCGGTGTTTTTACGACCATTTCGCTGGCGCGGTCACCAGCGAGATCAAGTAAGGAGGCTTGCCCAGGAAACATCCCGCCCTTTGGCGCGGAGACAACCGTCGTGAATCCCGCGCTTCTCCAAGAATCGATGCGCTTGTCACTCAAGCTGACTTCATCCGCCGCGCTCCGCCACGGCGTTGTTCCCGGGCGATCTTCCGGGCCGCGGGAGACCTCCTGTGGCTGAGGCCTTCGAGGCCCACCTTCGCCAGCTCCGCCGGGAGCCGCAGGCGCAGAAGGAATGCCGACGTCCGTGAAAGAGTCGAAGAGCCCGGGGTATACAGTGAGGCCCTTGCCCTCGACGATCCACGCGTCGGGCGGAATCGCGACTTCCTTGCCGATGGCCGTGATCACGCCATGCGCCATTACAACCGTGGCGTTTTCCATTGGCGGGCCTGAAACCGGGACGATCCTTGCTCCGCGGATGGCAAAGTACTTGGGCTCGCCTCCTTGTGCAAACATTTGCGGGGCGAGAGCGAGAGAAATAAGGAGAGTTGAGGCAAGCGCGAGTGCAAACAGGCACCGGCGCGCGACGACAGAACGCATGCAAGCTCCTTTTTGGGAATTGTTGGGAACCACGATCCCCCGACCGTCACTGGAATAGACGCATGAGGCTAGTCAGAAGTTGCGGAAGAGTCAAGGAGAGTGAGAGGAAAAAAAATCTGCTGGCAGAGAAGGGAGTAGCGGCCATCCCATCGAAGGGCCTGAACAATTCAAGAAAAACGGGAACAAATTCGACTCGCGTTTCGTTTCTTCTATTGCTTTCCCATAGGACCTGTGGCATCTTCGGTATGGGTTTCCCATAGGAGCGACGGGGAGAGCGATGGGCGATAAGGCAAGCGGCAAGAATGATGTGTGGCAAGGCACGCTGGCGCTTATGGTGCTGAAAACGCTTCAATCGATGGGCCCGCTCCACGGATACGGCATCGCACGGCGCATCGAGCAGACCAGCGGCGAAAAGTTGATTGTCAACTACGGAACCTTGTATCCGGCGTTGTTGAAGCTCGAACAGGAGGGCTACATCAGCTCCGAGTGGGGCTTCTCGGACAACAACCGGAAAGCGAAGTATTACAAGCTGACGCGCGCCGGGCGGAAGCAATTGAATAAGGAAGAGCGCGAATGGGAACAAACCACAGCGATCCTCGCGCGCTTCCTTGCGCCAGGCGAGGAGCGGCCCTAATCGGTGTTTGGGAGAGTGTTTATGAGGACTCTGCGGGCTTGGTTCACTCGATTGGCCGGAGTGTTCAGCGGACGGCGGCGGGAGCAAGAATTGACCGCGGAGCTGGAAAGCCACCTTCAATTGCACGTGGATGACAACCTGCGCGCGGGCATGTCGCCGGCGCAGGCCCGGCGGGATGCAATCATGAAACTTGGTGGAGTGGAGCAAACGAAGGAAGATTATCGCGAGCGCCGAAGTTTGCCACTGCTGGAAGTTTTCTTGCAAGACTTGCACTTCGGCGCGCGCATGCTGAGAAAAAATCCAGGGTTCACATTGGTGGCGGTACTCACGCTCGCTCTCGGCATCTCCGCCAACGCAACAATCTTCAGCTTCGTCAGCGCCGTACTCTACAAGCATCCTCCCGTATACGACTCCGACAAAGTGCTTGTCATTTATGGAACCTCCGTCGCCCGCGCCTGGGGCTCAAACTTGCATCCCATATCGGCGCCCAACTATTTCACGTGGAGACATGAGAATCGGATCTTCTCCGATCTGGCTGCGTTGGAGCCTTCTGTGAGCGTCAACCTCACTGGAAACGGCGAGCCGGAGCGCATCAGCGCGAATCGCGCCACGGCGAACTACTTTTCGGTGATCGGTGTCCCTCCTTTGCTGGGCCGCGCTTTCGCCTCGGGAGATGATCAGGCGGGGCAGGATCGCGTCGTCCTACTGGACTTTCGATTTTGGGAGCGAAAATTTGGATCCGATCCCAGTGTCGTCGGCAAAACGATTCGCCTCAATGGGGAGGAACACACAATCATCGGCGTCCTGCCGCAACAATTCCAGATCATGTCGTTCCGGTCGCTCGTATGGCTCCCGTTGGTCCTCGATGAGTCTCAGCAGAGTGCGGCGGCAAGGCAATCTCGATCTCTGTATCTCTTTGCGCGCCTCAAACCGGGCGTCACACTCGATCAAGCGCAGGCAAACATGCGAACCCTCGGCAGTCTCGCGTCTCAATCGTTTCCCGACACCGAGAACGGCTGGGGTGCCAATTGCGTGACGCTCCAGGAATATGGAATCCGCGACTTCAATGCCGGACCGGCTTTCGTCATTCTTCTTTCCGCTGTGGGTTTCGTTCTTCTGATTGCGTGCGCAAACATCGCAGGCCTGCTTCTCGCCCGGGCCACCGGGCGTGGCAAGGAAATGGCCGTTCGCATCGCCATCGGGGCGGGAAGACTGAGAATGGTACGCCAGTTAATGACGGAAGCTTTGCTCATTGCCGTGCTTGGTGCCCTCGCCGGACTGGGTCTCACGTTGGGCGGCACTCAACTCCTGCACGACGTCCTGTCCTTTAACGAAGCCATCAAAATGCTTGATATGCGCATTGACTGGCGTGTGCTCTCCTTCACCTCTGGGATCGCTGTGCTCTCGGCGCTTCTCTTTGGGCTCGCGCCCGCGCTGCGAGCGTGGGGGGTGGATGTCTTCCCCACCTTGAAAAACGACAACGCCAAGGTCTCCGCGGGAAAAGAGAGGAGCCGTGGGCGCGGTTTACTCGTAGCCGCCGAAGTGGCCATGGCTGTGATTCTCCTGACCGGTTCCGGCTTGCTAATTAAAGCGTTTGTTGAGGGACTGCATCGAAGCTTAGGTTTTCAGCCGGAGCATCTGCTCACCGCGCAGATTAGCTTGCCCAAGTCACGCTACAGGGAGCCGGCGAAACAAATCGGGTTCTACCGCCAACTCACCACTCGTCTCGAAGCCGCGCCCGGCGCCATTTCCGCTTCAGTCACATCTAGTCTGCCTGCTGCCGGCGCTGGATTTGTGAACTTTCTTGTCAAAGGCACGGAAAATCTCCCGACTTCGCAGCGGTCCCGTGCCCGATACTACGTCGTAAGTTCGCACTACTTCAGGACAATTGAAGTTCCCTTAGTCGCTGGAAGAGCCTTTGCAGAAACGGATGATGCCAATTCCCTTCCCGTAGCGCTAGTTAGCGAACAGTTTGCCGAGAGTTTTTTCCCAAAGGGCGATGCGCTTGGAAGCCAGATTCGCATCGACTCGGGCGATGGAGTCGCAAACGAATGGTGCCAAATCGTCGGAATTGTGCACGACGTGAAAGGTTGGCCGCTCAATTTCACCGACGATCCAGACATTTACGTGCCTCTCGCACAACACCCTGAAGGCGAGATGTCCGTACTCGTGCGCTCCGCGGGTGATGCGAACTCGCTCGCCCCGGGCCTACGCGAAGCAGTTTGGTCCCTCGATAGGGATCAGCCCATCGCCAATATCATTAGCATGCCTGGCCTTCTTGCAAACGAGTCTGCTCCTGACCTCATTTTCAGTGAGCTGATGACAGTTTTTGCCGCGCTCGCTGTTGTTCTCGCAGGCATTGGTATCTACGGCCTGATTGCTTTCACCGTTGGCCAGCGCAGCCAGGAAATTGGAATCCGGGTCGCGCTCGGGGCCGAAAAGAAAACCATTCTGCGGATGGTTCTTCGCGATGGATTGAAGCTCGCCGCTGCCGGAGCCTTCATCGGCATGCTTGGTTCATTCCTGCTTCCGCGACTATTCGAAGCCGCGTTGTACGATTTTCACGTTCGTGGAGGCTGGCTGTTCGTCCTCGTGCCGGGCATCATCGGCGCCGTTGCTTTGCTGGCTTGCTATGTCCCCGCGCGCCGCGCCGCTCGCGTCGATCCGATGGTTGCTCTACGATACGAATGATCTGTCGAACCTTCGCAGAGCCGCAATCGATCCGTCCAGAAATCTTAATAGGGAAACTGTGTCCGGTCGCTTTCCGCCAGCGGGACCAATTCCAGCATCCGCCCTGGTTACTGTTGCGGCTTTTTCTTTTTGAACAGCCCGCCAAGGGCGTTGATGGCGTCGGCAGGAGCTTTGCCAGCGTCCTTTGCGCCGGTAGCACTCAGCCCTCCAGCACAGCCCAATTGCGATTTGAGCAAGCCAGCAGCGAGGCCTCCGACATCTGGGATAAATTTCGGATCCGCGGTTGTACCTTGAATCTGGAAAGGCACTGTCGTGCCGCCTTTGCATCCGCCTCCGCCGCCGGTCGCGCTGCCTAAGAGACCGGCAACGCTGGATACGGGAGTGGCCGCTCCGCTAGCCGCACTCGCGAGAGTGGCGGCCATTTTGAAATCCAGATTGTTTTTGGAGTCGACCGTGCCGGCACCGGCGAGATTCCCGAGCGATGGAACGACGGCAACAATATTTTCCGCCCTCAATCCATCCGGCGCCATGTGAAGATTCGTCGTAAACTTCTCGATGTCCAAATCCTTGCCGGTCTTGATTCCTGCTAGAGACGCAACCGCAGTCAATTTCGAACCCAGATCGAATCCCGCAAGCTTTCCATTGAAGAGGCCAACGTTGCCTACTGTGATCAGCTTGTTCGTTGGGCCCGTGATATCCAGATCCGCGTTGAGGGTGCCGGCCTCAAGCGAGGCGCCCTTGGGTAAATGAATGCCGAGTGCCGGAAGAAACGCCTCGAGATCTTTCGCGGGCATGTCCTTGGCCTCGAGCTTCATTTTGACGGCGGTGGATTCCCCGGCCGAGTCATAGGTGCCGTTGAGGTGAGCGGCGGCGCCACCGATCTTGAGCGTCGAAGGATTCAGGACCCCGGTGTTTTTTCGCAAGTTGTATTTCGTATTGAAATCGACGGTGACAGGAACACCCGCGGGAGAGCCGCCGGCAATAAATAGAGCTTTGGAAATTTTTATGTTGCCGTTGGTTTCCGCTTCACCATTTTGCGAGGAGAGGTTGGCGTTGAGATCCACAAGGCCGCCAAGGCCGGCCGAAGCGTCCACAAATCCGGTTGACGCGAGATTCAGGGAGCTGACGTCGAGCTTGGCGTTGAGCGGCGTGAGAGATGCGTCCTGCTGGTCGATGGGGCCTGCTGCTCCATCGAGTTTGAATTTTCCGCCTGAAGGGAGGTCGGCGGTGACGGTCAGGGGGAACTTCGAGGTCATGGAAAAATTGGAAGCAACAATGTTGACGTGATCATAGGTGCTGCGCTTCTGAGAGCTGGTGGACCCCACGATGATGCGGCCGTCATTTAGCGTAAATTTCTGGACGGACAGATCGGCGGGGGCGCCGGAAGACTGCGTGGCTTGCTTCGGCTCGGACTTGGCAGCGGCTCCGCCGAGAGAAGAGTAGTTCCACTGGCCCGCCGGATTGTGAAGGAGAGTAACTTCCGGACTCTCGATTGTGATGCCGGTGACATTCAGAGTCTTGCTGAAGATGAGAGGAAAAATCTCGACGCCGACCTTCAGTGATTTGGCGGTGAGGAATGGCGACGGGCTGAACTTGGGATCGTCTCCAACGGAAAGACTCTCGGCGGAAAGTGACCCGCTAAACAACGACAGACTCAGGTTGCCAAATTTGACCGCGCGGCCGAGAACCTGCGAAGCCTTTTCTTCAATTGTGGGACGGAACTTGTCCACCGGAATCAGAAACGGTGTTACCACTACGAGGACAATCAGGACGACGACAACGATGGCGATGATGCGAAGTGTGCGGCTCATGACTTTCTCCAGTTCGGTAGGATGTACGACGGATTGGGCGCGCGGAAGTAATGGTAGCACGGGGCGATGCGTATCAATGAGTGCATGCTAAGATTGCAGGGATGCGCTCTCCGATCCAAGCCTTGCTCGCCGCCGCGATAGCCCTCTTTTTTTGCAGCGACGCGGCGGGGCATCAGAATCCGGATAGGGCGAGTCTCCCCGATTCTCCTGCACCGAGGCAGGACCAGGACATGTCTGCGCATAAAAAGCAGAAAAACATCTGGCAGTCGCCCATTGGCCTGGTCGCTAGAAAATCGTATTTTTATCCGGAGTTGGCTGCCACTAAGGGCCCGTTGAGCTCCACGCAGAAATTTGAGCTGTTCCTGGACAAAAGCATATCTCCTCCTCAAATTCTCAGTTCAGCGGCCGGAGCGGGCATCAGCGAAGCGCGCGGGACTTTCGCAGGCTACGGTCAGGGCGGCGAAGGCTTCGGCAAAAGGTTTGGCGCCTCCATGGCCAGTGGCGCGTCCAGCCATTTTTTTGGGACATTTTTATTGCCCGCTATTCTGCATGACGATCCACGGTATTTCGTGCGATTAAACGGCGGCTTCAAACTGCGCGCCGCCCACGCCCTCCGGCGCGTGTTCGTCATTCCGACGGATGCGGGCAACGAACATTTCAACTGGCCGGGAACGTTGGGCCCGATGGCAGCCGAAGGGCTTGCGAACTTGTATCTCCCAGACTCGGAACGAACCCTGGGAAAAACCTTCGAGCGCTATGGCGTGCGAGTCGGATTTGGCGCGGTGAACAACCTATTGAAAGAATACTGGCCGACGATTTTTAAAAATCTGCGAATTGCAAAAGTAGCTCCCGGACTGCAGCCATGATCTGCGGATTTTTCATCCGGCTGAGCCCGGGCCCGGCGGCAGTTGTTCTGGCGGTGGAAGGAAGCAATTCAGCGCGGCAGCTTCAGAACATATTACAATGTGGGTGAGCGGGGCTGTAGCTCAGATGGATAGAGCAACGGTTTCCTAAACCGTTTGTCGGGAGTTCGAATCTCCCCAGCCCCACCAGCCTCGTCCCGCTTCTACTTTCCTTTGCGCCTCTCGGCGACCTTACACGAGGCTTGACATGTGCTCCACATGATTGTATGTTCAGCACATGTCCAAGATGATTCAGGTTCGCAATGTGCCGGACGGCGTGCATCGCACGCTGAAAGCTCAGGCCGCCGTAGCCGGGATGTCGCTTTCTGATTTCATTTTGGCGGAGATTCGCAACCTAGCCCAGCGGCCCACGGTCGCGGAACTGCGCGAACGCTTGCGCCAACGCTCGCGGATTGCAGACCCCCTATCCGCGGCAGAAGCCGTGCGCCGCGAGCGGGATGCGCGGTGATTGTTCTGGATGCTTCCGCCGCAATTGAGTGGCTTTTTCAGTCGCCCGTCGGAAGGAAGATCGATCGCCGAATGTTTGGTGCTTCGGAGTCGCTCCACGCTCCTCATCTCATCGACGTCGAAGTGGCTCAGGTGTTGCGGCGTTATGTTCGGGAAAAGACGATTACCGCCCAGCGAGGCCAGGAAGCGCTCGAGGATCTGCGCGACCTGCCGCTCAGCCGCTATCCGCATGATTTCCTTATTCCTCGCATTTGGGAACTCCGGGCAACACTCACGGCTTATGATGCAGTATACGTGGCGCTCGCTGAGTTACTCGGCGCCACGCTCTTGACCTGCGACAGCAAGATCGCTGCCGCGCCGGATCATGACGCTAAGGTGGTGGTGGTGGTATAAGGCGATGACCGGATGCTGCGGCCACCTCCCGACACGCAGTTGAGTCTGCTCGGGAATTACGGATTAAGAGTTCTAAGATCGTCAACTAGGGCCCACCAGAATTGCCATTCCTCTCCGAAAAATCGGAAACTCCGCCGGTGCGAAGTTTCAGAATTGTGTTCCGCGTTTCGGCGAAAGTGGGAGAATGCGGCTTGCAGAACTCCTGGTTCAGCTGATGCGAACATTCTGTGGCTGATCCGCCAGTGAAAAGGTGAGGCGCAGCGGGGCTTATTATGAATGAAGCGCTGAACGTCCACAGACTGCAGTTCGCGTTCACCATAACCTTCCACTACATTTTTCCACAGCTGACGATGGGGCTCGCGCTCCTGCTTGTCTACTTGAAGACCAAAGCGCTTCGAACGAGCGACGAGCACTACAACCGCGCCGCGCAGTTCTGGGCTCGCATCTTCGGAATCAATTTTGCGATCGGTGTGGTCACTGGAATTCCCATGGAATTCCAGTTCGGCACGAACTGGGCGGAGTTTTCCAAAACGGCGGGCGGCGTCATCGGGCAAACACTGGCCATGGAAGGCGTGTTCTCCTTTTTTCTCGAATCGAGTTTTCTCGGCTTGTTCCTGTTTGGCGAAAAAAAGTTGGGGCGAATCGGTCATTGGTGGGCCGCATTTCTTGTCTGGCTGGGTTCATGGCTCTCGGGATATCTGATTGTGGCGACCGACGCATGGATGCAACATCCCTCCGCATACCGATTGGAGGCCAACGGCACAATCGTGCTCGCCAGTTTCTGGGGGCTGGTATTCAACAAGTGGGCGTTTTGGCAGTACGCGCACACCATGCTCGGGGCTGTGCAAACGGGTTGTTTTGTCATGGCGGCTGTCGGCGCGCTCTACCTTTTGACGACCAGGCATGAAACCTATGGGCGGACATTTGTGAAGGCTGGCGTACTTGTCGGAGTCATTGCTTCGCTCTTGCAACTTTTTCCTACAGGCGACGCCCAGGGAAAAATGATCGCCGAAAATCAGCCGGTGACTCTCGCGGCGATGGAAGGACTCTTTGAATCGGAGAGCGGTGCGCCCCTGGCAATCCTTGGACAGCCGGATGTCCCCGGCCGCAAGCTGGACAATCCTCTGCTAGTGCCCCAGATGCTCAGCTTTCTTACCTACAAGGAATGGAGCGCGAAGATTCGCGGACTCGGCGCGTTTCCTGAAGCGGATTGGCCCGACCAGATTGCCTTGCTCTATTACAGTTATCACATGATGGTGGGACTGGGCACGATTTTTATCGCCGTAATGCTTGTCGCGGCATTCTTGTATTTCCGAGGGAAGCTGTTTGCGTCTCGCTGGATGCTTTGGATTTTAATGCTTTGCGTGCCGCTGCCATATATCGCAAACACGGCGGGATGGATGACCGCGGAACTGGGCCGGCAACCGTGGTTGATCTATGGACTTATGCGCACGTCGCGCGGCATCTCGCCGCGGGTGGGCGCCGGCAACGCCTGGTTCACACTGATTGGATTCATGGGAATCTACACGGTGCTGGGAATCCTCTGGCTCTTCCTTATCTATCGCGAAATAGAGACGGGCCCGGGGCCCGGCGATCAGGACTCGCGAAAGGAAGCGAGAGTCTCGATAGCGGCGGATTGAGGAGGACGAGATGGCAACGCTCTGGTTCTGCCTCGTGGCGCTGATGATTGCGATGTACGTGCTGCTGGACGGATTTGACCTGGGAGCGGGCGCAATTCATCTGCTGATTGCCAGGACCGATGTCGAACGGCGGCAGATTCTTGCGAGCATCGGACCGGTGTGGGATGGAAACGAGGTATGGCTGCTCGCTGCGGGAGGTACGCTGTACTTTGCTTTTCCGGTGTTATACGCCAGCGGCTTCAGCGGATTTTATCTTCCGTTGACCATAGTATTGTGGCTCCTGATCCTGCGCGGAACCTCCATCGAGTTTCGCAATCATGTAAAGAGCGCCGTGTGGGATCCGTTGTGGGATTTCCTTTTTTGCGCTTCGAGTTTGTTGTTGGCCGTGTTTTACGGCGCGGCACTGGCAAATGTCGTTCGCGGCGTGCCGCTCGATAGCAGCCAGTATTTCTTTGAGCCGCTTTGGACGGATTTTCGCCTTGGCGACCAGACCGGAATCCTGGACTGGTACACGATTCTCGTGGGCGTCCTGGCATTGCTGGCACTCGCAATGCACGGTGCGCTGTGGTTGCAAATGAAGACCAGCGGACCCCTGAACGAACGCGCGCAGAAACTTGCCGGCCGCGTTTGGTGGGGCGTAGTCCTGCTGACGGCCGTCGTAACGGCGGTCACTTTTCAGGTGCAACCGCAGGTGAAGGAGAATTTTGTCACCTGGCCTTGGGGACTCGTCTTGCCGCTGCTTGCCGTGGCGGGCCTCGCGGGTGTGGTGTTCGAACTGCACAAACGCGCCGAGCGCAAGGCCTTTCTTGCTTCCTGCCTGTATCTCGTCGGCATGCTGACAAGCGTGGTGTTTGGCCTGTATCCGATGGTTTTGCCCGCGCGGAATCCCGTCTATTCGCTCACCGTGGAAGGCGCGAAGGCCGGCGCATACGGACTCAAGGTCGGACTCGTATGGTGGACCATCGGCATGATTTTGGCTGCTGGGTATTTCACTTACGTGTACCGTTCGTTCGCCGGGAAAGTGGAAGTTGGCAGCGATTCAAACGGCCACGGGTACTAGTGGCAGAAGAAGCGACACCAGAACGGTCGCTCAATCAATGCAATGCAAGTTGACGGTTGAGATTCGCCAGCGTAGCGTGGACTAAAGAATCTGAAAAGAATGAAGGACACGAATCCAGTGCGTGCACGCCGCGTTCATGCAAATGCCCTCGCGCTTGTCACTGTTCTCGCTTTGCTGGTCGCGCCGGTGTGCGCACCGATTTGCGCGGCGAGAGCTTGCTCTTCGCGCGCGATTGACCAAACGTGCCACGAGATGGCCGGTGTAAGCACGCAGAGTGGCGATCGTCTCATTGCTCCCCCGAAGTCCTGCGGAGCTGTGGAACTTTATGCAGTCCTTGTAGATACGGGCGAGCGCTCTACACCGTCACAGGAATTGAGAAACGTTCCGCCGCACTTGATTGCCAGCGACCACAGTGACGTGAGCCTCGGCCCCTTGGATGCACATCCGGACGGATGGCCGTTGCATCGAGGCCCGCTAGGATGGGTGGATTCCCCGCAGTTGCCGATGATTCTGCGAATTTGAAGTTATCCTGTAACTCCTCCCAGCTATCAAACTTTATTTGTGTCAAGACTCGCTCATAGTTGGTCTGCGAGACGCAGGAACTGCGGCCACCAGGAAGAGATGCCTGACTTGAACTCCGGACAGGACGAGATTCTGACTGAATTTGCGGAGCGGTCAACCACTCACACAATTTGAATCGCCATTGGGGAGGCAAGCATGAGCGGCACGAGAAGAAGATTTTTTCAGGACGCGGCGTTTTTCGGCGCGGGATTCTTGGGACTCGCGGAAGGATTGCGGGCCGGCACGACGGCCAGTGACGGGCAGACGGCGCGGGAAATGGAGCAAGGACGTCATCACAGTCCCTACGGGCGCCACAAGAAGAAAGACGTCGTGCCCGCCGGGCCCGATCCGTTCTTGCCGATGGTAACGCCTGATTTGAACGACTTGCCTTACCAACTGGACGGCGGCGTGAAAGTTTTCAATTTGATTGCGGAGCCAGTGAAGCGAAAAATCGCCCCGTTCAAAACCATCGAAGCGTGGGGATACAACGGCAGCCTCCCTGGCCCGACGATTCAGGTGCAGCAAGGCGACCGCCTCCGCATCATCTTCGAGAACAAATTGCCGGAGTCCACTTCAATTCACTGGCATGGCCTCGAAGTTCCCATCGAGCAGGACGGCGTGCCGTGGATTTCTCAGAAGCCTATCGCCCCGGGCGAAAAGTACGTCTACGAATTCACGGTGCACCAGGAAGGAACATTTTTTTACCACTCGCATGGCGCAATGCAGGAAATGATGGGAATGATCGGATTTCTCGTTGCACATCCGGAACGCAGCTATAAGCCCCGCGCCGACCATGATTTCGGATTGATCTTGCAGGAGTGGGCGGTCCTGCCCAACAACCTCGTTCCGAACACTGCGGCAATGGAATACAACTGGCTGACCTTTAACGGAGTTTCCGCGCCGGCGATCACGCCGATGATTGCGCGCCTGGGAAGCCGCGTGCGTCTGCGCATCATCAACATGGGTATGGATCACCATCCAATCCACCTGCACGGGAATCAGTTCGTCATGACCGGGACGGAAGGAGGTCGCGCGCCGGAATCGACCTGGTATCCGATGAATACAGTCCTCGTGGGAGTCGCGCAGGCTCGGGTGGTGGAGTTCGACGCGAAGTATCCCGGCTCCTGGATGCTTCATTGCCACCTGCCTCACCACATGATGAACAGCATGATGGATCTCCTGCGCGACCGCGCGATCGAGACGGCAAGCCAGACCGATGCACAAGCCCTGAGTCAGATGGAGACGCTGGCAAAAAGCGTTCCGTTCGAACATGTCCATCACTCGCCGATCGCACAGGAGGCGAATAGCGTGCCCGGCTTTCCACAGGATGCGTTTATGGAGATGGGCATGGACGACGCCGTCTCGAAACCGGAAACACATGGCCTGCCGCAGAACTGGAGCGCGGGAATGATGGGAATGATGACGCTGGTGCGCGTTCTACCAGATCAAGAGTACGAGCAGATGATGCAGCGGATTCGACACGCAAGACTTGAGGAAGGTCAGGAGCGAAAACATGAGTCGTAATCTCGGACGAGAGAAATCTTCCACGCGAAGATTGCGGAGAACACAGAAACTCGGACTACGCACGGGGAAGAATTTCCTTTTCTGGCTGGCGACGACGCTCGCGGAAGCGTTGCTCTTTGCGTGTGTGGGATGGGCGCAGGGGGGCGCTGCGGTTCAGCAGTCCGCGCCTACCCCGGGCTCTGCCATGCAAGAAAAGATGCAGCACGAGCACGGTCACATTTCCGCAGTGGAGCCGGAGTATCCGCAGATGGGGCGCTCGCAGGCCCTTGCGGGAGAGCGAGCAGTCACTCTCGAGCAGGCAGAAAAATTGGCGCACGAAACAAATCCCACGTTGCGCCAAGCGGAGGCGGAAATTCGAGCGGCTAAAGCCCGCCAGGAGCAGGCGCGCCTTTACCCGAACCCGTCCGTGGGCTATACCGGGGATGAGATACGTGGCGGTTCGGTGGGCGGAGGCAAGCAGGGTTTCTTTGTGCAGCAGGTCATTATCACAGGCGGGAAATTGGGAAAGAGTCGGGAAGTCTTCGGAAAAGAGGCCAGGCTGGCGGAAATCGAGGCGGAGGAGCAGCGGACACGCGTGGAAACGGCTGTGAAGATAGCCTTCCTTCGCGTGCTGGCCGCGCAGGAATGGCTCGGTGCTCGTCGTGACTTGGCAAGGATTGCCGAGAACGCGGCTCAAACACAGCGCGAGTTGATGAATACCGGCCAGGCCGACGAATCCGAAGTCCTCGATGCGGAGGTAGAAGCGGCGCGGATGCGCACGGCCGCGCTCATGCGGGAAAACACGCTGCGTGAGGAATGGCGTTCGCTTTGTGCCGTGATCGGACAGCCGGATTTGCCTCTTGCGACCGTGGCCGGTGATCTGGAAAGAGGCTGGCCGGAATTAAATGAGGAAGAGGCCGTCGATGCCATCGCGAAGCGGAGTCCTGCCGTTCAGATTGCGCAGGCCGCAACGGGGCGCGCGGAAGCGATACTTGCGCGGGCGAAGAGCGAACCGATCCCGGATATACGAATCCGCGGCGGACTGGAGTACAACCACGAAACCTTGGGAAGCGCGCCCTTCGCGAAGGGCTGGGAAGGATTAGCAGAAGCAAGTGTGGAAATACCGCTCTTCAACCGCAATCAGGGGAACATCGAAGCGGCACAGGCGGACCTGGACCGCTCCCGGCAAGAGAATACGCGTGTGGCCCTCACGCTTCGAGAGCGCGCTGCCACCGTAGTCGATGAATATGCGAATGCGAAGCTCATGGCGGCGGAGTACCGCGACGAAATTCTGCCGCGCGCCAAAAAAGCGTACGGCCTTCTGGTGCAGAAGTACGGCCAGATGCTTGCGTCTTATCCTCGTGTGCTGGAGTCGCAGCGCAAACTCTACGATCTGCAAATCGAATATATCGCCGCGCTGCAGGGGGTTTGGACCAACGGCCTGGCCTTGCAAGGCTTTTTGCTCACAGACGGGCTCGAGGCCCCGGCGCGTCCGGGCGAGGTCGATCTCCCCATCCGGGAAACCAATGTGCCAATGCCAGAACGGAGCATGGCTCCGGGCGAAGGCGCGCCTCGGCCCTAGCGAAGGGATCATTGCATGGGCATCCATGGGCGACTCGATTGATTCGAGGGCTCGCCACTTGTCGAGTGCGAAACACTGGTACCCTGGTTAGATTGACCGATTGAAAATTTGATGGGTACTGTGAAAGGTGGAGCGCCCGGGTGTCAGCAAACGTGTATCCGGGGGCTCGCTAACCATGCGGTAGTCGAATATGGCGGGTGGCTGAGAGGCGCGCCAGAGGTTGATTCCTTCTGCGCTGTGGCAAGAAACCTGTATTCAACTATCTCGTTGAATACGCCGGGCTGGCTCCAAAGAAGCCGTGGTCGGAAAGTTGATGAGGGCGATGGCAACTGATTTAAAAGCGGGACGTTACGAGATCACGGGCGAACTGGGCCGCGGCGCCATGGGTGTGGTTTATAAGGCTACGGACCCAGTGATTGGCCGAACAGTCGCTGTAAAGACGATCAAGTTGAGCGAAGAAGGTACGGGGATGTCGCGCCCGGAGCTGCTCAACCGATTCCAGACGGAGGCCCGTGCGGCTGGCCTGCTGACCCACCCAAACATTGTGGTCGTATTCGACGCCGGCGAAGAGGACGGTCTGTACTACATCACGATGGAGTTGGTGGAAGGCAGGAGCTTGCAAGCGCACTTGGACGGCGGCCAGGCGTTCGCGCTCCCCCGAGTTCTGCGCATTATGGAGCAGGCCTGCAGCGCCCTGCAATTTGCCCACGAGCGCAACGTGGTCCACCGGGACATCAAACCGGCAAATATCATGCTCACGGCGGACGACACCGTGAAGATCACCGACTTCGGCACGGCAAAAATACTTCAGTTCGGCACTATGCAACAGACCGCCCACGTGATGGGCACTCCAAGTTACATGTCTCCGGAACAGGTGAAAGGCCGGGCCGTGGACGGACGGAGCGATATATTTTCTCTGGGCGTGCTCCTCTACGAGATGGTGACCGGCGAAAAGCCCTTCCCCGGACAGAACATCACCACCGTCATCTACAAGATCGTGAACGAAGAGCCTGTTCCGCCGAAGCAGATTGACCCCTCGATTCATGCAGGGATTAGCGCGGTGGTAATGAAGGCGCTAGCCAAGGAGCCCGAGGCGCGCTATCAGAGCTGCAGGGAAATGTTGGAGGACTTGCGGAATTATCGCAGTGTCGCACAAGGCAGCCCGGACAAGACCATGGTTGTGAGCAACCAGGGCGCGCCGAACGCGACACTTCCACTCGCCGGGATGGGTGTGGGGGCTCAAGGCAGCCGGCAAACGTATGTAGAAGATCCCATGACCGTTGCGACGACCCGGTCGCTGAATGCGCGCGCTTCCAGTCCCATGCAGACGCCCGCCGTGCGCCGCACCGGGGCCATCGCGCCTCTGAAAACGGAAGAACCAAAGAAGAAGAGCGTCATCGGAAGTATTTTCATCGCGCTGATTCTTCTCGGAGTGATCGCCTACGGCGTTCAGAAACTCCGGCCGGTGATTGAAGACGCGAGAAAAATCAATGCGGCACAAAAATCGCCCGACAACGATTCTTCAACTGCCCCGGCCTCGACTCCTACGAATAACGCAGCAACCAATCCTCAAACGACTACGGCCGCACTGCAACCATCAGATCCGGCAAACCCGGACCCCGTATCCTCAGAAAAAAAGTCCGTGGAACCGGGCGCAGAAAAGCCCGCCCCCAAACGAAGCGAGTTGGTCGTAAGTCCGCAAGCAGCCGAGTACAAAGGGCGAATTGAAGAAGCCATCTCCGAAAAAGGCTTGGCGGGGCGGGCCAGAGTGCAGGCCATCGGAAACACACTCGTTCTCGCGGGCAAACTGCATCCCGCGGAACACGGCGCGTTGCTCAAATTTCTTCGAAATGCCCCCGCGAATGTCCGGGTCGTGGATCACATCGAGTTCGAGGACACGCCCATTGCTGATAAGGGACATGGAACGGACGGCGGACATCCTGTTCCGCCTGTCGGCCAGGGCGCGATCCATGTTGTCTCCGACCTGATTGGCGCGACCGCAAAACTGCGCGGCTCCTCTGGCCAGGTTGTGAATCAATGCCAGACTCCGTGCAGCTTCAATGATCTTGCTCCCGCGCAATATAGCCTGGAGGTGGAGAAGGCGGGCTATCAGCCGATGCAGACAGCGCTGCAGGTTAAGCCGGGGAGTGTGATCGATCAGAAGGTCACGCTCGAATCTCTCTTGAAAGGTTTGTACCTGACGAGCAATCCGCCTGGAGCGGACGTTTTCATAAATGGAGCAAAACAATCCGGGCAGACTCCCGTAACGCTGCCCCTCGCGCCAGGGCAATACAATCTGGTGGTGCGGCTGCCGGGGTACGAAGCCTACGCCGGTAATGTGCAGGTCAAGGACAATATCCAGACGCAACTTGCAGTCGAGCTGAACGCCAGAATCGCCTGGGCGCAAGTGGACACGACTCCAAAAGGTGCGGAAATCTTCGTGGACGGCACGACCACGGGCCAGACTACACCCGCCCGCGTGCAAATGCCCGCGGGGTTGCATACCCTCATTATCAGGCTTCCCGGCTATCAGCAGGTGAAGCGAACAGTACAGGCAAGCGAAGGCGGGACAGTCAACCTCCAGGAAACGTTGAAGCCAAGGTAGGACCTCGTAGCTCTCCTCCACTCCCTATTCCCCATTCGAACGAACCGTAGAGCATTCCGGCGAGCATTTATAGGGTGGCTCTCGCGTACTTACTACGTAACAATTTGTAACATTCTGCGAGGGCTCGTTTTAAGACGAAACAACTAAACTGCTAAAAATAAAGACTTTATCCAACGTTATTCGGGGCAGGTAGCGTGCTTGCAGTATAGCTAAGGGTACCCTGCCCTCTCGCGCAGTTCTAGAGATCGGCACGGCCCAGGTCCCATCCAGGTAGTAGGTATGGCGGGTTGAGAGAGCAAAGAAGAAGCAAGTGGGGATAAATTTGGTGCTTCGGGCCATCATTCCGATGGAGGAACAGCACAAGGCTGCTGGGTCGCATCCATACGCGAAGCCACCGGAAAGAAAGGCGTCGCGGCCGCTTTCGGGCGGCGCTCCCGAACTCCCTGCCTCGACTCTGGACGCCCGGACGGCGGGCCTGGTTCACTCACTGCGGTGCCTTCATTTGCTGTTCCGATCCGAGAGACTCTACGAAAGAAATCATCCCCGGCGGCTTCAAAGTTTGGACGCCTCGTACGAGGCCTTGCGGGATTTTGCCAGCGCCCTGAATGGTATTGAAGTTCACATTGAGCGAGGCGGGCTGGTCGTGCCGAAGCTAAGTGACGCGCACCTTCCCGATGCGCGGGGCGAAATGCAGTCGCTCGCGCTCGATTTGCAACGCGCGGGCATCCATTCTTTAGCAATCGCCAGGCAGTTTCATGTAGGCGAACTGGACACTCTCGCCCAACTCTTCAAGGCATCGTTGCTAAGATCAGAGGAATCTATAAAGCGTGGAGGCAGCGCTTGGTGGTCGGCGCGGTTGCTGGAAAATCGCGTGGAGGGGATTTCCATTAACACCCAAACAGAGCGGAAAGTGGACACGGTGCTCGCCAGCCTTATGGGCGCGCTCGTGGCCTACGGTGGAAACTCGCCGCGCGCGGAAAACGATGCTCCCATACTTCCCCCGGAGATTGACGATCTTGCCGGAGCGCTCCGTCTGATCGGCCGGTTGACGCCGCCTCTCGAGGCGGCTCGCGGGCTATCGCCGGAAGAGGCCGCGCGCGCCATACACGGGGCCATGGAGGATGCCAGCCGCGAAACGGTTCGTATGCTCCTCAGTTCGATTTCCCAGTATTCGCCGCGCGAAGGCGAGCGGCCGCAACCCTACCTTCTGCGTCTCTCCGAAAGCCTGATTCTTGAATCCATGGGCGCGGAGTTTTCCGCCGGCACGCTTGCGCCCGCCGCTGTACGCCACACCTTTAATCGCCTCTGCGACGTGTTGGTTTCTTCGGGCGGGTATACCGGTCCGCACGCTTCGCAGCACTTGTCCTTGCTGGCAACCACCTGGGCCACCGACACCCATAGGGAACAGATTGTCGAGAAATTCTGGCTCGAACTGCCGCCTCGGGAAAAGTCCGTCGTGCTGAAGGGGCCGGAAGTTTGGTGCGTGCCGGTGATCGCGCTGAAGCGCACTCTTGGGCAACTCGCGGAGGCCGGAGCCGATGCTCCGCGGCGCGAGGCACGAAACATTCTCCTGAACTATTCGCGGCGCGTTGAGAACCAGAACGCTTCGGCAAGACGTGCGGTAGCGGCCGGCCTGAACGAAATGACTCCGATCATCGAATCCCTCTGGCCCAATCAGTTGCCCGAGGATTTGAGCCGCGGAACGATGAAAGCTCTGGAAAGGGAAACCATTCCAGAAACCGCTGCGCTGCTTGCGGCTTTTCTCGAAACGCTGGGAAGGGTCGCTGTGATTCGCGGCGACTATTCGGGATTCGAGAACATTTTGATTGGCCTGGAGCGTGCGCCGAAAGACACGGAACACGATCACCTGTCGGCGCTGGCCCACCGCCTCGTCGCGCAGGACCGGTGGATGCTCTTAGTGGATGCTGCTCTGGCCAACCGTCCTCTAGACCCAGTCTTGCCGCGGCTCTTACAGCGCGACCCGGAGAGGTTGCTGGACCGGATGACGCTGCTGCTGACCGAGCCTCGCGGCGCGGAGATGGTGGCCCCCATGGCGCGGCTGCTGCGGGCGATCGGCGTGCCGGTTCTGAATCTTCTAGAGACGCGCCTTTATGAAGCGCGCAGACAACGCGTTAGCGCGGCGATCAAGCTGCTTGCGGCCGCCGACCCGGAGCGTCTGCTTCGCGGCCTCGCACGTGCCCTGGCGAGTTGGGAATGGAATTTGCAGGATCTGGCGATCAGCGAACTTTCCCGGCCGGCGAATGTGGCTTCCGGGCAAAGCGCTGCATTCGTTTTTTCCGCAGTTCTGGCGGACGCCCATCCCCTCGTCGTCCCCATGATGATTGATCAGATTGGACTGGCTCAGGAAAACACCGCCGTGCCGCAATTGATGGAAATTGCCGCGGGAGAGCATGAACTGCTGCGCGACCTCTTCGTGCGTATCAAGGCCATCGAAGCGCTCGGGCGGATGCGGGCCATCGAAGCCGCGGAAATGCTGCGCATGCTGGCGGAAGGCCGCGAAGGGCTTGCCTTTGCTGAACCATCAGGACTACGCGCTGCGGCCGAAGACGCGCTGGCGATGATTGAAAACAGGCCGTCCTCGGGAAAAGCGCGAGCGGCGTTCGAATCTGCCAGCCAGACTAACGGAAGCTTTGTCGTGCCGCGAAGGTATGTGCGGGTTCCTCTGGAATCGCCGTTGCGAGCGCAGATTGATGGATCCCAGGCGATGCTCGCTCGCGTGAAAACGATCAGCCTGGGCGGCGCATACCTCGAGTCTCCAAAGAAACTCTCCGTCGGAGACTCCATCAAGTTGGAAGTCCGCTCCGGACTGCGCAAGATTCACTTCACCGCGGTAGTGCGAAACGTTGGTCCTGACGGAGGCGGCGTCGAGTTTGTGCACATGCAGGATGAAGATCGAGAAAAACTGCGCAAGCTGGTGCAACGCCACTTGCAGTTCTAGGCCAAGTCACTGTCCGTTCATCCGATCTTGGCATTCGGTTTTACAGCCTCCATACCCCCTCAGACACACTGATTTCCCGTCGAATGGAAGCCCTTTGCTGTTTAGGTTGCGGTTAAGGACCGCGATTGGTAAGTTCTTGTTGAAATCAACTGTCTCTTGAAGTAAAAGCCGTGTATTCAATTCTGTAGCCATCATTCGGCGGTAAGTTCCGCATCCGCCAGGGGTAGCGGAAGTTTGACAGGGTTTCACGAGGAGGATTCAGATGCAGCGACGTCATGGTGTGTTTGCGTGGATCACGCTGTGCATGTTCGTGCTCGGATGCGCCGGACTCACCGAAGCGCAAGTAAATACGGGCGCGCTTTCCGGCGTGATAACCGACCCGCAAGGGCTTGCCGTGAGGGGCGCGAAGTTAACACTCACCAATGCGGGCACCGGTGCGGAACGCGCCGTGGAAAGCGACGAAGCCGGCCGTTATAGGGTCGTCGGCCTGTCTCCCGGAAAATACAAACTAAGCGTTGATGGCGGAGCGAGTTTTTCGGTTTACCAGAACGATTCCGTCGTAGTGACGGTGGGGTCGGACGCCACCTTCGACGTTCGGCTTGAACTGAAGGGCATGCAGCAGAGCGTCACCGTAACCACCGAAACCTCTGCTATCGAAACCACGAAGACTGACGTCTCGCAAACCGTGGGAGAGCAGCGCATCAACAACCTGCCAATCAATGGACGCAACTACATCAACTTCACGTTGACCAATTCCCAGGTGAACCGGGATGTCGCACCCACCATCGGTCCAGCTCCGACCAGCGGCCTGAATTTCGGAGGGCAGCGTGCTCGCTCCAACGAGGTGAGCGTGGACGGCGCGGACGCCGTGGATAACTCCATCAACGGGATACGCGCAACCGTTTCCCAGGAAGCGGTTCAGGAGTTTCAGCTGATTCTTGGCGACTACAATGCAGAGTATGGCCGGGCCACCGGCGGCGTCGTCAACATTGTTACTAAAAGCGGCGGAAATGAATTTCATGGCGACATCTTCGGCTATTTCCGGAACAAAGCCTTTCAAGCGCGCAATGCATTTTCCGGCCAGGTGGATCCCACAACAGGGACCCTTGATCCCACAAAACAGGCTTACACCCGCGTCCAAGCGGGACTGACACTAGGAGGCGCGCTTAAGAAAGACAAAACGTTTTACTTTTTTTCTTATGAGGACACCCTCCGCGAAGAAACTGGATTCTCAAGCATCGGGCTGGCGCAAGGAGGGGGCGGTCCTTGGGGAATGATTAATGTGCCGCTGCCGACTCCCGGAGGAGTCGCAAATGTTCAACTGACTCCTTCGCAAGCCGCTTCCGTCAGTACTCTGCTCAACTCGGGTATCCTTCCGTTCCAGCAACTTGCTGTGTCTTACGGCCTTCTTATGGGGTCCGCATCCAGCGTGGCGCTGAACCGGCTTGATTTTGGCGCGGTCGCGACGAGTTTCGGCTTAAATCCCGGACCGGGGGCGCACTTTCCTGTGCCAGTTACCTGCCCGGTTGGCGTCACGATTGGAACCGTCGCTTGTCCCTCGACCCCGATTGCCCCGGGCTTCAATTATGCGTTCGGCATGGTAGCGCTCCCTCAGTCGTATCAAGCGCTCAACCAACTCCGGGGAAACTTCCCCGTTACGGAAAAGACCAGCCTCTGGTCGCTGCGGCTGGACCAGAAATGGAGCAGCCAGAATAATTCTTTCCTGCGCGTCGGTGTCTCGCCGTCCCTCGTCACCGGAATCGAGTCCACGGCGCAGAACCAGACCTTCGGAGAGAACGCGGGGTCGCGCACGGGCTTGAATCAGTCGCGCGACCTCGACATCGTCTTCCAGCACGACACGATATTGAGTGCCACTGGCTTCAACGAATTCCGGGCGCAGGTGGCTCGCCGGGGTTTGCATTTTGGATTTTCCCAGCTGCCTGGCGGAAGCAATATTGGCGTGAACATTCCGGGGTTCGCGTATTTTGGACGCGAGCCGTACTCGACGGTGGACCGCATCGAGCGGCGCTTCGAATTCACCGACCACGTGAGCCTCATCCGCGGAAATCACACCTTCAAGATGGGTGGGGATTACAACCTCATCCAGTTGAGGTCCGGCAAGGCGCAGATCTTCGAGTTAGATTATGGCGGCGTCGTCAATTTCGGCGGTTTAGCAACTTCAACGGTGACGGGCGGCGCGTTTCCCGACTCCGTGACCCTGCCAAGCGGGCAGGTCGTCCAACTCTTCGGAACCACCGGCCTGCAGTCCTATGGGCTGGGAATCCCCACTACCTACATTCAAGGCATCGGCCAGTCGAACCAGCCGTTCGATAATTTCCCGATCGGACTATTTTTCCAGGACAGTTGGCGCGCGAATCGGCACCTGACATTCAACTATGGAGTGCGCTACGACGTGGAAATCACGCCGCTGTTTTCGCCGCTGAACGCGTTCAACGGAGCGGCAGAAAAAGCACTAGGAGTGCAGGAAGGAATTCCGCGCGACTATAACAACGTGGCTCCTCGCTTCGGCGTCGCGTGGGACCCGAAGGGGGACGGAAAGACCGTGATACGGGCAGGCTTCGGCCTGTTCTATGATCATCCTTTGCTGGCAATTGCTTTTGATTCCGCGACCGCGGATGGCGGCCGCTCGGTTCAGCTGATTACTGCGGGAGGAGGCTCTTCGGCTTGCGGGGTGCTTCCTCTGGGATCGTCGCCGCCTGGATACCCGACTTGTGGTTCAAGCGTCACCGGTAATGCTCTGGACGGGCCGACCAATCTGAACGGCTCGACGCTTTTCCAGGGTGCTCTGAATCAGCTGCCGAACATGTTCTACCTGCCAAATCAGCAGAGATTTGATCCGCTCGCGGCCGGTTCGCTCTTTGCAAATCAAAATTACATCGCCGCGGGATTTCCGCTCCCCATTTTGCCTTTCGTGCTCCCTGTCGCAAGAAATTTCGAGTTTGGAGTTGCACAGCAGGCTAATCTGACGATTGAACGCCAGATCGCCGGCTCGTGGAAAATCAGTGTTGGCTACCAATACACCAAGGGACAGCATCTCAACCGGCCGGTGGACGTCAACTCGACGGATCCGCAGTTGCTCACCCAAAATTTTGCGGACTGCGTTGTTTCTGGATTGACCACGTGCAGCTCCTCGCCGGTGAGCATCACCGTCCCCGCAGGTCAGGTGACCACAGCTACAGGGTGCACATTTACGCCGACGGTTCCCAGCCTGGTTGGCACGTTGAGCAACTGTCCCGGGCCACTCGCGGGACTAAACGGAACTCCGGTCGGAACCGCGGCCGCGTTCAACTTCTTCCGCCCGTCCGGGCCGAATCCATCTTTTGCGGGCCCCAACGCGGCTCTATATCCGCTTTTGGCCGGCGTAGCGGGGGCTTCGTGCTTTCCAGCTGGATTTTTCGGAGCCGGCTCGCCTAAGAAGTGTTACCCCACTGGCTTTGGAGCTCCGGTGGCGTTCAACAGCGTGGATGCCCAGCTCTCTGACGGGAATTCCGTCTACCACGGCCTTACCGTGAACGTACAGAAGCGTTTTTCGCACGCTTTTGAAATGCTTTCCAGCTACACGTGGTCTCACGCCATCGATGATTCCACGGACCTGCAATCCCCGCTTGAACCACAAGACAGCCGCTTCCCGTTCTTCGAGCGCAGTAATTCCGATTTCGATCAGCGGCACCGCTGGGTGACCAGCGCGGTTTTCCAGTCTCCGTCCGCCAGGAGCGGCGACGGGGCATGGAAATTCTTCGTCGGCGACTTCACGCTGTCTCCTATCATCGAGGTCTCCTCGGGACGGCCGTACACAATCATCACGGGAACCGATTACCGCTTGGACCTCGGCGCATCCAACGGCCGGCCTTCGATTATCACCTCCGGCTCTGGAACTACTTCGCAGTTCATTCCCGGCAAGACGTTTGTGGTGCCCACTACCTGTCTGACAAACAGCGGCCAAGCCTTCGTCATCCCCGGCATAACCCCGCCGTTCGGGTGCGACGGCAATCTGGGCCGCAATCCCTTCGTTACTCCGGGATTCTTCCAGTTTGATCTGCGCCTCTCGCGACGCTTCAATCTGGGCGAGCACCTCAAATTTGACGTGATTGCCGATGGATTCAACCTGACCAACCGGCTTAACGTGGCCGCGGTGAATCAACTGTGCGACCCCGGGGCCGGCGCCACCTGCAGCGCGGGTCAGCCGACGGCGGCCTATGATGCGCGCCAATTCCAGTTCGCCTTGAAGCTGAGCTGGTAAGAGAAGCATTGTAGAAACAACAGCTCGGCCTGTTTTAGTAGCAGCTGACAAAAGGGCTTCGCGATTGCAGACTGTTACGAAACTCTCTTGAAGAATTGTAGGGAAGTGAGAAAATGCCCTCGCGAAAGCGAGGGCATTTTCTATGGGTTTTGTGCAGGGAGAAGGCCGAACGCAAGGAACACTGTT
>Ga0070730_10000113_pt1 | contig 100307 bp, 70 predicted proteins | sample Coa_R1_3_FD_66447 | JGI IMG/M metagenome (GOLD analysis project Ga0070730, IMG submission 66447) | Surface soil microbial communities from Centralia Pennsylvania, which are recovering from an underground coalmine fire - Coalmine... | ecosystem: Environmental > Terrestrial > Soil > Unclassified... | reverse complement strand
CTCCTGCTGCAGATGAGCCCGCAGTACGAGGAGATGGAGCGGTTCGCCGAAAAGGTGATCAACTAGGCCGGCACGACCCGGCGGCGGCGGAGCATGGCGCCCAGCCCGCCGAAACCCAGCAGCATCAGCGCCCATGCGCCAGGCTCGGGCGCCGCAGAGCCAGCGCGGTTTGCCTGGAAGGTCGCGCTGCTGACGCTGTAGAAATCGATGTAGTCGTTCGCCGCATTGGTCGGCGCCTCGAACTTCCAGGGGAAGCCGAGGAACTGATCGACGGCGGAGACCGAAACCGGCCCGGTGCTGGAAACCGCGTCGTAGCCCGCCAGGGCGGAGCTGAAGAGGCCGTTGAAGAGGGTGAAGGTCCCTCCGAACATGCCCGATGAGAAGTCGCCGTTGCCGATCAGGCCGCTGTTGGACGCGCCTTCGAAGACGGCGAAGGTCGCGCCGGCGTCGGTGGTCAGGACTTCCAGGGGCCCGCCAGTATAGCTGACCGTCCCAGAGGTCAGATGGACCACCCGGGCGACGCCCGGATCGTCGACCAGGGTCGTTGTGTCCCCATAGCCGATGAGCTGGGCTGTCAGACCGGTGAAGGACGTCAGCGCGCCGTCGTTGCTGAAGTCACCCGAACCGGTGACGGTGAAGATGTACTGGATGGTCGCCGCCGACGCGCCCGACCCAGAGGCTCCCACTGCGAGGAGCGTCGAAGCGAGCGCCAGCCCGCGGGAAATCAACCGATAGCTCATGACCACCCCAACTCATTCAGCCACGGCCAAGGACGCCGCGATGTGCGCGTCGGGTCAGACTACGGAAGCGCCCTGTTGTGCTAGGCGCTGAGGGCGGCCCTCGACGATTTGCGACGCAACGCGACGATTTGCGACCGGTGTTTTCCCCCTGCGCGCGAGTTACAATCTAGCCGGCCGCCTTGGGCAGAGCGTGCAGTCGCGCCAGGCCTTCCATCACCGCACGGTCCCCGCGCCATCTGTCGAAGCGCGGCTGGCCGGCGCGCCACGTGCTCCAGCGATTGTGGATCGCCACGTCTCGCGCCATGAGCGCCAGCAGTCGGCTACGTTGTCCGAGCATCGCGGCGGCTGTCGCCGGCCATTCCGCTTCGACCTCGTAGGCGTCATCGTTGCCCGGCGGCGCGTTGGCGATGAAGTCCAGGGCCGCGCTCGCCCCGCCGTGGGCCAAGGCCGCCCGCTCGGCCGCCACCCTGTCGTTCAGAAAGCGGTTGTGCGCCAGGGCGGCGTACTTCTGCCTCTGATCGATATACCCCGCGACGTCGCCTTGGACGAGATAGCCCCAGGACAGATAGAGCTGAGCGTCGCTGGAGGCCGGATAGCGCGCCGCAAGCGCCCGGAGGGCCGCGACGGTCTCATCGCTGGGATCGATGGTCCAGGCGCTCATGGCGTAGGCCGCCTCGATCACGCTCGAGCCCGGATCGAGCCGCCGCGCGGTCCGCAACTCGGCGAGCGCAGCGGCGTCATCTCCGACGCCGATCAGCATGTTCCCGAACCAGAAATGGGTCTGGGCGTCGTTGGGCGCGGCGCGGAGGGATCGCCCGAAATGGACGCGGGCGGCGGCGATGTCGTGGCGCCACCCGAAATCGATGAAGCCTAGGGCGCGGTTGGCGTCGGCGCTCCGGGGATCGAGGCGCAGGGCGAGCTTCGCCGCGGCTTCGGCCTTGGGATAGGCCACGGCGTCGGGCACGGCTTCATATTCCCGCGTCAGCAGGTGGACATCCGCCAGCCCGGCGTAGGCCGGCGCGAAACCCGGATCTCGGCTGGTGACCTCGCCGAACTCGGCCATCGCTTTCTGCAGGGTCTCGGGCGTCCGGGCGGCCCAGTCGTCGCGGGCCTGGAGGTAAAGATCGGCGACGGCTGGGTCCGAGGGCAGCTTTTGCGGCGGCGCCGCCGGCGCGGCGGCGCCGCGCGCGAGGTAGAGCGCCGCACCGACGCCCATGGCCGCCACCGCCAACAGGCCCGCGGCGACCAGGATCGGGCGCCCAAGCCGGCGCTGCGCGGGTTGCAGCGCCTCCGGGCTTGGCGCGCCGCCGCTCAGGCCTGCCAGCCAGGCGTCGAGTTCGTGGGCATAGGCCCACACCGAGGCGCCCTTGCCGCCCGGACCGCGCCGGACCGGGAAATCGCTCGCTGAGGCCCAGCGCATGACGGTGCTGCGGTCGCGCCGGAAGTGAGCGGCGATCGCCTTCCAGCCATCGATCCGTCTGGCGCTTTCGCTCAAGGCCGACTCCCGGCGCGCATCCCTGCGATCAGTGAACCGGGATATATCGCGACTCGAATTCCGCCAGTATCAAATCGCGCTAAGCTGCCGTCCGGTTCACGGGGAGCATGAGCAACTGAACGCCGTCCTGACGCCCCGGCAATCGGCCTGGCGCAAGATCGCCGCCTATTGCCTGCTGGTGCCGATCCTCAGCCTGCCCGGCTACTACCTCGGCATGCACCATCACGGCCTCACCGGGCGCCAGTCGGCGGCGGTCTTGATGTGGGGCGGGCCGGCGCTGTCGGCGATCATCGTGCGGCTGGTCACCGAGCGCAGCCTGGCCGGCATCGGCTTTGGCCTGAAGGACCCCAAGTGGCTGTGGATCGCCGCGGCCCTGCCGCTGGCTTACGGCCTGCCGCCCTATCTCATCGCCTGGGGCGCCGGGCTGGCCGACTTCGTTCCCGCCCGCTGGTCCGAGGTGCTGCCCTATGGCCTGCACGTGGACGGCGTCCTGCCGGCGTTGGGCGCGATCCTGACCGTCGGCCTGTTCGATAAGATCAGCCGGGCGCTCGGCGAGGAGATCGGCTGGCGCGGCCTGCTGGTCCCGGAACTCCTGAAGGTCACGACCTTTCGCAACACGGCCCTGATCTCGGGCGTGATCTGGGCGGCCTGGCATTTCCCGCTGATCGTCTTGGCCGACTACAACGCCGCCGGCACGCCGGTCGCCTTCCAGCTCGCCTGTTTCGCGACGATGGTGGTGAGCTCGTCCTTCCTCTACGCGTGGCTGAGGCTGCGCTCGGCCAGCGTCTGGCCGGCGGCGATGCTGCACGCCGCGCACAACCTGCTGGTCCAGTCGGTGTTCGACCAGGCGACGGTCAATCGGCACGGCGCCTTCTACCTGACCACCGAGTTCGGCGCCGGCCTCGCCCTCTTCACGATCCTGGTCGCCTGGCTGGTCCTGCGGCGCGGCGAGGCTAGATCTTCTTCGCCGACCCCGCCCTGAACAGCAGCGCCATCAGCGCCAGGAACGGCAGGCAGGAGAGCAGGTCCGACCAGGCGCCGTTGAACACCGGGTTGGCGCCTTCCATCAGCTTGGTGATGTCGCGGTCGAAGTTCCCGAGCACACCAGCCGAAAACGCGATGCCGATCCCGGCGATCGCGCCGCCGGCGATATAGCCCGAGGCCATCAGAACGCCGGGGCTGCGGTCGGACTGGGCGGCAAGCTCCGCCTCCGACAGGGTCTCGGCCCCCTCGCTGGTCTTGGGCGACTGCTTGCGGCTTCGCCGGTCCACCAGCCAGCGCACGGCGCCGCCGACGAAGATCGGCAGCGAGGACGACACCGGCAGATAGACCCCGACCGCGAAGGCGAGCGAGGGGATGGCGCACATCTCCAGCACCACCGCGATCATCACCCCCAGCAGCACCAGCGCCCAGGGCAGCTGGCGGTTCAGGATGCCCTTGATGATGTAGCTCATCAGGGTGGCCTTGGGCGCGTCGAACTTGGTGACGCTGGTGCCGTCGGGGCGGACCTTCACATGGCCGTTGATGCCCGGATCCACCAGATAGGCGAGCGTCCCGTCATTGCGCACCAGGTAGCGGGTGGCCGCCCCGCCCGACGGATCGGCCTTCTGCCACACGTGATAGACACCGGCGTCCTGCACATGCTGCGGCCCGGCGAGCGCCTCGGTCGGCAGGGACGCGGCGGCGGCCGGCGTGATCGCCGCGGCGGCGGCCGGCTGCGGCACATAGACGGTCGCCGCCTGGTTCAGCGACAGCAGGATGGGGCCGAGCGCGATCGCCGAGGCGAGCGCGCCGACCATGATCGCCAGCTGCTGCGCGCGCGGCGTCGAGCCGATCAGGAAGCCGGTCTTCAGGTCCTGCGAGGTGGTGCCGCCATTGGAGGCGGCGATGCAGACGATGCCGCCCACCGAAAGCGCGGTGACGTAGTAGGTCGGGCCCGTCCAGCCGAGCAGCAGGAAGATCAGGCAGGTGAGCAGCAGCGTCGCCACCGTCATGCCGCTGATCGGATTGGAGGACGAACCCAGCTCGCCGGTCAGCCGCGACGACACGGTCACGAACAGGAAGCCGAACAAGACGATCAGCAGCGCGCCGGCGATGTTCATCCTGAGCGAGTGCGCCATCAGGATGCCGGCGACCAGCACCACGACGCCCAGCGCCACCCACTTCATCGACAGGTCGCGGTCGGTGCGCGGGAGCTCCGAGGCCGGGACGGCGTCGGCGCTCTTGACGCCGAAATCGCCGAAGCTGGCCTTCAGGCTGCGCCAGATGGTCGGCATCGCGCGGGCCAGGCTGATCAGCCCGCCCGCGGTCACCGCGCCGGCGCCGATGTAGAGGATGTAGGCGCTCCTGATATCGCCCGGCGACATGGCGCTGATCAGGGTCTTGCCGGGCGGGATGATCGCGGTCGCCGCCGCGCCGAAGAACTGGATGGCCGGGATCAGCACCATGTAGGCCAGCACCCCGCCGGCGGCCATGGTCGCGGCGATCCTGGGGCCGATGATGTAGCCGACGCCCAGGAGTTCCGGCGAGATCTCCGCGGCGATCGAGGCCTTGGCCAGCGGGGCGGCGAACACCTTTTCCGGCGTGTCCTTCCAGAGTTTGAACACGCCCTCGCAGAGCTTGTAGACCAGGCCGATGCCGAAGCCCGCGACGATGGTCCGGGCGCCGCGCGCCACCTCCGCCTCGGTCTGCGCGCCGCCGGCCTCCTGGCCGATCTCGTGCTCCTCGCGGGTCGCCCCGGCCTTCAGCACCTCGGCGCAGGCCGTGCCTTCCGGGTATTTCAGAATGCCGTGCTGCTCGACGATCAGGGCGCGGCGCAGCGGGATCATCATCAATATGCCGAGCAGGCCGCCCAGGATCGCCACCAGCATCACCCGGGCGATCTCCATGTCGAAGCCCAGGATCATGATCGCCGGCATGGTGACGCCCAGGCCAAAGGCGATGCTCTCGCCCGCAGAGCCGGCCGTCTGGACGATATTATTTTGCAAGATGGACGCCTTGGCGATCCCCAGCCGCTGCAGCAGGCGGAACAGGGTGATCGAGATCACCGCCACGGGGATCGAGGCCGAGACCGTCAGGCCGACCTTCAGCACCAGGTAGAGCGACGAGGCCCCGAAGATCACGCCCAGGAACGCGCCCATCAGCACGTGCAGGACGGTGAACTCAGGCAGGATGACATTGGCCGGGATGAACGGCCGGAAGGCCGGTTTCGCCGGCTTGGCGCGCGCGCCCTTGGTCGCGGCGGCGGGCTTGATGGCGGTGTCGGTCACGCAGGTCTCCCCAAGGCGCCGGCGACTAGAGCATCGTGCGGCGCGGACCGCTAGCTGTCGCGGATTTCGGGCCCGCCGTTTCGCGCGCGGACGTAGCGTTCGATCGGCGGCGCCAGCGCGTTCAACATGAAGCCCATGGGCGCCCAGGCGGTATGGAACGACCCCAGGACGGCCGTCGCCCCGGCGGCGAACAGGAAGACGATCAGGCCCGCGGTCTCCTCGGCGGCGGAGCGCTCGCCCTTCGGCGCCGCGCGCCCGATCATCCAGGCGCAGAAGGCCATGCCGCCCAGGTTGGCCGCATAGAGCCAGATGGCCGGCGCCAGCGACGCATAGCGGCCGATCAGCAGGGTCGAGAACGGCACGAAGGTCACCAGCAGCAGGTTCGCCAGCGACCAGTTCACATAGCGCTTGCCGACCTCGTGCTGCGAGGGCCGCTCGGCCACCAGCTCGCGCCAGCGGACGCCCAGGACCAGGAAGCTCAGCATATAGGGCCAGATCTTCGGCCACAGGTTGATCAGCAGGGCGACCAGCTCGCGGTCGGTCTTCGGATCCATGCCGTCGGGTATGCGGATCTCCAGCACCAGCAGGGTCATGGCGACCCCGAAGATGCCGTCAGCCAGGGCTTCGAGGCGGTGGCGCGGATACATGGCCGCTACACTGCGGTGCTTCGCGCGCCGCCGCCAACCAAAGCCTCAGCTCGCGTGCTGCGCCTTGCCGCCCGGGGCTGCCACCATCAGCTTGACGATCGCCTCGGTCACGTGCGGCTCCAGGCCCTCGGTGTGGCCCTTGTCCAGCCGCTCGAAGTCGGCCACGACGCGGCCGCCCTTGCACTTGGGATAGATCCACGCCTTGGCCTTGCCGGGCCGGGCCTTCATGCCCCACACCGGATAGCCCTGGCGGGCGTAGTCCCAGACATAGCCCGGCTGGTCGTCGGCGATCTCCTTCTCCTCGACCCGCGCCGCGCAACCGAACTCTTCAGCCAGCGGCGAGGTGGCCGGCAGGCTGACGATCTCATGCTCGCCGGTCTCGAAGATGTGGCTGAACTGGCAGGTGGGCAGCGCCGGGGCGCCCGGTGCGGGCGCGCCCAGCCCGGTCCCCGGCGGACGCGGGTCCGGCGGCGAGCCGTCGGCCTTCGGCGGGCCGAAGCGCGGGTTGATCTCGGCCCGCCCGACCCGGCCGCCCGACAGGCTGAGCAGGCCGTCGACCTTGTCCTTGAAGAAGTCGGAACAGACGATCCGGTGGCTCGTCGCCCCGCCCTGGCTATGGCCGGCCAGCCAGAACGACTTGATGTTCTGTTTGCCAAAAGCCTCGAACACTTCGGTGGTGATGTTCTGCAGGTGCTCGTCGTCGGCGGCCGGGACCCAGACCCGCACGCCCGGCTGACCGGGGACGCGGCTGGGCGAGGTCGCCGCGGTCGGCGTCGCCACCACCAGCTTGTACTTGTCCTTGTAGTCCATGGCCGGGAAGTAGTGGCGCTGCCATTGGCCGATCGAGCCGGCGCCATGGATGTTCAGGATGAAGACGACCTTGTCGCCCGGCTTCAGGTCACAGGGGTAGTCGAGCCAGAACTTGCGCCCGGTCTTCGGATCGACCGCATTGCCCGGGTCGCCCAGCACCGCCTGGCAGGCGTCGCCCGAACAATGGACCGGCGGCGGGCTCTTGCAGGCCACGCCCAGCACGTCCTTGGCCTCGGCGGCCCCCGCCGCGCTCAGCAGGGCCGCGCCTGCCAGTCCGGCCGTCAGCATCGATGCGATCTTCATGGTGTTCCGTCCCGCCTCCCGGAGTTCACAACGACCCCTAGTCAGGACAGCCTAGCGATCTGCGGCGCGGTTGGCGAGCGCGACAGGCGTGGCGCGGGCGCCGAAACCCGCGCGCAACCTGAATCGGCCTATCCTGTCCGCCGATGGAAGCCTGCCGATGATCCTGCGCCTGTCACAATTCGCCCACCTGCTGCCGGTGGCCGACGGGCGCGTGCTGGTGATCCACGCCATCACCCACATGCGCCTGGTGGCCGACGCCGAACTTGCGCAGATGATCGCGTTCTTCCGCGAACCCCGCGAGGTCGACGCCGAGGGCCCCGGCGCCGCCGGCTTCGCCGCCCTGATCGAGCGCGGCATCCTCACCGACAAGACGCCTGACGAGGAGCTCGCCGAGCAGACCCGCGAGCTCGGCCTCTACTACGGCCGCGATCCCGACGAGGCCCTCCAGCGCTTCCGCCGGGAAGCCAAGGCGGGCGTCGAGGCCTACTGGTCCGCCGGCGCGGCGCAGTCGCTGGGCGACCTGGCGGGCGGCGGGACGCGGCTGGACGTGCTGCTGTTCGGCGACTGCGACATCCAGATGGAGGCTGACTTCCTGCGCCGCGAGGCCGCGGCGCGCGGCATCGACCTGCGCATCGCAGCGTCCTTTCCCGACGACCTGCGCCTCGCCGCCGAGCGTAAGCACGACGCCATCCTGATCGGCGCGCTTTCGGCCCGCTACGCCATCACCGACCCGCTGCAGGCCGATAACTTCGCGCCGCCCGCCACGCCCTACATCGCCCAGGCGCGCGACATCATCGAGGGCCTGCGCGAGCACAGCGCCGCGCCGATCCTGATCGACAACCTGCCCGAGCCGACCGTGCAGCCGCTCGGCATGGCCGACCGCGGCGGCTATGGGCACCGCAACCGCTTCCGCCTGGCCAATGTGCTGCTCTCCGACCTGGCGGAGAACTACCCGGACGTCCATGTGGTCGATACCGCCGCGGCGCTCGCGGCGGTCGGCGCGGAGCGGCTGCTGGATGACGGCCAAGTGGGCTTCGCCCATTTCGGCTCGCCCGGCTGGATGCTGCAGCGGCCGGACGACGAGCGGGCCGCTGTGCATGGCATCTTCCCCGACACCGCGCCGCTCGCCCAGGCGATCGGCGGCGACCCCTATGGCCGCGAGGCGGTGATGGCCAAGGCGCACCTGGACGCCCTGCAGGTGGTCACCGGCCTCGGGCGCAAGAAGTGCGTCATCGTCGACCTCGACGGGGTGCTGTGGCCGGGCGTGCTGGCCGAGACCGGGACGCCGTTTGCCTGGACGCCGGAGATCAGCGGGCCCTTCTCCTACATCGGCCTGTTCTTCGGCCTGCACGAGGCGCTGCTGGCGCTGAAGGCGCGCGGCGTCCTGCTGGCCTGCGTCAGCAAGAACGACGAGGCGACGGTCCGCGAACTCTGGACCTACGAGGACCACTATCCCCGCGAACGCCTGCTGACCCCCGACGACTTCGTCACCTGGCGGGTCAACTGGACCGACAAGGTCGAGAACATCGCTTCCATCGCCGACGAGCTCGGCTTCGCCCTCGACGCCTTCCTGTTCATCGACGACAACCCGGTGGAGCGCGAGAACGTCCGCCAGCGGCTGCCCGCGGTCGAGGTCTGGGGCGAGGAGCTGTTCAGCCTGCGGCGGCGGCTGCTGACCGACCCGCGCCTGCAGGTCCCGCGGGTCACGCAGGACGCGGCGCAGCGGACCGCCATGACCCAGGCCCAGCTCGCCCGCCAAAGGACCCAGGCCGATGCTCCGGACCGCGAGAGCTTCCTGGCCTCACTGAACGTTGAGACCAATATCGCGCGCCTTGAGCCCGGCTCACCGGCCCTCGACCGGGTCGAGGAGCTCTTCAAGCGCACCACCCAGTTCAACGCCACCGGCGCCAAGTTCACCGCCGCCGAGCTCGACGGGCTGATCGGCCGTGGCGGGGCGGTCTTCGCGGTGCAGGTCTCCGACCGCTTCGGCGACCACGGCCTGACCGGCGCGGCGGTGATCGAAGGCGGCGAGATCCTGGGCCTCGCGCTCAGCTGCCGGGTCCTGGGCCTTGGCGTCGAGCACGCCTTTCTGCAGTTCATCCTCGATGCGCTCAGCGCCGATCACGCTGAGCTCACCGCGCGGATCATCGAGACCTCGCGCAACACGCCGGTGCGCAATGTCTACAAGGACAACGGCTTCGAGCTGGTCGGCGACGGCGTCTGGCGCCGGAAGCTGCCTTAGAACGCCAGGCTCAGCTTCGCGCCGACGAAGCGGCCGTGCGGGTCAGAGCCGTAGGCCGCCGCGCCGCCGCTCTCGGTGTGCTCCGGCTGGCGGCCGCACAGCAGGCCCAACGATCCGGTGAGATCGTCACGCTTGCCGAACTTGCGGTCGACGGCGGTGGTCGCGAAAACCTCGCTGTCCAGGCTGCCGGCCACGAGTTTGGGCCGGGCCAGCGGGTCCAGCGGGTCGGCGAGATCGGGCGTCGCCTTGGCCGCCACGCCGGCGGGCCGGGCAACCGGCGCCGCGGCGACGGGCGCATGGCTGGCCGGGGCCAGATGCAGATCGAAGAGAGACGGCGTATGGGTCTGAGCCCGCGCCGCGCCCGCGAAGAGCGCGCCGGCGAAGGCGACCATCAGGATCGGCGAAGGCTTCATCGGGGTTCCATCCGCAGCTGCGCTGTTAGACCCTAATACGCCCTTCGTGGCGAGAGGGAGGCGCCGTGGTTGCGCCGCCGGCGTCCCGGGCTATCGTCGCGCCATGACCCACCGCCTCGTCCTCGCCTTCGCGCTCGCCGCCACCCTGACCGCCGCCGCCCGGGCCGCGCCCGCGCCGCCGCTGGTCGACTACCACCCCAGCATGGGGGACCTGATGACCATGGCGGTGCAGCCGCGCCACACCAAGCTCGGCCTCGCCGGGCAGGCGCGCAACTGGACCTATGCGGCCTATGAGGCCAGCGAGCTGCGCCACGCCTTCGATCGCGTCGCCAAGACCATCCCCGTCTACCGGGACAACGACATCGCCGGCGCCGCGGCCAACAACATGAAGGCCCCGCTCGACGCCCTGGACGCGGCGATCAAGGCCCGCGACGCCGCCGCCTTCACCCGCGCCTACGCCCAGGCGACCCACGGCTGCAACGCCTGCCACAAGAGCCTCGAGCATCCCGAGGTGGTCATCAAGTCGCCCGTCGGTTCGCCCTATCCGGACCAGGACTTCCGGCCGCGCGCCGCGCGCTGAGCCGGGGCGGGAAACCGCAGCGCCCCTCGCGGGTTGATCGCCCGTCAACCCGAGGAGGAACATCCATGCCCGCCAAGTCCGCCGCCCAGCAGAAGGCCGCCGGCGCCGCGCTCTCCGCCAAACGCGGCGCCACGCCGAAATCCAAGCTTCAGGGCGCCTCGAAATCGATGATGTCGATGAGCGAAAAGGAGCTGGAAAAGATGGCCCACACCAAGCGGAAGGGAAAACCGGAGCACGTGGGCAAGTCCAACTAGCCGGCCTTTCATTGCCCGGGAGGCTTTAGGCGGCCAAGCTGGCGGCGAAGGAAAGAGTCGCCATGACCAGGATCACCCGCCGCGCCGCCCTGGCCGCCCTCCCGGCCGCGTTCGCCGCAAGCCGCGCCCTTGCTGCGCCCACGCCAGGCGCTGCGCCCGCGACGCCGCCCGCTTCGCCCTGGCCCGACGCCACGGCCATGGCCGCCGACATCCGCGCCGGCCGGCTCTCCGCCGCCGAGGCCGTGGAGACCGCCATCCGCCGCTGCGAGGCGCTGCAGGGCACGCTCAACGTCATCGTCAATTCCGACTTCGACCGGGCGCTCGCCAAGGCCAAGGCCGGTCCGCCGCCCGGGCCGTTCGCCGGCGTGCCATTCCTGGTCAAGGACCTGGCGGACTACAAGGGCCTGCCGACCCGCAGCGGCTCGCAGTCGGGCCGCGACGCACCGATGCCCAAGACGCAAGGCGCCAATATCGACGCCTTCGACCGCGCGGGCCTGGTGACGCTTGGCAAGTCGGCGACGCCGGAGTTCGGCTTCCTGCCGACCACCGAGCCGTTGGCGACCGGCCTGACGCACAATCCCTGGGACCTCACGCGCTCATCCGGCGGCTCGTCAGGCGGCTCGGCGGTGGCGGTGGCGGCCGGCATCGTGCCCGTGGCGCACGCGACCGACGGCGGCGGCTCGATCCGCATCCCCTCGTCGCACTGCGGTCTGGTTGGCCTCAAGCCCTCGCGGGGCCGCATCGTCGGCACGGAGACCGAGCACACGATCCTGGACTTCGGCGTGGAGAACATCGTCTCCCGCACGGTGCGGGACTCCGCCGCCCTGTTCGCGCTGACCGAGAGCGCCGCGCCGCGCGCGCCATACCCGCCGGCCGGCCTGGTGACCGGCTCCGCCAAGCGGCGACTGCGGGTCGGCGTCCTGCTGGAAAACGCGGCGGGCCACAGCCCGCAGCCGGAGGTCGTGGCGGCCAACGAGCACGCCGCCAAGCTGGTCGCCAGCCTCGGCCACCATGTCGACGATGTCCACCTGCCCTATGACGGCGGGCAGTTCATGCAGGACTTCCTGCTGTTCTGGGCGAACGGCGCGCAGAGAATCCACGACCGGCTCGCCGGCCTGATCGGCCGCGCGCCGGACAGCCGGGACCTGGAGCCCTTCAGCCTTGGCCTGGTGGAGATGGCCCGCAAGGCCGGACCGGCGGCCATGGGTCCGGTGCTGCAGCGCCTGCAGGCTAATGCGCTGGCCTACGACACCTGGTTTGCCGCCTATCAGTTCGACGTGGTGCTCTCGCCGGTGCTGTCGTCAGGCCCGCCGCTGCTGGGCGAGGTCGGGCCGCTCGTCCCCTTCGACACCCTGATCGCGCGGCTCATCGAGTACGTCGGCTACACGCCGATCCACAACATCGTCGGCGCGCCGGCCATGAGCGTGCCGCTCTACTGGACTCCCGCCGGCCTCCCTATCGGGACTCAGTTCGCCGCCCGCGCCGGTCAGGAGCGCATGCTGTTGGAATTGGCCTATGAGCTGGAAGCCGCCGCGCCCTGGGCCCAGCGCATCCCGCCCATCCATGCCTAGGCGAGGCTAGAACGGCTTCAGGGTCGCGATCTCGCCGCTGTCCAGCGTGAAGCGCACCTTTTCGCCCACCGTCACGCCCTCCAGCATGGCCGACTTGGCGACCGGGAACGGCTGGGTTCCAGCCGGCCAGTTGATCACCTCGACCGGGTCGTAGCTGATCGTCAGCCGCCCGGTGGCCGCATCGATCGACTTCACGACGCCGATGAATTCCGGCGTGACCGGCCGCTTCTTCGGCGCTGAAGGCGGCGGCCCGCCGCCGCCGCGCCCGCGGCCACCGCCGGGCTGGGCTGAGGCCGCCCCCGCCGCGAGCAGGCAGACCAGGAGCGGAATGAAGAGTTTGCGCATGATTTCTCGTTCCAACGACGCGGCCCCACCGCCACTATCATGACGCCCCCGGCGCCGCGCAAGCCGGCGATGGCTACTTGGCGTCGGCCGCGCCGCTGCCCGCCGCGGCCCGCTCCGTCGCCCGTGCGCCGGCCAGGATGTTCGCCAGGGCATAGTTTCCCTCGTGGCAGGCGTACTCGTACTGCCGCGCCTTGGTCGCGCGCAGCACCATCTCGCCGCGCAAGGGATGGGCGAAGACCGTCGGATCCTCGATCGTGAAGCCATAGAGGATCTCGCCCGGCGAGATGCGGGTCAGCCGTTCCGTCACCTTGGCCTGCGGCGAAATATAGAGAACCGTCGGGCCGACGAACCGCGGCGCGCTGATCGGGCTCTGGTCGACCGTCTCGATGACCAGCGTCTCGCCCTCCCACCAGCCGATGGAGTCGCCCATGTGCGGATGCGTCGGGACGGCCGCGTGCCTGGCGCCCATGTGGACGATCCGCACGTCGTGGATCATCTCCGACAGGATGGCGATCTCGCCCCTGGTCTGGACGATCTTGTAGTTGGCGTTCTGCGGCTCGCCGATCATCGGCGGCCCGGTGGAGCTGGCGGTGCCGTCGATGCAGCGCTCGTCCGGCAGGCGGGTTTCCGGCCCGCTGAAATCGTGGTCGTCGCTGTCCTCGGCGGCCTTCACCAGGGCCTTGCCCTTGTCCGTGTAGACGATCTTGCCGTCCGCCGGCTCGACCAGGATCGAGCTGCGGTACTGGCCGCGGATCTTCAGCAGCTGGACGTCGCGGTCGGGGAATTCGCTGGGGGCCTGACCGACGTCGTCGGTGTCGGGTGGCGGCGCGGCGTTGTTCGCGCCCGACGCCGGCAGGGGCTTTTTCCCATCCAGGACGTTGTGGAATCTCACGACCTGCGCGGCGGCCTCCGCCTCGGTCGCGACCGGGCCTTTGAACTCCTTGGGCCGCTCCAGGCGCGTGAGGCTGAGGTTGTTCCAGTCGCCCTGCAGGTCCGGCGCGCCATAGGTCGTGCGCGGGGCGTGGTAGGGCGCCGCCGTCGCCGAACCGGTGAGGACCAGGAGCGCGAGCGCGCCGGCCGCAGCGCCGCGCCGCCTCACGCGGCCAGCCCCTGCAGCCTTGCTGCGATCTCGCGCACCCGCTCGGGCCCGCCCAGCAACTGGCGGTTCAGCCCCAGGCGCTTGAACCAGAAGTGCAGGCCCAGGAGGTCGGTGATCCCCATGCCGCCGTGCGCCTCGGTGGCCGTGCGGGCCACGAAGCGGCCGACTTCGCTGGTCAGCGCCTTGGCGTGCGCCGCCATCAGCGAGGCTTCGGCAGGCGCGGCGTCGAAGGCGTAGGCCGCGTACCAGACCAGCGATCGGCACGGCTCGAGCTCGGCGGCCATCTCGGCGCACATGTGCTTCACCGCCTGGAACGAGCCGATGACCCGGTCGAACTGACGGCGCTCCTTGGCGTAGGCGACCGCCTTGTCGAGCATCACCTGCGCCGCGCCCAGGCTGTCGGCGGCCACCAGCACCCAGCCGGCGTCGCGCAGGGCGGCGAGCAATTCCGGCCCGCCGGCGAGCGGCTCGGCGGGCGTGTTGTCGAAGCTGAGTTCCGCCAGCCGCCGCGTCTCGTCGATCCCGGGCATCAGACTGCGCGTCAGCCCCGCAGCGTCGCCCCGCACCAGATGCAGGCCGCCGGCGGTGTCGGCGACGATCAGCAGCCCCGCCGCCAGGCCGCCCGGGACGAACAACGCCTTGCCGGTGAGTTCGCCGTCTTTCGCCGCTACGCCCGCGCCGTCCCGCGCCCCGGCGATCGGCTCGGAGATCGCCGCGGCCGCCATCACGGCGCCCGAGGCCAGCTTCGGCAGCCATTCGGCCTGCTGCGCCGCCGTCCCGCCGCGCATCAGGGCCAGCGGCCCCAGCACCACCCCCATGAACGCCACCGGCGCCACCGCCGCGCCCAGCGCCTCCGACGCCAAGGCCGCGTCCAGCATCGTCAGGCCAAGGCCCCCATGCTCTTCCGGGACCACGACGCCCATGAGGCCGAAGTCGGCCAACGCCTGCCAGATGTCGCCGCCCTTGTCGGTGAGGTCGCCGGCGAACCTGCGGACGCGGTCCAGCGAGCTGGCGTCGGCGAGCGTGCGGGCCAGGCTCTCCTGCATCAGCTTCTGGTCCTGGGTGAGCGCGAAATCCATGGTTCAGGCCGCCGCCGGCTTCGGCTCGCGCGGCATCCCCAGGCCGCGCTCGGAGATGATGTTCTTCTGGATCTGCGCCGTGCCGCCGCCGATGATCAGGCCCAGATCGAACATGTAGTTCCACTGCCAGCGGCCCTTGGCGCGCAGGTGCGGCCCGTCCGTATAGAGGATGCCGAGCTCGCCCAGCGCATCGATCGCCAGCGCCGCCAGCTGGTGATTGAGCTCACAGCCCTGCAGTTTGACGATCATCGCCGCCAGTCCCGCCGGTTCTAGCGTGATCTGTGAGGTCAGCAGCCTCAGCCCATTGAATTTCATCGACAAGACCCGACCCTGAAGCTGCATCAGCCGATCCCGGAACACCGGATTGTCGATCACCCTCAGGCCGTCCACGGTTTCGGTTTTCATCAGCTCGATCAGAGCGTTGAGCCGCGCTTCTGCCGCATTGGGATCGCCTAGCATGCCGCGCTCGTGCTTGAGCGTCGTATTGGCCACGAACCAGCCGCGACCGCGTCCGCCGACCACCGCGCTCTGCGGCACACGGACGTCGGTGAAGAACACCTCGTTGAACTCCGAACCGCCGGTCATGGTCTTCAGTGGTCGCACTTCGATCCCCGGCGTGTCCATCGGGAACAGGATGTAGGAGATGCCCTCGTGCTTGGCGGCCTGCGGCTCGGTGCGCACCAGGCAGAACATCATCTGGGCCAGGTGCGCGGTGCTCGTCCAGATCTTGCTGCCGGAGATGATGAAGTCGTCGCCGTCCTCCACCGCCTTGGTCTGCAGGTTGGCGAGATCGGACCCCGCGCCCGGCTCCGAATAGCCCTGGCACCAGAGGATTTCGCCGCGCAGCGTCGGCGCGATCCAGCGCTGCTTCTGCGCCTCTGAGCCCACCTCCAGCAGGGTTGGGACCAGCATAGAGATTCCCTGCCCGGCCATGGCGCGCGGCGCGCCGGCGGCGATGAACTCCTCGGCGATGATCCGCGACTTCAGGATATCGGGCTGCGCGCCATAGCCGCCGTACTCGCGCGGGATCGTCCGCGCCGCATAGCCCGCCGCGATCAGCTCGCGCTGCCAGGCCTGCACGTCCTTGGCCGCCCCGCCGGCGAAGTCGCCCTTGTGAGCGTCGAGGAAGCTCCTCACCTCACCCCGGAACGCCGCCATTTCGGAGGTTTCGCTCAGGTCCATGTCGCATCTCCCTGAAGGCCAGCTTGGACGCCTTTCGCGGCGGCAGGCAACACGCCAGCGCAAGCTTGGGCTATGCTGGCCGCAGGGAGACGAAACGCCGATGACAAAAGCCACCCTTTTCGCCGCCTCGACGCTCGCGGCCCTGACGCTTTCCGCCTGCATGCCCGCCGGCTCGCCGGACCATTGGGCCGGCTATGGCCCCAACCCGCCGCTGCCGAAGCCCGCCAAGGCGCTGATCCCTACGGTCGGCATCCCGAAGGTCGTGGGCTGGGCGGCGGACGGCGCGCCCAAGGCGCCGCCTGGCTTCACCGTCGCCCGCTACGCCGAGGGCCTCGACCATCCGCGCTGGCTCTACGTGCTGCCGAACGGTGATGTGCTCGTCTCGGAATCCGCCTCGGAGCCCAGTCCGGCGGACGTCACGAACAAGGGCGTCAAGGGCTGGTTTCAGAAGCACCTGATGGCCAGTGTGGGCTCGTCGAAGCCCAGCCCGAACAAGATCTTCCTGTTGCGCGACGCTGACGGCGACGGCGTGGCCGAGAGCCGGATGCTGTTCGCCCAGGGGCTGAAGCAGCCGTTCGGCATGACCTTGGTGGGCGCCAACCTCTACGTCGCCAACAGCGATGGCGTCGTCAGCTTCCCCTACGCCGACGGCCAGACCAGCGAGACCGGGACCGGCCAGAAGGTCTTCGACCTGCCGGGCGGGCCAATCAACCACCACTGGACCAAGAACGTCGTCGCCAGCCCCGACAGGACCAAGCTCTACGCCACCGTGGGCTCCAACTCGAACGTCGGCGAGAACGGGCTGGAGAACGAGACCGGCCGCGCGGCGATCTGGGAATATGACCTCGCGACCGGCAAGACGCGGATCTTCGCCAGCGGCATCCGCAACCCCAACGGCATCGACTTCGAGCCGACGACGCACGTCATGTGGACGGTCTCCAACGAGCGCGACGAGATCGGCAATGACCTGCCGCCCGACTTCCTGACCAGCGTCAAGGACGGCGCCTTCTACGGCTGGCCCTGGAGCTACTACGGCCACAACGTCGACGTCCGCGCCAAGCCCGCAAACCCTGAAATGGTCGCCAAGGCCATCGCGCCGGACTTCGGCCTGGGCGCCCACACCGCTTCGCTGGGCCTGACCTTCTACACCGGCGCGGCCTTCCCGATGTCGTACCGGGGCTGCGCCTTCATCGGCCAGCACGGGTCATGGAACCGCAAGCCGCTCAACGGCTACCAGGTGGTGTTCATCCCCTTCGCCAACGGCCAGCCACAGAACGCGCCCCAGGCCTTCCTGACCGGCTTCCTCGACAAGCACGACAAGATCCAGGGCCGCCCGGTCGGCGTCGCCGTCGACCGGACCGGCGCCCTCCTGGTCGCCGACGACGTGGGCGGCATCGTCTGGCGGGTCACACCCACGCCGGCGGGGGCGAAGCGGCCCTAGCCCATCTTGAAGACGCAGACCTTGTTGCCGTCCAGGTCGCGGAAGTAGGCGCCGTAGAAGGTCGGCAGGCGCTGGCCGGGCGGGCCGTCGCAGGTGGCGCCGGCGGCGATGGCGGCGGCGTGGGTGGCGTCGACCTGTTCCTTGGTGGCCGCGGGCAGGCCGAACATCGAGCCGTTGCCCACCGTCGCCGGCTTTTCGTCATAGGGCTTGGAGATGGCGATCATGCCGGGCGTCTCCTTGCTGCCGTAGAACTGCATCCGCTCGCCGTTGGCGAAGGTGCGCCGCCCGCCCAGCGGCTCCAGCACCGCGTCGTAGAAGACCTTCGCCTTTTCGAGGTCGTTGGTTCCGATGGTGGCGTAGCCGATCATGGCGGTCTCCTTTTCGATAGGGCGGCAATCTAAACCGTGCCCCTCCTTTGCTTGCAAGAAGGGGGCGCCCGCAAGACCGCGTGGACGAAAGACGCGATCTGTCGTCAACTCTTCACATGTGTAAGTCGGGGGAAGCGCGATGAGCAGGTTCGGCAAGGCGATGCTTCTGGTGCTCGCGGTGGCTGGCCTGGCCGGCGCCGCGGCGGCGCAGGAGCCCGCCTCCACGGCGGTGAAGCGCGAGACCTGGAGCGTGGCGGGGTTGAACGCCCCGGCGCAGATGGTCGTCGACCATTGGGGCATCCCGCACATCTATGCGGCCAGCGCCCGCGACGCCTTCTTCCTGCAGGGCTACAACGCCGCCCGCGACCGGCTCTGGCAGATCGACCTGTGGCGCAAGCGGGGCCTGGGCCGCCTCGCCGCCAGCTTCGGGCCGTCCTACGTGGCGCAGGACCGGGCGGCGCGGTTGTTTCTCTACCGCGGCGACATGGCGGCCGAGTGGGCGGCCTACGCGCCGGGCGCCAAGGACGCCGTCGAGGCCTTCGCCGCTGGGGTGAACGCCTATGTCGCCGAGGTGAAGGCCGGCAGGAAGCCGCTGCCCGTCGAGTTCAGGCTGACCACCAGCCAGCCCGAACTGTGGGCCGCCGAGGACATCCTGCGCATCCGCAGCCACGCCCTGGTCTCCAACGTCACCTCCGAGGTCGCGCGCGCCCAGGTGGCCTGCGCCGGAGGCCTGGCCTTCGATCGCCTGCGCCGCACGATCTCGCCGCCGCACGCCACCGTCGTTCCCGCCGGCCTCGACCCCTGCGTGGTGCCCGCCGACGTCTTGAAGGACTATCTGCGGGCCACCGAAGCGGTGAGCTTCGAAGACCTGGCCACCGGCGGGCGCAAGGCCGAGGCGTCCCCGCAGACCCAGCTCGCCGAGGCGATCAAGGCCTATGAGAACGAAGGCTCCAACAACTGGGCGATCGCGCCGTCGCGCACCGCCACCGGCCGGCCGATCCTGGCCAACGATCCGCACCGCCCCGTCGGGGCGCCGAGCCTGCGCTACATCGCCCACCTGAACGCGCCCGGCCTCGACATCATCGGGGCCGGCGAGCCCGCCCTGCCCGGCGTCTCGTTCGGCCACAACGCCGACATGGCCTGGGGCTTGACCATCTTCTACATCGATCAGGAAGACCTCTACGTCTACGAGACCAAGGGGGATTCCTACCGCTACAGGTCCGGCTACGAGCCGATGAAAGTCCTCCACGAGACCATCGAGGTGAAGGGCGAGGCTCCGCGCGACGTCACGCTCAAATTCACCCGCCACGGCCCGGTCATCGACGAGACCCCCGATACTGGAAAGGGGGCCCACGCCTTCGCCATGCGCACGGTCTGGAACCTGCCGGGCGCCAGCGGCTATTTCGGATCATCGCGGATGTGGCGGGCCAAGAGCTGGGCCGACTTCAAGGCCGGGCAGGAAGCCTGGGGCACGCCGCCCCTGAACCTGGTCTTCGCCGAGACCGGCGGCGACATCGGCTGGTCGGCCGCGGGCCTGACGCCGATCCGGCCCAACTGGGACGGCCTGCTGCCGGTCCCGGGCGACGGGCGCTATGAGTGGGCCGGCATGATGCCGGAAAGCCAGCTGCCGGCCCTGCACAATCCGCCCAGGGGTTTCGTCGCCACCGCCAACCAGATGAACCTGCCGGACGGCTATCCGAAACCGACCAGCTACGAATGGGCCGACCGCTCGCGGATCACCCGCATCGAGGAGGTGCTGTCGGGCCTGCCCAAGGCGACCTTGGCCGACTCCATGGCCCTGCAGACCGACAGCCACGACGCCCTTTCGCGCCGGACCATCGCGCTGCTGAAGGGCCTCTCCTCGCCCGATCCGCAGGTGCAGCATGCGCTGGACCTGCTGCGGAGCTGGGACAACAACGAGACCACCGGCAGCGTCGCCGCGGCCATCTATCAGGCCTGGACGACCAATCACCTCGGCCACACGGTCGTCGCCGCCGTCGTTCCCGAAGCCGCGCGCTCCCTGGTCGGCTCCGGCTCCATCGACGGCGTGGTGACCTGGCTGGAATCCCCCGACGCCGCCGCGGCTCGCGACGGCCTGCTGCTCAACAGCCTCGCCGCCACAATCGCCGACCTGAAGAAGGGCCTGGGCCCCGACATGGCGCTCTGGACCTGGGGCCGGCTGCATCACGCCGACTTCAAGCCCGCCGCCGCCGTCCTGGCCGACAGCCGGCTGGCCCAGCAGATGGGGACCGGCGCGCTGGAGATCCCAGGCTCGGCCCAGACCCCGCGCGCCGCCACCTACAGCCCGACCACCTTCAACCAGACGGCCGGCGCCTCGATCCGGCTGGTGATGGACGTGGGCGCCTGGGACAACTCCGTAGCCGTGAACACGCCCGGCCAATCGGGCGACCCCTTCAGCGTCCACTACCGCGACCTCTTCCCGCTGTGGGCGTCCGGCGCCTATGTGCCGCTGGACTACAGCCGCGCGGCGGTGAACCGCGACGCCGAGATGGTGGTCACCCTGGAACCCGCGAAATGAAGGCGGCGCATCTCGCGCTTGCCGCCGTCCTCAGCCTCTCCGCCGCCCCAGCCTTGGCCGAGGAGCACGCCGTCCTCAGTCCCGACCGCGCCGAATGCGCGACCGGCAAGCCGGAGATCGCGATTCCCGCCTGCGGCCATCTGATCGACGACAAGGCTCTGCCGCCGGACGTCCACGCCATCGCGCTGCGCAACCGCGGCGTCGCCTACCAGAACCGCGGCGAGCTCGATAAGGCCGTCGCCGACTACGAGGCGGCGATCAAGCTCGGGCCCGCGGTCAACGGGAGCAAGACGATCCTCGCCAAGACCTGGGTCAACGCCGGCATGGTCTATGCGCGCAAGGGCGCCGACGCCAAGGCGCTCGCCGCCTATGCCGCCGCCATCGCGCTCGATCCGGACGTGGGCGTCGCCTACCTCAACCGCGCCGCGCTCGCGGAAAAGAGGGGCGACAACGCCGCCGCCCTGGCCGACCTCACCCAGGCCGCGCGCCTCAGCCCCAAGGACCCCGCCGTCTTTGTCAGCCGAGGCGCCCTCTACGCCAACAGCGGCGACGCCGCCCACGCCGTCGCCGACTTCTCCACCGCCATCGCGCTCAGCCCCGGCGACGCCACCGCCTGGCGCGACCGCGGCCTGGCCTTCCGCAAGGCCGGCGACAACGCCCACGCCAGCGCCGACCTCGCCGAGGCCCTGCGCCTCGCGCCCGACCTGGCCGGCGCGCGCAAGGACCGGGCGTTCAGCCTGCAGGCCGAAGGCTCTGCCGACCAGGCCATCGCCGAGTTCGGTCGCGCCATCGCGCTCAATCCCACCGACGCCGAGACAATCAAGGCGCGCGGCGACGCCTACCTGGCCCAGGGGCAGCACGACCTGGCCATCGCCGACTACACCCAGGCCATCGGCTTCGATCCCGCCTTCCGCGACGCCTATAACAACCGGGGCGCCGCCTACATCGCCAAGCACGACTGGGACCACGCCGTTGCCGACCTGACCAAGGTGGTCGAGCTCGACCCGAGCCTCGCCGCCGCCTTCTTCAACCGCGGCCAGGTGCTGGAGGCCAAGGGCGAGCGCGACCGGGCGATCGCCGACTTCGACGCGGTGATCCGTCTGCAACCGGACCTGGAGGCCGCCTGGCGCCACCGAGGTTACCTGCGCCAGTCCAAGGGTGACCGGGAGGGCGCCGTGGCCGACTACGCCAAGGCCCTCGAACTCGATCCCAAGGACGAGGAGTCCTGGCGCGGCCGCGGCATCGCCCGCTTCGACAGTCACAATCCCGACGGCGCCATCGCCGACCTGACCCAGGCCATCGCGCTCAAGAACGACGACGCGCTCGCCTATCACGTCCGCAGCCAGGCCTACGGGTCCAAGCGCGACATCCGTCACGCCGAGGAAGACGACGCCGCCGCCATGCGCCTTAACCCCAACGTCGCTCGGCGCTAGGTCAGACCCGCCCGGTCACCGGGATCAGGGCGCCGGTGACGGCACTGGCCTGCGGGCTCGCCAGGAATAGCATCACCGCTGCCAGTTCGTCGGGAGTCACCCAGGTGGAGAAGTCCGCCTTGGGCATGTCGGCGCGATTGGCGGGCGTGTCGATGATCGAGGGCAGGACGGCGTTGACGGTGATCCCGTGAGCCTTGAGCTCTTCGGCCAGCGCCTCTGTCAGCCGGTGGACCCCGGCCTTGGACGCTGCATAGGCGGCCATGCCGAGCGCCGCCTTCACCGCGCCATTGGCGCCGACATTGACGATGCGGCCGGCCTGGCTCGCCTTCAGGTGCGGGATCGCCGCGCGGCAAACATTGGCCGCGGTCTGGACGTTGAGCGCGAAGAGCTTGGCCCAGGTCTCCGCACCGCCGGCCTCGACGGTCTCCCAGGAAAAGCCGCCGGCGATGTTCAGGACGGCGTCCAGCCCGCCGAACCGCGCCGCCGCCGCGTCGATGGCCCCCTTGGCGCTCGCCGCGTCGGTGAGGTCGACCCCGCCCTGGATCATCACGTCCTCGCCATCCGCCAGGCCATGCGGCGTGTGATGGACGTGGTCGATCAGCGCCACGCGGCAACCTTGGCCGACCGCCGTCTTGGCGACCGCTGAGCCCAGGGCGCCGGACGCGCCGGTGATCGCAATGACGCGTCCGGGCATGGCGCGAACCTTACAGCCGCTCGACGATGGTCACGTTGGCGAGGCCGCCGCCTTCGCACATGGTCTGCAGGCCCCACGTCTTGTTCCGGGCCTTCAGCGCGTGCAGCAGGGTGGTCATCAGCTTGGTGCCGGACGCGCCCAGCGGATGGCCGAGCGCGATGGCCCCGCCGTTGACGTTCAGCTTCGAGGGATCGGCTTTGGTGTCCTGCAGCCAGGCCACCGGGACCGAGGCGAAGGCCTCGTTCACCTCGAAAAGGTCGATGTCGTCGATCGACATGCCGGCCTTCTTGAGCGCCCGATGCGTCGCCGGAATCGGCGCTTCCAGCATGATCACCGGGTCGTGCCCGATCAGCGTCAGGTGGTGGATCCGTGCCAGCGGCGTGAGGCCATATTCCTTCAGCGCCTTTTCCGAGACGACCATCACGCCCGACGCGCCGTCGCAGATCTGGCTGGAGGTGGCCGCGGTGATCGCGCCGCCCTCGCGGAGCAGCTTCACGCCGCGCATGGACTCCAGGCTGCTATCGTAGCGGATGCCCTCGTCGCTATCGTGGACGACCGGGTTTCCCTCGGCCTCCTTGCCGTCCTTGCCGGTGACCGCGACGATCTCGTCCTTGAAGGCTCCGCCCTGGGTGGCGGCGATGGCCCGCTGGTGCGACTGGTAGCCGTATTCGTCCAGCTGGTCCTTGCTCAGGCCGTACTTGGCCGCGACCATCTCGGCGCCCATGAACTGGCTGAACTGGATGTTCGGATAGCGCTTCTGTTGGTTCGGGCTCATCGGCACGCCGAAGCCCTCCTTGGCCGGCAGCGTCACCGACAGGCCCATCGGCACGCGCGTCATGCTCTCGACGCCCGATGCGATCACCACGTCCATGGTGCCGCTCATCACCGCCTGAGCGGCGAAATGCAGCGCCTGCTGGCTGGAGCCGCACTGGCGGTCGACGCTGGTGGCCGGCACGCTTTCCGGGAGCTTGGAGGCCAGCACGGCGCCCCGCGCGATGTTGGTCGACTGCTCGCCCACCTGCATGACGCAGCCCATGACCACGTCCTCGATCACCGCCGGATCGATGTCGGTGCGGGTGACCAGCTCGTCCAGCACCACAGCGGCCAGGTCGGCCGGATGCCAGTCGCGGAGACGTCCGCCCTTGCGCCCGCCGGCGGTCCGCGTCGCAGCTACGATATAGGCTTCGGCCATGGCCCTAAGCTCCCTGATGAGAAGAGGTCGACCCTAAAGAGCCGTCAAAACGACTGTATGAAGGCGCCGCAGGGTAAGACAAGACCGGTTGACGCGAACGTCAACGTGGATCGCCGGCCGCATGGCGCGCCAGCGTCCGGGCGATCGCGTCCAGAAGCTGGATGAACTGCCCGGCGTAGATGAAGCGCAGGGTGGCGTCCGCCGTCTCGGTGAGGGCGTAGGCCGGCCCGGGATAGACGGCCAACACGCCGCTGGCGCTGGCGGCCGACAGCACCCGCCGCAGTTGCTGCGCCGAGACGCCGATGTCCCGCGCGGTCGCCGCGATCGGCAGCCTGACCGGCCGCCGGGACGGAAACGCCTCGGCGTCGGCGGCCTCGGCGATCAGCAGGGTCAGGACCTGCAGGCCGCCGGATGGATGGTAGAAGGCCTCGACCACCGGCTCGCCGGACGGCAGGGCCCCGGCCGACTGCAGGAGCGCGCCGCCCTGGATCTCGATGAACGTCGCCGCCACCGCCGGCTCGTCCAGGCGGGCGATGAGCGCCCGGGCTGACGGCGCCAGCCGGGCCGCCGCCTCGAGCGGCCCGCGCAGATGCTCGATCCAGTCGGCGCGGAACGCGGCCGTCGCCCGATAGCGGGCGGCGCGGTTTCCCGACGGACCCTCAGCTTCCACCACGAAGCCGACATGGCGCAGGTACTGCAGGAAATCGCGGGCGCGGCCTGGGCTGAGCAGGCCGGTCCGCGCGCACAGCGCCTTCAGCGCCGGCAGCGTCAACTCGCCCCGGACGTCCAGCCACATGGCCGCGAGCTTGGCCACATAGCGCCCGGCGTCGACGCTGCCGTGCAGCGGGTTGCCGCGCGCGCGGATGACCTCCAGGGCCGAGGCAGCCAGCGCGACCACCGCCGGCGCAAACTGTGAATGGGCGAGGATCAGGCCGCGGGGGTTGTCGGGCGCGGCGCCGTTGGTGACCCAGGCGTCGAGCGGTCGGGAATTCGCCTCTGACTCAGGCGCGGGCTTCGGTACGCGATCCACAGCGCGGCGAATACAGCAACATTTTTGATCGCGCCAACCCGGCGTCTTGACCGGGCCGCCCGGCGTCCGGCGCCGTCAACGGCCTGAGCGTCGCCGCCTCACATGAAGTCGCTCATCTCGTAGAGCGGACGGATTTCGATCTCGCTCGGGCCGGGCATCGGATTGGGGCAGCGCTTCACCCAGGCGACCGCCTCGTCCATGTCCTTGACCTCCCAGAGCCAGAAGCCGGCGACCAGTTCCTTGGTCTCGGTGAAGGGTCCGTCGATGACCATGCGGTCGGGCCCGTCGAAGGCCACGCGCTTGCCGGCCGACGAGGGCTTCAGGCCATCGGCGACGCCGCGCAGAATGCCCGCCTCGGTCAGCGCCTCGTTGAACTTGCCCATCGCCTCGAGCATCTCGGGCTGCGGGAGATCGCCCCGTTCGCTGTCCACCGTCGCCTTCACCAGCACCATCACACGCATCGTCTGTCTCCCTGTCGCAATTGGCCCTGCCGGCCTGGTGTCGGAACGACGAATGGGCTTGGCGGAAACCGACATCGTCCGGCGAATTGTTTGGGTGGGCGCCCAGCCGCCGCGCCGTCAGCTCAGCAGCTTCGCGATCTGGGCGCGGAGATCGACGAGGTTCGCCTCGACCATCAGCTTGTAGCGGATCACCGCCTCGCGATCGACGGTGAAGTATTTGTCCTCCTCGAACGATCGCCCAAATATATCATAGAGTTGCGAGCGGAATTTTCCCGAATGGCTCTGACGGGGATCTTCGCTTTGCTCCTGATACTTGACCTCCTCGGCGCTGGTGAGCGCGCAGAGCATCGGATGGATTCTCGCCGACGACACCCGCCGATAGGCCTGGATCCGCTGGATCGTCCGGTCCAGCGGCACGTCCTGCAGCTTGAAGTCGGCTGGAATGACCAGATTGCGGTCGAGGGTCGGCGTGGCGAGGGGAAAGGCCGAGATCAGCACGTCGCCCAGGTGCCGCACATTGCTGCGCCCGCGCCCGAAGGCGGCGATGTCCTCCTCGTAGCGCGCCCACCATGTTGTGAGGCGGCCGAGCAGGGTCTCGAACAGCTTGGGGTCGATCAGCTCACGATACTGATAGCGGTAGGTGGTGCCGAAGACGCCCAGGGTGTGCGGGACCGCCTCCATCAGGGCGTGCAGGTCCGGGCGCATCACCGTCGCGGCGTTCAGGCTGTTGCCGATGCCCAGGATCAGGAGGTCGAAGGGCTCGTCGGGAACCGTCCAGGGCTTGACCGACGCGTGGGTGACGATCGCGCCCGCCGGGACCAGGCTGTTGATCACGTGGTAGCCCAGCCGGTCCCCGAAATTCGCGTCGTTGTAGTACGACAGCACGAGCACCTTCTTGGGCGGCGCCAAGGCGGAGGCGACCGGGCCGCCGGGCTCCCATTTGAAGACGTCCTGCAGGGGGTCGATGGTCTGGCGGCAGCGCAGGACGAAGCCGGCCTGGCCCATCAGGGCCTGCAGGGCCGCGAAGTCGAAGCCGTTGATCCAGCCCTGCCCGGCGCGGTCGAGCCCAGGCCGGCGGTCGGTGATCGAATAGCTGCACACCAGCGGACAGTTCAGGGCGCGCACCTTGCGCAGCAGGTCCAGCGGCTCGCGGATATATTCCAGCACGCCCAGCATACTGACCACGTCGGGCTGCGCGCCATCCGGAAATTCGCCCGCGTTGAGGTCGCAGACGATGGTGCGTTCGTCGCGGGCGACCAGGTCGCAGGGCTGGTATTCGCAGCCCTCCGGCAGCATCCGCGCCAGGTCCATGGCGCCGCAGCCGATATCCAGCACCTTGGCGTAGGCCGGGATCATCTGGGCGGCGAGCCCCGCGCGATATGCCCACTGCGGCGCGAAGGACTCGCGCTGCGACCAGCGGTCGACATCGGTCGCCTGGGCGGCCACCACCGCCTTGCGGCGCTCGATCTCGTCGCTCATGGCCTACCCCGCGAAGGTGTCTTGCAGGATGCGCTCGAGCCACTGCGCGTCGACGCCGTCGAAGGCGGCTGTCGCCTCGGCGTCCACGTCGAAGACGGCGATCAGGCGGCCGTCGGCGTCGACCACCGGGACCACGATCTCGCTCTTGGAGCGGCTGTCGCAGGCGATGTGATCCGGGAAGGCGTCGACGTCCTCGACGACCTGGGTCCTGCGCTCGCGCGCCGCGGTTCCGCAGACGCCGCGCCCGAACGCGATGCGCAGGCAGCCGAGCGTCCCCTGATAGGGGCCCACCACCAGCTCCTCGCGCTTGTCCGGGTCGACCACGTAGAAGCCGGTCCAGAAGAAGTGGTCGAAGCTCGCCGCCAGCATCGACGACACGGTCGCCATCCGCGCGGTGAGATTCGGCTCGCCCGCCAGGACGGACGCGATCTCCTGCGCCACGGTCGCGTAGCGTTCTGCCTTCTCGGCGGGCAGGATCTTGTCGTTGAACGCTTCGGCCATGGAACAAGCATGTAGCGGTCCGCGCCGGTCTGGACAAACCCGCCCGGGCGGCCTTTTTAGGCGCCATCAGTTTCGGGGATCTTCCATGCGTCTAGCCTTGCTCGTGTCCGCGCTCGCGATTGCGTGTGCGTCGTCTTCGGTTGCTCAGGTCGCCGAGGGGCCGAACCGGCTCTTCCAGCCGCGCGACATCTTCGGCCTGCGCGCCGCCGGCGATCCGCAGGTCAGGCCCGACGGCGGCGCCATCGCCTATGTGCGCACGACCCAGGACATCATGACCGACAACGGCCACCCGTCGATCTGGCTGGTGGACCCGGCGACCGGCGCCCAGACCCCGATCGCGGCCGACGATACGGCCAACCTGCGGCCCGTCTGGTCGCCGGACGGCTCCAGGCTGGCCTACGTCTCCGCCGGCCCCGGCGGCGCGCAGCTCTACGTCCGCTGGATGGCGTCGGGCCGCTCGGCCAAGGTCGCCAACCTGGAGCAGGCGCCAAGCTCGGTCGCCTGGTCGCCGGACGGCAAGACGCTCGCCTTCATCATGCTGGTGCCGGCCCCGCCGCAGCCGCTGGGCCAGCCCATGGCGCCGCCGCCCGGCGCCAAGTGGGCCGAGCCGCTGAAGATCATCGACCGGGTCACCTACCGCCGCGACGGCGCGGGCTATGTGCGTCCCGGCTACCGGCACATCTTCACCGTCTCCGCCGATGGCGGGACGCCCCGCCAACTCACCTTCGGCAAGTACGACGAGGGCGGCCAGCTCGCCTTCTCCCCGGACGGCAAAACCCTCTACTTCGCCACCAACCGCCAGCCCAACCGCGAACGCGAGGCCCAAGAGAGCGACATCTATTCCATGGCCGTGACCGGCGGCGAGATGACCCGCCTGACCACCCGCGACGGCCCCGACCAGGCGCCGACGGTTTCGCCGGACGGGACCAAGATCGCCTACGTCGGCTTCGACAACCACGGCTACCGCGGCTACGAGAACACCCACCTCTACGTCATGGACCGCGACGGCAAGAACAGCCGCGCGGTCACCGGCGGCTTCGACCGCAGCGTCGGCGCGCCGACCTGGGCGGCCGACGGCAAGAGCCTCTACGTCGACTACGCCGACCACGGCGTCACCAAGGTCGCCCGCGTCACGTTGGCGGACGGCAAGATGACCGATGTCGCCACGGGCCTCACCGATGGCGCCGAGATGGACCGGCCCTATACCGGCGGCGCTTTCTCGGTCGGCAAGAACGGCCTGATCGCCTTCACCATGGGCGACGCCTACGGCCCGCCGGAGTTGGGCGTGGTGCGGGGCGGCAAGACCGAGAAGCTGACCGCCCTCAACGCCGACCTGTTCGCCGACAAGACGCTGGCCAAGGTCGAGCACATGCCGGTGAAATCCTCCTTCGACCAGAAGGACATCGACGCCTGGATGGTCACGCCGCCCAACTTCGACCCGTCGAAGAAGTACCCGCTGATCCTGGAGATCCACGGCGGCCCGTTCAGCGCCTACGGCCCGGTGTTCTCCACCGACGACCAGCTCTATGCGGCGGCCGGCTACATCGTGGTCTACGCCAACCCGCGCGGCTCGACCTCCTACGGCGACGCCTTCGCCAACACCATCGACAAGAACTACCCCAGCCACGACTACGACGACCTGATGAGCGTGGTGGACACGGCCATCGCCAAGGGCTCGGTGGACCAGAGCCACCTCTACGTGACCGGCGGTTCCGGCGGCGGCCTGCTCACCGCCTGGATCGTCGGCAAGACCGACCGCTTCCGCGCCGCCGCCGCCCAGAAGCCGGTGATCAACTGGACCAGCGAGGTGCTGACCACCGACGGCTACAACTTCATGGCCACCAACTGGTTCGGAAAGATGCCTTGGGAGGACAACGACTTCTACTGGAAGCGCTCGCCGCTCTCGCTGGTCGGCAACGTCAAGACCCCGACCCTGGTGATCGTCGGCACCGACGACCATCGCACGCCGCCGTCCGAGGCCGAGCAGTTCTTCGACGCCCTGCAGCTGCGCAACGTGCCCACCGCCATGATCCAGGTTCCGGGCGCCTCGCACGGCGGGCTGGCCGAACGGCCGAGCCAGGCCGGCGCCAAGGCGCAGGCGATCATCGCCTGGTTCCGTCGCTACCAGTGAGGACGCGCACCGTCCTCGCCGCCCTCGCCCTCGCCGGCCTCACCGCCGGCGGGGCGCAGGCCGCGCCGCCCCGTTCCGCCGGGATCAAGGACCCGGACACCAAGGCCTGGTGGCAAATCGCCGAGGCGCTGTCCTCCGACGCCATGGAAGGCCGCGACATCGGCTCGCCCGGCTACGACCGCGCCGCCGACATCGTGGTCGCCAGGTTCAAGGCCGCGGGCCTCAAGCCGGCCGGCGACAACGGCGGCTGGTTCCAGACATTCAACGTCCATGAGAGCCGGGTGGAAGCAGAGGGCACGTGGATCAGCACGTTCCCCAAGGGCCATGACGTGGGCATGCCGCTGTTCTTCCTGCAGCAGGTCAGTGTGCGCGCCACCGACGCCTTGCCCTCTGACACGGCAATCACCGCGGCCATGACCTTCCGCGGCTACTGCGCGCCCGCCGATCTGGCTGACGTAAAGGGCAAGGCGGTCCTGTGCTTCAACACCAAGCGCGCCGGCCTGCCGAGCGCCGGCCAACGCATCACGGCGGCCGAAAAGGCGGGCGCCGCCGTGTTGATCCAGATCGACGATCCCTATTTCACCATCGAGCCCCCCAGATGGCCCGCCGCCTACGCTCGCACCGTGACAATTGCCGGCAGCGCGCCCCCGGCCGCGCCGGCGCTCCCTGTCCTGACAATCAGCGCGACAGCCTTCGCTGAGATCGCTCAGGACTCGGGCCGCGACATCGACGCGGTCCTAAAGCTTGGCGGCGCGCAGAAGCCGCTGCCGTCCTTCGATCTTCCCCGTTCGTTCGGCGCCAGTTTCCACGTCACGCACCGCGACTACACCGCCAAGAACGTCATCGCCGTCCTGCCCGGCCGCGATCCCGTCCTGAAGAGCCAGTACCTGGCGCTCTCGGCGCACCTGGACGGCTACGGCTTTGGCGAACCGGTGAACGGCGATGGGCTCTACAACGGGGCCCTGGACGACGCGGCCTATGTCGGGACGCTGATCCGCTTCGCCGACAAGCACAGAGCCAAGCCGCTTCGCCGCAGCATCGTCTTCGGGGTGTTCACCGGCGAGGAAAAGGGTCTGCTGGGCGCCCACTGGTTCGTGGACCACCCGACCGTGCCCAAGGCCGACATCGTCGCCGACCTCAACCTCGACCAGCTGCGCCCGCTGTTCCCGCTGGAGCTCCTCACCGAGCTGGCGGTGAACGACACCAGCCTCGGGACCACCGCCCGCGCGGTCGGCGCGACCATAGGCATCCGCATCCAGCCGGACCCCGAACCGGAGCGCTCGCTGCTGACCCGGGCCGACCACTATCCGTTCATGCAGGCGGGCATTCCCGGGACCGGCTTCATCTTCGGCTACACCCCCGGAACCGAGGCCGAGCGGCGCTATCGCGAGTGGTATCAGGTCCGCTACCACCGGCCGCAGGACGACCTGACCCAGCCGATGGATTTCGACGCGGCCGGCAAGTTCAACCGCTTCTTCTACAAACTGGCGGAAACCGTGGCGGACGCCGATGAGCGGCCGAGCTGGGTCGCGGGCAGCAAGCTCGCGCCGAAATGACCTAAGCCACCTCGGCGTGCGCGCCGCCGCCGGGCTTGGCCTGCGGCGGGACCGCGGCGCGGGTGAGCGCGGCGAAGAGCTCGGCGGCCTGGATGGGCTTGGCCACATGGTCGTTCATGCCGGCGGCGACATACTGGTCGATCTGATGCGACATGGCGTTGGCGGTGAGCGCCACGATCGGCGTGCGCGCCCGGCCCTGCGCTGCCTCCAGGGCGCGGATCCGGGCGGTGGCGGTGAGGCCATCCATCACCGGCATCTGGATGTCCATCAGGATCACATCCCAGTCGCCGCCTTCCCAGGCGTCCAGCGCCAGCTGGCCGTTCTCGACGACGGTCGGATCGACACCCATCTGATGCAACAGGGTCTTGAGCACCAGCTGATTGACCGCGTTGTCCTCGGCGGCCAGCACGCGCAGCGCGATCGCCGGCTGCTCGCTGACCGTCTCGGCCACCGTGACCACCGCCCGCTCCTCGCCGAGGAATTTGAGCGGCACGCGTAGGGTGAAGGCCGAGCCCAGGCCAAGCTCGCTGGTGACGCTGATCTCGCCGGCCATCAGCTGGGCGAGTTCGCGGCAGATGGCGAGGCCCAGTCCCGTGCCGCCGAACCGCCGGGTGGTGGAGGAATCCAGTTGGTCGAACTTGGCGAACAGCTTCGACAGGCTCTCCGGCGGAATGCCGACGCCGGTGTCGCGCACCGAAATCTCCAGGATCTCGCCCTGACGCAGCGCGGTCACGCGGATCTCGCCCTGCTCGGTGAACTTCAGCGCGTTGGAGATCAGGTTGTAGAGGATCTGGCGCAGGCGCGTCGGGTCGCCGAGATAGCGGCCTCGCGCGCTTTCGATATCGAGGGCGAAGGAGAGGCCCTTCTTGTTGGCGAGCGCGGTGAAGGCCGAGTAGGCGCCGCGCGCGACCTCGCCCAGCTCGAACTCCATCTGCTCCAGCTCGAGCTTGCCGGCCTCGATCTTGGAGAGATCGAGCACGTCGTTGAGGATCGCCAACAGGGCCTCGCCGGAGCGGTGGATGACGCTGAGCCGGTCGCGCTGACGGTCGGAGAGCTCGTCGCCGGCCATGGCCTGGGCCATGCCGAGCACCCCGTTCAGCGGCGTGCGGATCTCGTGGCTCATGGTGGCCAGGAAGGTGGACTTGGCCGCGTTGGCGGATTCAGCCGCCTGCTCGCCGTCGCGGGCCCGGGCGCGGGCCTGCCGCAGCGCCGAGCGCGACCGGTCCAGCAACCGGCGCGACAGGAAGAAGAAATTGGTCATGCTCACCGCCGCGGCCAGGCAGGTGACCACCGCGCCGACCCGCCAGTTGGCGCCGCGGCTGAGATCGAAGGCGATATAGAGGAAGGTCGCCACATAGGGCGCCAGCAGCAGCCGGAAGCGCTGCAGGTCGGAATAGTATTGCAGCAGCACATAGGCCGAGCCGACGAAGGTCGCCACGATGGCGAAGGTCCGGGCAAGCTCGTCGCCCGCGGCCCAGATCGCCACCAGGATGCCGGCCTGCATCAGGGTCGAGACAACGGTGTTGAAGCTGGTTAGCCGGGTGACGCGGCGCTGCGCGATCGGGTCGGCGGCGCGCTCGGCGGCCGCCACCAGACGCAGGCCGGCGACCAGGCCGACCCAGATCACCGCCAGCCAGCTGAGCGCCCAGACCGGGCCGATCGACTGCCAGGCGACCGTCGTCACCGTCGCCGACGCGATCAACCGCGGCCACATATTGCGCGCCGACGCGCCATAGAGGCGCATGCCCTGTGAGAGCTGTTGGCGTCCCGCCGACGCCGCCTGGACACTGTTGGCCTGATCGCTCAACAGCTATTCCCCCATTTTCGTTGGGGTCATCTTCGCCGACGCGAGTTAACCACACGTCAAACGCGTAACACTGTTCTAGGCGCCCGGGACGCCCAGCCCCGCGGCCGTTTGGCGCAGCGCCGCCTGATCGCCCGGCGAGCCGGCGAAGGCCTTGGCGGCGTCGCGGTAGGCCTGGGCCGCCGCCTGGGGCTGGCCCAGCACCATCCGCGCCCGGATCAACCGCTGCCAGCCCTCCAGATCGCGGGGGTTGGCCTTCAGCGCGGCGGCCTGTTTGGCGACCATGCCCTCGATCATCGCCTGACGCCCCTGCTCGCTCATCTGGCTCGCCGCGGTGACCTGATCGGCGCTGGGGCCGGGCGCGGCGGCCGGAGGGCCGGCGTCGGCGATGGCGGGCGCTCCGGCGGGCGCGGGCGGAAGACGGCCGGTGAGGTCGACGTGGCGCTCCTGGGCGACCTTGACCACGAAGGCGCGAACCTCCGGCGCCCAGGGCGCATCCGGCGGCGCGCTCTTGAGCAGCGCGATCCAGTCGTCCATGGCGCCCTTGGCGTCGCCCTTCTGGTCCTTGGCGATGGCCAGGTAGTAGCGGGCGCGCGGGTCGCCGGCGTCGAGCGAGACGGCCTTCTTGAAGATCTCTTCGGCGGCCGGCGTCACCTGGCCCTGAGACGCCAGCACGGTCGCCTCCCCCTGCGCCGACAGATACTCGCCGTTGTGCGGGTCCAGCGCCGCGGCCTTGCCGTAGGCCTGGGCGGCGTCGGCGTTGCGGCCGGTCTGCAGATAGGACCAGCCCAGCATGCGCCAGCCCTCGGCGTCATTGGGCGACTGCTTCATGCGCTGTTCGAGCTGGCCGATCATCCCGGCCACCTCGCCGTTCGGATGGCCCGGCGGGAGCGCGCCGGATTGGGCCGAAGCTGCGCTGATCGGCGGCGCCGACCCCGTATTGGGCTGACCGATCTTCAGATAGAGGCCGGTGGCGGCCAGCACGACCACGGCCACGAGGCCCAGCGCCAGGATCAGCAGGGTGCGCTCATTGAGCGGCCGCGCCGGCGGCTCGGGCTCGCGGCCCTCGGCCAGGACCCGGCGCTTGACGTCGCCCTTCAAGGCCTCGGCCTCGGCGGGCGGCAGGGCGCCGGCGGCGGCCTGCGCCTCGATCTCGCCGAGTTGGGCCTTCAGCACCTGCGCCACGGAGCCCCGGGCCTGACGCGCGGCGTCGTGCCGGCGGATCAGCGGAATGGCGAGGCCGACGGCCGCCAGCGCGACCATCAGGGTCAGGATCATCCAGAGCATCAGTCGCCTTTGTCTGCAGCCATCAGCCGCGCCGCCTCGGCCTCGTCCGCCGCGCTGAGCGGCGCGTCGCCGACGCGCGCCCGTCCGCGCATGTAGAGCGCTGCGCCGGCGCCTGCCAGCAACAGGATCGCCGCCGGCCCGAGCCACAGCGCCCAGGTGTCCGGCTGGAACGGCGGCTTCAACAGCACGAAATCGCCGTAGCGGGCCACCAGATAATCCACCGCCTGCTTGTCGCTGTCGCCCGCAGCCAGCCGCTCCCGCAGGATGACGCGCAGATCATGCGCCAAGGGCGCGGCGGAATCGTCGATCGACTGGTTCTGGCAGACCAGGCAGCGCAGTTCCTGGCTGAGCGCCCGGGCGCGCGCCTCGAGCCTCGGGTCCTTGAGCTGCTCGTCGGGCGTCACCGCCAGGGTGGGTCCGGCGAGCGCCAGGGCCGCGGCCGCGATCAAGATCAGGCGCTTCACGACTCCGCCTTCAGCTTGGCCATCAAGGGCGCGATCGTCTGGCTCCAAACCTCCGGCGTGATCGCGCCCACCTGGCGGTAGCGGACGACACCCCGGCGGTCGATCACGAAGGTCTCGGGGACGCCGGAGACACCCATGTCGATGCCGGCGCGGCCGGTGCGGTCGTTGCCGCTCTTGGCGTAGGGATCGCCGTTCTCGTCCAGCCAGTGGGCCCCGGCGTCGGCCTCTTCCTTCCAGTCCAGGCCGTCGATGGTGACGCCCTCAGCCTTCAGCTGCAGCAGCACCGGATGCTCCTCGCGGCAGGGGCCGCACCAGGAAGCGAAGACATTGAGCAGGCGCGGCTCCCCGACCAGTTCGGCCGACGTCAGGCCGGCGGCCATCGGCTTCACCGGCGGGAGCGCGAAGGCCGGCAGCGGCTTGCCGATCAGCATCGACGGCAGGATCGCCGGATCGCGTTTCAGGCCGACCATAAAGCCCACCAGCACGATGACGAAGGCGGCCACCGGCAGGATCGCGATCAGGCGCCTCATTCCGCGGGAACCGGCGCGGGCGCAAACGCCGGCGCCGGCGCACGGGCCGCGACGCCCAGGCGCAGGCGGCGGTCGCTCAGCGACACCAGGCCGCCCAGCGCCATGGTGAAGCCGCCGATCCAGATCCAGACGATCAGCGGATGGTCCCAGAGCCGCACGACGATGCCGCCGTCCGCCTCATCACCGCCGGAGATGTAGAAGTTGCCGAGCGGGCTCACGTGAATCGCCGCCTCGGTGGTCTGGCTCGAGGCGTAGGCCCGCCGCTCGGCTACGAGAGTGTAGGGACCGCCGCGGCCGGTGATGTCGAACCGCGCCTGACGGGCCTGGTAGTTGGGGCCGTCGGCGAGGCTGATCGATTGCAGGGTCAGCGTGCGTCCGGCGAAGACCGTGCTGTCGCCCGGCCGCATGGTCAGCACCTTGTCGCTGTGCCAGGCGGTGACGCCGGTGACGCCCAGCAGCAGCAGGCCCAGGCCCGCATGCGCCAGGCTGAGGCCCAGCACGGCCGGCGGCGTGGTGCGGACGGAGCGGCTGAGGTTCGCGCGGCCCGCCCACCAGCGCCGCCCCGGAATGGCGAAGGCGCCGGCGACCAGCCAGGCCGCCAAACCGACGGCGGCGGCGCTGACCACGCCCTTCCAGCCGACCGTGACGAGGCCGATCAGCAGGACGGCGAGCGCCAGGGCGGCGGGCACCCGCACGCGCCGGACCACCGCCGCGACATTATCGCGCTTCCAGTTCAGCATCGGCCCGAAGACCACCAGGACCAGCAGCGGGATGGCCAGCGGCGCAAAGGTGCGGGCGTAATAGGGCGGCCCGACGGAGATCTTGTCCTTGCCCATGATCTCGATGAACACCGGGCTGAAGGTGCCCAGGAACACGGTTGCGGCGAGCGCCACCAGGAAGACGTTGTTGAGCGTGATCCCGCCCTCCCGCGACAGCGGCGCGAACAGGGCGCCGGTGCGCAAGGATGGCGCGCGCCAGGCGTAGAGGCCAAGCGCCGCCCCGGTGGTCACGGTGATGATCCCCAGGATGTAGATCCCCCGCTGCGGATCGACGGCGAAGGAATGGACGCTGGTCAGGATGCCGGAGCGCACCAGGAAGGTGCCGACCAGGCTCAAGGAGAAGGTCAGGATCGAGAGCAGGATGGTCCAGCTGACCAGCGCCCCTCGCCGTTCCAGCACCAGCGCCGAGTGCAGGAGCGCGGTGCCGAGCAGCCAGGGCATCAGCGAGGCGTTCTCCACCGGGTCCCAGAACCACCAGCCGCCCCAGCCCAGTTCATAGTAGGCCCAGAGGCTGCCCAGCGTGATGCCGGCCGTCAGCGGAACCCAGGCGGCCAGCACCCAGGGCCTCACCCAGCGCGCCCAGGCCGCGTCCACCCGCCCCTCGATTAGGGCGGCGACGGCGAAGGCGAAGGCCACCGAGAAGCCCACGTAGCCCAGGTAGAGCAGCGGCGGATGGCTGACGAGGCCCGGGTCCTGCAGCAGCGGATTGAGTTCGGTCCCCTCGGCCGGCGCGGGGCTGAGCCGCAGGAACGGGTTGGAGGTGAAGATCAGGAACCCCAGGAACGCAACGCCGATCAGCCCCTGCACCCCCAACACCCGGGCCTGCAGGGTCTCGCGCAGGGTCCCGCCGAACCGCGCCACGGCCCCGCCGTAGATGCCCAGGATCAGCACCCAGAGCAGCATCGAGCCCTCGTGGCTGCCCCAGGTGGCGGCGAAGCGGTAGGCCAGCGGCTGCTGGCTGTTGGAATGCTGCGCGACCAGCGCCACGGAAAAATCGCAGGCGATGTAGCTGGCCGCCAAACAGCCGAAGGCGAGAATCACGAAGCCCGCCTGCAGGGTCGCCGCCGCCCGGCCCAGCGCCATCAGCACCGGCTCGCCCCTGTGCGCGCCCCACAAGGTCGCGAGCGCCTGGACCATGGCCAGCACGAAGGCGAGGATCAGCGCGAACTGCCCGACTTCCGCTGTCATGGTCTTTTGTGCTCCCCTAGGATCGTGCGGCGCTTTGGGGCGCATTGTGTCGGCACGGGAAGTGCTACAGTGCCAAAGCTTATCGGGGGCGTGAAGCGTTAAGCCGCGGGGCGCGGCGGCGATTTGGGGTTGTTGGGGACAAAGTCGGGGTCGGGAATGTCCGAGGCGGTTCGTATCGCGATCATAGGTTCGGGACCGTCGGGTCTCAGCGCCGCCGCGCATGCCGCCGCCAAAGGCGTCAGCCACGTCCTCCTGGAGAAGACCGACCACCTCTCCGACACCATCTTCCGCTACCAGAAGGGCAAGCACGTGATGGCGACGCCGTCACAGCTGGTGCTGCGCTCGGACTGCGATTTCGAGGCCGGCAAGCGCGAGGCGGTGCTGAAGCAGTGGAACGAAGACGCCGAGAAAGCCGGCGTGAACGTCCGCTACAAGGCCGAGGCCAAGGCGATCACCGGCGCCAAGGGCGCCTTCGAGATCCAGCTCACCAACGGCGACGTGGTGGCCGCCGAGACGGTGATCCTCGCCATCGGCACCCAGGGCAACCCGAACCTGATGCGTTGCGAGGGCGCGCCCCTGCCCCACGTGCAGTACCAGCTCGACGACCCGGCGGAATATATCGACGAGCACATCTTCGTCTTCGGCGGCGGCGACGCCGGCATCGAGAACGCGCTCGGCCTCTGCGCCGACCAGGCGCAGGGCAACGTCGTCACCCTGGTCAACCGCTCCGCGGACTTCGCCCGCGCCAAGGACGCCAACGTCAAGGCGCTGATGCAGGCGCGCGACACCGGGCGGATGACCATCCTCGCCGAAACCACGCCCAGCCTGATCGAGACCGGCTGGATCACGGTGGAGACGCCGCAGGGCACCGCGCGGCACAAGTGCGACCGGATCATCGCGCGCATGGGCTCCAACCCGCCGCGCAAGTTCGTCGAGGCGGCCGGCATCGCCTTCACCAGCGATGCGCCCGGCGCCTTCCCGCAGCTCTCGGCGACCTTCGAGACCACCACGCCCGGCATCTATGTGATCGGGGCGCTGGCCGGCTATCCGCTGATCAAGCACTGCATGAACCAGGGCCACGACGTCGTGGAATACATCTGCGGCGCCACCGACCTGAAGCCCGCCGACGAGCCGATCCTGGAAGCCAAGCTGGCGCACCTGCCCGGCAAGCTGTCGGTGGCGGACTGGCTGGAGTTCCTGCGCAGCCGGGTGGAGATCCTCTACGGCCTGTCGTCCCTGCAGATGCGCGAGTTCCTGCTGGACTCCGAGGTGAAGGCCTTCCGCAAGGGCGAGGTGATCTTCGAACGCAACGGCGTCGGGTCCTCGCTGTTCGGCATCGCCCAGGGCTCGGTGCTGGTGGAGGTCGACCCCAAGGACCCCAAGATCACCGTGCCGATCCCGACCGGCTCGATCTTCGGCGAGGTGGGCCTGATCTCCGGGCGCCGCCGCGGCGCGACCATCCGGGCCGGCGAGGACTGCATCGTCGTGGAGATCCCCCGCACCGGGGCGCTGAAGCTGATGGCCCAGGTGGCCGAGGCTCGCGACACGGTGAACCGCATCACCACCGAGCGGCAGATCCTGCAGATCTTCAAATCGGGCCTGACGCCTGCCGACCTCGCCGAGGTGCTGCCCGAGGCCCAGACCATGGAGGTCAAGGCCGGCCAGCCGATCATGAGCGAGGGCGACGAGGGCGACGACCTGTTCATTATCCGCTCCGGCTCGATGATCGTCGAGAAGATGGTGGGCGGGAAGAACGTCTTCCTCTCCTACGTCCCGGCCGGCTCCTACTCCGGCGAGATGGCGCTGCTGGACGGCGGACGCCGCACGGCGACGGTGAAGGCCGCGATCCGCAGCCAGGTGGTGCGCCTGCCTGGCGAGCCCTTCCGTCGCCTGCTGGAAAAGAAGCCGGCGCTCCTGAAGCGTATGCGCGAAGAGGTCGCCTCGCGCCGCAAGATCAACGCCTTCGTCGAGGAGCAGAAGGACAACTTCGGCGGCGTGGTGGACATGTACTCCTCGGTCGCCAGCTTCCTGATCGATCAGGGCCTGGGCGAGGCCACCGACGTCCTACTGATCGACGAGAGCCTTTGCGTCGGCTGCGACAACTGCGAGAAGGCCTGCGCCGACAGCCACGAGGGCCTGTCGCGGCTGAACCGCGAGGCCGGCAAGACCTACGCCCAGATCCACGTGCCGACCTCCTGCCGGCACTGCGAGCACCCCTACTGCATGACCGACTGCCCGCCCAACGCCATCCAGCGCGGGCCGGACGGCGAGGTGTTCATCTCCGAGGCCTGCATCGGCTGCGGCAATTGCCAGCGCAACTGCCCCTACGACGTGATCCAGATGGACAAGCCGCCGCCGGAGAAACCCGGCCTGCTCGCCTGGATGCTGTTCGGCATGGGTCCGGGGCCGGGCGAACCCGACAAGGCCTGGCGCGAAAAACAGCCCAAGGCCAAGGTTGAAAAGGGTAAGGTCGCGATCAAGTGCGACATGTGCATCGGCAAGGCCGGGGGGCCTGCCTGTGTCCGGGCCTGCCCCACCGGGGCGGCGATCCGGGTGTCGCCGGAGGAGTTCCTTTCGGTGGCGCTTCTGGAACGGGGGTAGGGCTTAGCTTTGGCGGCGGCGCGGGGGAAAACACAGAGACGGAGAACGGCGACGCATGAGAGCTTCCTGCGTCATGGCCGCTTCCTGTTCCTGCGCGCCGCCCTGATCCTCTGCGCCTCGGCGATCACCGCCTATATCCTGCAGAAGCCGCTGCCGCGGCCGGGCGGCGGCACGGCGCTGGGCTATGTGCTGGGGACGGTCGGCGCGCTGCTGATCGTCTGGCTGGCCCTGCTGGGCATCCGCAAGCGGGCGATCAGCGCCGGCCACTATTCGCTCAAGGCCTGGGTCTCGGCGCACGTCTATCTGGGCCTGTCGCTGATCGTGGTGGCGACCCTGCACACCGGGTTCCAGTTCGGCTGGAACGTCCACACGCTGGCCTACGGACTGATGCTGCTGGTGATCGTCTCGGGCGCGGTCGGCGTCTGGGCCTACGCCACGCTGCCTCGCACCCTCAGCGACAACCGCGGCGAGACCACCCGCAAGCAGATGCTGGCGCAGATCGCCAGCCTGGACGAGCAGATCCTCGAGGCCGCGCAGCCGCTGTCGCGCGCGAACGCCGACATCGTGCGGCTGTCGCTCGAGGAGACCGATCTCGGCGGCGGGTTCTGGCGGCGCCTGCTCGCGCGCTACGGCGACTGCGCCAACGGCCGGGCGCTGTCGCAGATCGGCGCGGCGCTTCGCGGCGCCAGCGACCGCGAGGCCGTGGCGCTGGCTAAGGTCGAGGACCTGATGCAGCGCAAGGCCGAGGCGCTGGCCTTGGCGCGCCGTCAGATGCATATCACCGCGATGCTCGAAGCTTGGCTTTTCGTGCACGTTCCCGCCACGTTCGCCCTGCTGGCGGCGCTCACCGCGCATATCGTCAGCGTCTTCCTCTACTGGTGACATGACCCCCCTCGCGACATGACTCAGGCGATCACCCTTCGGCTGATCACCCGCCAGGCGGGAGGCGGAGAGATCGTCCGCACACGCCGGATCGACACCGGCGAGGCGCTGATCGGGCGCGCGCCCGGCTGCGACATCCACCTGCCGGATCTGGCGGTGGACATGGAGCACGCCCTGCTGCGCGCCCTGGGCCAGGGCCGGGTCAGCATCGAATCCCTGACCGGGGAGCCGTTCCAGGTGGGCGGCAAGCCCGCGCTGCGCGTCGAGCTGGACGCGGCCAACGCCCAGGTCGTGAGCTTCGGCGCCTACGAACTGGTCTTCAGCCTGGGCGCCGAGGACGACGTGGTCGTCACGGTGCTGCGCCGCGAAGACGACTACCATCCCACGCCCAGCCTGTTTTCGCTGAAGGCGTCGGTGTTCGGCCGCCGGCGGATGGCCTGGACGCTGGGGCTGGCGATCCTGGCGCTGTGCCTGATCCTGCCCATCGCCGGCGCCGCCTGGTTCAGGAACAGCCACATCCATCCCGACCAGCAATGGTCCACCGGCCCGCTCTCCAAGGCGCACGCCTTCCTGGATAAGGATTGCCAGGCCTGCCACCAGAAGGCCTTCGTCGCCGTGCGCGACACCGCCTGCCTCTCCTGCCACCAGTCCGGCCGCGACCCGGCGATCCAGGCGGCCTCCGACGCGCGGGTGACGGGGCTGGGCAGCCCGTTCCTGCCGCTCCTGATGAGCGACCACGCCGCCCACGCCAAGCTGATCCGCGCCATGCCGCCGCCGCCCACCATCACGGGCAAGGTCGCCGGCGTCTTCCAGATGGCGCTGGACCATCCGCGCGACCGTTGCGCGAGCTGCCACCGCGAGCACACCACCGCCCCGCCCGATCCCAATGTGCCCAAGACCGCCGACGTGGTGCGGCCCGGGAAGCCGGCGCTGATCGTGGTCACCGACTGCGCCGGCTGCCACAGCCGCTTGAAGATGCGCCTGCCCTCCACCGGCCTGATCGACACGCCGGACTGGAACCGCCACCCGGACTTCCGCCCGCTGGTCACCGTCGGCTTCGACGGCCCGCAGCCCAGGCTGCAGCGCATCTCGGTCACGCAGCATCCGCTGGAAGCCAATGGCCTGACCTTCTCGCACCGGGTGCACATGAGCGCGACCGGCGGCGTGGCGCGGCAGGGCGAGGTGCTGGGCGCGGCCAAGGGCTATGGCGCGGCGCTCACCTGCCAGTCCTGCCACCGGCCGGACGGCGGCGGCTTCAAGCCGATCGAGATGGAGCGCGACTGCGGCGCCTGCCACTCATTGGCCTTCGCCGGCGGCCCGGGCAATCTGCAGACCCTGCGCCACCACGACATGCGCAACATCCTGGGCGTCCTGCGGGGCTCGCTGACGCCGGCGAACGGCCCGCACGTAGACCCGGCGGTGCTGCGCCGCGCCATGGCGCCGGGCGGCCTCTGCGTCGACTGCCACACCATCCGCCCGTCCGGCGGGCCGTTCGGGGCAGAGATTTCGCCGGTGCATCTGGCCGACCGGGTCCTGCCCTGGGGCGACTTCAACCACGGCGTCGCGGCTCACGCCGGCGTCGGCGCGGGCGCCGCCGCCTGCGCCGACTGCCACAAGGCCGCCGCGTCGGACAGGACCCAGGACTTCCTGATCGAGGGCGTCGCCACCTGCCGGGCCTGCCACGGCAAGACCGAGCATGAGACCCCGGCCTTCGCCGGCGCCCAGTGCAGCGAGTGCCACAGCTTCCACCAGCCGGGCGAGGCGCCCCGCACCGGCCAGGACCGGCTGTTCACGGCGCTCGGCCTCCCCGCCGGCGAAAAGCCCCGCGGCCTGCCGACGCTGGGGCCGCAGGCGCCCTAGGCGCGACTCCTCTCCCTGGCGCGGCAGCGCCGAGGGAGAGGTCGGGAGAGGGCGGCGCCGAAGTCGAAGCAGCAATCAGGTTGGACCCGCGGGCAACCTCCCGCCGCCTCTCCTGGGCGCTCATCGGGTCCAATGAAAAGGGCGGCCCCATCGCTGGCGCTGCCCTCTCCCAGCCTCTCCCTCGGCGCTGCCGCGCCAGGGAGAGGAGCGTTCTGGATCCTACACCACCCCATACGCCAGCATGGCGTCGGCGACCTTCTTGAAGCCGGCGATGTTGGCGCCGCGGACGTAGTCGATGACCTTGGTCCCCGGCTTTCCGCCATATTCGGCGCAGCGCTCGTGGATGCCACTCATGATGTCCTGCAGGAGCCGTTGCAGTTCCTCTTCCTTCCAGGAGATGCGGGCCGAGTTCTGGCTCATCTCCAGGCCGCTGACCGCCACGCCGCCGGCGTTGGCCGCCTTGCCCGGCGCATAGAGGATGTTGGCGGCCTTGAACTTGTGCACGCCCTCCAGATTGGTCGGCATGTTGGCGCCCTCCGACACCGCGATGCAGCCGTTCTTCAGCAGGGTGTCGGCGTCGGGGCCGAGCAGTTCGTTCTGGGTCGCACACGGCAGCGCCAGATCGCATTTCACGCCCCAGGGCGTCTTGCCGGCGTGGAATTCCGAGCCCTTGAACTCCTTGGCGTATTCGCTGATCCGGCCGCGGCGCTTGTTCTTCAGCTCCTTCACCCAGTCGATCTTCTCCTGGGTCATGCCGGCCGGGTCATAGATGAAGCCCTCGGAGTCGGAGAGCGTCACCACCTTGCCGCCCAGCTGGTGGCACTTCTCGGCGGCGTGAGTCGCCACGTTGCCGGAGCCGGAGATCACGACGGTGTGGCCGTCGATGTCCTTGCCCTGGGTCTTGAGCATGTTCTGCAGGAAGTAGGTCGCGCCGTAGCCGGTGGCCTCGGTGCGGATCAGGCTGCCGCCGTATTCCAGGCCCTTGCCGGTCAGGACACCCTCGAAAACGTTGGTGATGCGCTTGTACTGGCCGAACATGTAGCCGATCTCGCGGCCGCCCACGCCGATGTCGCCGGCCGGCACGTCCACGTCGGCGCCGATGTGCCGGTAGAGCTCGGTCATCAGGCTCTGGCAGAAGCGCATCACCTCATTGTCGGACTTGCCCTTGGGGTTGAAGTTCGACCCGCCCTTGCCGCCGCCCATCGGGAGGCCCGTCAGCGCGTTCTTGAAGGTCTGCTCGAAGGCCAGGAACTTCAGCACGCTCTCGGTCACCGTCGGGTGGAAGCGGATGCCGCCCTTGTAGGGGCCGATGGCGTTGTTGTTCTGCACCCGCCAGGCGCGCTGCACGCGGATGTTGCCCTTGTCGTCCTCCCAGCAGACCCGGAAGGAGATCACCCGGTCCGGTTCGGCGATCCGGCGCAGGATCTGGGCTTTGTGGTACTGCTCCTTGTCCTGCATGAAATCGAAGATGTCCTCGGCGACTTCCTGCACCGCCTGGACGAACTCCGGCTGGCCCGGATTGCGCTTGCGGACCCCTTCGACGAAGGTTCCGAGATCGACGTGGTCTGTGACAGCCATTGGCGTTACCCCAAAAATTATCTGGCCCGCGCGGGACGCTCCCAGCGCGCCTCAGCCAGTCCCCGACAGGTACATAACAACGTAATCGGCCCAAGCTTAAGCCCATTCGGTGAAGCTTGTTACGCGCGACGTGCGAAGCCTCTTCACAAACCCGACTAAATGACCCCAACTCGCAAACTTCGAGCGAGGGGCGCACGCAAATGACCAAGGCTTCGGATCTCTTTATAGCCTGCCTGGAAGAAGAAGGCGTCGAGTACGTGTTCGGCGTGCCGGGCGAGGAGAACCTCGATTTCCTGGACAGCCTGTCGCGCTCGACCAAGATCAAGCTGATCCTTACCCGGCACGAACAGGGCGCGGGCTTCATGGCCGCCACCTACGGCCGCCACACCGGCAAGGCCGGGGTCTGCGTCGCCACCCTGGGCCCGGGCGCCACCAACTTCGTGACCGCCGCGGCCTACGCCCAACTGGGCGGCATGCCGATGATGATGGTCACCGGCCAGAAGCCGATCAAAAGCTCCAAACAGGGCCGCTTCCAGATCCTCGACGTGGTCGCGATGATGGGGCCGCTGACCAAGTACACCCATCAGCTCGCCTCGGCCGACAACATCCCCTCCCGCATCCGCGAGGCCTTCCGCCTGGGCCAGGAGGAAAAGCCCGGCGCCGTCCACCTGGAGTTCCCCGAGGACGTCGCCCACGAGCAGACCGACTCCACGCCCTTCGCCAAGAGCAACGCGCGCCGTCCGGTCGCCGACGAGAAGTCCATCAAGGCCGCGGCCCGGCGGATCGAGAAGGCCAAGGCGCCGATCCTGGTGATCGGGGCCGGCGCCAACCGCACCATGACCAGCCGGATGCTCACCCAGTTCATCGAGAAGACCGGCATCCCCTTTGTCTCGACCCAGCTCGGCAAGGGCGTGGTCGACGAGACCAGCCCGAAGTTCATGGGCTGCGCGGCGCTCTCGGCCGGCGACTTCGTGCACCGGGCCATCGGGGCGGCCGACCTGATCATCAACGTCGGCCACGACGTGATCGAGAAGCCGCCCTTCTTCATGCAGAAGGGTGGCGCGGAGGTGATCCACATCAACTTCCGCTCGGCCGAGGTCGATCCGGTCTACTTCCCGCAGTACGAGGTGATCGGCGACATCGGCAACGCCATCTGGCAGATCAAGGAAGACATCTTGCCCCAGGCCCACTGGAACTTCTCCAAGATGGAGAAGGCGCGGGCCGCGGAGGTGGCGCACACGGCCGAGCAGGTCGACGACATGCGCTTCCCGGTCTACCCGCAGCACCTGGTCGCGCAGATCCGCAAGGCCATGCCGCCCAACGGCATCATCTGCCTGGACAACGGGGTCTATAAGATCTGGTTCGCGCGCAACTACCCGGCGCGGATGACCAACACCGTCCTCTTGGACAATGCGCTCGCCACCATGGGCGCCGGCCTGCCCAGCGCCATGGCGTCCTCGATGGTCTACCCGGACCGCAAGGTCATGGCGATCTGCGGCGACGGCGGCTTCATGATGAACAGCCAGGAGATGGAGACCGCCGTCCGGCTGAAGCTCAACATCACCGTGCTGATCCTCAACGACAATTCCTACGGCATGATCCGCTGGAAGCAGGCCAACATGGGCTTCAAGGACTGGGGGTTGACCTACAACAACCCCGACTTCGTGAAGTACGCCGAGAGCTACGGGGCCAACGGCTACCGCGTCGAAGCGGCGGCCGACCTGCCGGGGATCCTGGAGAAGTGCCTGAACTCCCCGGGCGTCAACCTGATCGAGGTGCCGGTGGATTACTCGGACAACGACCGCATCCTGAACAAAGAGATCAAGGAGCTGAGCGCGAAGGTCTAACGACCAAGCGCTCCGTCCCGCCATGGCAGCCCCTGCCCTCAAATCCAGCTATCCGCTGTACCTCGCCAACGAAGCGAAGACGCCCAACCAGGATCTGGTGGTCACCGACAAGTTCACCGGCAAGCCGGCGACGCGGGTGGCCCAGGCCGACGCCGCCACCATCGACGCCGGCATCGCCGCCTGCGTCGAGGCCGCCGAGCCGATGGCGAAGATGGCCGCCTACGAACGCCAGGCGGTGCTGGCCCATTGCGTCACCCGCTTCCAGGAGCGGTTCGACGAGCTGGCCATGGCGCTCTGCATCGAGGCCGGCAAGCCGATCCGCGATTCCAGGGGCGAGGTCACCCGCCTGATCGACACCTTCCGGATCGCCGCCGAGGAAAGCGTGCGGATCACCGGCGAGGTGCAGCCGCTGGACATCTCGCCCCGCGCCAAGGGCTATCAGGGCATGTGGAAGCGGGTGCCGATCGGGCCCTGCTCGTTCGTCTCGCCGTTCAACTTCCCGCTGAACCTGGCGGCCCACAAGATCGCGCCGGCGCTCGCCGTCGGCTGCCCGTTCGTGATGAAGCCGGCGTCGCGCACTCCACTGGGCGCGCTGATCATCGGCGAGGTGCTGGCCGAGACCGATCTGCCCAAGGGCGCGTTCTCGATCCTGCCGGCCCACCGCGAGGGCGCGGACCTGTTCACCACCGACGATAGGCTTAAGCTGTTATCCTTCACCGGCTCGCCGGACGTGGGCTGGGACCTGAAGGCGCGCGCCGGCAAGAAGAAGGTGGTGCTGGAGCTGGGCGGCAACGCCGCGGTGATCGTCGACGAGGACATCACCGGCGCCGACCTCGACGACGCGGTCGAGCGGATCATCTTCGGCGCCTTCTACCAGTCGGGCCAATCCTGCATCGGCGTGCAGCGGATCATCATCCACGCCAAGGTCTACGACGAGCTGCGCGACCGGCTGGTGGCCAAGACCAAGACCCTGATCGCGGGCGACCCGAAGGATGAGCAAACCTTTATTGGGCCGATGATCGACGTGAAGGAGGCGACCCGCCTGGATAACTGGATCCAGGCCGCGGCGGCCAGCGGCGCCAAGATCCTGTGCGGCGGCAAACGCGAGGGCGCCATGCTGGAAGCCACCCTCATGGAGGGCGTCGGCCGCGACGCCAAGCTCTATGCCGAGGAGGCGTTCGGCCCCGTCGCGATCCTGTCGAAGTTCGACAATTTCGAAGCAGCACTGGACGAGGTCAACGACTCGAAGTTCGGTCTCCAGGCTGGACTGTTCACCCGCGATCTCTTCCGCACCCTGACGGCTTGGGACAGGCTGGACGTGGGCGGCGTGGTGGTAGGCGATGTGCCCAGCTACCGGGTCGACAACATGCCTTACGGCGGCGTGAAGGACTCGGGGCTGGGGCGTGAGGGCGTGAAATTCGCCATGGAAGACATGACGGAAATTCGGAACTTGGTCATCCGTCGGCGCTAAAGCCACGTACTTCGTAGATGGTAAAGTGCGTAAGGCCGGGGAGAAGCCTGTGTTAACCATCGCGCAGATCACAGACCTGCATGTCACGACAGGTCAGGATCCGCTGAACCAGCTGCGCAATGAACAGCGTTTGCGCCAGGTGCTGCGGACGATTCACGAGCTGCGGCCCAGGCCCATCGCGATCATCGCGTCCGGCGATCTGGTGGACCATGGCGACCCGGCCGAGTACGCCGAGCTCAAGCGAATCCTCAGCGGCTGCGAAATCCCGATCTACTACGCGGTCGGCAACCACGACCGCCGCCAGCCGTTCCTCGACGCCTTCGGCGGCGCAAGCGCGCCCACCGACGCCAACGGCTTCGTCCAGTACGCGGTCGATTTCGAGGGGCTGCGGATGGTGGTCTGCGACACCCTGGAAGAGGGCCGCGACCGGTCCGGGTTCTCGGCCGAGCGCGCCGAATGGCTCGCGCAGACTCTGGACGCCCAGCCCGACACGCCGACCATCGTGGTGATGCACCATCCGCCGATCCTGTCGGGCGTGCGCTGGATGGACCCAGACCCGAACGCGCCCTGGATCGGCGAATTGGCCGACGCGATCCGCGGCCGCGATCAGGTCCGCGTCGTGCTTTGCGGCCACGTGCACCGCGCCTTCCACGGCCTCCTGGCCGGCCAGGTGGTGGCGACGGCGCCGGCGACCTCGATCCAGGTGACGCTGAACCTGTCGCCGGTCGACATGGAGCGGCCCGATGGCCGCGAGATCCTGGTGGCCGAGCCGCCGGGCTATGTGCTGGTAGTGGCCGACGAGGGCCGCGTCACGACCCACGTCTGCGTCGCCGGAGAGTTCGAGCCGGCCGTGGCCTATACCCGCCCGTTCGGCTTCGACTAGATGGCCGCCCGGCCCGAAGGCCTGTTCAAGCGCTTTGTGGCCTATCTGTCGGCCGTGCGCGCGGCGCGCGGCGCCTGGGCCGACGTCGCCGTGATGGCCGGCGTCGCCCTCGCCGCCACGCTCGCGGCCATGTTGCTGCGCGCCACCCCGCCCTTCCAGGCCATGGAGAACCTGACCTACGACTATCGCATCGCGCTGATGGCGCCGCCGGCGCAGAACGACTTCGTGATCATCAAGATCGATGACGCGGCCACCAAGGCGATGAGCGACGCCTCGCCCTGCCATTGCTCGGCCCCGATCAACAAGGCCTGGCTGGGCGACCTGATCGCGGCGCTGGACGCCAAGGGCGTCAAGGCCGTCGGCGTCGACTACCTGCTGGACACCTGGTCGACGCCGCAGGAGTTCCAGGATTTCAACGCCCGTATCGCGAAGACCAAGGCCCCGATCGTGGTCGCGGTCGACCCGTCGTATAAGGCTGGCGTCGACTATCCGGTCTCGCCCAAGCTGATCTATTCCGACGCTCGCGCCCTGACCCACACCGACTATGACAACATCATCCGCCACTACGACCCCAAGCCCAGCGCCAACTATTCCCTGGCGGCCCGGGTGGGCATGGCGGCCGTTGGCCTCAAGCCGCCGACGCATCTCTTCCTGATCCGCTATCGCCGGGCCGATCCGCATGTCACCGCGGAGAACGCCGGCGCCATCAGCCCCTCCTATTCCGCGGCCTTCGTCCCCTTCCTCCCGGAAGCCCTGCTGAAGGGCAAGATCGCCTTCATCGGCGACGTGACCCGCTCGGCCGGCCCCGACGCTGACTCGCCGAAGGAAGACCTGCACGAGACGCCGCTGCGGTTCACCAAGGGCCACGTCATGGGCACGCCCGGCGTCGAGGTGCATCTGCACGCCCTGTCGCAGATGATGGCGGGCGACCGCATCCACATGCCCGGCGGGCTGATCGTCGAGCTGATCGTCCTGGCCGCCGCGCTTGGCGGCGCGGCCATGGGCCGAGGCGCGCTGAAGTGGTGGGCGTCCATCGGTATCGTCCTGGGCGCCCTGGTGCTGGCCGTCGGAGCCGCGGTCGCGCTGTTCTATTCGTTCGATTTCGTCGCCCCGATGACCTCGCCGGTGGTGAGCTTCGCCTTCGCCTTCTTCGTGATGAGCCGGCTGGAAGCCGCCGAACTGCAGAACCAGCGCGCCTTCTACTCCTCGACGCTGGAGCGCTACCTAGCCCCGCAGGTCATCGACCGCATCGTCGAAGGCCGCGAAGCGGTGAAGATCGGCGCCGAGGCGCGCGAGATCACCGTCATGGTCTCCGACCTGGAGAACTTCTCGAACCTGGTCGCCACCCTGCCGGTCGACACCTTCGCCGAGGTGATCAACGGCTACTTCGATGGGCTGATCGAGATCCTCTGGAAGCACGAGGCGATGATCGACAAGATGACCGGCGACGGCCTGATCGTGCTGTTCGGCGCGCCGGTGGTGTTCCCCGACCACGCCGACCGGGCCATCGCCTGCGTCCGCGAGATCGACGTCTTCGCCGAGGAGTACCGCAAGAAGATGCTCGAGAAGCACGGCATCTTCGGCCACACGCGGATGGGGCTGGATTCCGGCATCGGCCTGGTCGGCAACTTCGGCGGCGAGCGGCGGTTCAACTACACGGCCTACGGGGAGGTGGTGGTGATCGCGGCCCGGCTGGAGGCGGCCAACAAGACCTTCGGCACCCGCATCCTGTTCTCCGCCGAGACCCTGCGGCTGGCGCCCAACGCCGGCGAGACCCGCGCCGTCGGTGAAATCGACCTCAAGGGCGTGCCGATCCCCATCGAGGCCTACACCGCGATCTGATGGCGGCCTTGGATGCAGGCCTCGTGATCGAAACCCAACGCCTGCGGCTGCGGCGCGCGCGCCCAGACGACCTGGCCGCCCTGCACGCGATCCTCAGCCATCCCCAGGCCATGCGCTACTGGTCGAGCCTGCCGCACAACGACATCGCGCAGAGCCGCGAATGGCTCGCGAACATGATCGCCTCGCCCTCGGCGGAGAGCGACGACTTCATCGTCGAGCTGGATGGCCAGGTGATCGGCAAGGCCGGCTGCTGGCGCCTGCCTGCGGTCGGCTACATCCTGCACCCGGACTACTGGGGCCGCGGCCTGGCCACGGAGGCGCTGGCCGCGGCCATCGCCCACGTCTTTGCCAACTTCGAGGTTCCGGCGCTCACCGCCGACGTCGATCCGCGCAATACCGGCTCCCTCGCCCTGCTCGGCAAGCTGGGGTTCCACGAGACCCATCGGGCGGCGCGCACCTGGCGGATCGGCGAGGAATGGTGCGACAGCGTCTATCTAGCGTTGTCCCGACCCCGAGGCTGATCCTCCGTAATCGGACGACTACAGGCGAAAAGCACAAATCAGAGTTGTATCGTCACATACCCTTGATATGGTCAACGCGCGATCAATCGGGATCGTCGGGAGATAGGCGATGAAGACGCGAGTTTTGCTGGCCGGCGCAACCTTCGCTTTGGGATTGGCGGGCGCCGCCCAGGCGAACCCTTTGCTGAGTGACAGCTTCAATGGCCCCACCCTCGGCAGCCCCGGCGCCGTGGGCGACGGTTTCGCCATCGGACCGTCTTCACACGCCAGCGTGTCCGGGGGCCTCGCCTTCGTGGGCGGCGCGGCGGGCGCGGCCGATCAGAACATCTACAGCCTGGACACCTTCAACCCGACCGACACGACGCTGACCTGGCAGGTGAACAGCCGGCCGGACATCGGCGCGGCGGGCGTGATGGTCGGCTGGGGCCAGCCCGGGATCAGCGAATGCGCGGGCTGCGGTCCGGAGATCTGGCTGGAAGCGCGCGACGACCGGACCGTGTTCGACATCGTCGATAACAACGGCCTGTTCCGCTACGTCAGCCAGGGGCCTATCGGCGGCACGGGTCCCCTGACCATGACCCTGTCACTGACCGCGACGACCTGGGCGTTCGATATCACCAACGGCGTGAACTCAATCGCCCACAACGGGACCTTCGCGGCCGGCTTCGGCATCGGCGACGTCATCGCCGCCTCCGGAGGCAACCTCAGCACCTTCGCCTCGGTGCGCAGCGATGCGCCGTCCCTTGGCGATGGCGGCAGCTTCAGCAGCGTGAACGTCGCGGCCGTTCCGGAACCCGGCGAATGGGCGCTCGTGCTGATGGGCTTCGGCGGCCTCGGCCTCGCCCTGCGCCGCCGCCGGGCCGTCCGCGCCGCCTGAGTCCCGGCTACTTCGGCTGCGCCGCCGCGGTCAGATCCATACGCGCCCTCAGGGGGTCCGGCTGCGCCTTCGCAGCGCCGTCGCGCTGGAAGATCATCAGTTCGTCCCTGGCCGCCGAGTAACGCGGCCAGGGCGGCAGGCCGGCGCCATTGGGGTCGCCGGTCTTGGCGAAGTTCAGCCAATAGCTGTGGATGGTGCGGGCCACCGCCTCATCCTTGGCGCTGGCCTCGCCCGAGTGGGTGGGCGTGACCATGGCGATGTAGCCCGGACCGTATTTGTCGAAGACGAAGGGGATTTCCGAGGCGTGCGGCGCGCCGTTGGGCGAGCGGGCCGTCAGGGCGTCACCCACATAGTCGAAGCGGAACTCGTGGGCCGGCAGGCCTTGGGCCGCGAAGGTGGCGGCGTCGAACCGCGCCGGCTCCTCCATCAGCTGGTCCATGCCGACCTTGGCGCGGACCCTGGCCAGGTTTCCGGTCCCATCCGGATCGTAGGCCGCCAGCGCCTTGGCCTTGTTGGCCCCGAAGGGCGCCATCAGGGCGTCCATGGTCGGCGAGGTGTTGAAGCCGAGGTCGGCGCCATTGGCCCCGGTCATCAGGGCGACCTTGGCCTGGCGGCGGCCGAGGTAGGCGGCCTGCGGTGTCTCGACCACCAGCTTCCCGTCGGTCACCGGGCCCGGATAGGTCGCGGCGTTGGCGTTGGAGGTGAACATGTTGAGGTTGCCGGTGACCGCCGCGGCCGGCAAGGCCCGCAGCCTGGCGAGCGCCGCGGCGTCGGTCCCCGCGATGCCCTGCGCCTTGGCGAAGGCCAAGCCGGTGGCCTCGGCCGCCGCCACGCTGGGCGCGGCGCCCTCGTTGCTGCGGCCGCCGCCGCTCTCGACGATGGCCCGCTGGAACAGGCCCTTGCCCATCGGCGAGGCGATCAGCGTGTGGACCGAGAACCCGCCCGCGGACTCCCCGAACAGAGTCACCTGCTTGGGGTCGCCGCCGAAGGCTGAGATGTTGCGCTGGACCCACTTGAGGGCCGCGAGCTGGTCCATGTAGGCGTAGTTGACCTTCAGCTCGTCCGGATGCTCGGCGGTGAGCGCCGGGTGGGCGAAGAAGCCGAAGCGGCCCAGGCGGTAGTTGAGGCTGACGAAGACCACGCCTTCGCGGGCGAACTGGTCGCCCTGGTAGATCGCCGGCTGGCTGCCGCCGTTGACGAGGCCTCCGCCATAGATCCAGACCATCACCGGCAGCTTCTTCCCCGCCTTTTCCTGGGCCGAGGTTTCGGCGGGCCGCCAGACGTTGAGATAGAGGCAGTCTTCGCCCAGGTCCGTGCCCATGCCCGGGTCGCCCTTCACCTCGGCCTGCAGGCAGTCGTGGCCGTTCTTCAGCGCGGGCCGCACGCCGGTCCAGGGCTTGGCCTTCTGCGGCGGCCGCCAGCGCAGGTCGCCCACCGGCTGCTCGGCGAAGGGAATGCCTTTGAAGGCGACAACCCCGTCGCCGGCCGCGCCTTGGAGCTGGCCACTCTCGACCTTGACGGTCGCGGGGGCCGGCGCGGCGGAGGCTCCGGCCGCGAACAGGATGGCTGAGATCGCCATGGAGAGCGGCAGCAAGCGCCTGAACATCGAAGCCCCCAGAAGGCCGCGGCTCTCGGATGGCCGCGTCTCGATGAGCATGCGGGGCCGACGCCGGGGACGACAAGGCCTAATCGCGGTAGACGGCTCAGCGCCCGGCCGAGACCCAGGCGGTGAAGTCGGGGTCGTCGGTCACGCGGTAGGGCCGGTCGAAGGCGTCGATGAAGAAGTGCTCCATCTCGTCGCGGTGGAAGGGCCGCGAACCCAGGCGGCCGAAGACGGCGATCTGGTGGCCGGTCTCGTCGACCGCGCGGTCGCGGTCGAGGCCCTTCGAAAGCGCGAGCGCGGGCGAAGCGGTCCTGGCCCAGGCGATCAGCTCGGGCTTGGGCGCGGGCGAGAAGCCGTAGAAGTTGGGCTGGCTCGACGGGCTGGTCAGCTGGATCACCTTCAGGCCGTTCTTGCCGTCGGCGACATAGGCGAAGAACGAGGCGTTGGTGGAGGCCACCACCACGTCCTCGGCGTCGTTCATCTGCCCGCCGAAATCGACCTTCTGGTAGATCTTCGGATGCTCGGGCTGCTTCACGTCGACGATCACCAGCCCGTCCTTCTTGGCCGCCACATAGGCGTAGGTGCGGGCGATGTAGACCCGCCGGGCATCGGCCAACGGCACGGTCGCGCCAGCCACCAGCACGGGCTTTTCGAGCCGGGTCACGTCGACCACTTCCAGGCCGCGGGCGTCGGTGACCCACAGGTAGCGGAACTGCAGCGCGCTCGCCCGCACGTCGGGGAGCGCCAGCGTGGTCACGTGGCGGGGCTTCAGCGGATCGTTGAGGTCCAGCACCACCAGGCCGGCGTCGGCGGCGATGTAGGCGTAGTGGCCGCCCAGCGTGATGTGCCGCGCGCCCTTCAGCAGGTTGCCCGGGTTCCAGGTGAGCGCGCGCTTCAGGTTGTTGTTGCGCGGGTCGCCGTCCGAGAGCGTGTCGACGTTGACCTCGATCAGGCCCTCTTCGGCGTCGGTGATGAAGGCGTAGTGGTAGATCGGGTGGAACGGCTGCTCCTGGTTCTCCGTCTGCATCAGCGGCGTGTTGCGCCCGGGCGCGATCGACTGGTTGGTCGGGATCGCCATGCAGGTCGCGTTCTTCGACGCGATGTGGGTGTCGTCGCCCAGCGGCGAGAAGGGCGCCGTCAGGATCTTGTCGGAGATGTCCTTGTTGGCGATCGAGGCGATGTCATAGGCGCGGAAGCCGCCCCGGCCCTCGGCCACGTACATGTATTCGCCGCGCTGCTGCAGGCAGCGCGCCGCGCCGCCGGTCTTGTGGGTGACGTTGTTGATGTCCTCGGCCGCATCGGCCTCGCCGCCGCTCAGGCCCTTCTGGAAGGGCTTGCCGCGGCGCCAGTTGATCAGCTCGCGGTGGTTCTTCTCCACATGCAGCTTGTAGAAGTCGGGGTAGGCGTACTTCTGCAGGTAGGAGCCGAACACCGCCTGCGGTTCGTTCCACTCGGTGACCCGCACCGCCTCGATGCCCTGGTCCAGGCCCACCCAGGCGTGCATGCCCACGAAGTTCATGGTGTTGGTGCCGAGCAGCAGCAGCTGGGCCATGATGGCGTTGTTGTCGTTGGCTTCCGAGACGTGGCAGTCGCTGCAGGTCTTGGTCTCGGTCTTGCGGACCGTGTGGGCGAAGTGCGGCGCGAACGCCTGGCTGGAATAGCCGCTCGCCGCGATCGGCGGCTGCTGCACATAGATCCGCTCGCGGTTGATGTTGGTCGAGGACAGCACCAGCGCCGAGGATGAGCGCACGGGCGCGACGGTGTGCCCCTTCACCGTCGAGTGGACGCCGAGCTGGAACACGTCGTCGCGCGCCACCTGCGGGTTGTAGGTCGCGTAGTTCCGCGTCTCCTCGCCCTCGTACTTGTGGCTGGTGGTCTTCCAGTTGGCCTCGATGGGCAGGTGGCAGCCGCCGCAGGACGTCGTCCACGAGGTGTGGCAGGCGTAGCATTCCATCTCGCCGTCCTTGTGGGCGAGGTTGGACTTGTCGACGCCGGGGCCCCATTGGAACGGCTTGCCGTCGGCGGCGATCTTGCCCATCAGCTTGGCGCGGGCGGCCTTGGGGTTGAAGTCGGGGCTGGACCGGTCGACCGAGTCCTTCACCAGATGGATCTGCCACTCGATCTTCGGGTCGATGATCGAGCGCTGCATCAGGACGCGGCGGCCATCCTTCTCCACCCATTCGAAGCGCCGCTGGCCATCGGGGTTGCGCAGCTGGGTGAGGTCGGTGCCGGACGGGCTCGCGGCCACGTTGGAGGTCTTCAGCGTCGGATAGGCCGAGATGGTGCCGTGACAGTCGCGGCAGCCGATCTCCACGGCGTTGGCGACTTCACCGGTGATCAGGCCCGAGCCATGGCTGTCCTGGGCGAAGTGGCAGTCGGCGCACTGCATGCCCTTCTCGGCGTGGATGTCCATCATGTGGACCGCCTTGCCGGCCTGGCTGCCCGGCTCGGCGAACTTGCCAGCGCCGGCCTTGCGCCACTTCTCGGGGTCGTCGTTGGCGACGATCTTGCCGTCGGCGTCCAGCAGGTTGCCCTCGCGGTCGCGCTTGAAGATCGCCCGGAAGTTCCAGCCGTGGCCGTGATAGTCGGCGAACTGGGTGTCGTGCAGCTTGGGGTTCAGGTCGAAGACGTTGCGCAGGAAGTCGAGGCTCGACCACAGGCCGCGCGGAGCGGCGCCTTCCGGATTGCGGTCCAGGACCTTGCGCATCTCGGCCGCGGTCGGATAGCGCTGCCGCTCCGGCCACATGAACGGCGCGTCCGACTCGTAGTCCCACATCGTGTAGCCGTAGTAGGTGTTCAGGAACATGTTCGGCTGGTGCATGTGGCAATTCATGCACTGCGAGGTCGGGATCGAGCGGGTGAAGGCGTGCTCGATGGGGTGGCCGCTCTCGGTCTTGCTGATCGTCGGGTCCACCGTCGCCGACTGGCCGTCCCGGCCGTACTTCGCCCAGGTCAGCGAATGGGTCGGTTCGCGGTCGTTGGCGTAGACCACGTGGCAGCCGGCGCAGCCCGACGAGCGATAGTCGCCCGGCTGGTCGTTGGTGCCCAGGAACCACATGAAGGGGTCGTTCAGGCGGGTCTTGTGGACGTTGAGCACGGGAATCGCCACGCGCAGGCCGGTGCCCGGACCGCGGTTCGATTGGCGGATGTCGGGGCGCCCCGGTTCTTCCAGCTTCTGCAGCTCGCCCACCGAGTCCGGCAGGCCGATTTCCGGGAAGGTCGGGTTGATGGTGCGCCCGCCGCGCTCGAACACCCGGAAGATGTCGCTGGGCGGCGTCACCTGCCAGGTCGGCACCGGATAGAGCGTGCCGATGGCCCCCTTGGCCTTCTGCTCCGGCGTCACCGTGCCGGGCGGCGATCCGGGCGACATCACCCGCGCCGGCTCGCCGTTGTGGGTATAGGCCTCGCCCAGGATGCCGGTCTTGTTGGGCAGGATGCCGTTGTTGTAGGTCGCGCCCTCCAGGAACATGGTCCCGTTGGCCATCAGCGAGCGCTCGGCCTTCTGGATGACCTCCAGGTGGCAGGCGCCGCAGGACTCGCGGGCGACGCGGTAGTCCGACGGGTTCACGAAGCGCACGAACTCCGGCGCCTCGCGGTTCAGCAGCGTGTAGCTCTGCTGCGGCTTGGCCGAGGACGGGAAATGCCAGGCCTTGGGATAGCGCGGCAGGACGTGGGCCTTGTCGCGCAGGGCGGCGTAGGGCGCGGAGTCCTTGGCCAGGCCCGCCGAGGCGGTGACCGTGGCGTCGCCGCCGTGGCAGTCGACGCAGCCCAGCACCACGGCCGAGGACTTGTGCATCGAGGGCGCGTCCGAGGCGGTGTGGCAGCTCTCGCAGCCGACGCTCTTGGCGTGGGCGTCGGCCTCGCTCTCGCCGGCCGGGGCGGGCGCCTGCATGTGGTAGGTGCGCGGGACCGGCTTTTCCTCGTCGCCCGCGGCGCGCAGGGCGACAGGCGCGGCCAGGATCAGCGCCGCCAGCGCCGCCACCCTCCAGCCGAATTTGCCCCACCGCCCCATATCGCCCCTAGAAGTTGAGAATCGCGTTCAGAAGCACCGAATAGTACCGGCTGTCGCCGTTGCTGTTGGACAGAAGATCGCTGAAACCCGAACTGGGCTGGAAGACCGCCACCGAGCCGCGCAGGATCAGGTTCTGGGTCATCTTCGGCCGCCAGATCACCGAGGTCGAATAGTCCCACCCCAGGCTCCTCGGGATCGAGCCCTCGTCGCGCAGGGTGCGCAAGACCGCGGTGTCGTCGAACCACAGGTGGTTGACGTTGACGCTCCAGCGCACCCGCGGCGTCAGGTCCACGTCCGTGCCGACGCCCAGCAGGACCGTGCCGGGGTTATTGAAGTTGGACTGGCCCTCGTCCTTCGACGAGCGCAGGTCGTTCAGGACGCCGTTGCGGCCGTTGATGCCGATGGCGCGGCCGCCGCCGACGAAGAGGATCGACTGGCGGATCCAGTAGCTGGTGTCGGCGCCGGCGAACTGCGGGTTCTCGTAGATCGCGTCGAAGCCGGTTTCCTTGTTGTCGAAGGGATGCTTGTCGCCGCTGGCCCAGAGCGCCGAACCGCGCACCCGGATCCAGTCGAAGTCGTAGGAGGGTTCGACCGCGGCGAACCAGGCCTGAATGTCCGCCGGCTTGTTGGTGAAGATCGAATTGCGGTCGCGGCCGGTGACGCTGTAGGCCGAGCCGGTGAGGTTCAGGCGGCCGATGTGGCCGTCGACGTTGTAGCCCAGGTAGACCGCGTCGTAGTTGCGGCCGCGCTCGTCGCCGATCAGGGCGGGGCGCACCGGGAAGCCGTTGTCGTCGAAGTGGATGCGGCCGGCCTCGCGGTCGCGGTCATAGACCACGCTGACCTGCGAGGTGAGGCCCGGGAACGGCAGGTCCTGGCGGTAGAGGTTGGCGATGAACACCTGGTCGTGTCGCAGCGGCTGGGTGACGTCGTTCAGGCCCGAGTTGGTGTCCTTCTCGAGGCGCTGGAAGAAGGCCAGGTTGTACTGCCACCGGTTGTTGTCGCGGTCGCCGAACAGCCGGATTCCAAGTTGATTGTCCTGGAAAAGAAATCCTCGGAAGTCACTGGAAAATGGTTGGATTCCGACTCGCAGCGAATCGAAGTCGTAGCGGTCCGAGACGTTGCGGATGTGGTAGTCGACGAAGGCTTCCTGCACGCCGACGAAGGTGTCTGTGCGGTGCGTCGGATTGCTCGGGCTGATCGACAGGATCCGCTTCTCGGGAACCTGGGCGTAGTTGTAGTTGAAGGCCAGCGTCAGGCGGAATTCGATCTCCGGCGGCTTGTAGGCGGTCGAGCCCTTGGTAAGCGCGAGGCCCGTGATGAAGGTCTGGGAGCCGACGAAGCTTTCGGTGCGCCCGAAGTTGTCGTTGCTGCCGGGCCTGGCCGTGGTCTGCGCGCCCACCGGCAGCGGGAAGCTGCGCGGCTCGATCACGCTGTCGGAGACGCCGGTGAGCGTGAAGAACCAGTCCTGCGTGCCCTTGATCGGGCGGTCGCCCTTGATGGTGTTCTGGTTGTAGGGGTCGAACCAGCGCGAGTGGACGCCCACCGCCTCGATCAGCCGCCAGCGGTCCGGAACCGGGATCTGATCGGCGGGGAAGGCGTCGGGCGGCGGGGCGTCGATGCCCTTGGGATTGACCTGCGGCGCTTCGGCGGGCGGCAGCTCCTTTGGGCGCCCCGGACGGCGGCGGCCGTCCAGCGGCGCCGGGTCCGGCGGGGGCTCGGCGACCGCGCCTTCAGCGGCGGCGATCAGGTCGCCGATGACGTCAGCCGCCATCGCCCGCTGAGCGAGCGGGAGCGTGCAGATCAGGAGGGCGAAGAGCAGGCCGCTCCGCATTCCCTTATTTTCCCTGACAGACGTTCTGGTCCTGGGTGTCTAGGAACGGTGCAAACGGACAGTTAACGTAAAGTAGCCGCTGCGCCGGCGCCGGACCCACAACCAGCTGATCGGCGCGGATCGCAGCGGGCGCTTCGCTGATGCCGACACGGCTCGAAGCATTGAAAACACCCAGGAAAGCGACCATGTCGTCCTGGTCGATGCCGTCGCCGGACACCCCGATGCCGCCGACCAATTTTCCGCTCCGATAAATCGGCACGCCGCCCGGGAAAATCTGCAGGCCGTTCTGCAGGCGATTCTGACCGGGCGTTGCGTCGGGCAGGAAGGTGCAGCGGGGCGCGGTGTCGCTCGCCGAGGCGCCGGTCACATATTGCAGGTGCTGGCCGAGGTTGGTGAGGATCAGCGCCGACTGCAGGCCGGTGGAGAAGATGCTCCACTGCGAGATCGGCCGCGACAGCGGCCCGTTCGGCCGGCCCTGCTGGCCGTCGGGGAAGAACGGCCGCGCCAGGTTGCCGATCGAGCGCATGCCAAACGCGGTCTTGCCGGTGAGCGCCGCCGGGTCGGGGAAGAAGTCGCGGGTCTTCTGCACGAAGCCGCGGACGTCGGCGCTGGGATCGGCCAAGAGATCGGACGCGGCGGACGCGCCGGAGAAGAAGGTCGCCGAGCGCGCCTTCTGCACGGCCACGTCGGTGCCGAACACCGAGGCGTCCGGCGCGCGCACAAGACCCAGGATCACGCCGTGAGTGTCGGTGACGGCGATCGACATCTGGGCGGTCGAGTCGGCCGGCTGGCGGATCGCGCCCCGCGCGTGATCCATGACCTTGAAGGCTTCTTCCAGGAGCGCGGTCACCTCGGCGGCGCTGAGCGGGGTTCCCACCTCGGCGTCGGTGCCGGCCTTGGGCGGATAGCGGTTCTGGCCCGCGCCGTTGGAGAGGACGAAACCGCCCGGCACCGAGAACTCGGCGCTCGAGGCCTGGCGGACACCCGACGCCTCCTGCCCGAAGATCTGGCCGGCCAGCACCGCGCCGCCCGGATAGTAGCCCGTCACCGCGGTCAGCGTTCCCGTCCCCGCCGGCAGGGCGGCGAAGGCCGGCGCGCTGGTCGGGCTCACCTTCAGGGTGGCGCTGGTGGCGTCGGAATAGCGCAGGGTCGTGCCGGCCAGCGCCACCTTATCGGCGGTGATGGTCGCGGGCGGCGCAAAGCCGTTGGTGGCGGCCAGCGCCACGTTCTCCTCGTCGTCGTTGTCGATGTTGGAGACGTCGGGGTCGAAGGCGTAGTCGCCGTCGGACATCACGCCCACGCCGCCGACCAGGACACCGTTCTTGTAGAGCGGGAAGCCGCCGGGATCGGCCGCCAGGCCCAGCGGCGCCCGCTTGGGCCCGATGAGCGCGCCGGTCCCGCCGGCCGGGCTGAACCGCGCCACCAGGTCCGAGCACGGCAGCGAGGAGAACTGCACCCCGAACAGCGGCCCGCCCTCGAGGCCCGCCGAGGCCGGGGCCGGCGGGAAGTGCTCCTGCACGATCATGCTGGCGGTCCGCGTCGAGAACGCCTGGCCGGCCGAGGACAGATAGGCCCCGGTGATCGCCTTGCTGATCGCCGCCGCGGCCGCCGGCACGACCACGCCCTGCACATCCAGATTGCCGCCCGGACCGGGCCGGATCGTCGCGGTCGCCCGCGCGCCGGTCATCGAATAGACCGCCAGCACATTGCCGACCCGGTCGGTGACCGCGATGACCGCAGGCGTGTTGCGCGCCTTCGCCTCGTTCACCGCCTGGGCGATCACCTGTTGGACGTCGGCGACGCTCAGCGACTCGGCGCCCGGCAGCGCGTAGGGGCCGGCGGTGACGACCGGCGGCGTGGGATTGGTCGGCGTCGACGCGGCCCCGCCGCCGCCGCCGCCGCCGCAGGCGCCCAGCGCCAGGGCCGCGGCGCAGGCCAGGAAGGTTCCGAACGGCCCACGCTTCACTTCAGCCCCCTCACCTTTTCGGCCACGGCCAAGAGCGCCGCGCGCGCCTCGGCGGGATGGAAGGCGTTGGGATCGCGCACCGCAGCATAGGCGCGGTCGAGATCGGGCCGCACGCGGGCGGCCTGGGCGCGGTCGAGAGCGCCGTCGGCCACAAGGCCGTTCAGCAGGGTGTCGGCCGCCATCACCGCCTGCGAGGCCCCGCTATAGTCGGTGTAGCGCCGGGCGGTCTCGCCGCTCAGCAGGCCCTGGAAGATGGCCAGCGTCTCGGCGCGGCTGAAGTCGTGCCGGGCGAAGGCGTCGGCCAGCGACTTCGAGGTCGCGGCCAGCGCCGTCGCCTTGGCCGCCGCCACGCCGCCGTTCTGGGCCAGCGCCTGGTGGAAATCGCGGCTCTCGGTCTCGAAGCGTCCGGCCAGCGCCGGCGCCGCCACCTTCGCCGCGGCCGACAGCATGATCATGTTGGCGTCGTTGAATGGCGGGGCCCCCACCGGGATCGGCCGGCCCGGGTTGGGCTCGGAGACCGGCCGCCACTTGGGATCGTCGGACGAGAACGTCCGGTGGCAGCTCTGGCAGTCGAAGAACACGAAGTCCGGGAAGGCGCCGCCGGTGTGGCGCGGGCCGTAGAGCGTCAGCATCCGGTCGAGCGCCATGGCCTGGCCCACGGCCCAGGTCTTCACCGGACCGGCCACAACCTTGCGCCGCGAGACATAGTCGGCGTCGATGTCGTGGTGCTTCTGCAGACTGGTGAACAGGTCGAGTTCGAAGCTGATCTGCGGGTGGCCGGCGGCCATCAGCCGGTGGCTGACGAACTGGTTCTCGCCCGCGCCGCCGAAATGGCAGTCGAGGCAGCGCGCGGCGCGGGTCTTGGGATCGTCCAGCGCGATCATGCCGCGCCCGACATTGGCGGCGTGGGTCGCGCCCACCGCATAGTGGCTGGCGATCCAGCCGCCGGCCCCGCCGTGGCAGGCCTCGCAGCCGACACCGTCGGAGATCTGGAAGCGGGGGCCGCGCTGACCGGCCGGAGCCGGATCGGCGTGGCAGGCGAGGCAGGCCGGCGCCTTTTCCGCCGGGCCGATGTCCAGGCGCTTGGCGATGGCCTCGGCGCGGGGCTGGGTCAGCACCTTCCAGGCGCGGCTGTGGGCGCCGGCCTCGGTGTGCGGGTCCTGCCAGGTGATCAGCTCGTTCTGGCGCACCACCAGGCCGCTGGCCACCGGGCGGCTATGGCAGGTCGAGCCGGCGCAGGTGGCGACGCCTTCGTGGACGCCGGCGCGGCCGGCCACGGGCTCCGGGTCGGCGAGCACGCGCGGCGCAAGGCTCAGCGCCACGGCCGCGGCAAACGCGGCGCAGAGAAGGCCGATCACTCCGTTTGCGTGTCCCCGCCCCATCGCCGCTCCAACGATGCCCCAGCGGGAATCTTAGCGCCCCGCAGTCGGCTTAGGTAGCAGTAATGCCGGGCCCCGTGAAAGACGCAATGGACGATGCGACGAGAAGTTCGCCTCTGCCGCGAAGTTGCTGTTTATCCAAGAAAACCATTGTAAATTGGCGTTATCCGAAGCATTAGAATCGGCTCGTGTTTGGGGGGAAGCTACGGATGAGGGCGCTTCGCGTAGGCCTCGGTACGCGCACGGTTTTGGCCTTTGCCGCCACCGCGCTCACCGGGTCCGGAGCGGCCTGGGCTCAGACGGCGCCGGGCGGGGCGCCGCCGGGAACCATTCCCCCGTCAGCCGCCGCCACAGGACTTTCGGCCCCGGAACTCAATCCGGCGGCGCGCGTGCCGCGTCTGCAGCCGCGCGATACCGACATCTTCCAGCCGGAACCGCCGGGGCCCTGCCCCTTGGCCGACTCCGACGTGTCGGTGACTCTGGGCGCGGTGACCTTCCGCGGCTCGACGGCGCTGAAGGCGGAAGACTTCGGGCCGACCTACCGCGAATTCATCGGCAAGCCGCAGAAGGTGGGCGTGATCTGCCAGATCCGCGACCGGGCGGCGCAGACGCTGTTCGACCGCGGCATCCTGGCCCGCGTGGAAATTCCAGAGCAACGGATCGCCGGCGGAGCCCTGATCCTCGACGTGATCGAGGCGCATGTGGTCAACGTCCGGGTGCGCGGCGACATCGGCCCGGCCCAGGCCGCGGTCGAGCGCTATGTCGAGAAGCTGCGGGGCATGAAGCCCTTCGACATGAAGAAGGCCCAGCGCTACCTGCTGCTGGCCTCCGATATCCCGGGCGTCCGGGTGCGCGCCGCGATCAAGCCTTCGGTCAGCCCGGAGCGCGGCGCGGTCGACATCGACGTCACGGTCTCGCGCACCGCCTTCAGCGCGGTCGGCAACGCCCAGAACATGGGCTCCAAGACCGTCGGCCGCTGGGGCGGGCTGGTGCGGGGCGATGCGCGCAGCTTCACCCCGCTGGGGGAGGACACCACCCTGGTGGCCTTCCACACCCTCGATTCCAACGAGCAGTGGGTGGTCCAGCTGCAGGAGGCCGCGCGGATCGGCGCCGACGGCCTGATGGTCCACGCCTCCGCGGTCTATGGCGAGAGCCGGCCGGGCGACGTGCTGAAGCCGCTCGACCTGAAGACCACCTCGGCGGTGGGCAATGTGGAGCTCTCCTACCCGCTGATCCGCCGGCGGCGGCTGAACCTCAACATCGCCGGCGGGCTCGACGTCATCAACCAGGAGACCGATCAGGGCGAAGGCCAGGTCGGCGGGGGCGCGCTCACCAAGGACAATGTCCGGGTGGCCTACCTGCGCGCCGATGGCGACATGCGCGCCTACGGCTTCGACAGGAACTTCCTGCTGGACGGTTCGCTCACGCTCCGCAAAGGGCTCACCGGCCTGGGCGCGACCCGCCAGGGCGCGGACCTGGCGACCCGCGAGTTCGCCGCGCCCGACGCCTTTCTGGTGCGCGCCACGGCAGGCGTCAGCGCCCCGGTCGCCGGCCCGATCAGCGCCAGCCTGCGCGCGCAGGCGCAATACTCGGACAAGGCGCTGACGCCCTATGAGCAGATTTCGCTGGGCGATCTCAGCGTCGGGCGCGGCTATGACCCGGCGGTCGTGCTGGGCGACACCGGGGCCGCGGCGGCGCTCGACCTGCGCTACGCCTTCGTGCAGCTCTATCCCCAGATTCTGGCCTCGCCCTTCGTCTTCTACGACCAGGGGTTCGTACACAACAACGAGGCGGGCCTCTCGGGCCTGACCCCCAGCCGGACGCTGCGGTCCTTCGGCGCAGGGGTGACCTTGCGGCTGGCCAACCGGGCCAATCTGGAGCTCACCTACGCCAAGCCGATCGACGCGGTGACGGCCGGGGGCCCGCGGCCCGCGGGGCGCCTGCTCGTCAACCTGACCGCCAGTTTCTTCTAGGGGGAGACGCCAGCATGACCTCTTCGCCCGCCCGCCACATCAACCGCCACCGCGGCGCCCCGGCCCGGCGCGATCTCCTGTGCCGCACCGCGCTTTGCGGCGCCCTGATGGGCGTTGTCGTTTCCATCGCCTCGCCGAGCTACGCCCTGCCGGTCTGGACCGGGCAGAGCCAGGTCAATCCGGGCGGCGCCCTGCCCTCGATCAGCAGCACGGCCGGGACCACCAATGTGGGGCTGAACGCGCCGCGCACGGTGATCGACTGGTCGACCTACAACGTCGCCAGCGGCGAGACGGTCAACTACAACTTCAACGCCCGCAACTGGATCGTGCTCAACCGCATCCAGGACAACAAGACGCCGGAAATCGACGGCACGATCGCCGGCCACGTGAACGGGGCGTTCGGCGGCAACATCTGGTTCGCCTCGCACAGCGGCATGATCATCGGCGAGGGCGCCCAGATCGACGCCGGCGGCCTCCTGCTCAGCACCGCCGCGCCGGATCTCGCGACCTTCCTCGATCCGAACAACCTGACCTTCGTCTTCCCCGGCGCCGAGGTCGTCGACCAGCCGGCGATCGGCATGCTGCCCGGCTCTTCGATCAACGGCCACGGCGGCCTGGTGGCGATCATTGCGCCGACCATCATCACGGGCGCCGGGACCGCCGTCACCGGCCAGAACGGCTCCAACGTCCTTTACGGCGCGGCGACGGGCTTCAAGCTCACCCTGGCGCAGAACGCACCCGGCGATTTCGACCTGGTCGACTTCATCATTCCCAACGGCAGCGACGCCCAGGTCCTGATGGACCTGCAGAACTCCACCAGCGCCAACTCGGTGTTCGTGGCCGCGGTCAGCCGAAGCCAGGCCTCCAGCTCGGTGATCAACCTGCAAGGCATGATCACCGCCCAGGCGGTGACCGCCGACGGCGGCGACATCATCCTGTCGGGCCGCAGCGGCATCGTCGGCAAGCAGCCGGGGCCGGACGCCGGCGGCACCCCGACCGACATCTATCTGCGCACCTCCTCGGCCTCGCGCGACATCGTGCTGGAGACCGGCGGCCAGGTGTTCGGCGACCCCTATGTGCGCCCGCCCCCGCCGCCGCCGCCGGACGGGCCGCCGCCGGCCTTCGTGCCGCCGCCGCCGCCTGGCGACGGCTGCAACAATCTCGACGCCATCGGTTGTGACGGCGGCGGCGGCAACGGCTTCGGAGGCGGCGGCGACGACTGCATCAGCGGGTGCGAACTGGCGCTCGGCGGCCCGCTCATCTCGGCGCGCCTGCACAGCGTGGTCAACGACCTCGAGGTCTCGAATCTCACGGCCGGCCGGGACACCATACTGATGGCCAGCGAGGCCATAAACCTTGGCTCGGCAAAAGCGGGCCGGGATCTCATCATCGACAGCGACACCCTGCAGGCCAACAGCCTCTCGGCGGGCCGCGCCCTGACGCTGAAGAGCGAAGGCGGCGACCTTCTCGCCGGATCGGTCACCGCCGCAGGCGCCGGCACGATCAGCTCGGCTGGCTCGGTGCAGTTCGACAGCCTCAGCCTGACCGGCGGCGCCGGCCAGACGCTCAATGTGCAGTCGGCCGGCGACATCGGACTTGGCGACGGATCGGGCTCCGCCTCGGGCGGATCGATCGTGCTCAACGCCGCCGGCAACGTCACGGTCGACCTGGCCTCCGCCTCGCTCACCACGGTGACCGCCGGCGGGACCGCCAATCTGCAGGCGGGCACGCTCAACGTCGGCACGGTCAGCGCCAACGAGGTGCTGCTGCAGGGCGGCGGCATCACGGTCGCCCACGCTGTCAGCGCCAACGACATCTACGTCTCGTCCTCCGGCGGGGCCTCGGTGGGGACCGCCAAGGCGGGCGACGACATCTATGTGCTGGCCAGCGGCGGTGACGCCTCCCTGACCAACGCCACCCTGACCGGGGCCGCTGCGGACCAAGTCGGCCCGGGCTTCGGCGGCAATCCCGACAAGGCCGGCAACGGCCGCGTGCTCGCCGTCCAGTCGGTCTCCGGCAGCGCAACCCTTGGCTCGGCGACCGGCTCGGTGACCGGCGCCACGGCGGTCAGCGTGGTCGGCGGCCTCGACGCCACCGTACAGCTGCCGACCGCCTTGCCCGGCGCCCTGACGGTGACCGCGGGCCGCGACGCCAGCCTGACGGCGCCCAGCGTGACCTTCAACGCCGTGACCGCGGGCCGCGACGTGACCCTGATGACCACCGGCGGCGATTTCACCTCGTCGGCGGCCCTGGTCGCCACCCGCAACCTGAGCATCGGCGCGGTCGGCGCGCTGACGGTCGGCGATATCACCGCGTCCTCCGGCTCGATCACCCTCACCGGCCGCAGCGTCACCGCGGGCGCCGTCATGGCGGGCCAGGACCTGACGCTGAAAGCCTCGAACGGCGCGGTCAACGTCGCCAAGTTCCAGGCCGGCCGCGACCTCATCGTGCAGGGCTCCAGCCTGTCGCTGGGCCAACAGCTCGCCGCCATCGGCCGCGACCTGTCGATCACCACGCCCGGCGCCTTCACCGCCGGCAGCGCCTTGACCGCGGGCCGCAATGTCACGCTCAACGTCGGTGGCATGGCCACGCTGCAAGGCGTCAACGCGCCCGGCAATGTCGACATCATCGCCAACGACCTGACGCTCGGCGGCGCGATCAACGCCCAGAACGTGCAGATCGAATCCGCCACCGGCGCCCTGCAGGTCGGCGGCGGCTCCGCGCCTGCGTCGGGCCTATGGCTCGACAACACCGAGTTCGGCCAGATCCACGCCAAGGGCCAGGTGAACCTCTATGCGGGCCTCGCGGCCGGCGCGACGCGCGGCGATCTGACGATCCTCAACCTGGACGTCAATCCGGCCTCGACACCGCAGGTGAACTTCCTGGTCGGGACCGGGCACAACGCCCTGGTCCAGGGCCTGATCGCGCCCACGGCCTCGGGCGGCGTCGTCCACATCGGCGACAACGCCAACGGGTCCTGGAAGCCGGATTCGATCCTGGTCAGCGGTCAGATCGGCGCGGCGGCCTACAGCAACGGAAGCTATTCCAACGTCCGCGACTTCGACGACGTGCGGCTGTTCGCGACCAACGACATCATCATCGGCTCTCAGCGCTTCATCAGCCTGATCCAGTCGACGTCCAATGCCGACATCGAGATCGGCAAGAACAAACCGGCCGGCGTGGCGGCGACCGCCGCGGAGCAGAACCGTGTGCTGGTGGCGGCCGGCGACCTGGAGCTCTCCGCCTCGGGCAAGGTGGTCTCGCAGAACACCGGCCCGACGCCCGACCAGTCGGTGGGCCTGTTCCTGACCGGCAAGCCCGGCGCCACCGCCGTCACGCCGGACCTGATCATCGATCCGCCGCAGCTCGTCGACCTCTACGGCTCGTTCGTCAGCCAGGGCGGCCAGGTGGTGTCGAGCTTCTCGGCCGGCGCGGGCGTGGCCTTCACCATCGTCGACTCCGCGGGCAATCCGACCTCCGCCCCGCTAGGCGCGATCTACCGCTTCGACAGCTGCACGCTCGGCACCAACCAGTGCGCGGGGGCGACCACGGTGACCAGCAACCTGGCGCAGAACACGCCCACGCTGAATGTCAGCTCGACCGGCGGCGGCGGACTGGGCGCCGACACCGCCGGCGGCGGGTCAGGCGATTCCGGGGACTCCGGCGACGGCTCGTCCGGCGGCGGCTCCAGCGGCGGCGGCAAGGGCAGTGCGGCCAAGGCCGCCGGCGGACGCAACAGCGGGCCGCCGCTGTTGTCCTCGGCGCCGCCGGAAGCCGACGCCGTGCTCACCGATCCGGTCACCACCGGCGCCGGCAGCGAAGAGATCTGGCGCAAGCGTGACAAGGACGCCAAACCGAGCCCGCAGGGGAGCAAGCCATGACCGGCGCGCGGATCCCGCTCATCCGGACTTGGGCCGCACTAAGCGGCGCGATGCTGCTCCTGGGCTTCACGGGCGCGGGCCACGCCCAGACCCGGGCCGACCTGATCCCGCTTGGCCGCAGCGCCGCCTCAGGCGCGGTCTGCGAGGCGGTGCGCGACTACGACGACCCGGTGGTGCAGGCGCAGGGCCGGCGCGGCTGGAACATCCATTGCCGGGGCTGGGACGTGAACCTTGGCCGCATCTATGTGCTGCCCAACGCCGCCGCCCAGAGCGCCTGGAGCCAGGCGCTCGCGACGCGGGCGACCTGCGCGGCGGCGAAACCGGAGACGATCGCCGGCCTGGGCGCCGTCGACCGGCGCGCCTGCCATGCGGCCTCCAGCAACGCCACCTACCTCACCTACGGCGCCAGGAAGGGCGGCGGCCTTTACGTCGCCGAGGGCGCCAGCCAGATCGCCGACGTGCTCGAGACCGGGCTGAAGGTGGTCTCCGGCGCCGCCAGGCCGCCGAAGGTCGCCGAGGTGCAGGTCTCCGCCGCCAGCGCCGAGATCGCCGCCGACTTCGGGGGCGCCTCGGGCGGCCTCGCCCGCGCCCAGGCCGCCGCGGCCACCGATCCGGCCCGCCTGAAGGCGCGCGCCTATGTGCAGAACAACGAGTGGCATTTCGACGAGGCCGAGACCGACTTCCAGGCGCTGGCCACCGACGCCCAGGCGCGCAACGCCTCGCCGCGCGAACAGGGCGAGGCCCTGCTGAACCTGGCGCTCAACATTTCCAACAATGGCCGCTTCGCCGAGGCCGACCGCCAGTTCGCCGCCGCCGATGCGCAGGTCGCCCAGGCCGGCGACCCGGTGCTGGCCGCCCAGGCGCTGAGCTACCACGCCCTGCATCTGCGCAATGAAGGCAAGTTCTCCGAAGCCGTCACGGCCGCGCGGGCGACGCTGCAGGCCCGCGAACAGGTCCGCACGGCCCGCGGCCTGACCGTCAAGGGCCCGACCGTCGTGGCGACCGGCGGCGTCGTGGCCATCGGGTCCGACCTGTCGCACGCGCTCAACACCCGCTCCGGCGGCCAGGACCTGATGGGCGGTGGCGGCGCGGTCTCGATCAACGACCAGTTCCTGGTGCAGGACGCCCAGGCCTGGGAGGTCATCGGCTCGTCCCTGGCCGCCCAGGGCGACGACGCCGGCGCGCGCGAGGCGCTGGCCCAGGCCGGCCGCACCCTGACCGCCAGCGAGGCCGACGGCGCCCTCAACGTCTGGCTGCGCAGCCGCGTGGAGGCCGATATCGCCGACCTGGATCTGGCCGCCGGCCAGCCCGGCCAGGCCGCCGACCGCCTGACCACCTCGATCCAGATCCTGCGCGCCCGCCATGCCGGCACGGCGACCGAAGGCGGCCTCCTGCTGCAGCTTGGCCACGCCCAGATGCTGGCCGGCCGCGACGACGCGGCGCTGGCGAGCTTCGGCCGGGCGTTTTCCCTGTTCCAGAGCCAGCGGGGCTCGCTTGGCGCCTCGGCCGACGACGCCGCGCCCTACTTCGACCTGCTGCTGGCCAAGATCGCCTCCGATCCGAGCCATGCCGACGACTATAAGGGCCGCTTCTTCTCGGCGGCCGAAAGCGTGGTCTCCAACGCCACCGCCCAGACGGTCTCCAAGCTGGCCGCGCGCGTGGCCTCGGGCGACGGCGCGATCACCGGCCTGGTGCGCGCGCTCGACGACACCAAGCGCGAGCTTCGCGCCACCGAGGCCAGGATCGCCAACGCCCAGGCGCAGGGCGCCTATGCCGGCGAGGCCAAGACCACGCTCGACGCCCAGCTGAAGACCCTGCAGACCCAATCCGACACCCTGGAAGCCCAGCTGCTGGCGGCCAATCCCCGCTACGCCCAGCTGGTCGCCTCCACCGCCGCGATCGGCGACCTGCAGAAGGCGCTGCGGCCCGACGAGGTCTATCTGAAGCTGGTGCTGCTGGGCCCGCGCGGCTACGGCATCCTGGTCTCCAAGACCGCCGCGAAATCCTATGCCCTGACCCTGTCGCGCAATCAGGCCGCCGCCGCGGTGCGCGCCATCCGCGCGCCCTTCGAGGCGGAAGACAACCTGCCCGCGTTCGACATCGCCAAGTCCTACGCCCTCTTCCAACAGCTGGCCGGGCCGGTGCGCGGCGAGATCGCCGCCGCCAAGCACCTGATCTACGAGCCGGACGGCGCGCTGATCTCGCTCCCGGTCGCCACCCTGGTGATGGACGACCCGGCGCCGCTGCTGGCGGGCCTGGCCAAGGGCAAGGAGCCTGACTACCGCAAGGTGGCTTGGCTGGGCGCCCGGCTGGACAGCTCGCTCGTCCTGTCGGCGGCGAGCTTCATGCAGTCCCGCGCCTTCAGCCCGTCCCGCGCCAAGCAGACCTTCCTGGCCTTCGCCGACCCGGCCAGCGCCAAGGCCGAGCCCCGCGCCTACGCCTCGGTGCTGAAGCGCTCGGGGACGATCGCCGGCGGCAATGGCGCGAACGTCTGCGAGGGCACCCGCCAGGCCCTGCTGCGCCTGCCGGAACTCCCCGACACCGCCGACGAGGTGCGCAAGGTCAGCGCCAGCCTGCACGACACCCGCCCCGACGATCTCCTGATCGGCAAGGCGTTCACCGACGACGCGGTCAAGTCACGCAGCGACCTGGGCGACTTCAAGGTGCTGTATTTCGCGACCCACGGCCTGCTGCCGCAGCCCTCGGCCTGCCTGCCGGAGCCGGCGCTGGTCACCTCGGTGGGCGCGGGCGCCGACAGCGACGGTCTGCTGGACGCCAGCGAGATCCTCGACCTCAAGCTCGACGCCGACCTGGTGGTGCTTTCGGCCTGCGACACCGGCGGCGCGGGCTCCGACGCCGCCGACCTCACCGGCCTGCAGGGCGGTGGCGAGGCGCTGGGCGGCCTGACCCGGGCGGTGATCTACGCCGGCGGCCGGGCCCTGGTGGTCAGCCACTGGTCCGTGGACTCCGCGGCGACGGTGCGGCTGATGACCGGCCTGTTCTCCACCCAGGGCGGCAGCGAGGCCGAGGCCCTGCAGAAGGCGCAGGTCGTCCTGCAGCAGAGCCCCGACTGGTCGCACCCCTACTTCTGGGCGCCCTTCACCATCGTGGGCGATGGCGCGCGGGCCATGCCGACCTCGTCCGCCGCCGCGGCGGCCGGCCAGCCCTAGCGGACGCCCCGGCATCGCCGCGTCTCGCCCCGCTGCGGCCGGTTCCGGCAACGCCGCGATCTATTTCGATCGCGAGCCCTATGACGCCGCCCTGGCGCGCCCGCTGGGCCGCCAGTCGGCCGGCGAGGGCTTTCTGCGCGGCTTCCTGCAGCACGCCGACGTCGAGCAGGTCTATCTGTGGAACGTCCGCGACCGGCCCGTGGCCGAATTCGCACCGCTGCTCGAGCGGCTGGGTCCGCCCGGCAAGCCCCTGACCTGGATCGGGCCCGACCGCGCCGCGCTCGCCGCGCCGGGCGCGGTGCACATCCCGACGCCGGAGCTGCGGCAGGAGGCCTGGGCGCGCCGCGAGGCCGGCGCTGCCAGCTATTCCCTGACCGGCGTCACCCACACCATCGCCGAGCACCACATCATGGCCGAGATCGCCGGCCTGTTGATCGGGCCGGTGGAGACCTGGGACGCGCTCATCTGCACCTCGCCCGCCGTGCAGAGCGCCGTGCAGACCCAGCTGGCGGCGGTCGCCGAGTACCTGCACGACCGCTTCGGCGTCACCCGCATGCCGGCCGCCCAGCTGGTCACCATCCCGCTGGGCGTCCACACCCAGGATTTCACGCCGGACCCGGAGGCGCGGCGCCGCTGGCGCGACGCGCTCGACGTGCCGCAGGACGCCTTCGCCGCGCTCTATTTCGGCCGCTTCAACATCGCCACCAAGATGAACCCCGCGCCCATGGGCCTGGCCCTGCAGGAGGCGGCCCGCCGCACCCGCCAGCCGGTCTATTGGATCCTGTTCGGCGGCACCTTCTCGCCGGACGCCGACCAGGCCTTCCGCGAGGCCGCCCAGGCCTTCTGCCCCGACGTGCAGCTGCGCTTCGTCGGCGAGGCGCAGCCCGACGCCCACGGCCCGATCTGGTCGGCGGCCGACGCCTTCATCTCATTTTCGGACAATGTGCAGGAGAGCTTCGGCCTGACGGTCCCCGAAGCCATGGCCGCGGGCCTGCCCTGCGTGGTCTCCGACTGGGACGGCTATCGCGCCAGCCTGCGCCACGGGACGGACGGCTTCCTGATCCGGACGACGACGCCCCGGCCCGGCCTCGGCGCCGATCTCGCCTACCGCTACGCCCACGGCATCGGCGGCTACGACCGCTATTTCATCGCCCAATCGCAGTTCACCGCGGTCGATGTCGAACGGGCCGGCCAGGCGCTGGCGGCGCTGATCCAGGACCCGGAGCGGCGGGCGCGCATGGGCGCCTCGGCCATGGCGCGCGCGCGTTCGGTTTTCGACTGGAAGGCGGTGATCCCGCAATACCAGACGCTGTGGCGCGAGCTCGAGCGGCGGCGCAGGGCCGCGCCGGCGCAGGCGCCGGGCGTCGGCCTGGAGAACCCCTGGGCGCTGGACCCCTTCCGCATGTTCGCGGCCTATCCGAGCCACACGCTCGCCCACACCGACACGGTGCAGCTGACCCGGGCGTTCGCGCCGGCCGACCTGGCGGCGATCATGGCCGCGCCTTCGGTGCGCGGCGCGGAGAGCCGGCTGCCCACCTTGCCGCAGACCGAAGCCCTGATCGCGGCGCTGTCGCACGACCGCCCGGCCGCGGTGGGCGCGATCCTGAGCGGATTTCCGCCACAAGAACGGCCTTTCCTGGAGCGCGGCCTCGTGTGGCTGGCCAAGTACGGCCTCGTCAGATTTTCGAGGGTAACGTTAAAAGAATGACAATTGGCCTCACCCTTGCTTGAGGCCAAACGGTACCGCGGCACGTACCTTTGTGGTACTAGAGAAGAACAAACCTCACCGCTTTCGCGCGGTGGTTGAACAAGAGGTTCCGTATGCGTCGCTTCATTCTTGGCGTTCTGCTCGCGGCCGGCGTGGCCGGCGCGGCGAACGCCAGCGACTACATCGTCGTCAACTCAACGGATCCGGGCATCAAGCGCGGCATGGCGCTGGACGCCGGCATGCGCGTGCCCGTGGCGGCCGGCAAGAGCGTGACCGTGATGCGCGCGTCCGGCGAGATCACCACCCTGCAGGCCGGCGCGGCCGGCGTCACGCTCCCCGGCGCGAAGCTCGCCGCCAGCGACGGCGCCAAGTTCGACAGCCTGAAGTCGCTGATCGACCCGCCGCCGGCCGGCCGCACCTTCGGGGCCCGCCGCGGCGGCGCGCTCTGCCCTGACGCCAACAGCCTGGACGACATCCTGAAGCTCGCCGACACCCCTGGGTGCAAGAGCGAGGCCCGCGAGGCGCTCGACGCCTACATCGCCAAGAACGGCGGCGGCGCCAACTAGCCGCCGGCGCCGAGGCGCGCGAACAGGACCAGAGTCAAGGTCACCATGATCGCGCCTCCGATCCGCGTGGCGATCTGGGCGAAGGGCATCAGCTGCATGCGGTTGCCGGCGGTGAGGATCGCCACATCGCCGGTGCCGCCCTGCCCGGAATGGCAGGCGTTCACGATGGCCGCATCGATCGGATAGAGCCTGACGAACCGGGCGACCACGAAGCCCGTCCCCATCAGCGTCGCCACGGTGACGACGATGGTGGTCAGCGTCGGCAGGTTGAAGGCGCCGATCAGCTTCTCCCAGGGCGTCTTGGCGGCCCCGATGGCGAACAGCAGCGGGTAAGTCACCGCCTGGGAAAAGAACTGGAAGTTGGCGAAGGCGCCGCGCTCCAGCCTGGGCGAGGCCACGTGGCCAAACTTCATCAGGACCGCCAGCGCCAGCATCACCACCGGGCCGGGCCAGTTCCACAGCTTCTGGGCGAGCGCGCCGACCAGATAGAGCGTCACCGCCATCACCAGCGCCGCGCCGACGTCGGCCGGGGTCACCGGCGCGCGTTCAGCGTCCGGCGTGGCGAAGGGCTCGTCGTCCTGCTCGCCGGGTTGCAGGCGCCCCTCGCCGGTCAGGTGCGGATAGCGTTTGCCGACGGCGTTCAGCGCGCCCGCGAACAGGATAGCCGTCAGGCTCCCCAGCATCACCGCCGGCAGCACCTGCGCGAACAGCTCGCCCTGCGGCTGGTGCGAGAAATTGGCGTAGCCGATGGTCAGGGGAATCGCGCCCTCGCCGACCCCGCCGGCCATGATCGGCGCCACAACCTTGAAGAAGGTGTGCGACAGCCCCAGCCCCAGCGCCGTCCCGACCGCGCAGCCCACGGCGCAGGCGACGACCGATCCGATGGCCAGCGGCACGAAGATTTTCACGAACCCGGCGATCAGCACGCGCCGGTCCATGCCCAGGATCGAGCCGACGATGATCGCGGCGATGAACAGGTAGAGGAAGTTGGAGTTGTCGGTGAACGCCGTGATCGACTTCACCAGGCTCCCCGGCAGCAGGTGGGCGTAGACCAGGTACGACGGCAGGAAGGTCGCCAGGATCGCCGCCAGGCCCAGGTTCTTCAGGCCGGGCGTGCGCTTGCCGATCTCGGCGCAGAAGAAGCCGCCCACCGCCAGCACCACGATGTTCATCAGGATGTCCGACGGCGGCGCGCCCAGCCAGACGAAGGCGGCGGTGACGGCCACGCCGACAATGGCGACCGGCACGGGCACCATGCCCAGCCGCAGGTCCATGATCCGCCACCAGGCGGCGCGTGGCCCCGGCTCACTCACCGGCGAAATCCAGCGATTCCCATGCGGCGCTCCCCTTTTGAGCTGAGCTTGCCCGCCGCGCGGCGGGAGCGCCAGCCCAGCGGCCTCCCCTCCCCCTTGCGGGGAGGGGTCAGGGGTGGGGGTGCAAGCTGTGAGGACTGCGCTTCGGCCCATAAGCACGGCGATGACACCCCCACTCCCTACCCTCGCCCCGCAAGGGGGCGAGGACGCCAAGAGCACTCGATCCCGCCGATTTTCGATTCAGCCTACTCGTACCTCAGCGCGCGCGAGGGCTCAGCGCGGCTGACCCGGATCGCCTGCTCGGCCACGGTCAGCACCGCTACCAGGACCGCCGCCAGGCTCGGGACCAGGAAGAAGACGGGATTGAGCCCGATCCGCTCATTGAAGCCCGCCAGCCACCAGCTCATGGCGAGGTACGCCACCGGCCAGGCGATCAGGTTGGCCCACAGGACCGGACGCAGGAACTCGCCGATGAGCAGGCGCAGGACGTCGGCGGTCGAGGCGCCCAGGGTCTTGCGGATGCCGATCTCCTTGACCCGCCGGCTGGTGTTGAAGGCGGCCAGCCCATAGAGGCCCAGGCAGGCGATCGCCGCCGAGAGCACGGCGCCGGCGGCGAACAGCTGCCCGCGCCGCGCGTCGCTGTCGTAGAACGGCTTCATGGTCACCTGCACCGTCTCGCCCTGGAACGGCGCGCCGGGCGCGAGGCCGCGCCAGACCGCCTCCAGCCGCTGGCGGACCTCCGCCTGCGTCCCGTCACGCACCCGCACCGCCGCGGACCAGGCGCTCGGTGCGTTCGGCGGACCCAGGCGGCTGTTCAGGAGGTAGAACTGCGGCGGCGGCGGCAGGCGGGGCGAGTCGAAGCGAACGTCGGCGACCACGCCGACGATGGTGGCGATCGCCCGATTGCCCTTGTCGCTCCGACTGAAGATGATCTGCTGGCCCAGCGCCTTGGCGGGATCGGTGAATCCGAGTTCGCGCGCGGCGCCCGCGTTGATCATGGTGTTGATGCCACGGCCGGCGTCAGCGATCTGGTCGTAGGTCTCCCCCGCGCGGTCGTCGGCGCCATGGCTCTCGTCCAGCACCCGGCCCGCGACCAGCTTGAGGCCATAGGTCCGCGCGTAGTCGGACCCGATCCGTTCGTACAGCAGCGAGGGCTTGATCTCCGGCTTCCCGACCAGCTCCACATTGGTGTTGCTGTTGGACTCCGGGTCCGGGTGGCGGTCCGAGGCCGTCACCGAGAGCACGCCCGGCGTATGGCGGAAGGCCTCGACGATGGTGCGCATCTGCGGCGCCACCTGCTGGTCGCCCAGGCCGCGCACGATCAGCAGGCCGTCGCGCCGGAAGCCGACCTCGGCGCCGCGCAGATACTGCATCTGGGCGAAGATCACCGCCGTGCACACCATCAGGCAGATAGCGATGGCGAACTGCCCGACCGCCAGGGCCTCGCGCAGCCGCGCGCCGGCCCGTCCGCCGCCCGGAGCCCGGGCTGAGGCCAGGACGGATGCGGCGCGGAAGCGCGCCAGCACCACCGCCGGATAGACGCCCGCCGCCAGACCGACGACGAGGCACAGGCCAAGCAGGGGCAGGAGCATGCCCCGCGCGCCGAAATAGGTCATGCGGATAGGCTCGCCGAGCACCGCGCTCACCGCCGGCAGGGCGATCTCGATCAGGGCGGCGCCGATCAGTCCCGCCGCCAAGGCGACGGCGACCGACTCGCCGACGAACTGGGCGATCAGCATGCCGCGCGTCGCACCCATCACCTTGCGGATCGCCACCTCGCGCGCCCGCATCCCGGCCCGCGCCGTGGCCAGGCTCACATAGTTGACCACCGCGATCAGCAGGGTGACGGCGCCCATCACGCCCAGGGCGGTCACGAACAGGCCGTCGACGGCGGGCCTGAAAACGTCCACGGTCGAGTCCGTGAGGTGCAGCTTCGCCAGCGGCGCCAGTCTATAGTGGACATGCTGGCTGGCGGGCTTCTGCATATCGGTCGCCTCGCGGTCCACGAAGGCCGGAAATTCGCGGTCGATGGTGGCCGCGTCCGCCGGCGAACCCAGACGCACGAAGGTAGCCATCCAGTTGGACCCCCAGCTGGGCATGAAGTCCTTGCGGCCGGTCAGGATCTCCGGGACCAGCCGGACCACGATATCCAGCACCAGGTTGCTGTCGGGCGGCAGGTCGCGCAGCACGCCGCTCACGCGGTAGTCGCGGGGCTGGCCGTCGATGACGATGGTCAAGCGTCGGCCCACGGCCTGGTCGGTTCCGAAATACTTGCGCGCGGTGGCCTGGGTGATGACTGCGCCGGTGGAGTCGTTGAGCGAGCTCGCCCGGTCGCCCGCCACGAACGGGAACGGGAAGATGTCCCAGACCGACGGGTCGGCGAAGATCACCCGCTCGAAGGCCTGCTGGCCCCCGTTGCGGGCCGTGTTGCGGACCACGTAGCTGTTGTCCATCACCCGGGCGGCGGCGCGGATCTGCGGGAAATCGGCCAGGAGGCGCGACTGCAGAAGGTAGGGCGTCTGCGAGGAATGGTGCGGCGGCTGGCCGGGCCAGGTGGACATCTGGTTGACCCGGAAGATGGCGTCCCGGTGCGGCGCCCAGTGGTCGAAGCCGGTCTCGAAGCGGACCACCAGGAACAGGATCGTGCAGACCGCCAGGCCCAGCGCCAGGCCGAAGGTGTTCAGCAGGGCGTAGAGCCTGTGCCGGCTCAGCGTGCGGTAGAGCGACAGGGCGTAGTTACCCAGCATGGCGATGCTCTCGGCGTGGATTGCGGATGGGGGATGCGGGCGCGCTACTCATGGCGAAGCGCCTTGGACGGCGGCGCGCGGGCGACGAACAGCGCCTGGGCCGCGACGGTCGCCACCGCGATCAGCAGCGTCATGGCCGAGGCGATGAGGAAATAGGCCGGTGTCAGCGCCACCCGCTGGTCGAAGCCGACCAGATAGGCGCTGAGCGCCACATAGGCTAGCGGCCACGCCGCCAGATTGGCCAGCACCACCGGCCGCAGGAACTGGCCCATCAGCAGGCGCAATATATCCGCTGTCGAGGCGCCCAGCGTCTTGCGGATGCCGATCTCCTTGACCCGCTGGGCCGTGTTGAACGAGGCCAGGCCATAGAGGCCGATGCAGCCGATCGCCACCGCCAGGACGGCGGCCAGGGTCAGCATGCGGCTGATCTGCTCGTCGGTCCGGTAGTAGGGCTCGAGCTCGGCCGCCATGGTCTTGGCCAGGAACGGCTCGGTGGGCACGATGCGCCGCCAGTCGGCCGCCAGCCGCGGCATCAGGGCGTCGCTGTCGACGCCGGCGTAACGGACCGCCGCCTCCGCGCCGTCGATGGGGCCCGAGAACGCCAGATAGATGATCGGCGCGAGCTTCTCATGGGGCGACCTGAACCGCATGTCGCTGACCACCCCGATGACAGTGAAGGGCTTGGTCCCCCCCTCTAGGCTCTGGCCGACGGCGTCACGTGGCCTTGCGAACCCCAGCACCTGCACGGCGCGGGCGTTGAGCACGATGTTGATGCTGGCCCCGTCGTCCGGCGAGACGGAGAAGTCGGCGGCCCGGCTGGGATCAGGCAGCCGCCCGGCCAGCAGCCGCGCGCCATAGGTCTGCAGGAAGTTCGGCCCGATCGCGACGGTGTCGATGATCGGCCCATGGCCGGGCGCGCCCGCGCGCTTGAACGTATTCATCAGGCGGAAATTGTAGCCGGGCGCGTTGTTCGCCTGCCCCGCGGCGACCACGCCGGGCTCCGCGCGCCAAGCGGTCAGCAGGCTGGCGCGCTGTTCGGGGGTGAGGTCCTCGTGCGGAAAGGAATCCACCTGGATCAGGCCTTGCCGCCGGAAGCCCAGGTCGGCGCGATGCAGATAGGCGGCCTGGCTGACGATCACCGCCATGCCGATGGTGAAGGCGATGGCGATGGCGAATTGCAGGATCACCAGGGCCTCGCGCAGCCGCGAGCCCACCCGTCCGCCGCCGGGCGAGCGCGCGGAGACAAGCACGCTGGCCGGCTGGAAGCGCGACAGGACGAAGGCCGGGTAAACTCCCGCGCCGACGCCCACCACCAGGACCACGAACGCCATCATTCCGGCGAGCCAGGGGTCGCCGAGATAGTCGAGTTTGAGGGTGACTCCGATGGCCGCGCTGAACAGCGGCAGCACCAGCTCACAGAGGGCCAAGCCCATCAAGGCGCCGCAGAGGGCCACTACCACCGACTCGCCCACGAACTGGGCGATCAGCCCGCGCCGTGTGGCGCCCATCACCTTGCGCAGCGCCACCTCCTTGGCCCGCATCGAGGCCCGCGCGGTCGCGAGGTTCACGTAGTTCACAGCCGCCAGCAGCAGGGTCAGCGCCGCCACCGCGGCGATGGCGGCGACAATCGCCCCGGCGGGCGGGACGATCAGGTGCAGATGGCGCAGGGGCGTCAGGCGAAGGGCGAGGACCTTGCGCGGCGGGTTTTCGCTTGAGGGTGCGTAGTGCCGATCGATGAAGCTCTCGAAGCCCTCGTCCAGCGCCTTGGCCGCGCCCGGCGTCGCGAACCGAAGATAGGTTGAGGCGCTCCTGCGGCACCAGCAACGCCATCGGGGAATCTCATCCGGCGTCGGCTGCTCCATGCGAACCAGGAAGTCGAACATGAAGTCGGTCGTCGGCGGCGGGTCTTTGATCACGCCCACGACGCGGTAGGTCCGCACCTTCTTGTCGAGGCTGAGCGTCAACCGCTGGCCGATGGGATTGGCGGCGCCGAAGTACCTTCGCGCCTTGCTCTGCGCGATCACCATCTCGTCGGGCGCCCGAAGCGCCAGGGTCCGGTCGCCGGCGATCAAGGGCAGGTCGAAAACCTTGAAGAAGCTCGAGTCCACCCACGTCACGTGCTCCGGCGTGATCGTGGCGCCTTGCCGGACGGTGGCCAGATCGCCGTTGGCGCGGGTCCCCACAATCTGCGGGTAGTCGCCCTGAAGCTCGTCCAGAAGCGCGCCCTTCGTACTGGAGTCCCACCCTCCCACGACAAAGTCTTTGCTCTGGACCACGTAGATCTGGTCCGCGTGCGGGATCCAGGCCTCGAAGCTGGTCTCGAAATGCACCACCAGCATCAGCACGAGGAACACCGCCACGCCCAGCGCCAGGCCCAGGACATTGATCGCCGCGTAGAGCCTGTGCCGTGCGACGGAGCGGTAGAACGTCAGGAGCCAGTGGGCGAACATGCCCGGCCTCAGGCGGCGCGGCTGGCGGAGATGACGATGCGGCCGTCCAGCATGTCGATGCGCCGCTGGGCGATGTCGGCGTGGCGCGGCGAGTGGGTGACCATGACGATGGTCGCGCCCTCGCGGTTCAGGCTTTTCAGGATCTCCATCACCTGCTCGCCGTTCTCGCTGTCGAGGTTGCCGGTGGGCTCGTCGGCGAGGATCAGCGAGGGCTGGCCGACGATGGCGCGGGCGATCGCCGCGCGCTGCTGCTGGCCGCCGGAGAGCTGGTGCGGATAGTGCCGGGCGCGGTGGGCGACGCCGACGCGGTCCAGGGCCGCCTCGACGCGCGCCTTGCGGTCCTTGCCGGCCCAGCGGCGGTAGACCAGCCCCAGCTCGACGTTCTCGGCGATGGTCAGCTCGTCGATCAGGTTGAAGCTCTGGAACACGAAGCCCAGGTTGTCGCGCCGCATGCGGGCGAGCTGCGCTTCCTCCAGGTCGGTAACCTCCTGGCCGCGGAACAGGTAGCGGCCGCTGGTCGGCCGGTCGATCATGCCCAGCGTGTTCAAGAGCGTGGACTTGCCGCAGCCCGACGGGCCCATGATCGCCACGAACTCGCCCTCCTCGATGGAAAGGTCGATGGACCGCAGCGCCGTGGTCTCGACCTCGTCTGAGCGGAACAGGCGGTTGATGTCGGCGAGCACGATCATGAGGCGTCTCTCAGCGAAGGATGAGGTGGGCGTAGGGAGCGAGCCCGGCATAGGAGGAGACCACCACCCGCTCGCCGGGCGAGAGGCCGGACGCCACCTCCACCTGCTGCGGATTGCGGCGGCGCACGGTGATGGCGCGGCGGTCGGCCGTGTGGCCATCGGGGCGGACCACGAAGGCGAAGGACCCGCCGGAGCCTTCCAGCCAGGCCTCGTTGGGCAGCACGAGCGCGGGCCGGGTGTCGCCCAGGATCAGGCGCACATCCAGGCTCTGGCCGCGGCGAAGCGTTGCGGGCATCGATCCCTGGAACGCCAGCTCCACATGGAAATGCCCCTGGGTGACCTGCGGCAGGACGCGGGCGACCTTCACTGGCACGGCGTGGCCGTCGATGTCGGCGCTGGCCGACTGCCCGACCGCGACGCGGCCCAGGTAGAACTCGTCGAGCTCGGCGGTGAGCTTGTAGGCGCCCTCGGAATCCACCTGGCCGACGCTGTCGCCGGCCTTCAGCGGCTGGCCGGGCTGCAGCAGGAAGTTGGTCAGGCGGCCCTTCATCGGGGCCTTGATGGTCAGCGCGTCCAGGCTCGCCTGCACCGCGGTCAGGTTGTCGTTCAGCCGCGCGGAGAGCGCCCGCACCTGGCCGGCCTGCGCCGCGCCCAGCGCCGTTTCGCGGCCATTGTTGGCCTGCAGCGCCGCCACGCGGGACTGGTTGTAGGCCGCGTCGTCCCGCGCCGTCTGCAGCGCCACATCGGAGTCGAAGCCGCCATCGTGCAGGGTTTGGCGGCGATCGAGCTCATGGCGCGCCTTCTGCAGCTCGTAGGTCGCCTGGGCCAGGTCGCGCTCGCGGTCCGACTGGGCCTTCTGCAGGGCCAGCTGCTGGGCGCTGACGTCGCCGAGCTTGCCGGAGATTTCCGCCTCCTGCGCCACCACCGCCAGGCGCAGTTGCGGGTTGGTCAGGCGCGCGATCGGTGTCCCGGCCGCCACCTCCGAGCCGTCCAGCACCAGGACCTGGCTCACCTGGCCGCCCTCGATGGCGGTGACGAACTGGGTGGTCAGCGGCGCGACCTCGGCGCGGACCGGCACATAGTCCTGGAAGGGCTCGCGCCGCACCTGCGCGATCTGCGTCTCGCTGGCCTTCACTGCGATGGAGTTGGCGCCGGGCAGCAGCCAGACGATCAGCGCCACGATGGCGATCAGCGCCACGCCGATCGCCGCCAGCAGCGGCCAGCGCCGGCGCCCGGGCTTGCCGATCACCCGGTCCATGCTCTCGGCGGCGGTGTGCAGGTAGGAGACTTCGGAACTGGACGTCATGGGCCTGGAATGCAAGGTTCGCGGTCAGCGTAACCCCGGCTTGGCCGTAAACTAAGTCACCGTTTTTATTGGGGTTTCTCGCGTGGCTGCGCGGCGTTCGCCCGCTTTCGGACGAGGTGTTCGTTTCCGGACATGGTCGAGGGTCTGTCAAGTGAAACCGGCGCCAGCGTCCTGTTCGTCGACGACGACCCGGACGTCCTGACCTCGGCCCAGGTATTGCTGGAGCGGAACGGCTTCCGCTTCTTCGTCGCCCGCAGCCCGGCGGAGGCCTGGAGCGTGCTGGCGGCCGAGCCGATCGACGTGATCCTGCTCGACCTCAACTTCGCCCGCGGCGCGACGTCGGGGGCCGAGGGCTTCGCGTGGCTGGCGGAGATTCGCGCCCACGACCCCGACGCGGTCGTCGTGGTGGTCACCGGCCACAGCGGCATCAACATCGCCGTCGCCGCCATGAAGGCCGGCGCCAGCGACTTCGTCATGAAGCCCTGGAACAATCCGCGCTTCCTGGAGACCGTCCGCGCGGCCGCCGCGCTCCGCCGCCGCAGCGGCGGCGACGACACGCCCGCGCTCGACGACGACCTGCTGCTGGTCGGTGACAGCCCGCCGATGAAGCGGGTCCGCGACCTGGTCGCCCGCGCCGCGCCCACCGGCGCCGCGGTGCTGATCCATGGCGAGGCCGGCACGGGCAAGGACCTGGTCGCCCGCCTGCTGCACGCCCGCTCCGGCCGCGCCGGCGCCTTCGTCCGCATCGACGTCCGCGGCCTCGGCGAAGACGCCGCAGACGCGGTCGGCGAGGCCGCGCTGGAGGCCCGCGGCGGCACCCTGTTCCTCGACGAGGTGGCCGACCTCTCCACCCCGGCCCAGGCCAGGCTGCTGGCGGTGCTGGACGCCGGTCCCGACCTGCGGCTCGTCTCCGCCACCCGGCGCGGCGGCGAGGGCCTGATCCGGCTGCGCGACGACCTGCTGGGCCGGCTGAACACCGTCGAGATCGCGCTCCCCACCCTCGCGGCGCGCGGCGACGACCTGACCCTGCTGCTGGAGCATTTCGTCCGCCTGTTCGCCCGCCGCTATGACCGTCCGCCCAAGCCACTCGACACCTCGGCTGTGGAGATGCTGCGCGTCCAGCCGCCGCCCGGCCAGGTCCGCGGCCTGCGCCAGGCCGCCGAACGCGCCGTGGTCCTCTCCGAGAGCGACGTCCTCACCGCCGCCGACTTCGCAGCCCCCGCGTCCGGCGCCGAACGCCCCACCGGAGCCCCCGACTTCAACCTCTCCCGCTCCGAGCGTTCCATGGTCGAAGCGGCGCTCAAGCGGCACGGCCACAACGTCAGCCAGGCGGCCCGCGACCTGGGCCTGACGCGCGCGGCGCTCTATCGGCGCATGGTCAAGCATGGGCTCTAGGCGCTTCTGGACCGGCCTCTTCGCCCAGGCCATCGTGTTCGGCTGCGGCGCCGTGGCGATCCTCGCCTGGCGCGCGACGCTGCCGGCCAACGCCCTGCTGTTCGCCATCGCAGGCGCGGCGGCCGCGGTCTGGCTGGCGGGCCGGGTCGGCGGCCCCGACGACGCCGGCAAGCCCGAACCCGAGATCCCCACCGAGAACCTCGACCGCGAGCGAGCGCGGCGCACTCTACAGGCCTTCCTTGACCAGGCCCCGACGCCCTTGGTCACCTGGCGGCGCGGCGAGCCCGCCAACGCGGTCAACCGCGCGGCGCGCCGCCTGTTCCGCACCGACGACGTGCTCACCGGGCCGGCCGCCGAGCTGGTGGCCGCGGCCCTGGAAGGCTCGGCCGACAGCCGGCGCACGGTGCGCCTGACCGAAGGCGGCGTGGCGCGGACCTACGCCATCTCGGTGGCCGACGTGGTGGGCGCGGGCGGCGCGCTGCGGCTGGCGGCCCTCACTGACATCGAGGCCGAAATCCAGGCCGCCGAAGCCGCGGCGCTTCGCGAACTGCTGCAGGTGCTGAGCCACGAGCTGATGAACTCGCTGACGCCGCTCGCCTCCCTCGCCCAAAGCGCCGCCGAGGCGCTGGCCGACGAGGACCCCGCCGACCTGCCGGTGGTGCGCCAGTCCGTCGAGGTGATCGCGCGCCGCGCCGAGGGGCTGCACCGCTTTGTCGAGGCCTATCGCCGCCTCGCGCGCCTGCCCGCCCCGGCCCCGCGCCGGGTCAGCCTGACCGACCTCATGAACGAGGCGGGGCAGCTCTTCGAGACCCGCTGGGCGCCGCTCGGCGTGCGCCTCGACCTCACCCGGCCCAAACCGGACATCCTGATCCGCATCGACCCGCACCTCACCGCCCAGGCGCTCCTGGGCCTGATGACCAACGCCGCCGAAGCCGCGCTGGCCGGCAAGGCCGCGACGCCCACCGTCCGGCTGTCGGCCCACGCCTCCGGCGATGGCGCGGCCATCTCGGTCGAGGACAATGGCCTAGGGGTGCCCGACGACCAGGCCGCCGACGTCTTCCGCCCGTTCTTCACCACCAAGCCGGAGGGCGCCGGCATCGGGCTCAGCCTCGCGCGCCAGGCCATCGTCAGCCAGGGCGGGCAGCTCTTGCTGGAGCCGTCGGATGAGGGCGCGCGGTTCCTGATCGCCTTCTGATGCGGGGCCGCTTGAGCTGCTGTAGAGATTCCGTCCCGCTTCGCTGACCGGACGCGCCATGACCCGCTACATCGCCGCCATCGACCAGGGCACGACCTCCTCGCGCTGCATCGTCTTTGACCATGACGGCGCGATCGTCGCGGTGGACCAGAAGGAGCATCGGCAGATCTTCCCAAGGCCCGGCTGGGTCGAGCACGACGCCGAGGAGATCTGGACCAACGTCCAGGCGGTGGTGAAGGGCGCGCTCGCCAAGTTGAAAATCACGGCCAAGGACCTGGCCGCCGTCGGCATCACCAACCAGCGCGAGACCACGGTCCTCTGGGACAAGGCGACCGGCAAGCCGGTTCACAACGCGATCGTGTGGCAGGACACCCGCACCGACCGCCTGGTCCGCGAGCTCGGTGGGGCGCGCGGCCAGGACCGCTTCCGCGACCTCTGCGGCCTGCCGCTCGCGACCTATTTCTCGGGCCCGAAGGTCCGCTGGCTGCTGGACCATGTGGACGGCCTGCGCGCGCGCGCCGAGGCCGGCGAGGTGCTGTTCGGCACCATGGACAGCTGGATCATCTGGAAGTTGACCGGGCGCCACGTCACCGACGTGACCAACGCCAGCCGCACCATGCTGATGAGCCTGAAGACCCTGGACTGGGACGACAGCCTGCTCGCCGCCATCGGCGTGCCGCGCGCCATGCTGCCGGAAATCCGGCCGTCGTCGGAGGTCTATGGCGAGGCGTCTGGCGACCTGGCCGGCGTGCCGGTGGCCTCGGCGTTGGGCGACCAGCAGGCGGCGCTGTTCGGCCAGACCTGTTTCGCGCCCGGCGAAGGCAAGAACACCTACGGCACCGGCAGCTTCCTGCTGGTCAACACCGGCGGCAAGCTGGTGCACTCGAAGAACGGCCTGCTCACCACCGTCGGCTACAAGATCGGCGACCAGCCGGCGGTCTACGCGCTGGAGGGTTCGATCGCGGTCACCGGCTCGCTCGTGCAGTGGGTCCGCGACAACCTGGGCTTGATCGACAAGGCCTCCGACATCGAGGCGCTCGCCCGCACGGTCGAGGACAACGGCGGCTGCTATTTCGTGCCGGCTTTCTCCGGCCTCTTCGCGCCCTATTGGCAGTCGGACGCCCGCGGCGTCATCGCCGGCCTCACCGGCTACATCACCAAGGGCCACATCGCCCGCGCGGTGCTGGAAGCCACGGCCTGGCAGACCCGCGAGGTCGTCGACGCCATGAGCGCCGATTCCGGCGTGGCGCTGACCACCCTGAAGGTCGACGGCGGTATGACCGCCAACGAGCTCCTCATGCAGTTCCAGGCCGACGTGCTGGGCGTGCCGGTGGTGCGGCCCGTGGTGCCGGAGACCACCTGCCTGGGCGCAGCGTATGCTGCTGGGTTAGCCGTAGGGTATTGGCCCGACATCGAGAGCCTGCGCGCCAACTGGAAGAAGTCCGCCGAATGGACCCCGGCCATGGCCGCCGACGAACGCAACCGCCACTACCGCAAGTGGAAGAAGGCCGTGCAGCGGACCATGGCCTGGCTGGACGCCGACGACGAAGGCTAGGGTTTGCGCATGATCCAGTCGTGGGCGGGGTCGTTGCGGAAGATCCACTGCCGCTTCGGGCCGGCCATGACGTTCAGGTAGTAGAGATCGTAGCCGTGCGGCGCGCCGACCGGATGGTAACCTCGCGGCACCATCACCACGTCGCCATCCTCCACCGCCATGGTCTGATCCAGACTGCGGTCGTCCGTGTACACTCTTTGGAAGGCGAAGCCCTGCGGCGGGTTGAGACGATGATAGTAGGTCTCTTCCAGCGCCGTCTCCTCGCCGGCCGTGGCGGTGTCGTGCTTGTGCGGCGGATAGCTCGACCAGTTGCCGCCCGGCGTGATCACCTCCACGACCAGCAGGCTCTCCGCGGGCTCGGTCTCCGGCAGGATATTGCGCACATGCCGCGTGTTGGTCCCCGACCCGCGCACCTCGCGGCTCATGGCCTCGGCGGCGATCTCGCGAGGGGCGCCGGCGCCGGCGGCGGGCGCGGTGCAGACGGCAAGCTCGACCGGGCTCGCCGCCGTCACGGTCCAGGCCGCGCCGCCCGGAGCGTAGACCGCGGCTGGCGCCCGATCCTCGAACACGCTGGCGCGGCCGCCGAGCCCTGCGAAGGTCTGGCCGCCGACGCTGATGTCCGCCGCCCCGCTCAGCAGCACCAGACAGGCTTCTCGCCTGGCCTCGCCGCCGGTCGCGGTCTGGCCGGCCGCCAGTTCGATCACCTTGAAGCCCACGTGGTCCCAGCCGGCGCTCTTGGGCGTCACTTCCAGCACGACGCCGTCAGCGTCGGGGGCGTGCTTGCGGACCAGCAGGTCGGTCATCTCAGGCGGCCTTCTTCAAACCGGCGGCGGCGGCTTCGCGCTCCAGGGTCGCGAGGCCCAGCTCGGCATATTTGCGCGGATCGTAGATCGCCGGGTCCTGCTCCGCCTCGATGATGATCCAGCCGGCGTAGCCGATGTCGGCCAAGGCGCGCATCACCGCGCCATAGTCCAGCGCGCCGTCCCCGGGGACCGTGAACATGCCGGCCAGGACCCCGTCCAGGAAGCTGCTGCCCGCCGCCTTCACGCCGCTGAACACGCTGGTTCGGACATCCTTGCAGTGCACATGGGCGATGCGTTCGGGGTGAGCGCGGATCGTCGCGACCGGATCGACACCGCCCAGCGCCGCGTGACCCGTATCCAGGGTCAGTCCCACCGCCGCGCCCGTCGCCCGCAGAAAGCTGTCCAGGTCGTCCGGCCCCTCGACGACCGTGCCGAGATGATGGTGGTAGGCGAACTTCAGGCCCTGGCTCTGGATGTACTCGGCAAAGCCGGTCACCCGCGGCCCGAACAGCTTCCAGTCGGCCGCGTCGAGACGCGGCGTCTGGCTCAGCGGGACCGTGCGCTGGCCGTGGATGGCGTTGCTGGTCTCGGCGTGTACGAAGACGGTCGAACCCAGGGCTTTCAGCAGCGTCAGGTGGGCCTGCGCCGCGGCGATCTCGGCGTCTACGTCGCGGGTCAGCAGTTCGCCGGAATACCAGCCGCCGACCAGGTCCAGGCCGTAGCCGGCGAGGAGCGGCTTCAGCACCGTCGGATCGCGCGGGAACTTGCCGCCGAGCTCGACACCGGCAAAGCCGATGTCGCGGGCGTCGGCCAGGATGGTCTCGAGCGGCGTCTCGCCGCCCAGCTCCGGCATGTCGTCGTTGACCCAGGCGATCGGGCTGACCCCGAAACGGATACTCACACTCAATCTCCCCGGCGCTGGTTCTGCCTGGCGGCGTCGTAGTCGGCGCGGGCGGCCCGCACCTCGGCCCGCTGCGAGACCTCCGGAACCGCCACATCCCACCAGGCGCCGCCGGCTTCTGTGGACGCCAGCGGGTCGGTGTCGATGACCACCACATAGGTGCGGTCAGACGCGCGGGCACGGCCCATGGCGGCCTCGAACTCGGCGATGCCGCTCACCTTCTCCGAGCGCGCGCCGAGGCTTGCGGCATGGGCGGCGAAGTCGACCACGGGCGCCGCCTCGTCCAGCAGGTTGTTGAACGCAGCGCCGCCTGTCCCGGCCTGCAGACGGCTGATGCAGCCGAAGCCGCGGTTATCCAGCACGGTGACGATCAGCTTGGCGCCCATGGCCACCGAGGTGGCGATCTCGGAATTCAGCATCAGGTACGAGCCGTCGCCGACCATGACCACGACCTCGCGGTCGGGCGCGGCAAGCTTCACGCCCAGGCCGCCGGCGATCTCATAGCCCATACAGGAAAAGCCGTACTCCACGTGGTAGCCGCCAGGCTCGCGCGTGCGCCAGAGCTTGTGCAGTTCGCCCGGCAGGCCGCCGGCGGCGCAGACCACGATCGCGCCCTCGTGCACGGCGCGCCAGACGGCGCCGATCACCTGGGCGTCGGAGGGCAGTTCCGCATCGGTCACCGCCATGGCGGCGTCGGCCTCGTCGGTCCAGAGGGCGATGGCCTCGGCGGTGCGGTCGCCCCAGGCCCGCGGCGCGCGCCAGTCGCCGAGCACGGCGGCGAGCTGGTCCAGCACCGCGCCCGCATCGCCCACCACCGGCTCGGCGCTGTGCTTCACGGCGTCGAAGGTGGCGACATTCACCTGGACCAAGGTCCGGTCAGGATTGGCGAACAGGGCGCGCGAACCGGTGGTGAAGTCCTGCAACCGCGTGCCGATAGCGACCACGAGGTCGGCTTCCGCGGCCGCCGCATTGGCGGCGCTGGAGCCGGTGACGCCGATGGCCCCCAGGGCCTGGGCGTGGTCCCAGGTGAGCGCGCCCTTGCCGGCCTGCGTCTCGGCGACCGGAACGCCGGTCCGCGCGGCGAATTCGGCGAGCGCCGCCTCGGCCTTGGCGTAGAGCACGCCGCCGCCGGCCACGATCAGCGGCGCCTTGGCGGCCCGCAGGCGCCTGGCCAGGGCCTCGATCTCGCGTGGGTCCGCCGGCTGGCGGCGCGTCAGCCAAAGGCGGCGGCGGAAAAACGCTTCCGGCCAGTCATAGGCCTCGGCCTGAACGTCCTGGCAGAAGGCCAGCGTCACCGGCCCGCAGTCGGCGGGATCGGTCAGCACCGCCAGGGCGCGCGGCAGGGCCGCGAGCAGCTGCTCGGGCCGGACGATGCGGTCGAAGTAGCGCGACACCGGGCGGAAGCAGTCGTTGGCGCTGACCGTGCCGTCGGCGAAGGCCTCCACCTGCTGCAGCACCGGATCGGGCGCGCGGCTGGCGTAGACGTCGCCCGGCAGCAGCAGCACCGGCAGGCGGTTCACGTGCGCCAGCGCCGCGGCCGTCACCATGTTGGCAGCGCCCGGCCCGATGGACGTGGTGCAGACCATGGCGCGGGCCCGGCGCATCTGCTTGGCGTAGGCGATGGCGGCGTGGGCCATGGCCTGTTCGTTGTGGGCCCGGAAGGTCGGCAGCACGTCCTGGGCGGCCTGCAGCGCCTCGCCGAGCCCCGCGACATTGCCGTGCCCGAAGATCGCCCAAACCCCGGCGAAGAACGGGACGACGCCGCCGTCGACCTCGACATCCTGCGCCGCGAGATAGCGCACCGCGGCCTGGGCCGCCGTCAGCCGAACCGTGCTCATGCCGCCTGCCCCACAGCCGCCCGCGCGCGCCGCCAGCCCTCGACCAGGGCCGCCAGATTGTCGGCCAGCACGGTCACCGCCGCCGCATCGTCGATCTCGCCGGCCAGCCAGGCCCGGGCGGCCTCGGCGAAGATGGTTCGGCCGACCGCGAAGCCTTTGACCACCGGGATATCGGCGACCGCCGCGAAGGCGGCCAGCAGAGCCTCCGTCGGCTGCGACAGGCCCAGCAGCACCACGCCACGGCAGAAGGGATCGCGGCTCTCGATAACCGCGGCCACGCCGCGCCAGGCGGCCGGATCGTCCAGCGGCTCGAGTTTCCACCAGTCCGGCTTGATCCCCAGGCCGTAGAGGCGGTCCAGGGCGCGGGCGACGGTCGTGGCGTCGCTCGGCATCTCGGCGGGCAGGATGATCTCGACCAGCAGCTCGTGGCGGGTCTTGCGGCAGGCATCGAAGAGGCGGGCAAGCTGCCGCTCCTGCCGCTCACGCAGGTCGGGTTCGTCGTCCGGATGATAGAGGCACAGCACCTTCACGACGTGGTTGAGCGGCCATTCGGCGATCTCGGTGGCGACATCGGCCGAACATTCGAACGCCAGCGGCCGCGACCTCGGAACCTCGATGGGCCGGCCGATCCAGTAGGGACGGTCGGCCGCCGCAGCGAGGGCGTCGAAGCCGAAACGGCCGTCGAGCAGGATGCCGAAACTCGGATCGCCGCCAGCGACCCGATCGAGCGCGGCCAGAGCCAGGCGTTTGAAGGCAGGGACGCGGGCGAGATCGGCGCCCAGGTCGCGCGCCATGTCCTCGAACTGGCTGCGATGGTCGATGGCGAGCACGGTGAGCTGATCGTAGGTCCCGGCCCGCGTCGTCGCCCAGTGGATGTGCTCCAGCTCGGCGTCCTGGCGCAGGCGGAACGGGCGCTCGCGCATCGCCAGGAACGCCTGCATCTCCGGCCAGGTCGGCATGGCGGGCGCGCAGCCGTGGCGGGAGACGACGATGGCGCCCGCGGCGTTGGCGAGCTCACAGCAGCGCTCCAGCGGCTCGCCCCGCAGCCAACCCCGCAGGAAGCCGCTCATGAAGGCGTCGCCGGCGCCCAGCACGTTGAACACCTCGACCTTGAAGCCCGGACCCGCCACGCCGTCATCCAAACTGCCGGGGATCGCGCCCGGGAAGGCCGAGCAGCCCTCGGGCCCGCGCTTGCAGACCAGCAGCGCATCTGTCCGTGTACGGATAGACCGCAAAGCGGCGACGGTGTCGGTCGAACCGCCGAGGATGTGCATCTCCTCTTCCGTGCCCACGACTAGGTCGCAGGCCGGCAACACCTGCTGCAGGATCGCCGTCACCGCCTCGTGCGCCACGAAGCGGTCCTCGCCCATGTCGCGCGCCGTCAGCCCCCAGAGGACCGGACGGTAGTCGACGTCGAACACCACCTTGCCGCCGGACGCTCGCGCCAGTTCGGCGGCCTTCATCGAACAGTCGCGGACGCCGGGTTGCGACAGGTGGGTTCCGTTGACAAGCACGGCGCGGGCGGCGCGCACCTGGGCTTCATCCACGTCGGCGGCGGTCAGCGCCATGTCGGCGCAGGCCTCGCGGTAGAAGATCAGCGGGAAGCTCTCGCGGTCGCGGATGCCCAGGATCACCAGGGCGGTCAGCCGCGCCGGGTCGGCGATCACGCTGGCCACGTCGACGCCCTCGCGGACCAGCTGCTCGCGGATGAACCGGCCCATGTGGTCGCCTCCGACCCGGGTCAGCAGCGCGGTCTTCAGTCCCAGGCGCGCGCCGCCGATGGCGGTGTTGGTCGGGCTGCCGCCGACGTACTTGGCGAAGGAGCCCATGTCCTCCAGCCGACCACCGACCTGCTGGCCGTAGAGATCGACGCTGGAGCGGCCGATCGCCAGAAGGTCGAGGGTTTTGCCGTCGCTGGACACGTCTGGGGACACTTCGGGGGCGCCATGACCGCGCATTGGCGCGTGCTGGAATCTGTAGTCCACGATACGTGAGCTCTGCGCAACGTTTCGAGGCCCCGCCACCGCCATGTTCAAGATCGCCCTGCTCGGCGCCGGCCGGATCGGCAAGATCCACGCGGCCAACGCCATGGCGCACCAAGCCCTGACGCTGAGCCACGTGGTGGACCCGGTGGCGGCGAGCGCCGAGGCGCTGGCCGCCGAGACCGGCGCTGCCGTGGCCGCTCTGGAAACCGTGCTGGCCGACGGCGGGGTCGACGGGGTGATCGTCGCCAGTTCCACCGACGCCCACCTCGACCACTGCCTGGCTGCGGCCGCCGCCGGCAAGGCGATCTTCTGCGAGAAGCCGCTGGACATGGACCTGGGCCGGGCCCGCGCCGCGGCCGCGCAACTCAGGGACGCCCGCCTATTCCTGGGCTTCAACCGCCGCTTCGACCCCAGCTTCCGAGCCCTGAAGGCGCGGCTAGACGCAGGCGCGGCCGGCGCGCTTGAAACCCTGCAGATCACCAGCAACGATCCCGCGCCGCCGCCGGTTTCCTATGTGAAAGTCTCCGGCGGCCTCTTCAAGGACATGGCCATCCACGACTTCGACATGGCCCGCTGGCTGCTGGGCGAAGAGCCGTCGGAGGTGTTCGCCTGGGGGAGCTGCCTGGTGGACCCGGCCATCGGCGAGGCCGGCGACATCGACACCGCGCGCACCATGCTCAAGACCGCGTCCGGCAAGCTCTGCGTGATCGCCAACAGCCGCCGCTCCGGCTTCGGCTACGACCAGCGGATCGAGGCCTATGGCGCGGCCGGCATGGTCCGCGCCGACAACGCCACCGAGAGCACGGTCCAGGTCTGGCGGGAGGACGGCGCGGCGGCCGACCGGTTCCAGAACTTCTTCCTCGACCGCTACGCCGCCGCCTACCGCGCCGAGATGGCCCATTTCGCCGACATCCTGGCCGGCAAGGCGGAGCCGGCGATCGGCTATGCGGACGGCGTCGCGGCCCTCGCGCTCGCCGAAGCAGCGGCTCAGTCCTTGAAGACTGGCCGCCCGGTCAGTCTATAAGGCCTCCATGGCTCACCCTCCCCGCCAACGCCGGATGAAGATCGTCGCGACCCTCGGGCCCGCGACCTCCGACCTCGAGCGCATCGACGCGCTGTTCCGGGCCGGCGCCGACGTCTTCCGGCTGAACTTCAGCCACGGCGCGCAGGAGGACCACGCTCGCAACGTCGAGGCGATCCGCCGCGTCGAGAAGAAGCTTGGCCGCCCGATCGCGATCCTGGCCGATATGCAGGGGCCGAAACTGCGGGTCGGCCGCTTCGCCGCCGGCCACGTGGTGCTGCAATGGGGCCGGCCGTTCCGACTGGACCTGTCGCCGCAGCCGGGCGACGGCTCGCGGGTGCAGCTGCCGCATCCGGAGATCATGGCCGCGGCCTCGGTGGGCTACAGCCTGCTGCTCGACGACGGCCGCATCCAGCTGGAGGTGGTGCGCCAGACGCCGGAGTATCTGGAGACCCGGGTGACGGTCGGCGGCCGGCTGTCGGACCGCAAGGGCGTCAACCTGCCGGGCGCGATCCTGCCGATCCCGGCCTTGACCGTGAAGGACCGCTCCGACCTCGCCTTCGCGCTGGACTGCGGCGTCGACTACATCGGGCTTTCCTTCGTGCAGCGGCCGGAGGACGTGGCCGAGGCGCGCGAGCTGGTGAAAGGCCGCGCGCACCTGATGTCGAAGATCGAGAAGCCGCAGGCGCTGGAGAAGCTCGACGAGATCTTCCAGCTTTCCGACGCGGTGATGGTGGCCCGCGGCGACCTCGGCGTCGAACTGCCGCCCGAGGACGTGCCGCTGATCCAGAAGCGGGTGATCCGCGCCGCCCACCGCTGGGGCAAGCCCGTCGTCGTGGCGACCCAGATGATGGAGAGCATGACCGAGCAGCCCTCGCCGACCCGGGCCGAGGCCTCGGACGTGGCGACCGCGGTGTTCGACGGCGCCGATGCGGTGATGCTGTCGGCCGAGACCGCCACCGGCAAGTACCCCATCGAGACCGTGCGGATGATGGACCGGATCCTTTCCCGCACCGAGCGCGACGAGGACCTGCGCGCCACCCGCGCGGCCATGCGCCCGACCCCGGAAAAGTCCTCCGCCGACGCCATCTCGGTGGCCGCACGCCAGGTCGCAGAGACCATCGAGGCCAGCGTGATCGTGGCCTTCACCACCAGCGGGGTCACGGCGCTGAGGATCGCGCGCCAGCGGCCGGACTGCGTGATCCTCGGCCTGACGCCGTCGGTGGAGACCGCACGCCGCCTCGCGCTGCCGTGGGGCGTGCACCCGCTGGTCTGCGAAGGCACCTTCACCATGACCGAAACGGTGGCCATGGCGACCCAGCTGTCCTCCCGCGCCGGGATCGCCCGGCGGGGCGACGAGATCGTGGTGGTGGCCGGCGTGCCCTTCGGCAAATCCGGCGGCACAAACTCGCTCCGCGTGGCGCGCGTCGGCGCCGTCTCGCGGGACTGAGAGCAGGGCCGTGGCGCCCTCACGCCGCGAGGCGCTGGTCGGGTCGCTGAGCGCGGGGCTCGCCGCCGCGACGCCCGCTCTGAGCGCCGGCGCAGACGCCGCGCGAGGCGTGCTGACGCGCCTGTTCGGGCCTGCCGCCGGCAAGATCAGGCTCTCGCTTGAGCCGCCGGCTGCGCGACCCTGGTACGCCGCCGAAGGCCGCGGCGGGACGCTCGCCGTGCGCGGCGACGGCCCCGTGGCCCTGGCCCGTGGCGCCTACGCCGCCATGCGTCAGCTCGGAGCGGCGCAGGTGAGTTGGGACGGCGACCGCGTCGCCCTGCCCAAGCGCTGGCCCGACATCGCCAGCGGCCGGGTGGAGAGCCCGTTCGCCCACCGCGCCTACCTGAACACCTGCACCTTCGGCTACACGACGCCCTGGTGGGGCTGGCCGCGCTGGGAGCGCGAGATCGACTGGATGGCGGTCCACGGGATCGACATGCCGCTGGCCATGGAGGGCCAGGAATACGTCTGGCGCGCGCTGTGGCGTGAGATGGGCCTGACCGAAGGGGAACTGGCTGAGTATTTCTCCGGCCCGGCCTTCACGCCCTGGCAGCGGATGGGCAATTTCGAGGGCTACCGTGCGCCCTTGCCCGCTGCCTGGATCGATAAGAAGCGCGACTTGCAGCGCCTGATCCTGGCGCGCATGCGCGCCCTCGGCATGAGCCCGATCCTGCCGGCCTTCGGCGGCTATGTGCCCAGGGCGTTCGCGCAGAAGAACCCCGCGGCGAAGATCTACCGCATGCGCGCCGGCGCCGGCTTCCACGAGACCTACTGGCTCGACCCCGGCGACCCGCTGTTTCCGAAACTCGCCGCGCGCTTCCTGGCGCTCTACAGCGAGACCTACGGCCCGGGGACCTTCTACCTCGCCGACTCCTTCAACGAGATGACCCCGCCCATCGCGCAGGATGGCTCCGACGCCGGCGGCGCCTTCAACGATGCGGCCGGCAAGGTCGCCCAGGCTAAGGCGCCCGTCGATCCGGCGCTGAAGGCGAGGCGCCTCGCCGCCTACGGCAAGGCGATCCACGACGCCTTCCAGCAGGCTCAGCCAGACGCGGTCTGGGTGATGCAGGGCTGGCTGTTCGGCGCCGACCAGGCGTTCTGGACGCCCGACGCCATCGCCGCCTATTTCAGCCAGGTCCCCGACGACAAGCTGATGGTCCTCGACATCGGCAACGACCGCTATCCGGATATCTGGCGCAGGGCCCGCGCCTTCGGTGGCAAGCGCTGGATCTACGGCTACGTGCACAACTACGGGGCCAGCAACCCGGTCTACGGCGACCTCGGCTATTACCGCACCGACCTGGCGGCGCTCACCGCCAGCAAGGACACCAGGGCGCTGGCTGGTTTCGGCCTGTTCCCCGAGGGCCTGCACAACAATTCCATCGTCTATGAGGCCGCCTACGACTTGGCCTGGAACGCGGGCGGCGCGTCGCAAGGCGACTGGCTCTCGGCCTATGCGCGGTCGCGGTATGGCCGCACGAGCCCCGAGTTGGACGCCGCCTTGGCGAAGCTGGCCGACAGCGCCTATCGCACCCGCTACTGGACGCCGCGCTGGTGGGACAACCGCGCCGGCGCCTACCTGTTCTTCAAGCGTCCGACCGCGACGATCGTGAACTTCGAAGGACACCCGGGCGACCGCGCCGAGTTGGACGCGGCGGTGCGGGAGCTTACCCGCCTCGCCCCGCAGCTTGCGGGCGAGCGGCTCTTCGTCCTCGATCTGGTCGACGCGGTCCGCCACCTGGTCAGCGAGCGCGTCGACCTTCTGCTGATCGAGACGGTCTCGGCCTACCGACGCGGCGACCTTGCGGCGGGCGACGCCTCGCGCCGCAAGGTCGAAGACCTGGCGCTCGGCCTCGACGCCCTGCTGGGCGTCCAACCGCAGACGCTCGCGACCTGGATCGCCGAGGCCCGCGCCTATGGCGACGCCCCCGCCGACGCCCGGGCCTATGTCCTGAACGCCAAGGCCCAGGTCACCATCTGGGGCGGCGACGGCAACCTCAACGACTATGCGTCGAAGGCCTGGCAGGGCCTCTACCGCGACTTCTACCTGCCGCGCTGGCGCCAGTTCCTGGACGCCCTGCGCGCCGCCGGAACCGGCCCTTTCGACGAGGCCGCCGTCGTCGCGACGATCACCGGCTGGGAGCACGCCTGGGTCGGGCGCGACACCGCCTACGTCCGCGAGCCGCCGGCCGATCCCGTCGCCTCAGTCCGGGCGCTTCTCGCCACGCTGGATCGCGCCTAGGCTCGGCCCCATGGCCAAGCCGGCTGAGCGCTTCCTGTCTCTGGATGTCTTCCGCGGCCTCGCCGTGGCCCTGATGATCGTCGTCAATACGCCGGGACCGGGCGCGCAGCCCTTTCCCTGGCTGGTCCACGCCAAGTGGTTGGGCTTCACCGGCGCCGACTGGGTCTTCCCGTCCTTCCTGTTCGCCGTGGGCTGCGCCATGGCCTTCAGCTTCAGCAAGCCGGCCACGCACGGGCAGTTCGCGCTGAAGGTCCTGCGGCGCACGGCCCTGATCTTCCTGCTGGGCTTCCTGATGTACTGGTACCCGTTCGTGCATCGGGACGGCGGGGTCTGGAACCTTAGCCCGCTCGCCGACACCCGGATCATGGGCGTGCTGCAGCGGATCGCGCTCTGCTACGGGCTGGCCGCCTTCGCCGTCCGCTACCTGTCCGTGCGGATGCTGGCGGCGCTCTCGATCCTGCTGCTGGCCGGCTATTGGGCCGTCCTGGTCGCTTACAATCCCGTCGACCCGTTTTCCAAACTCGGCAACGCCGGGGCCCGGCTCGACCTGCTGGTCCTGGGCCAAAGCCACCTCTATCGGCGCGGCGGCGGCTTCGATCCCGAGGGCCTGCTGGGAACCCTGCCGGCGACGGTCAACGTCATCGCGGGCTACCTCACCGCACGCTACCTGACCGGCGCGGCCGACCGACGGCAAGCCGTGCCCCGAATGGCCGTGGCGGGCCTGGTCCTGATGCTGGCGGCGCTCGCCTGGAACCCGCTCTTTCCCATCGCCAAGAAGCTCTGGACCGGCAGCTTCGTCCTGCTGACCGTAGGCTCGGACCTGGTCATCCTCGCGGGGCTCGCGGCCCTCCTCGAAGGCCGTCCGCCGAACCCGGCCAGCCGCTTCTTCGAGGTGTTCGGGCGCAATCCCCTGGTGATCTACCTGTTCTCCGAGCTCTTCGTGACCACCCTGCAGCAGGCCGAGGTCGCGCCGGGCGTCGGGCTCTACGACTGGGTGGGCGAGACCCTGTTCCAGGCGGCGGTTCCTGGGCCGATCGGCTCTCTCCTCTGCGCCATCGCCTACACCCTGGTTTGCTGGCTGCTGGGCTACGTGCTCGACCGGCGCGGTGTCGTCGTGAAGCTCTGACCCGCGCGTCTCCGCGAAGAGCCCTAATCGAATCTTAGCCAATTCAGCGTCTTGCTCTGCGCAATCGTTTGCAGCGCCCCTAAGCGGTTATTCGGGCGGGAGACACGGCATGTCTATGACCAGGACCAGTACGCGCAGGATCATCGGGGACCATTTCGAGCCCGACGCGGCGATGGATCCGAAGGCCCAGCGCGCCCTGCGCGGGCATCTCGAGCAGATCGACTACATCGGCTACGCGGCCAATCTGAAGGTGATGAGCGCCACGCTCGCCGGCATCGACACCAAGAAGTTCGAACGCCTGGCCCTGGCCACTGCCCAGGCCCGCGCGCTCTGGGTCGCCACCGGCATCGCGCTCAGCGAGTCCAACCGGTCCATCACCGCAGAGCAGCTCGCGGAACTTACCCGGCTGCGGACCGTCTATGAAGAACTGACCGACGTCTACGAAGGCATGCGGCGCATGGTAGAGCGCGGCTATCTCGGATTCGGCGGCGCCTAGGGCTCGCATCGCCCGGCATGGCGCCTCCTTTGGAGGACGACATGCAGCTGGGCGTCATCGGACTAGGGCGGATGGGCGGCAACATCGTTCGCCGCTTGATGAACAACGGACATGCGTGCGTCGTCTATGACCGCGACGGCAAGGCCGTCGACGGGCTGGCCCAGGACGGCGCAACCGGCGTCAAATCCCTTGAGGAGATGGTCCGGGCGCTTCAGGCCCCGCGTGCGGTCTGGGTAATGCTGCCGGCCGGCGCGCCGACCGAGGACACCGTCGTCGCGCTCGGCAAGCTGATGCAGGCGGGCGACACGATCATCGACGGCGGCAACAGCTTCTACAAGGACGACATCCGCCGCGCGCAGGCGCTGGCGCCCAGCGGCGTCACCTACATGGACGTCGGCACCTCCGGCGGCGTCTGGGGCCTCGAACGCGGCTACTGCATGATGATCGGCGGCGACAAGGCGAGCGTCGAACGGCTCGACCCGATCCTGAAGACCCTGGCGCCTGGCGCGGGCGATATCCCGCTCACCCGCCGACCGGACGGCGCGGACCCCAGGGCCATCGAGGGCTATATTCACGCCGGCCCGGTGGGCGCGGGCCATTTCGTCAAGATGATCCACAACGGCATCGAATACGGTCTGATGCAGGCCTATGCCGAGGGCTTCGACATCCTCGCCGGCAAGAACTCGCCGAACCTGCCGGAAGCTGAACGCTTCGATCTCAACCTGACCGACATCGCCGAGGTGTGGCGGCGGGGCAGTGTGATCTCCTCGTGGCTGCTGGACCTCACCGCCCAGGCCCTGGCCGGAGATTCCCGGCTCGAGGGCTACACTGGCGCGGTGGATGACAGCGGCGAGGGCCGCTGGGCGATCGATGCGGCCGTCGAGGAAGCCGTGCCCGCCGTCGTCTTGTCCGCGTCGCTTTTCGCGCGTTTCCGGTCGCGCCAGGCGCACACGCTCGGCGAAAAACTGCTCTCAGCCATGCGCTTCGGCTTCGGCGGCCATGTGGAGGTTCCGGGCAAATCCTGACGCCGCCGGATTCCGCCATCCGGAACTGATGGACGATTGCGCTGTCGCCTTCCAGGCCCGCCGCCTAGGGTTTCCGTCCTGACATGGGGCGAGATTCAGATGCATCTGCGCGCGCTGTTGCTTACCACCGCCATCGTCGCCGCCGGCGCCGCCACCGCGGCCTCCACAGACATGCCGGCCAAGCCGCCGCCTGCCCCAGCCGCCGCCAAGACCGAGCCGGCCGCGCGGCGCGCCTTTTTCGGGGAACTGCACCTGCACACGGTGATGTCCTTCGACGCCTGGACCTTTGGCACCAAGGTGACGCCGGACCAGGCCTACAAGTTCGCCCGCGGCGAGACCGTGATGGTGCCCGCCGTCCAGGTGGCCAAACAGCAGGGCCTCAATCCGGCCGGCGCCGTCCCGGCGAAGCGCGCCTGGCCGCTCGACTTCACCGCCGTCACCGACCACTCCGAATACCTGGGCGCCATGACCCAGCTCGACATCCCAGGCAGCCCCTTCTCCCAGACCTCCATCGCCAAGCAGGTCGGCGGCGGCGGCCAGCGCGCGTTCCTGCGGGCCGGCGAGGCCATGCGCGGCGGCGACACCCAGGACACCCGCGACATGACCGCCGCGGCCCAGGCCGCAGACGGCTGGAACGTCGAGATGAAGGCCGCCAACGCCAACTATCAGCCCGGCAAGTTCACCACCTTCGTCGCCTACGAATGGACCGCCTCGCCGGGCCAGGGCATCCACATGCACCGCAACGTGATCTTCAATTCCGATCACGCGCCCAACCCCTTCACCTCGGTGGATTCCAACCATCCCGAGGACCTGTGGAAATATCTGGAGGCCGTGCGCAAGCAGGGGATCGACGTGCTGGCGATACCGCACAATTCGAACCTCAGCGACGGGCGCGACTTCGACTGGAACATGTCGGACGGCCGCCCCATAGACGAGGCCTACGCCCAGGCCCGCGCCCTGAACGAGCCGCTGGTGGAGATCAGCCAGACCAAAGGCTCCTCCGACACCGCCCCGGAACTGTCGCCGAACGACGAGTTCGCCAACTTCGAGATCATGGACCGGCTCTATCGCGGCGAGACCAAGTCGGTGCTGCACGGCTCCTACGTGCGCGAGGCCTATGGTCGGGGCCTGGTGATCCAGAGCCAGGTGGGCGCCAATCCCTTCAAGATGGGCGTCGTCGGCGCGTCGGACATCCACAATGGCCTCTCCGTCAGCGACGAGAACGCCTTCGCGGGACGGATCAGCGGCCTCGATCGCAACACCATGCTGCCCAAGGGCCAGGCCGCGCGCGTGGCGCTCGGTATGAACGAGGCCGAGGGCGAGACCCGCGTGCGGCCCAACGGCCAGGCGGAGAACGAGCCGCTGCAGTTCGCC